>OLYN01000066.1_pt1 | contig 62030 bp, 63 predicted proteins | sample 1674231 | NCBI WGS metagenome assembly OLYN01 (sample SAMEA103958153, study PRJEB25191) | human gut metagenome
CGAAGCGCCCTTCGGGCGCCCCTCCCCCTGCAGAAGTCCCAGTCCCAGCAAACTGCAAGCTCGCCATTTTGCTTTGCTTTTCCTCGGTGCAGCAGGTCGGCCCCGTTTTGCCTGCCCCCTGCATCGACCTTCCCCAGCCCCTTGCCGGGCCGGGAACCCGGCCGACTCCCTTGACCAAAATTTGCGCAGAAGGCCAGATCCGGCCCGCAGGGCGGTTCGGCCTCCGGCCGAACCCGGCGGTCTGCGACCGCCGAAGCCGCCCCTTGGGGCGGCTTGCCCTGCGGGCCGCCTGCCGCTTTCCATCCCATTTTCCCATAAAATCCCTACCCGAAAAGAGGAATCCCCGTGAACCAAAATCTCAATCTTTCCCCCACCGCCGCCCCCATGCCGGTACAGTCCCCGGCCGTCCGCCGCCGCAATTTTGAGGAGGTGGCTCTAGGCTATGATGAAATAACCGCCATGGAAGAAGCCCGTCGCTGCCTCGATTGCCCCGGCGCCCCCTGCCGCGGCGGCTGCCCGGTGGGTGTCCATATCCCGCAGTTTATCGCCAAGGTCGCCGAAGGTGATTTTGCCGCCGCCTGGGAAATCCTCTCGGCGGATAATACCCTGCCCGCCGTCTGCGGCCGGGTCTGCCCCCAGGAAAACCAGTGTCAGGCCGTCTGTGTCCGGGGCAAGAAGGGCGAAAGTGTCGCCATCGGCCGGCTGGAACGCTTTGTGGCCGATTGGCACCGGGCCCAGCAGGAGCCGAAGGCTCCATCCCGCACCGAAGAAAAGGGCAAAAAGGTCGCCGTGGTCGGCTCCGGGCCGGCCGGCCTGGCCTGTGCGGGGGAGCTGGCCCGGATGGGCTATTCCGTCACCGTTTTTGAGGCGCTGCACACCCCCGGCGGGGTGCTGGCCTACGGCATCCCGGCCTTCCGCCTGCCAAAGGACATCCTGCATGAGGAGATCGCCGGGCTGGAAAAGCTGGGCGTCACCATCCAGACCGACACCGTCATAGGCCGGACGATACCGGTGGAGGAGCTGCTGAAGGACGGGTTTTCAGCCGTATTCCTGGGCAGCGGGGCCGGCCTGCCCAACTTCATGGGCATCCCGGGAGAAACGCTGTGCGGTGTTTTTTCCGCCAATGAATGGCTGACCCGTATCAACCTGATGCACGCCGCCGAACCGGGGGCTGCCACCCCCCTTATGCCCGCCAAGCATGTGGTGGTCGTGGGCGGCGGCAATGTGGCCATGGATGCCGCCCGATGCGCCCTGCGCTGCGGCGCCGAGGTGACCATCGTGTACCGGCGGGGCCGGGAGGAACTGCCTGCCCGGGCCGAGGAAGTGGAGCACGCCGAGGAGGAGGGCATCACCTTCCGGCTGCTGACCAACCCAGTGGAGATCCTGGGGGATGAGAACGGCTTTGTGACCGGGATACGGTGCGACACCATGGCCCTGGGCGAGCCGGATGAAAGCGGCCGCCGCCGCCCCGAGGTGGTGCCGGGGGCACAATTTACCCTGGACTGCGACGCGGTCATCATGGCCATCGGGACGACGCCGAATCCCCTGCTGCACCGGACGACGGCCGGTTTGGCGGCTGACCGGCGCGGGCGGCTGACCACCGAGGAGGGCAGCTGCCGCACCTCCCTGCCGGGCGTTTTTGCCGGGGGGGATGCGGTGACCGGAGCGGCCACCGTCATTTTGGCAATGGGGGCCGGCCGAAAGGCGGCGCAGGAAATTGACGAGTACCTGCGGAAAAACCCCTCCCACTAATAGTGCAAAAACGACCCTTTTTTGCAGCCCAAAGGTTAATAATTCACTTTTTTTCACGAAAAGTTTACGAATGAGGGAAAACATGGATGGAATTTGACTAAATGTTGGATTATATTTCCTGCGAAATGGCATAAAAAAGCTCCCCGATGGGGAGCTTTTTTATGCGGTTTTAGGGATTATTTTTTGCGGAGGACGACAGCGGAACCGAGCAGGGCCACAACAGCGGCAGCGGCGGCCAGGCCGACAAAGTCATTGGCGCCGGTGGAGGGGTTCTTCTGGTCCTCGGTCTTGGGGGTTTCGGCGGGGGTGGTGTCGCCGGGAACGATGATGGTGATGGTCTTATCGACTACTGTGCCGTTGGAGTTGATGGTCTTGCCTTCGGGGATGTACTTCTTGGCATTTTCTTTATCGGTGAAAGTACCGCCGGTGATGGAAATGGTTGCCTGAGATGCTTTTTCAACCTTGCCGACAAGATTACCACCAGTAACACTTACAGCTATGGTTTTGGTGGTATCGCCGTTATTCTGAGGATCAGCTTCATTGATAGCTGCTTTACCGGACAGGGCACCACCGGAAATATTTACAGTAATCGGGTTTTTGGTAGTATGCTGAGCAATGGCTACAGCTGCACCTTGGGTAGTGGATCCATTCCCATTAGGAGTTACGCTTACTTCGCTAGCAGTCGCAGTAATGGTTCCGCCGGTAACATTCAGTGTTCCAGAGCGCATTTCAATACCCGTAGCACCAGTAATAGTGCCTCCACTGACATTCAAGGTTCCTACCTGGGGGTGATAAATAGCAACATCATTGCTCGAAATCTTGCCAGCCTTAATGTCGATAGTAGTCGTGCAGCCACCAGCAGAGCCATTACCACTGATACCATTTTCAATAACAACATTTTCGCCATTGACAATCAAAGATGCAGCATCGCCGGAACCAGCAACAACAACGCTCCAAGTTTTAGCAGTAAATGTACCACCTGTAATCGTTACATTTGCACCCGGATTCACCCATACAGCATTGCTATTGGGATTCGTATTGTTAGTAATTTCAGTGGAAGTGATCTTACCGCTATGGTTGTTAGAACTATCGGTAATCTCTAGCGTCCCATAAACATCAAGCACAGTGCCTTTGCCAGAAATGGTAAAACCATTCAGATCAAGAACACTAGCATTCCTAATTTCAATAATGCTGCTTGTTGTAATATTACCCGTCAGGGTAATCTTTCCGTCTACAGGGCTAGGCAGGGTATTACCTTCGCCATCGTCCGCCAGAGCGACAATGGGGAGCATGACGCAGACCATGAGCAGCGCCAGAGCAATACTTAGGAACTTTTTCATTGTGTAACCTCTCCTTTGCTTTACCCGCAGGGAGTTCGTGTTTGCCACGCAAACACGGCGACGCCCCCGGGGGCGATTTTATTTTGGTAAGTTAAGGTTATTCCTTTTCCAGGTGAATGTCAAGTGCCTAATGGGAAATTGCAGCGAATTTTTTAACATCGACATAAACTGACAGCAAAATGGTCGGTTTTACGCGACAGGCGGGGTAATGCGGGGGGCGGGGCGGTAGCGCTCGAAGATGACGGCATCGAAGCGGGCAAGGGCCAGGGGCTCCTTACTTTCATCGCGGACCGTCCATGCGACGCAGGGGGCATGCCATACCTTACGGATGAGGGACAGCGTGCGGGTGCGGGGGGCGGTGAGGTAATTGTAGGCGATGAAATCCGGGGCGGTGAGCCAATTGAACAAAAGCTGCTGAGAGGCCCAGGTGGCGGGGGTGAGGCGGGTCATATTGCCCTCGCCTTCGGTATAGCGATCGGAGAGCAGGCCGCGGGCGACGGCGGGGGCGTGGTTTTTCATCCACAGGATGACCTGGGGGTGGAAGCTTTCGACACAATACAGGCCGGTGTAATCCCGGAGCTGAGACATCATTTTCTCGCAGAGGGCGGGGTAATTTTTCTGATACTTGACCTCGACGATCATGGGGATCTTCCCCGCGACGATGTCAAGGACCTCCGAGAAGAGGGGGATGCGTTCTTCGGTGCCCAGCAGGCGGAGCTGCTGCAATTCAGCGTAGGATTTTTCATCCACCCGGCCGGTGACGCCGCAGACGCGGTCCAGGGTGTCATCGTGGAAGACGACAAGCCGGCCATCGGTGGTGAGGTGGAGGTCGAGTTCGATGCCGTAGCCGGCTTCCACAGCGCGGCGGAAGGCGGGAAGGCTATTTTCCGGGATGCCATCCTGGGCGCAGTGCAGACCGCGGTGGGCGTAGCGCCGCCCCACAAAGGGGGCCATCTTCTTCCGGGCGGAGGGATCCGGGCGGAGGAGGAGCAGGAGCAGCAGGAACAATACAGCAAGGACAAGCAGGAGGATGAGGAGGGTTTTCATAGGGAGGGACCTCTTTTCGGGTGGATTTTGAGGGAGGGTTTGCGGGAGGGGTGGTGGGCCTGCCCCCTGTGCTGGTTCCATTATAGCGCCGTAAGGCGGCGGGTGCAATAAAAAAGGAGGCACCGCTATCCCCGCTGAAAGAGATAACGGTGCCCCAGGTGCCGACGGATGCGAGCTTATCCGTTGCGCTCGGCAAGAAAAAGAGCATAATCCTGGACCGCGCTGCGCTGTTCCTCCGTAAGCCCCTCGGGCAGGAGCAATACATCGGAAGAGGCGGCGGCATAGCCTGGGTAGCGCTCATCACTGAGCCCCATCAGATAATCCACTGAAACGCCGAAAAATCTGGCCAGCCAAACCTTGGTCGCATCGCTTGGGTCACTTTTCTCTTTTTCGTAGGCGGATATGGTGTGGTGCGAGACGGACAGCATATCCCCCAGCTCGGCTTGTGACAGTCCCGCTGCTTTCCTTAGCAGGTATAAGCGGTTTCCTATCATTCCCATTCCCTTCTCTCTTAAGACTGGGCGTTTTTATTGTACCATTCTTTATGCAAAAAAGGAAATACTTTTGACAAAATCTACCCATTTTACAAAAAGAGTTGTTCTGATTTGTTGGAATTGACAGGGTGCCATTTCCAGCAATATTTCCAGCAATCCGCAACTGGGCGCGGGGGGCCCGGGGACCTATAATGGAGATGTAAGCATAGTGCTGAGTGACGAAGGAGGTACATATGATGGAGGTTTTTTCTTTGCACCGGGAGATGACCGGTGAGGAAGGGGAGCAATGCCGGGTGCGCTATTCCCTGACGGAGGACAGCTGCGGCCCGGAGCGATGCTACGGCATCCTGTGCTGTGTGGAGGGAAGCCGGCGGCCCGGCCGGTGCTGCCGCCTGCCCGGCCTGCTGGAAAATCGCGGGGTGGGCGAGCTGCTGGTGGAATATCTGGCGCGGCGGGAGGTAACACCCGTTCAGCTGGAGGATATCCTGGTGGAGCTGCTGCCGTGACGGCGGAGCTTGCCGAGAGGGCGCGGCCGCAGGCCGCCCGGGCGAAGCCCGGGCGGGGCGCCCCGAAGGGGCGTCCACGATGCGGAGCATCGTGGACTGCGGCCGCAGCCTGGGCCATGCAGGAAGTGTTTCTCTATAATATAGGTAGGGGCGGCCCGGTTTGGAGCGGGGGCGTCCTTTTTTTGCACCGGGCGGGCGGGTGCGGAATAGGATGGGGCAGCGGGAAAATCCCCGCCAAGCGAGCGAGCAACTTTATTGACATAGATAGCAGGTGACGACTGATGAAACGGACTGTGACGATCCTGGGCGGCGATGAACGCATGGCATGGCTGGCGGAAAACCTGCGGCGGGAGGGGTATATCATCCGGCTGGCGGCGCTGCTGCCCCCTGCCCCCCTGAAAAATCGGCTGCCGCAACCGGAGACCCCAGATAGGCTGCTGCCGGAAAGCGAGACAGTGATCCTGGCGGTGCCGACGGTAGGCCCGGATGGGATGCTGCGCACCCCAACGGTCCCGGAGTGCTACCCCCTGGCGGAATGCCTGCGGCGGCTGCCGGAGAGGGCGGTGGTGCTGGGCGGCACCCTGCCGCCAGACTGTCGAAAAATCGCGGAGGAACGGCATTTGGCCTACACCGACCTGCTGGCGCTGCCGGAGCTGCAGGAGCTGAACGCCATAGCGACGGCGGAGGGAGCGGTGGCGCTGGCCATGCGGGAGCAGAACACGACCCTATTTGATACGAGGTGCGTGGTGCTGGGCTATGGACGCTGCGGCAGCGCGCTGTGCCGCAGACTGGCGGCACTGGGCGCCAAGGTAACGGCTGCGGCCCGCCGCCGGGAACAGCTGGCGCGCATCTATGCCGATGGGCATACCCCCTGTGATATCAATAAGCTTTCCCCTGCTCTGGACGGCTGCGAAGTCGTTTTTAATACAGTGCCGGCCCCGGTACTGCCGGAGGAGCTGCTGCGCAGGCTGCCGCCGGAAGCTCTGGTGGTGGAGCTGGCCAGCGCGCCGGGCGGCTGTGACGCCGCCGTGGCGGAAGCGATGGGGCTGCGCTACCGGAACGCGCCGGGCCTGCCGGGCAAGGCAGCGCCCCGCACCGCCGGAGAATACTTGGGGCAGGTGATACGCGGCCTGCCGCACTGGGAGGAATGAATAGTGAACGACAAGAAATTGGGCTTTGCCCTCTGCGGCTCCTTTTGCACGCTGGAACGCACCCTGCAAATGATGGCGGATTTGGTTTCGGCCGGGTGGGAGATCCAGCCGATCATGTCTCCCATTACTTACGGGACGGATACCCGCTTTGGCACGGCGGAGCACTGGCGCGACCAGGTGGAGGCCCTATGCGGCCGGCCCATTTGGCACACGGTGGCACAGGTGGAGCCCATTGGGCCCCGGAAGCTCTTAGACATCCTGCTGGTGGCGCCCTGTACCGGCAATACCCTGGGCAAGCTGGCGGGTGGCATCACCGATACACCGGTAACGATGGCGGTGAAGGCTCATCTGCGCAATGACCGCCCGGTGGTGCTAGCGGTTTCCACCAATGACGGACTGAGCGCGAGCGCGGCGAATATTGGGGCGCTGCTGTGCCGCAAAAACTACTACTTTGTGCCCTTTGGGCAGGATGACCCCCTAAAAAAGCCGACCAGTCTGGCGGCGGAGCTTTCCCTAACCGGGGCGGCGCTGGCAGCGGCGCTGGAGGGCAGGCAGTTGCAGCCGATGCTGCGGGGGATGCCGGTGGGATAAGTTTGTGCCGGAAGCGGGCCCGCAGGGCCGGCGCCGCTGCGCGGCGCCGGCCCTGCGGGCTAAAGCCTGCGGTTTGCAGGGGTCTGCCGGGGGAGGTGGCGGGCCCCTTTTGGCAGGTTTGCGGGGAGGGAAGGGCGCAGCCCCAGCACAAACTCTGCATGGAGAACCACAAAATGCAAGAACGGTGCTTCTCCTGCAAAAGTGTGGTCTGCCATTCAATTTTAGGGGGATTTTCCAATTGCATTGCCTAAAACAGCCGCGAAAACGCAAGAAAGAATTTTCTTTCCTGCGTTTTTTGTTGTAAAACTCTTGATTTTATCTCCGTCATTCGGTATGATAAGGGGGAATACTTTACAGAAAGAGGGGTTAAGTATGACGCAGGATCTGCTTCAGCTGATCAGTAATGAGATGAAGGGCTTTTCCAAGGGGCAGAAGCGCATTGGCGCTTTTATCCTGGAGCATTACGATAAAGCGGCCTTCATGACCGCCGCCAAGCTGGGCGAAACGGTAGGAGTCAGTGAATCCACCGTGGTGCGCTTTGCCGCCGAACTGGGCTTTGAGGGCTATCCCCAGCTGCAAAAATCCCTGCAGGATATCATCCGCAACCGGCTGACCACCGTACAGCGCATGGAGATCATTGATGAGCAGCTTTCCGGCGGCGTGGATGTCCTGCACCGGGTCATGTCCTCCGATGCCGATAAGATCCGCCGCACGCAGGAGGAGATAGACCCCAAAGACTTCGATACCGTCATTGATTCCATCATCGGTGCTCACCGCATTTATATTCTTGGCCTGCGCTCCTCCGGGGTGCTGGCCGGGTTCCTTTCCTTCTACTTCAATCACATCTTTGAGGATGTGGTGAATGTGGGCGCTGCCCAGGGGGAGACCTTTGAGCAGATGCTGCGCATCGGGCCCAATGATGTGCTCATCGCCATCAGCTTCCCGCGCTATTCCCAGCGGACGCTGAAGGCGGTGCATTACGCCAAAAAGCAGGGCGCCTGCATCATCGGCATTACCGATTCCACCAGCGCGCCGCTGGCCGCCATGGCCAACCATGTGCTGCTGGCCCGCAGCGAGATGGCTTCCTTTGTCGATTCGCTGGTGGCGCCCATGAGCTTGCTCAATGCCATTATTGTGGCGGTGGGGCTGCGCAAAAAGCATGAGACCAGCAACACCTATGCCATGCTGGAGCGCATTTGGAGCGAATACGATGTGTACGAGAAAAATGAGGAGATCCATTCCGCGCCATGAGAAACGAATTTGACCGAATCGTTATCGGCGGCGGGGCCGCCGGCTTATTCGCGGCCGGGTGGGCCGCTAAAAGCGGCCTGCGGGTGCTGGTGCTGGAAAAGCGGGAGCGTCCCGCGCGCAAAATACTGGTGACCGGCAAGGGCCGTTGCAATGTGACCAATCACTGCTCTCCGCAGGAATTCATAGCGGCGGTGCGGCGCAACCCCCGCTTTTTGATGAGTGCCATCTACGCCATGACGCCGCAGGACACCATGGCCTGCTTTGAGGAACTGGGGGTGGCGCTGAAAACCGAGCGCGGCAACCGGGTGTTCCCGGTAAGCGACCGCGCCATGGATATTGCCGACGCGCTGGTGCGCTTTGCCCGGCAGGGCGGCGTGCAGATAAAACAGGCCACCGTCAGCGAGCTCATCCAAAGGGATGACGCCGTAGTGGGTGTTAAAACCGAAGCAGGCGAAGAATTCTTTGCCCCGCTGACTATTCTGGCGACCGGCGGCAAAAGCTACCCCGGCACCGGCAGCGATGGCAGCGGCTACGCCCTGGCGGCTGCCGTGGGACACACTATTATTCCGCCGCGGCCCTCGCTGGTGCCCATCATCTGCGAGAATACGGACAAGCAGTTTACCACGCTGATGGGGCTTTCGCTGCGCAATGTAACGCTGAACCTCATCCAAAAGAAAACCGGAAAGGTGATATACAGCGAGCTGGGCGAGATGCTGTTCACCCATTTTGGCATCAGCGGGCCGCTGGCCCTGACCGCCAGCAGCTATATGGATGTTCCCACCGATTACCGCATCACTATAGACTGCAAGCCGGGGCTGACCCCTGAGCAGCTGGATGCCCGGATGCTGCGGGACTTTGAGGGGAGCCCCAACCGGGCCTTTGGCAACGCGCTGGAGGCACTGCTGCCCCATTCCCTTATCCCTGTGGTGGTGGCCAAAAGCGGCATTCCGGCCGAGCGGCGGGTGAACCAGTTGACCCGTGAGGAGCGGCAAAAGCTGGGGGCGCTGATCAAGGCCTTCCCGCTGACCCCGCAGGCGCTGCGGCCCATTGAAGAGGCGGTCATTACCGCCGGGGGCGTAAGCGTAAAGGAGATAGACCCCCGCACCATGCGAAGCAAGCTGGTGAAGGGGCTGGCCTTTGCCGGCGAGGTAATGGATGTGGACGCCGTGACCGGCGGCTATAATCTGCAAATTGCCTGGTCTACCGGCTATTTGGCCGGGACGGCCGAACTATCATAAAACTCTGCGAAAGCCGGGGGCCCGCCGCCCCGCCCGCGCCTACGGCGCGGTAAGGGGCGCCCCCTGCGGGGGCGCCCCTCCGGCGGCAGCCCGCAGGGCTGCCGCCGCGGGGCGGCGGGCCCCGGCTTTTTGCACAGACTATTCCGAAAGGCAGGAAAAACACCATGGTCTCCATCGCGATCGACGGGCCGGCAGGGGCCGGCAAAAGCAGCATCTGTACCAGGCTGGCCCAGGAGCTGCACTACCTGCATATTGATACCGGCGCGCTGTACCGTGCGGTGGGCCTTTTTGTGCTGCGGCAAAATAAAAACCCCGCCGACCCCACCGATGTCCTCCCCCTGCTGCCGCATATCCATATCGACCTGCGGTTTGAGAAAGGCGAGCAGCGCATCCTGCTGAATGGCGAGGATGTTTCGGAGACCATCCGCCTGCCGGAGGCCTCCGCGGCCGCCTCCGCCGTTTCCGCCCTGCCGGAGGTACGGGCCTACCTGCTGGAGCAGCAGCGCAGCCTGGCCCGGCAGTACAATGTCATCATGGATGGGCGGGATATCGGCACGGTGGTGCTGCCCCAGGCCACCATTAAAATTTACCTAACCGCCGCCCCGGAGGAGCGTGCCCGCCGCCGCTGGCTGGAACAGCAGCAGAAGGGCATAAAAGAAAGCTACGAGGATGTGCTAGCCGCCGTCATTAAGCGGGACTACGATGACAGCCACCGGGCTGCCGCCCCGCTGCGCCAGGCGGAGGACGCGTGGCTGTGCGACAGCACCCATCTGGATTTTGAGGGAACGGTGCAGGCCATGCTCACCTACATCCGGCAGCGGATAGGGGAAGTGCCATGCAGGTGACCGTTGCCAAAACCGCCGGGTTCTGCTTTGGGGTGCGGCGGGCGCTGGAGCTGACCCAGAAAAGTGCTGCCCTCTCCCCCACCTGCACACTGGGGGAGCTCATCCATAACCGGCAGGTGGTGGAGGAGCTGGCCGGGCAGGGCGTTACGGTGATAGAGCGCCCCGAGGACGCCCCCGCCGGTGCCGCTGTGGTGATCCGCTCCCACGGGGTAGGGCCGCAGGTCTATGATACCCTGCGGGCACAAGGCAGCCCTGTAATAGATGCCACCTGCCCCTTTGTCAAAAGAATCCACCAAATTGCCGCCGAGGTACCGGAGGACGGGCTGCTGCTGCTGGCCGGCCGCCGGGAGCATCCGGAGGTGCAGGGCATCCTGGGGTACTGCCGGGGGCAGGCTTTGGTCTTCTCTTCGGCGGAGGAAATGCAGGAACTGCTGGCATTCCTGCCATCGGATGGCAATATCCCCGTCATTTTAGCGGCTCAGACCACATTTTCTTTGCGCGAATGGGAGAAAATATTATTTTTCGCAAAAAAAGTGTGTACAAATCTAAAAGTATTTGATACAATATGTAGAGCGACCATAGAACGGCAGTCCGAGGCAAAACAGCTGGCCCAATCTGCCGATGCCATAGTGGTGGTAGGGGGACTGCACAGTGCCAATACCACGGCTCTGGCGGCGCTGTGCGGCAGCTATTGCCCCACAGTGCAGGTCGAAACGGCGGACCAGCTGGAACGCCACCGGGAGGCCCTGCGGGGCGCCCGCTTTATCGGTATTACTGCCGGCGCTTCAACCCCGGCTTGTATCATTAAGGAGGTTCAAAATTCCATGAGCGTATTGGAAAACAACACTGAAGAAATGAACTTTGGGGAGCTGCTCGATCAATACTCCAAAAGTATACATAATGGGGAGAAGGTAACGGCCGTTGTTACAGGCATTAAGCCGACGGAAATTTCTGTTGACGCCGGCACCAAGCATGCCTGTTATGTACCGCTGGATCAGCTGACCAGCGATCCCTCTGCCAAGCCCGAGGACATCGTCAAGATTGGCGATGAGCTGGAGCTGATGGTCGTCCGCGTCAATGATGTGGAAGGCACCGCCATGCTCTCCAAGACCCGTCTGGATGCCGTAGCCGGCTTCGAGAAGGTCATGAACGCAGGTGAGACCGGCGAGGTCCTCACCGGCGTTGTCACCGAGGTCATCAAGGGCGGCGTTCTGGTCCTCACCAATGGCGTCAAGGTATTTATCCCCGCCAGCCAGACCGGTGTTCCCCGCGATGGCGACCTGAACACCCTGCTGCGCAAGGAAGTCAGCTTTAAGATCCTGGAAACCAACCGTCAGCGCCGCCGTGCCGTAGGCTCCATCAGCGTAGTGGCCCGCGAGGCCCGCAAGGAGCTGGCCCAGAAGTTCTGGGACGAGGTAGAAGTAGGCAAGGTTTACACCGGCAAGGTGAAGAGCCTAACCAACTTCGGCGCCTTTGTGGATCTGGGCGGCGTGGATGGCCGTATCGGCCTGACCGACCTGACCTGGCTGCGCGTCAAGAGCCCCGCTGAGGTCGTTTCCATCGGCGATACCGTTGAGGTCACCGTTAAAGATATCGACCGTGAGAACAACCGCGTGTCCCTCATCTACAAAAAGACCGAGGACAATCCCTGGGAGAAGATTAAGACCATGTATCAGGTCGGCGATGTCGTTCCCGTCAAGATCATGTCTCTGACCACCTTCGGCGCCTTTGCGCAGATCATCCCCGGTATCGATGGCCTGATTCACATCTCTCAGATTGCCCGTGAGCGTGTAGAGAAGGTAGCGGATAAGCTTTCCGTTGGCCAGGTAGTGGATGCCAAGATCACTGAGCTGGACTATGACCGTCATCGCGCCAGCCTGTCCATCAAGGCTCTGCTGACCGAGGAAGCCCCCGAGGAAGAAGCCGCTGAGAAAGAGGCTCCTGCCGAGGAATAATCCCTAAGCAAAATTATCCGTCCCCTGGCCGCTGTGGCCGGGGGACTTTTTCTTGCCGGCTGCTTTGGCGGTGGGGGGCAGGCTTCGGGCCGCAAAGGATATTTTTTTGCAAACCGGGCTTCCGGCATTGACAAACCGGCCATTTTCTGCTATCCTTAAACAAGTAATCGTTACTGTTTAAGGAGTGATCCCATTGAAATATTCCCGTCAAAGAGAGCTGATCCTGGAAACCGTTCAGCGCTCCGATGACCACCCCACCGCGGATACCATCTATACCCGGGTGCGGGCGCAGGACCCCAAAGTGAGCCTGGGCACCGTATACCGCAACCTGAACCTGCTGTGTGAGAACGGTCAGCTGCTCAAGGTTCCGATCCCCGGGGCCAGCGACCGCTTTGACCACACGCTGGGCGACCACGCCCACGCCTACTGCGAGGTGTGCGGCAGCGTGACCGATGTGCTGCCCCAGGCCCTGCCCATGCTGCAGGAGGCCCTGAAGGGCGGCTGCGGCTTCCAGGTGCATCAGATGAACCTGGTGCTGGAGGGTGTTTGCCCCGAATGCCAAAAGAAAATGCAGTAAATCCCCCTAGCAAAAAGTCCCCCCAACTGGGAGGACTTTTTCTTTTGCCTTGCGGCAGATCATTTTTCCGCGGTCTTGGCCCCCAGCGCCTTTACAGCTGCTGTAAAGTCAGATTTCTTTACATAGATGAAGTAAGCGGTCACCATCTCGGATTGCTTGCCAAAGCTGCCGTCCCGCGGCCGCTCCGAGGTAATGGCATGGGGCGCGGTGCGGTGAATCTCCCGTACCAGGTAGGCAATATTCTGCTCCGCCAGTACCCGGCAGATGTGGATCTTTTCCTCCAGCGCATAGGTGACAGCCAGCTGACGACGGTTAAAAATGGTAATCACAAGCTCACTCCTTTACAAGATATAATACAAATTGTAATATTATTCGACTTTATACTGCTTATTGTGCCGTTATTCGGCGGCCGCCACAATAGCGATCCCCGCGGAAGCGCCAATGCGGTTGGCCCCGGCTTCAATCATCGCCATTGCGGTCTCATAGTCCCGGATGCCGCCGCTGGCCTTGACGCCCATCTTCGGCCCCACGGTTTTGCGCATCAGGGCAATATCGTGGGTGGTCGCCCCGCCGGTGGAAAAGCCGGTGCTGGTCTTGACAAAATGCGCCCCGGCGGCCTTAGCGGCCTCGCAGGCCTTCACCTTTTCCTCATCGGTCAGCAGGCAGGTCTCAATGATGACCTTGACGGTGTGCCCGGCCGCAGCCTTTACCACGCCCTCAATATCCCGCTGCACCAGCGCCCAATCGCCGGCTTTCGCGGCACCCACATGGATGACCATATCCAGCTCCTCGGCGCCCATGGCGGCACAACTGGCGGCTTCGGCGGCTTTCTGCTCCGGAGCAATGGCGCCCAAAGGGAACCCCACTACGCAGCAAACCTTTACACCGGTCCCTTTCAGCAGGCGGGCGGCCAGCGGAATATAAACCGGATTGACACACACACTGGCAAAGTGATACTCCGCCGCTTCGGCGCACAGCTTCTCGATCTGGGCCGGGGTGGCCTCGGGCTTCAGCAGGGTATGGTCGATCATCGACGCTATGGTTTTTTTATCCATGGATTTTGTCCTCCTGTTATTCCGCCTTTGCCACCTCGCCGGTGGTCAGGTCGATTTTATAGATATCGCCGCCAAAGGCGCCGTCACTCACCAAAAAGAACCCGTACCCCGCCTCGCTGTACTGCTTGGGGGAGGGCAGCTGCAGGCTGCGGAACCCGGTAATAGAGGTCTTTTCCACCACCTCGATGCCGGTATCGAAATCCTGCAGCACCGCACCGGTCTCATCCAGCACCGTCACCCGGTAGTGCGGCACCCCGCCGGCCGGGATATCATTCCAGTCCTTCGGCACCCGGGCCCAGTAGCAGGTTAGCCGGCCGGCCGCTTCATCATGCTGCACCGCAAAAATACCGGTGATATAGCCGTCCGCCCTGCCCTCCACCGCCTCGGCGATCCAGCTGTTCTTGAGGGCGCAGTTCTCGCTCACACTCCACACCTCGTCAAAATCATAGAAATCGACGCTGTAATAGTTGGCGATCCAGATATCCCCATCGGCGGTAAAGCCGAAATCCACCTTATAGGTCAAAAGCTCATTGCTGCTGCCGATGCGCCAAAGCCACGGCACCACCCGGACGGTCCCTTCCTCGTCCTTCAGGTAGTAGACGCTGGCGCCGCGGCCGGTGGAATTGATGTAAAAATAGCGAATGGTGTACTTCCCGTCGGGGGAGGTACGGATGATCTCCTCCTGGTCGCCCAGCCCGTCGCAGGCCAGCAGCCTTTCGGGGTCAAAGCGCATCGTCTTGGCGGTGGCCAGCATTTCATCGGTGTAGCCCATCGCCTTCGCCTGTGCAAGGAAAAAATCATCGCCATATGTTTTCATGATCGGGTCTTCCTGTTGGTCGGTCGGATCGTTTTCCACCTTGCCGCAGCCTGCCGCCAGCAGCAGTACCGCTGCTAATAAAAGTGCCATCAACTTCTTACTCATGGGTGTTTCCTCCTTGTATTAAAAAATTTGGTGCTTTCAGTATACCATAGTCCCCGCCCCCGGTGCAAGATGCCTCTCCCCTGTTTCCTGCCGCTTTTGAGGGCTTTGTGCAGGGGGCTCGCTCGAGGCGCAGCTCGCTCCGGCTCCGCCGGAGCAAAGCAGGCTCTGCCTGCTTTCACCGCCCTGCGGGCGGTGGGGCTGCGCCCCGCCCCCGGCCCTGCACAGGCTCAAAAATACCCGCAGACCACAAAGCAGCAGCCTGCAGGTATCTTTTGGGGTTATGCTTCGCCCTGGTAGGTCAAATTCCTCCACTCATAAAGCATCGCCGTGATCTTATTATCCTTGGGCTTACCGGTATCCAGCGCCAGTGCGTCGGTGGTGCCATCCGCCCGCCGGGTCGTGATGTAATATCCCGTTTTCCCGGTCTTATAGGCCTTCACCAGCTGCTGTGGCTCCATATCTGCCCACCGGCAATAAAGAGCATCACCCTCCCGGTAGATAGTCAGCGTATAGCCCTCGTCGTATGATAGATCCCTCCATTGTCCGCCAAAGACCTCCTCGATCTCGGTCAGGGGCATCTCCTCGGCGGAATCCAGCACACTGGGCAGCCGCTTCCACTCCATTTTATCCAGCATCGCATTGGGCACCAGGATGAGCCAATCCGTCCCGTAGAATTCCTCCCCTATGTACTGGGTGCAACACAGCACCATCCCCTGTGCTGTCATTTTGATGGCGTTACATGTCCAGCTTCTGCTCTGCTCTACGCCATCCAGCCATTCCGCCGTCGGAAGCTCCAACTCCGCCGATTTTCCGCTTTCCGGGTCAATGGCGCGCACGGTAAGATGATGCCCTGTTACGGTATAGTTGGTTTCCACTGTCCACAGGCGACCGTCTTGCTTCATGCCGTAATGCTGCCCCGTCACCACGCGGGTGGGGGTGCCATAGGGCAGCTCCTCCACGGGGAGACTGTAAAACGCCCATTCCCATATTCCTGCATTTTCTTCATCGGTAAAAAATACTTCGCGTGCCGTCCAACACAGCTTGCCGTCCAACAGCATGATGCCCGAAAGACTGCTCAAGTTCATTTTACCTAGATTCAACCAAACCACCTCCCCAGTGGAAAGGCTGTAAATCCCGTAATCATTGCTGTGCCGGTAGTCGTTGCTGCTGATCACCAGCCGGTCGTTATCCAGCCATAGCTCCGGTGCATAATAGCCATCAAGTCCCTGATCTTCCCCATTCAAACTGGTATCAAGCACCACCGTCCCGTTGATGGTCAGGCTGCCGTTTTCGGCACTGTCCGCAATGTGCTGCCCATCCGGACTTTTCAGCATAGTATATCGGCTGCCCTCCGGCACATAGTCCCGGCTTTCCACCCGACCGTCGCTCCATACCTCGGTTTCTACCAGCCGGTCTATCCGGTTGTAGGGGTTTCTCACCCCTATATCGGTGGAATACTCCGTTCGAATGATAAGTGACTCTCCCGCAGTTTCGGTGCTGGTGTACCGAATCTCTCCACCTGAGTAACTCATCTTCATCCAGTCCCCGCAGGTCAGAGGCGTTTTAATCACCTCATAGCTGCCATCGGTGTGCAACATCATTACCGCAATGGGCGCGCCGTCCTTATAGCTTGTTCCCGGTATGACCGGTATCGCCAAGGTGCCGTCCGCCAGTAGCTTTGGCTCCATAGCGGCATGAAAAACCTCATTATAGCCATCACCATCCTGCACCATGCAGGTATACAGCGGCTGCCACCCGCTGCCGGAAAGCATTCCGTCGATACTCATCGCCGTCACACCATTCTCCAGCTCAGTAGGTACGGTGCGGTTGCTCACATACTTCCAGCTGCCGTCCTCCGCTATCCTTACGGTCAGTTCCCTATTGTAATTGGGCTCTCTCCCATTAAAGGTAAATCCGTAACGGATCCGCAGCAGGTCGCCCTCCCGCACTGCTTCTTTGGCAAAGCATGACCAGCTAATGCCCGTCTCTGTTACCCACAGCATTGTCCCGTTCCCATCGGGGTCCAGCAGGCTCCGCAGCTTTTCCTCGCTGATGTCAAACCGCTTCAGCAGCACCTCCTCGATTTCATCGATAGGCACCTCATGCCCCTCCGGGTAGTCTGTTTCGCCATCGGTCAAAAACCAGCACAATCTTGCCCACCACAATGGATCGGTGATCCCCTCCGGCGAGGTGAAATTCTGTGTGCACCCCTCCGCCAGCGGGTATAGATAGGTCTTGGTCAGCTCATAGCGCTCATTGTAGTTCTCATAGGTATCCAGCGGTGAAAATACTTCGTATATATAATCCACGCTATCGATAATGGAAAGCTCGCCGCAGCTGTTCAGCCTTATCTCCCCCGCCTGCTGGTACAGCACATTTTCCCAGTCCACGGTGTCGCCATAACCGGTCAGTGACGCCTCTTGAAAAGCCGCCACCCCGTCCTTTACGGTCAGCCGCATGCCATCTATCCCTTGGCAGTCATTGCGGTCATAAAAGTTATAATACCGCAGCTCGGCGTCCTCCCCAGCCTGCATCTTTTTTACCGCGGCCCGCACTGGAGCGCTGTCGGTCAGCGGCACATAGTTGTAGGCAATGACAGTCGCCGTCTCCTCGGCCAGCGCCGCCTTGTACTGGGCGCTTTGCAGCACCTCCTGCGGCACCCCCTCGGTGGAAAGGATCTTCTCACTTCCTCCGCACCCCACCGCCAGCAGCAGTACCGCCGCCAGCAACAGCGCCAAAATTCTCTTGTTCACGGTTTTTTGTCCTCCTTTAGGTTCTGTTCACTTCACCGGTCGTCAGGTTCAGCTCGTAGGATGCACCATCCTTGCCATGTTTGCCATCTACATAGAAGCACAGGTAGCCGTCCTTCTGCTCATTGCTGGTAATGCGAACCGGCCCGCCCTCTTCGTAACGTCCCGGATTGATCTTGGTATCCCAGTCATTTTGCAGCTGTCCGGTGCTATCCAGCACCGCCGCGTGAATGGTCGTATCCCCGGGCAGGATGCTCCAGCCGTCCCAGTCTGCCGGCAAAGCCGTCCAAAGGACAGCGATCCTCTTCTCTGCCCGGTAGCCTCTTACCAGCATCACATAGGGAATGTCATCTCCGGTTACCAGTTCACTGGGGCTCCAGCTGTAAACGGGGCTGCGGTCCTCCGCCACCGCCATAATGGCCGCCGGGTCGTAGTAATAGACGCCCCGGTCATCGCTGACCCACAGCAGTCCCTCCGCGGTAAAGCCCAGCCTCATATAGGTAAGTCTATTCCCATAGGAATCGTTTTTGTCATAAAACACCTGCGGCACCACCCGCATACTGCCGCTGCTGTCCAGCAGCACCACCATCGCCTTATCATGCTCTTTGTTGATCTCACGGCTGTATGCCCGGTATTTGGCGCCCGGGGAATAGAAGTCCTCGCTGCCGCTTCCGGTTCCTGTTCCGCTTAGGATATCGGAAACCGACACACGGGAAGCCTTCATGATCTCCAGCATTTCATCGGTATAGCCCATCGCCTTGGCCTTGGCAATAAACTTTTCATCGGCATAGGATACGGCGGTCGGGTCATTGGTGCTGGCCAGCTGGCTCTCCCCGGTCGTGAGGTTCAGGCACCAGCGCTCCCACAGCTGGGTGCCGTCCGGCAGGTAGCGGCTGCCGTTTTCATCATAGTAGTTGCTGTAATACATCAGCCCATCCCGCACGATGACCTGGCCCATATCCCGGTGGCCCCAGTAGTTGCGGTACACATACTGCGGCAGGGTCAGCACCCGCACCGGCTCGGTGATGTCATTCCGGTCCAGCACCGCCACCTTCCAGTGGCTGCTGCTCTTCTTGTATTCCCCGTTCCAGGCATCGGGCACCTCGCCGCTGTTATAGGGGAAATAGGTCAGCGCCAGGGTGTCCCCGCCCCGATCGTCAGCGTAGAGATACTCAATATTGATCGCGTCACAGCCATCCATCGGCAGGTTGGTCTTATCATACACCACGATCGGCGCCTCCGGCTTTGCCGCGTCGTAAATATAGAGGCCATCCTGCCGTATGATACCGAACAGCGTGCCATCGTCCTCATCCGAGATCTGCTGGAAGCTCTCATAGGGGGTATTCTCCAGCAGCGTGGTCAGATGATGGGTCTCACTGTCGTACAGGTAAAAATTATACTTGTTATAGCCGTCGGCATCATCCATGCCAAGGTAACTCACAAACAGCCGGTAGCGGCTACCCTCCGCAAAGACCCAGCTTGCCTCCTCATTCAGGGCAATCAGTCCGCTGCCGCTCTGCTCCACCAGGACCCCCGTCGTATCGCCCGGCATAATGGCAATACTGCTGTTCCGACTGGGGCTGTAGATCGAATATCCGTCATTGCCCTTCGGGTCCAGGTAGATGACCATATCCTCAAAGTTGAAAAGCGCCGCATCCTCCGGTGTGATAAGGCTCTCAGAAGTATATCCGTTCCACTGGGTCACCTCGGGGTTCTCCATGCCGGAAATATTCAGCGGTTCCGTCCGCCAGTACGAAAGGTGATAACCGTCCTCAGCGCGGTAAACACTCACCTGCTGCTGTCCCCAGCCCAGCAGGCGGCAGCCTTCGGTGCTGCCATCAATAAAAACATAGGTATCCGACGCGTAGTATTCGGCCTTGGTGGCAATCAGTTCCCAGCCGGCGGTTTCCGGGTCATCACTCGGCTCCACCTGCAGCTCGCCCTCCGGCTTTGGCATCACCACTGTCTCGCTGTCATAGTCCCGGCTGATGTATTTCCAGCCGCCATCCTCCTCCAGCCGTATGGTGATGGCATACCGGCCGCAGCTCTCGTGGGTCTGGGTATAGTCCGCCATGTGCTGCGCCAGGAATCCCTCATCGCCGGGCTGGGCCTCATACAGGCTGTACCGGATGGTCAGGGTATCCCCCTCGATCGTGGCCTCCCGGGCATAGGCAAACAGGTTATCCCCCAGTTTCCACGGGCTCACCCAAAAGTAGCCGTCATAGTTGTGGAGATCCTTCAGAGAGGCGTCCGCCATTTCGGGGCTCATATCAAAGTGCTTCTGGATCGCGGCCGCGACCTCCTCCTGCGGCAGGTAGAAGTTCTGCGCGTTGGGCAGCTTGCCGCTGGCATCGTAGTTGGTGTCCATCAACTTGGCCAGCTCCGCCCGCTTTTCGGCATCGGCTGTGCCATAGGCGGCGGCCAGGTCCAGCTTCTCCTCGCCGGTATAGCCGTACAGCTCATAGATGGCGTATTTCAGCAGCGGTCCGGATTTCAGCTCTTGGTAGCCGGACCAGTAGATATCACCCATGGCCGCCAGCGGCGCCAGGTATTCCCGGCTCAGGGCGTCCATATCGTTCAGGTCGATGTTGTAACGATTTTTCCCGCCATCGGGGGTGCAGGCCACCAGCGAACCGGCCACAGCCGCCGCCAGCAGCAGGGCCGCCAGCGCCAGTGTGCCCCGGTGCTTTTTCGTGGTATCAAAAATGGTGGCAAGGCGGTTTTTCAGCGTCTTTTTGCCGCTGTAAAAATTGGTGGTGAACAGGGTGCGGCGGCTCATGCCGGCCCGCACAACAGCCAGCAGGCACCGGCCATATTCCTCCCGGTAGGCTTCATCCCGCCCGGCCACCACGGCCTCATCGCAGGAAAGCTCCAGGTCCCGGTCGGCGGCATACACCATCAGCCACACCATCGGGTTAAACCAGTGGATGGCATTGGCCAGCATCAGCAGCAGCTTATACCAGATATCCCGGCGGCGGTAATGGATCAGCTCATGCCGGAATACCAGCGAAAGCTGCTCCGCGGTCAGCTCCATTTCCGGCAGCAGCAGGGTCGGCTTAATGGCCCCAACGATCATGGGGCTGCCTACGGCGGCCGTATAGACCGGCAGCGGCTTCTGCCGTCCCGCCGCGGCGGATTCCCTTTCCAGCACAGCCAGGATGGCTTCATCGGTCAGGGGGCGGCGGCTGCGGGAGAGCTTTGCTCTCAGCGCCAGGTAGCTGCCCAGCTGCCACAGCAGGAACAGTGCGGTCCCCGCTGCCCAGCACCAGCCCACCGCTTCCATCACCGGGATAGAACGGGTACCAGCCGGGGTGGGGGTGATAGCCGGCTCCGCCGGTTTAGGGGTTTCAGTGCTCGGCCCGGTCGGGGCGGTCGTCCCGGTCTTGATCTGCTGGTAGGGGTCGTTTTCCGCCGCTCCCGGCACCACCTGGATCGGGTCTCCGACCGGGGCGGGTTCAGTGGGGGCGGGCTCCTCCCGGCTCACCGGGTAGGTAATCTCCCCCCGCGGCTGCGGCAGGGTAACTACCGGCTGCGGCAGGGTGATGCCAACGGGCAGCAGCAGCCGCACCGCGATGAGCAGCCAGGCCCAGTACCGCCACTTGGCAGTAAAGCGGCGGCCAAGCAGCGGGCCTGCCGCCAGCAGCACCGCTATCACCAGTGCCATCGGCAGGGTCAGCTCCAGCAGGGCGGTCATCAGTCGTTCCATCCTTGTCAGCTCCTCTCTTCCTCACGGGCACGGCGCTGCCCGGCTATAAATTCCTCCAGCTCCGCCAGATCACGGTCGGTCAGGTCCCGGCTTTCCACCAGGGACGCCACCATGCGGCGAAGGGAGGACTGGTACATCTTCCCCAAAAAGCTGCGGTTGGCCCAGCGGCGGTAATCCGCCTCGCTGACTAGGGGACGGTACAGGTTGTGCCGGCCCTGCCGCTCCACCGAAAGATAGCCCTTTTCCACCAGCTTGGAAAGCAGGGTGAGCAGGGTGGTATCGGCCCAGTTGTGGCTTTGCAGCTGCTCCTCCAGATCCGCGCGCTGCACGGGCGGAGGGCTTTGCCAGATGGCCAGCATGATATCCAGCTCGGCATCGGATAGTTTTTTCTCGGGCAGTTCCATAGGGGCCTCCTTCATCTTCTACGGGTTTAGAATTCATCTTCATTCTATCATCGTAGAATGCGGTTGTCAATGGTCATTCTGCAAGTGTAGAATTTATTTTCTATATCCGTAGAATGTGCATCGGGCGGGTTTGCATGGTGTGCCTGGGCAGGGTTTTCTGCCGATCCCCCGGGTCCGGCCCCGCAGGCCGGCCAAAGGCTGGTGGGCGGGCGCTGCCCGCCCCGGCCGCGGCGCAGCCGCGGCCCCTGCGGGGCCGGACCTGAGGGACGGCGAAAACCAGCCAAGGATACAAATCCCCCCTACCCTGTATAACGCCGCAGACCCCAAAAATGCAACACGATTTGGCCCAATTATTGCAGCTGGCGGCGCAAAATATCGCACAGCTGGCCTATTTCCCCGGCCTCCTCGGTAAAGCGGTACAGCCGCTGCCGGATGACCCCCAGGCTGCGGCTGACCGAGGAGGGCGCCAGGCCCATCTGCTCCGCGATGGCGGTTACCGTCAGGCCATCGGTATAGCGCAGCCGGGTAAGCTGCTGCTGAGCCGGGGTAAGGCAGCGGGTGCAGCCGTACTGCAGCAGCCGGCGCAGGGCCAGCCGTTCCTCGCTGGGGCCGCTCTCCTCCCGCGGGATGTAAAATTCCAGCGTGGCGGTACTGATGCAGCGCGCGACGCGTTTTAAGGGGCGGGGGGTGAATTTAGTTGTAGTAGTCATGCAGAATCCTCTCCGTTTCTCTGGTATCCACGAGCTCGAACCGCAGCAGCTCAATGCGCTGTTTCAGGTCGAAGTAATGCGGTCCTCGTGCTGTTTTGATCTCTTCCTTGAGCTGTGTCAGCCGGTCCTCCAGCAGTTCCACGCTGCGGTGGTACTCCCCGGCCAGTTCGGCAATTCCCATCATGTTTTCTCGGTTTCCTCTCTTTTTCTCGATGCGGCTTGGTAGCTTTCGGCGAAGGGACCCGTTTTTGTCAAGAACATTTGTTCTCTCGCTTCTTAGCGTACTCCGCTTTTGGCGTTCTGTCAACCGTTATTTTTGCAAAGTCCCATAAAACGGTCGCCAAAAAACTTCACTGATTTTTGGCAGATAAAATTTTGTCGAAAGGCTTGACATTCCCGAAAAAATCACTACGATAAGCTATCCCAGGGGTTGGGAAGATTTTCCCCGGCCCCAATCCGGGACCGAGAAGGAGAGAAAACGATGTATGGCATCAAACTGCGCCAGCTGCGGCGGCAGCTGGGCCTGACCCAGCGGCAGCTGGGGACACTGTGCGGGGTGGGCGGCACCACCATCAGCATGATAGAGCATGGCAAGCGGCTGCCCGGCCGGGAAACCCTGCGCCGGCTGCAGGCGGTACTGGGCGATTTGCCGCCCCGCCCGGCCAAGCCCCTGCCCACGGCGGAGCTGCTGACCCTGCTGCGGGGGTGAGTCCCTGCAAGGGGCAGGACGGGCCGCAGGCCAGCCCGTCCCCCGCAGGGGATGGGCTCAGCGGGCGAAGCCCGCTGCGGCGGCTGCGCCGCCGGGCCTGCGGCCCGAACCCCTCCCCTGCCGCCGACTCCGCCGGGGCGCAGAAAAGCCCCACCGGGGAAACCCGATGGAGCTTTGCCGAAAGCCAATATTTATCCCAGCCGGTCACCATTGGCGGCGGGCTGCTGCGGGGTGATGAGAATAACTCCGCCCGCGGAGTAGGTACCCAGCACCAGTACCTCGCTCATAAAATCCGCGATCTGCCGGGGCGGGAAGTTGACCACCCCCAGCACCTGTATGCCCGGCAGGTCCTCCGGGCGGTAGTGGTCGGTGATTTGCGCCGAGGACTTTTTTACCCCGATCTTCGGGCCGAAATCCACCGTGAGCTGGTAGGCCGGGCGGCGGGCCTTGGGAAAAGGCTGCGCCGTCAGGATGGTGCCCACCCGGATATCCAGCCGGGAAAAATCTTCGAATGTCGCCAGTTGTTTTTCCATCAGATGCTGATCTCCCTTGCGACCTTGTAGAACAGCTCGTTGATATCCTTCTTCATGGCCAGGGCCTCATCAATGTCGATATCGTAGATACGGTTTTCCTTGACCCCGACAATGCGGCTGCCCACGCCTTCTTCCAGCAGCTCGATGGCACGGTAGCCCATGGCGCTGGCATAAACCCGTTCCATGGCCGTGGCGTCGCCGCCGCGCTGCACATGGCCCAGCACCGTCAGGCGGGTCTCCACGCCGGTGCGCTGCTGGATGTAGTAGCACATATCCTTGCTGTTGCCCACGCCCTCGGCCACCACCACGATGAAGTGATGCTTGCCGGTGGTCATGGTGGCCTTCATGCGGTCCACCACATCGCGGTCCAGGTCAAAGGGGCGTTCCGGGATGAGGGTGGCGACGGCGCCGGTGGCCAGACCCGCGTACAGGGCCAGATGGCCGGCATTGCGGCCCATGACCTCCACCACGGAGCAGCGGTCGTGGGATTGGGAGGTATCCCGCAGCTTATCGATGCTTTGCACAGCGGTATTTAGGGCGGTATCAAAGCCGATGGTATACTCGGTGGAGGCGATGTCGTTATCGATGGTGCCGGGGATGCCGATGGTGGGAATGCCCAGGGCCGAGAGCTTTTGGGCGCCGCGGAAGGAGCCATCGCCGCCGATGACCACCAGGCCGTCTATCCCGCGGGAGCGCAGAATGGCCGCCGCCTTTTTCTGGCCCTCTTCGGTCATAAATTCCTTACTGCGGGCGGTATACAGGATGGTGCCTCCCCGGTTGATGATATTGCTGACAGAACGCTCTTGAAGCTCGTCCATGCGGTCTTCCATTAGGCCCTCGTATCCATGGAAAATGCCATAAACGCTGTGGCCCTTGTGCAGGGCGGTGCGTACCACACTGCGGACCGCGGCATTCATGCCGGGGGCATCGCCGCCGCTGGTGAGTACTGCAAAGGTTTTCTTCTTGGTTTCGCTCATGTTATTTCCTCCTTTTGGTTGGCTTACTGCAAAGCCGGTTCCGGCGGGGCCTTGGGAGCCTCCGGCGGCAGCAGGGCTACATTCTCCTGGCCCAGCACCCGTCTCAGCTCGCCCAGCAGCACCGGGTTGGCATCGGTATTATATTCCTCTCCCGCCTTCAGCAGGCGGCCGGTATCGGCGGCCCGCACCAGCAGGGGGGTCTCCCCTTCAAAAATGGAAAACAGCAGCTGAAGCTTTTCCCACTGTTCTCCCTCCATCTGCGGCACCCGGATGAGCAGCCTGCCGCCCTTTTGGGGGCGTTCGGCCGCGGGCTTGCCGCTGCCGCCCTTTTCCCGGCTCTGCGGCGGGCGGGGGGGCGGGGCGCTTTGGCGCTCCTCGATGGTAAAGACCCGCTCCAGCACCATTTTGGTGTCGTCCTCCTCCCGCAGGGAGACCCTGCCCCGGAAGAAAAGCGGTTCGCCCGGCACCAGCTTGGCACTGACCTGGGAGTAGACCCGGCCAAAGCACATGACCTCCATGCTGCCGGTCATATCCTCCACCGTCAGCAGGGCCAGGATATCCCCCCGCTTGGTGGTCCGCATCTTTTTATCGGCCAGGATGCCGAAAATATCGACCCAGGCATTATCGTAGGGGGCATTGGTCTCAGCGCTTTGCAGCCGGGCGATGCGCACCGCCTGGTAGCGGTCGTAAAGGGGCAGGTACTGGCTCATGGGGTGGCCGGAAAGGTACATGCCGGTGACTTCCTTTTCGTAGGCCAGCAGCTCGGCATGGGGGTATTCTTCCCGGGGGGAGAGCCGATAATCGGCGGTGGCGCCGCCTTCCCCAAAGAGGGACAGCTGCCCGCCGGAAAGGTAGCGGCTTTCTTCCGCAATGGCATCGGCCAGGGGGCCGTAGTTTTCCATCATCTCCCGGCGGTTGGCACCCAGGTGATCCAGGGCCCCGCACTTGATGAGGCTTTCCACCCCGCGGCGGTTGAGATCGCCGGCCGAGGTGCGGCGGCAGAACTCCACAAAATTGGTGAAGGGGCCATCCAGCTCCCGCTCTTTCAGAATATCTTCGATGACACTGCGGCCCATATTCTTGATGGCCAGAAGGCCGAACCGGATGCCCTGCGGCGTGACGGTAAAGACCATATCGCTCTGGTTGATATCGGGGGGCAGCACCGGGATCTCCAGCCGGGTGCATTCCTCGATGTATTCCATGAGCTTGGCGGTGGAATCCAGTACGCTGGTCATCAGGGCCGCCATGTATTCCCGGGGGTAGTGCCGTTTGAGATAGGCGGTTTGATAAGCCACCACGGCATAGCAGGCGGCGTGGGATTTATTGAAGGCGTAGGCCGCGAAGCTGCTCATCTCATCAAAGATGCTGTTGGCCACGGCCTCGGAGATGCCATTGGCGGCGCAGCCGGTGATGAAGTGCCCGCGCTCCTTTTCCATGACATCGGCTTTTTTCTTGCTCATGGCGCGGCGGACGAGATCGGCCTGGCCGTAGCTGTAACCGGCCAGCTCGCGGCAGATCTGCATGACCTGCTCCTGATAGACGATGCAGCCGTAGGTGACGCCCAGAATGGGCTCCAGCAGCGGGGTCTTGTACCGGACGGCGGTGGGATTCTGCTTATTGCGGACATACTGGGGGATGGAATCCATGGGGCCGGGACGGTACAGCGAAATGGCGGCGGTAAGGTCTTCGATGGACTGGGGGCGCAGCTGGGTGAGCATCTGGCGCATACCGCCCGATTCCAGCTGGAACACACCGGAGGAATCGCCGCGGGAAAGCATCTCGTAGACCTCTGGGTCATCATCGGGGAGCTTGTCCATTGAAAAATCCGGTTCCCGGCGGCGGATCATCCGCTCGGCATCGGCGATGACGGTGAGATTGCGCAGACCCAAAAAGTCCATCTTGAGCAGGCCCAGCTCCTCCAGTGTGGTCATGGTGAACTGGGTAACGATGGATTCATCGTTTTTGGCCAGCGGCACATAGCTATCGACGGTATCCCGGGTGATGACCACGCCGGCAGCGTGGGTGGAGGCGTGCCGGGGAAAGCCCTCCACCTTTTTGGCGGTTTCGATGAGCTCCGCCACCTGGGGGTCGCTTTGGCACATGGCCCGCAGCTCGCTGTTGGCCTCCAGGGCCTTATCGATGGTCATGTGCAGCTCATTGGGGATGAGCTTGGCGACGGCATCCACCTGGGGATAGGCCAGGCCCATGGCCCGGCCGACATCCCGCACGGCGCCCCGGGCCAGCATGGTGCCGAAGGTAACGATCTGGGCCACATGGTCGGCGCCGTATTTGCGGACGACATAATCGATGACCTCCGGCCGGCGCTCGTAGCAGAAATCCACATCAAAATCCGGCATGGAAACACGCTCGGGATTGAGGAAGCGCTCGAACAGGAGATTGTACTTCATGGGGTCGATATTGGTGATGCCGATGCAGTAGGCGGCAATGCTGCCCGCACCGGAGCCGCGCCCCGGCCCGACCGGGATGCCGTGGCTTTTGGCGTAGTGGATGAAATCGTGGACGATGAGGTAGTATTCCACATAGCCCATGCGGCTGATGGTGGAAAGCTCATATTCCAGCCGGTCGCGGTATTCCTGGGGCGGGTTTTCGCCGTAGTGGCGCAGCAGACCCTCATGGCACATGCGGCGAAAGTAGCTTTCGTTATCCTCGCCATTGGGGGCATTGAACAGAGGCAGCTTGGTGTGGCCAAACTCAAACTCGACATTGCAGCGCTCGGCGATCTTGACGGTATTGGAGAGGGCTTCCGGCACATTGCGGAAGAGCTCGGCCATCTCATCGCCGCTTTTGACATAGAACTCCTGGGTGGGGAATTCCAGCGTCTGCTCATCACCCACGGTGTGGCCGGTCTGGATGCAGGTGAGCAAAAACTGCATGCGGCTGTCCTCTTTTTCGAGGTAGTGGGCGTCATTGGTGGCCACCAGCCCCACGCCGAGCTCCCCGGCCAGGCGGATGAGGTCCGGGAGGATCTGACGCTGCTCCGGGATACCGTGGTCCTGCAGCTCGATGTAATAATCTTCCGGGCCGAAGAGATCGCGGTACCAGGCGGCGGCCTCCCTGGCCTTTTGGTAATCGCCGGCCTCCAGTGCCCGGGGCACTTCGCCCGCCAGGCACGCCGAAAGGCAGATGAGGCCCTCGTGGTGGTCCTTTAAGAGGTCGCGGTCGATGCGGGGCTTATTGTAAAAGCCCTCGGTGAAGCCGCGGGAGACCATGTAGATGAGGTTGCGGTAGCCCACCTCATTTTTGCACAGCAGGATGAGGTGGTAGGGGGAGGAATCCAGCCGGTAGACCTTATCGAAGCGGGAGCGGGGGGCCACATAGACCTCGCAGCCGATGATGGGGCGGATGCCCTCCTTTTTGCACTCCTTGTAGAAATCGATGACGCCGTACATGACACCATGATCGGTGATGGCGACGGCGGACTGGCCCAGGGCCTTGGCGCGCTGGACCAGCCCCTTGATGCGGCAGGCACCATCGAGGAGGCTGTATTCGCTGTGGATGTGCAGATGGACAAAATCGGTCATGGGGTGCCTCCTTGGCGGAAATTGGGAAAAGCCCGGGAGCCGCGGCCCCGCCGCGCCGGCCGAAGGCCGGCAGGCGGGGCGCCCCTGCGGGGCGCCCCCGTAAAACGGCGCGAAGCGCCGTTTCGGCGGGGCCGCGGGGGGGCGGGTCAGTTCGGTTTGCGGTAAAAGGTCATGGCGGTGCCGGTATCCTGCACCAGGGTGTCACGGGGTGCGCGCAGGATGCGGCAGGTGCAGTAAAAATCCCCAGCCGCCCCGCCGATATTCACAAGCTGCCACAGCCACACCGTCGGGAACCATTCCCGGGGCAGGCAGGCGGCCAGCACGGCAAAGACGATCCCCCACACCACCACCGGCGCCAGCGCAATGGCAACATAGGCCGGGCGGGTAAAGTAGGCATCGCTGCCGGCGTAGGCGTAGGCCACCTTATAGCCGTAGCGCACCGAAGCGCCGCAGGCTTTCATCACGGCGCCGTGGGTCAACTCGTGCAGGGCGATGTAGGCGAATATCCCCGCAAGGGCGACCCCGCGCCGGAGCAACAGCGCAGAAAGCGGGCCCTCCCCGACAAAATCCCGCAGCGACCGGCCCCACAGGGCGGGCAGAACCAGCATGATCACACACAGCACAACGGAAAGCCCGTTGACGATCCAAAACTGTTTTTTGTTGTGCACCAGATCAATGGCGGCAGCGGGGGTATGGCAGTAGCCCTGCGGCAGGGCGGCATAGCTTTTCATCGGGTCAATCCTTTCGGGTGGGTTTATTTCAACCGGCGGTGCCGGGGGTTTGCGGGTCAATCCTTTCGGGCGGCAAGGTCGATGATCTTTTCCAGACGGTGGTTGACGCCGGAACGGGAAAGAGGCGGGGTGAGCTTCTGGCCCAGCTCCCGCAGGGAATCAAATGGGTTTTGGAGACGGAGCTCCGCCAGGGCCCGCAGTTCCTCCGGGAGAGAATCCAATCCCACGGCGTTGATGGCGGCAATCTGCCCGGCGGCCGCCCCGGCGACCTTATCCATATTGGCGGTATCGCAATTGCTGGCGCGGTTGGCGGCGTTGCGGCGCTCCTTGAGGATCTTGGCGTTCATGATCTCCATGGAGGTGAGCGGGCACCCCATGAAAGTAAGCAGGTCCTCGATCTGGGTGCTATCGTGCAGGTAGACGATGGCCTGCCCGCGGCGCTGGGTCAAAAGCGGGGAAAAGCCGACATCCTGCAGCAGAGCCACGAACATCATCAGCAGCTCCTCGCGTGGGATGGCAAACTCCAGGTGGTATTTTACCTCCGGATCGGAGAGGGTGCCGCAGGCCAAAAACACGCCGCCCAAAAAGGCGCCGGCTCCCTCATCGCCGCCCAGCAGCTCGAAGGTGACGCCCTCCGGGTAGAGCATGGCGAAGTGGTTATACAGGTCGATGCGGTCGGCCATGTCATCGACGGTGACACGGTAGGCCAGCTGCCCGGTGGAGAGCTTTTCCTCCCGCAGCGTCACGGTACCGGCCATCGGCTTGACGCTTTGCACCAGCTGGGAATAGTACTGGGCGGCCCGGCGCTCCCGGGTCAGCATCTGCATTTTGGGCACCGAGAACTCGCGGGAAAAGACCATCAGCCCAAAGGACTGCTGGTTGGGAAAGTGCTGGCGCACGGCTTTATTGGAAAGGATCTCATCCTTGGCGGCGGTGGTAAAGGAGGGCATGGTTGTTATTCTCCGGTGATGGGGTGAATTTTGGGGGGAGGGCGAGGAAAAATGGGGGATGGCAAGGGACGGCCGCAGGCAGGCTCTTGTCCGACGCAAGGCGGACTGATGCCTGTCAAGGACGGGGCGCAGCCAGTGTTCATTTTTACCGCCGTCCCGCAGCGGGGTGGGACGGTTGGTGCAGGGGGCCGTGGCGGGCGCAGCCCGCAGGGATGGGCAAAGGGGCAGCCGCCGCACCCGGCGCTGGCTCATTCGATATACTTGATCTCGCATTCGAGGGTATAGCCAGTCTTTTCCCGGACGATGCGCTGTACTTCGGCGATAAGCTGCCGTACATCGGCAGCGGTGGCACCGCCCCGGTTGATGATGAAGCCGGCATGCTTTTGGCTGACCTCGGCCCCGCCGACGGAAAGGCCCTTAAGCCCGCACTGATCCACCAGGGCGGAGGCATAGTTGCCTACCGGCCGCTTAAAGGTGGAGCCGGCGCTGCCGTATTCCAGGGGCTGCTTTTCCCGGCGGCGGGACATGTAGTCCTCCATGGCCGCGCGGATGGCGGTTTCCTCGCCGGGGGTAAGGGTCAGCACCGCTTCCACGATGACGCAGCCCGGACGCTCCTCAAAGATGCTGTGGCGGTAGGAAAGTTCCAGCGCCGCGGCAGGCAGGGTGCGGTATTCCCCGGCTTCATCCAGGAAGGTGACCTCCGTGAGGACATCCCGGAGCTCGCCGCCGTAGGCACCGGCATTCATGTATACTCCCCCGCCCAAAGAACCGGGGATGCCAAAGCCCCATTCCACGCCGGAAAGGCTGTTTTCTGCAGCGGCCCGGCAGGTAGCGATGAGAGAGGCCCCGGCCCCGCAGCGCAGGGTATTGCCCTGCCGGGAGATGGCGGTAAAGTCGCCATCCAGCTGAATGACAGGGCGGGCAATGCCGCTATCGCTGACCAGCAGATTGCTGCCCCGGCCCAAAATAAAGGGGTCGGTCCCCGCCGCCCGGCAGAGGGAAACGGCGGTTTGCAGCTGGGTACGGGTGCGGGGGTGCAGCAGCAGCGCCGGCCCGCCGATGCCAAAGGTGGTTCGGCGGCTCATGGGTTCATTTTCGGTATAGGGGATGCCCGCATTTTGCAGCTGTTCCAGTAGATTCATGGGGTTTGCTCCTTTCGGCGGTCAGGGCTGCACATCATCGGTAAGGCCCAGCTGTTCCATCAGCTCCTTGGCAGAATTATTGCCCATGGCGCGCTGACGGTAGTTCATGGTGGCCACCTCGATGATAACGGCGAGGTTTCGGCCGGTTTTGACCGGGATGGTGGCGGCGGGCACCTTCATGCCCAGAATATTGGTGGTTTCCTCCTCCAGCCCGATGCGGTCGTAGACCTTTTCGGGGTCGTAGGTTTCCAGCTGAATGACGAAATTGATATTGGCGGTATTTTTGACCGAGCCGACGCCGAACAGCCGGCTGACATTGATGATGCCGACCCCGCGGAGCTCCATATAGTGGCGGATGTTATCCGGGGCGGAGCCGACCAGGGTGGTATTGGAGACCCGGCGGACCTCCACGGCGTCATCGGCGATGAGGCGGTGGCCGCGCTTGAGCAGCTCCAGGGCGGTCTCACTTTTGCCGACGCCGGAATCTCCGGTAAGCAGCACGCCCTCGCCGTAGATCTCCATCAAAACGCCGTGGACGGTGGTACGGGGCGCCAGCTCCAGACTCAGCTTGGCATTGAGCTGGGCGGCCATATGGGTGGTATTTTCCGGGGACTGCATCAGCGGCACACAATACTTTTCCGCCAGCTCCAAAAAGAGGGGGCGGAAGGAGAAATCCTGAGTGATGATGACGGCCTTGGGGCTGCGGGAAAGGAAGCCCTCCAGGCTCTGCCGCAGCAGGTGGGGCGGCAAAGTTTCCAGATAGGCCAGCTCGGTACGGCCAATCATATTGATACGGGCTGGGACAAAGCCCTGGAAGAACCCGGTGAAGGCCAAGCCCGGGCGCATCAGCTCGGCGTGGCTGACCAGGATCTCCTCCTCGGTTTTGGGATAATAGAGGATCTGCAGGTTCAGGTCCTTGATGAGCTTTTTAAGCGGGACGGTATACTGGTGCGGCATGGGTAAAACCCCTTTCTATGATGAAAGCTGGCGGCGAGGGAAAATGTCGGGATGGCAAGCGGACGGCCGCAGGCAGGCTCTTGCCTGACGAAGGCAGGCTGATGCCTGTCAAGGGCGGCCACGCAGCCAGCACCCATTTTCACCGCCGCCGGGCGGCAACGCATAACTGCTATGCGGCAGCGACATGCAAAATAGCTATACACAGTTTATTATAATACATTTATCGGCGGGATACAAACAATATTACACGGTTTTTACGAAAAATCGTTACAAAAATAACAGAGATGATAAGAGGCCCCGCTTCCCGGAGGAAACGGAGCCTGAAAAAACAATATTTTAGGCGAGAATATCCTGGATATCCCGCAGGCCGGTAAGGGTGGTGATAACAATGGCGGAATCGCCGGGCTGGAGGGAATCGCCGCCGGAGGGGATGATGACCTCGCCATTGGGGCGGGTGATGCAGCCCACCAGCACATTGGGGCGGGTGGCCATATCCTTAAACGGCACACCGATGAGCGGCGAGCCGGCGGTAATGTGGAATTCCAGGGCTTCTACCTGGTTTTCTACCATGCGGTGCAGGGCAATGACCCCGCCGCCGGTGCTGTTTTCCATCGCGCGGACATACTGCAGGATGCGGCTGACGGTAACCACGCTGGTGGAAACGGTGCTTTCCACGATGGCGGTCTTATTGATAAGCTCGGTGAAGGAATTGCGGTTGACCTTGGCCACAGAACATTCGATATTGTGGCAGCGGGCATACATGGCCAGCATGATATTGAGTTCATCCAGGCCGGTGAGTGCCACAAAGGCATCGGAATCATCCAGGCCCTCCTCGGCCAGCAGATGCACATCGGTGGCATCCCCGTGGATAACCAAAGCGGTGGGGACTGCCTCGCTGAGATCAACACAGCGCTGTTCATCCCGGTCCACCACGCGCACACGCATCTTCATCTGGCTCAGCTGCTCCGCCAAAAAGCGGGTGATGCGCCCGGCCCCGACCACCATGACATTGCGGGCATGGTCCCGGAAAACGCCCAGCGCCCGGAAGAAGTTCTCCAGTTCCTGGGGCTTGGCGGTAACGCTGATGCAATCTCCCGCGCCCAGCACATAGTTACCATCGGGAATAACGACCTCTTCCCCGCGGCGGACGGCACAGACCAACACCTTGACCTGCAGGGAGGCGGCGACATTTTTGAGGGCCATGCCATCCAGCAGGCTGCCCTGCGGAATGTGGTATTCCACCAGCTCCACCCGGCCCTTGGCGAAGGTTTCCACCTTGGCGACCGCCGGAAAGCGCAGGATACGGGCGATATCACGGGCAGTCTCCCGCTCCGGGTTGATAGAAAGAGAAAGCCCCATCTCCTGCTGCATGAATCGCAGCTGACTTTCGTATTCCACGCTGCGCACCCGGGCAATGGTATTCTTGGCGCCCAGCTTTTTGGCGGTCATGCAGGCGATCATATTGACCTCATCCTCGCTGGTGGCGGCAATGACGAGATCCGCCTGACTGGCCCGGGCCTGCTGCTGCACAGTATAAGCGGCGCCATTGCCCTCGATGCCCAAAACATCCAGTTCCTCCGCCAGGCGCTCCGCCATGCCGGGGCGGTTATCGATGACGGCGACATCGTGGCCCTCGCGGGAAAGATGCTCCGCCAGGGCCCGGCCGACCTTTCCGATTCCGACAATTACGATCCTCATAATGTTCTCCCTTGGTTTTGGTGGTGAGTGTATGGGTCTATTCTATCGCTTTTGGCGGGGATTTGCAAGGGGGCGGAGGGGATGCGCAGAGGGAGGGGCCCGCAGGGCAGGCCGCCGCAGGCGGCTTTGGGGCGGCCGAAGGCCGCCCACGAGGGGCAAAGCTCCTCGGCCCTGCGGGCCCCAGCCGGGATGCTGCAGAAACCGGACGAGGAAATGCCGCGCAATTTCTCGACAACGGAGGAGCTGCGTGATATAATGAGATATTATTCCAAGAGGGGGCAAGCGAAAATGCAGGAGAATTTCTACCGGGCGGTATATGCGGCGGTGCGCCGTATCCCGGCCGGGAAAGTGGCTACCTACGGACAGATTGCGATGCTGGCGGGCAGCCCCCGGGCTTCCCGCATTGTGGGCGGGGCACTGCACCGCAACCCCGAACCCGGCAAAACGCCCTGCCACCGGGTGGTATTCCGGGATGGCAGCCTGGCGCCGGGCTTTGCCTTTGGCGGGCCTGGGGCGCAGCGGGCGCTGCTGGAAGCGGAAGGAGTCGCTTTTCTGCCGGACGGGCGGGTGGATATGGCCCGGCACCAGTGGACCGGCGAAGATGAAACGCTGTAATATAGGTTGAATATAGCAAGGAGAGAACCATGAGATTTTTTGCACTGACGACCGCTACGGCCGACCTGCCGGAGGTACCGGATATTCAGGAATCGCTGACCGCGATCCAGAAATTCATTAAAACCGCCTCGCCGGTGGTGCTGAACGCACTGTGGCATATTGCGCTGGCACTGGTTATCTTTTTTGTGGGGCGCTGGCTCATCGAGAAATTCCTGAGCCGGGTGGCGCTGCTGGATAACAAAACAAAGATCGATCCCGGCGTGGCCAAATTTGTGCGCTCGCTGGTACGGGTGGCGCTGTGGGCACTGCTGATTTATTTTATTGCGGACTTTTTGGGCGTGCCGACGGCGAGCTTTGTGGCGCTGCTGGGTTCCATCGGCGTGACGGTGGGCCTGGCATTGCAGGGCAGTCTTTCCAACTTTGCGGGCGGGCTCATTCTCATGTTCCTGCACCCCTTTAAGACTGGGGATTACATCAAAACTGCTTCGGATATCGAGGGGACGGTGGTGGAGATCGGGCTGTTCTTTACCACGCTGCGCATGGCCGATAACAAAATCATCACCATTCCCAACGGGAATCTCTCGGCCGGGAATATTATCAACTATAATGTACTGCCGGTGCGGCGGCTTTCCACCACGGTGGGCATTGCCTATGAGGCCGACACCGCCCGGGCCATTGAGCTGCTGACGGCGCTTATCAAGAGCCGCAAGCCGCTGGTGAACCCCGAAAAGGCGCTGGTATATGTAAAGGAGCTGGGGGACAGCAGCGTGGTGCTGGGCCTGCACTACTGGGTAAAGACCGACGACTACTGGGACGAGGCGTGGAGCATCAACCAGGCGATAAAGGATGTACTGGACCAGAACGGCATTGCCATCCCCTTTAACCAACTGGATGTCCATGTGATCCAGTAAGGCTCTCCCCTATTTTTGCGAACCGAAGGACGAATGAAATACCCATGAAAATTCTAAGGCAATCTGCCATTATCGCCGCGGTGTGCGCCGTGGCGGAACTCATCAAATATCTGCTGCCGCTGTCCATTCCCGCCAGCGTGTACGGTCTGATCCTAATGCTGCTGGCACTGCTGACCGGACTCATCAAGCCGGAGCAGATCAGTACCGTCGCGGATTTCTTTATCTCCATTATGCCGGTGCTGTTTATTGCCCCCACGGTAGCGCTTATCACCCAGCCGGAACACCTGGCGGTGATGGGCGGGCCGGTGGTGCTGCTGGGCATTCTGGGCACTACGCTGGTCATCGGCATCAGCGGCAAGGCCGCCCAGGCGGTGGGCCGGCAGGAAGCCAGACGGCGGGAGGGTAAAAAGCATGAATGATTACATTGCCTTTTCCGCCTACTTTGGGGCCGCGCTGACCCTAATCATCTATGTGGTGTCCTTCCGCATCAGCGACCGGATAGGGCACCCGCTGGCCAATCCGATCCTCATCTGCCTGGCACTGCTCATCGGGGCGCTGCTTATTTTTGATATTGACTACGACGCCTACAACCAAAGCGCCCGGTACATCACCTACCTGCTGACCCCGGCCACCGCCTGCCTAGCGCTGCCGCTGTACCGGCAGATCCAAAAATTGCGGGAGTACCCTTTGGCCATTGTGGCCGGTATCCTGACCGGAGTGGCGGTGAACGCCCTGTGCGTGCTGGCCGTGGCGCTGGTGTTCCGGCTGGGGCACTACGACTTTGTAACGCTGATCCCCAAATCGGTAACGGGGGCGGTGGGCATGCCGCTGGCCGAGGAGCTGGGTGGTACCGGCGGCATTACCATGGCGGCCATCTCCATCACCGGTATCTTTGGGAACATCCTAGGGCCGCAGGTGCTACGGTGGTTCCATGTGACTGACCCGGTGGCACAGGGGGTGGCCATGGGCTGCGGCAGCCACGCCTTTGGCACGGTGCGGGCGCTGGAAATGGGCGAGGTGGAAGGCGCCATGGGCAGCCTTTCACTGGTGATCACTGCACTGTTGACGGTGGTGATCGCGCCGTTTTTGGGCAATCTGATTTGATGTTTTGCGCTGATTTTGGCCAAAATTACGCCAGTGTTTGTGAAAGTATCACAATATAGCATTGATGCACCTTTCGCATGGCGGAACTTGTTAATCCCTTGACAAAAAAGCAGCCGGAAAAGTACTGAAATCAACGCCATTTTGCCTTGTGCGAGATGGCGTTCTTTTTGAGCGAAAATCTCAAAAATTTGGTTAGTTTTTGGGCAAAGTGTCGGCCCCAACACCTTGACAAAGACCTTGTTTTTCGCTATTATTTGATAGACACTTTATCGTGAATTCACAAGGAGGCTAAAAACAAATGGAGAAAGTTCTCGTTCTCTTGACTTTCCTCGGCTCCGTCATCGCGCTGGTATTTGCTCTTGTCACCGCGAAGAAGGTCCTGAAGTTTGAGGAAGGCACCCCGCTGATGCAGAAGATCTCTGCATCCATCCGTGAAGGCGCTAACGCCTATCTGAAGCGCCAGTACACCATCGTGGCCATCTTCTTTGCCTGCATGTTCGTTGTGCTGTGCATCATGGCCGCTACCGGTCTGCTGACCTGGTTCGTTCCCTTTGCGTTCGTGACCGGCGGTTTCTTCTCCGGTCTGTCCGGCTTCATCGGCATGCGCATAGCCACCAAGGCCAACTGCCGCACCGCCAATGCCTGCCGCACCAGCCTGAACCGCGGCCTGCGCGTGGCGTTCTCCGCCGGTTCCGTTATGGGCTTTACCGTAGTCGGCCTGGGTCTTTTAGATATTTCCATCTGGTTCACCCTGCTGAAGTTCGTCTTTAAGCTGGATCCCTCTGCCATCACCAGCGCTATGCTGACCTTTGGTATGGGCGCTTCCTCCATGGCTCTGTTTGCCCGTGTCGGCGGCGGTATCTACACCAAGGCTGCCGATGTAGGCGCCGACCTGGTAGGTAAGGTCGAGGCCGGCATCCCTGAGGATGACCCCCGTAACCCCGCTGTTATTGCCGATAATGTAGGCGATAATGTAGGCGATGTAGCCGGTATGGGCGCTGACCTGTACGAGAGCTATGTTGGCTCCATCATTTCCGCTTCCGCGCTGGGCGTTGCCGCTTTCGGCGGCGAGCTGAAAGCCATGGCCCTGCCCATGATCATGGCGGCCCTGGGCATCCTGGCTTCCATCATTGGTACCTTCTTTGTACGCACCGGTGAATCCACCGATCAGCGCACCCTGCTTTCCGCTCTGCGTCGCGGCACCAACCTGAGTGCTCTTATCATCGCCGTCGCTGCCTTCTTCCTGGTTCGCGGCGTACTGGGCACCGAGTACACCGGTATCTACTTTGCCATCCTGGCCGGTTTGGTTGCCGGCGTTCTCATCGGTGCTTCCACCGAGTATTTCACTTCCGACACCTACAAGCCCACCCAGGGTCTGGCTGACACCGCCCTGACCGGCTCCGCCACCATCATGATTGGTGGTTTGGGCCTGGGCATGCTCTCCACCATCCTGCCCATCGTTATCGTTGCGGTGTGCATCCTGGTTGCCTACTATGTTTCCGGCGGCGCTGCTTCCACCTCCATGGGTCTGTATGGCATCGCGCTGGCTGCCGTAGGTATGCTGGCTACCCTGGGCATCACCCTGGCGACCGATGCCTATGGCCCCGTGGCCGATAACGCCGGCGGCATTGCCGAGATGGCCGGCCTGGAGCCCGAAGTTCGTGAGCGCACCGACGCGCTGGATTCCCTGGGCAACACCACTGCCGCTACCGGCAAGGGCTTTGCTATCGGCTCCGCCGCTCTGACCGCTCTGGCTCTGATCGCTTCTTACATCGAGAAGGTCCAGGAGGTTGGCGCTGCTGTTACCTTCAATGACTTCTCCGTTATGACCCCTGTTGTTCTGGTCGGTCTGTTTGTCGGCGCCTGCCTGCCCTTCGTGTTCGCGGCGCTCACCATGCAGTCCGTTGGCCGCGCGGCTCAGTCCGTTGTAGTAGAGGTTCGCCGTCAGTTCAAGGAGATCGTCGGCCTGATGGACGGCAAGGCGGATGCGGACTATGCCCGCTGCGTTGACCTCTGCACCAAGGCCTCCCTGCACGAGATGATCCTGCCCACCGTAGTTGGTATCGTTACCCCCATCGTAGTCGGTATGATCCTGGGCTACAAGGGCGTGGTAGGTATGCTGGCCGGCGCTACCGTTTCCGGCTTCCTGCTTGCTATCTTCATGGCGAACTCCGGCGGCGCCTGGGATAACGCCAAGAAGTACATTGAGAGCGGCGTACACGGCGGCAAGGGCAGCGATGCCCACAAGGCTGCTGTCGTTGGCGATACCGTAGGCGATCCCTTCAAGGATACTTCCGGCCCCGCTATCAACATCCTCATCAAGCTGCTGTCGATGGTTTCCATCGTATTTGCCGCGCTGGTAGTTAACTTCTCTATCATTAAGTAAGAGAACACGATAAACTGAAAATTTCCCCGCAGGCTTTTGAGTCTGCGGGGATTTTTTGCGGAGGCTGCAATAAAACACGGGATTTATTACACTTTATTTACGAATAGATGTTGCATTTTGCGGCGCTCATTCGTTATATTTAGTGTAGGCCTTACACCATCAACAACATACAGGAGGGACAACATGAAAAAGCTGACCCGGATACTGACTCTGACCCTATGCTGCCTGCTGGCGGCGGGACTGGCCGCCTGCGGCGAAACGCCTGCCCCCACGCCCGACCCCGACCCCGATCCCGGTGCGGCGATCGGCGGGAGCACCCAGATCCCGAACCCGAGAGTCCCCTATGAAAATGACGAGTTCCCCGATTTTAAGCTGGCCGGCTACCCCGACCGGGACGGCATGAAGCCCACCGGGTTCTATCTCATCGGCGGCACCATCGGGGAGATCTCCTATGAAACCGCCACCCTGCGCTGTGCCGCCGATACCGGCGAGGGCGAGGATCTTTCCGGCGTTTACTACCCCGATGCCGAGGAGAGCGAGCTTTCGGTGGGGCACAGCTACTGCGGCATTATTACCGTCACCGTGAAGGAGCACAGTGAGGGCACCGTGGCGCTGTGGAAAAGCTGCGAGGGGGATTTTGACTATTCCCTGTGGCTGCCCGGCCAAACCGGCGACGCCGCAAAGGCGCTGGTGATGGAATTTGCCGCCGGGGTGTATGCCGTAAAGCCCGGCGTGGAGACCCCGATCGGGCATGTAGCGGGCACCGAAAAGGAGCTGACCCGCTGGCGGGAGGTCATTCGTGCCGAGAACATCGCCAAGGTGATGGCCATGGATCACAACACCATGACCGAGCCGGTGGAGCTGACCCCCGAAAAAGCCGGGCAGCTCATCGGGCTGCTGGCCGAGAGCGCCGACCGGCTTACGGTGTATGAAAAGCTGCCAAACCCCGCCACCGGCGGCGCGCTGCGCCTGACTGCCTATGACACGGAAGGGAATGTGCTGTTTACCGTCTGCGATGACGGGCGGCTGGTGGTGACCTTCGGCAACGAAATGACGAACTACGTCTTTAACGCCGGTGCCTGCGGCCTGGACGGCAAATTTGCCCTTGACTGAAAAAACTGCGCAAAAACACGCCCTGATCCAACCGGACCGGGGCGTTTTCTCGGGTCAACCGGCGGCTTCGGCGGCTTTCACCCTTTGGCGAATATATTCCCGCACTTCATCCTTGGGGATCTCCAGCGCGACGGAAAGCTCACCATGCAGCAGCTCCTCCGCCAGCTTCATATAGCGGTCGTCCATCTGGCTGACGCGGCGGCCGGCGGCTTCGGCTTCCCGCTTTTTGCTGTAAACCGATTTGATGATCTCCACGAGGTCGGTGGTGCTGTGGGTGCCGATGATGCTGCGGTAATGCTCCGAAAGCTCCTGCAGACGGCCGGTATGGAATGGCTCCACGCTGATGGTAGGAATGAGGGCAACCAGCTCCTCGGCCTCCTCGCGGCTCATTACCGGGCGCATAAAGACCTTTGGCTGCTCCACGGGGCAGTAGATCGTGCCGCTTTGGAACAGGGGGCGCAGGACATAGTACTTGGTCCCGCGCGGCATGCCGGGCAAATCGGGGGTGGCGTAATCCATGACCTCGCAGACGCCGGTATTGCCATACATGATCTTTGTTCCTTTTGCAAACACTGTGGTGCCCTCCCTTACTGTTTCTGCCTATATTATAGCACATTTTTCGGCAGGATGTAAGGGGAAATTTAAGCGAGGGGCAGGCATGGGCCGCAGGCCCGGCCGCGAAGCGGCCGACGCAGGCGGAGCCTGCGTGTTTCGGCGAAGCCGAAACGGCCTGCGGCCCATGCCTGCCCCCTGCTTAAATCCCCCCAATGCGGCGGCCCGCCCCCTGGAAAAGCAGGAGGCGGGCCTTATCAGCAAACCATTAAAAGTAGGATATCACTCGGTGGTGTAGTTATCGAAGTAGCCCTGGATGTAGATGATTGGGGTGCCCTTATCGCCGCTGCCGCTGGTCAGGTCGCACAGGGAGCCAATGAGATCGGTAAGGTTACGGGGCGTTGTGCCCTCGGAGACCATATTGCCCACCAGGCTGGTGGAGTCCTTCTCCTTGATACGCTGGGTAATGGCTTCCTGCAGAGCGGTACCGGAAAGATCGCCGAAATCGTGGTCAGCCAGGTACTTCAGCTTCAGCTCATTGGGGGTACCGATAAGGCCCTTGGTATAACCGGGGGCCACAACCGGGTCGGCCAGCTCCCAAATCTTGCCCGCGGGATCCTTAAAGGCGCCGTCGCCGTAAACCATCGCCTCGATATGGTGTCCGGTGGCTTCGCTCATCAGCTGGCCAATTTTTTCGGCTACCAGCATAGCATCACGGGGGAACAGCTTCACACGATTTTCATCCGCCTTATTGGAGCCCAGCAGACCATACTGGGCATTGTAGCCGCTGCCCGCCACAGGAGCGGTCATTAGGTCATCCAGCCCCAGAACCACACGGGCACCAGCCGCCTGCAGCAATCGCTTACTGCGGGCACGGGTATGAATATCACAGGTGATGACGGTATCGGTGTAGTCCAGAATGGTCTGCACGCGGTTGGCAAAAATCACTTCTACCTCGGCGCCGGCTTCCCGGATAAGGCTGGAATAGTACTCCACATAGTCCACACCAGTAAAAGGATGGATCACAGAGCCGAACTCAGCACGGAAGCGCTCCAGGGAGAGGACATCGGTCCAGGGGTCAATGCCCTTTTCATCCAGGCGGTCCATGCTGATGAGGTGGTTGCCCACTTCATCGGAAGGATAGCTGAGCATAAGGACGACCTTCTCGCAGCCCGCGGCAATGCCGGAAAGCAGCACGGAGAAACGGTTGCGGCTGAGAATGGGGAAGGTAACGCCAACGGTCTTGCCGCCGGTGCGGGCCTTTACATCGGCTGCGATCTGTTCCACTGTGGCATAGTTGCCCTGGGTACGGGCCACTACCGATTCAGTAATGGCGACAACATCTTTATCGTGCGGCTCCACACTGTTTTCTTTCAGGGCCTTCAGGACGGTATCCACCGTGCCCTTTACTACATCATCGCCTTCCCGGAAGATGGGGGCGCGTACCCCGCGAACGACAGTACCAAACATTCTGCTCATGGCTTTTTCTCCTTTTATCACCTGTGAATTGATGAAAACGAAAACAAAAATAGGGGTTGCTTTTCACAACCACTTTAGTATAATAGATGCGTATTCATAAGTAAAGTATATATTACTAATGATAAGCATAAGCAAAACAGATAGAAAGGAAGCCCGCAAACATGGCCGTTAAACTGGAGCTTTACCGTATTTTCCGCACCGTTGCCGAGGAGGAAAGCATTTCCGCCGCCGCCAAAACACTGTTTATCTCACAGTCGGCGGTCAGTCAGTCCATCCATCAGCTGGAGGAACAGCTGCAGGTACGGCTGTTTTCCCGCCAGCCCCGCGGCGTCACCCTGACCGGCGAGGGCCGGGTGCTGTACGATTATGTGCGCAGCGCCATCAGCCTCATCGAAACCGGAGAGGAAAAGGTGCAGCAGACCCGGGAGCTGATGATGGGCGAGTTGGTTATCGGGGCCAGCGATACCGTGACCCGCAGCCTGCTGCTGCCCTATCTGCAAAGGTTCCATGAGCAATACCCGGCCATCCGGCTGAAGGTGCTGAACGGCACCAGCTATGAGGCCCTGCAAATGCTGCGGGCGGGGCAGGTAGACCTGGCCTTTGCCAGCACCCCGCAGGAGAGCGGCAACCTGCAGATGCGGCGCTGCATGGCCCTGCACAATGTTTTTGTGGCGGGGCGGGACTACCCCTGCGAGACCGACCGGGCCTATACCCTGGCGGAGCTTTCCCGCTTCCCGCTGATGCTGTTGGAGCGCAAATCCAGCGCAAGACGGTACCTGGAACGCTTTTTTACCCGCAATGGCATTACGCTTAAACCGGAGATAGAACTGTGCAGTCACGAGCTTCTCGTCGATCTGGCGGCCATTGGGCTGGGGGTGGCGTGCGTCACCCGAGAATATGCCCTGCCCGCTCTGGAGGCGGGGACGATCCGTGAACTGCGCACCATTCCAGAGATTCCGGAGCGGAGCCTTTCGGTGTGCACCTTACAGGATGTATCGCCCAGCCCCGCGGCGGAGGAGTTTTTACGGTTCTGGGCGTAAGGTGAAATGAACGGAGACTATATTAAAAAGCACCCCCACGGGATCTGCCGCGGGGGTTGTGTTATATTTTTACGGGAGGGAATACAGAATAGCCACCGCAGCGCCCAGCAGAGCACCGCAGGCCACCTGCAGCGGGGTGTGCCCCAGGAATTCCTCCAGCAGCTGCTCCGGCGGAGTGTCGCTCAGCTTCAGCAGCAGCTCATTGAGGGTGCGGGCATGCTGCCCGGCCTGCCAGCGCACCCCCATGGCATCGTGCATCACGATGATGGCCAGCACCGCGCTGATGGCAAACTGAAAGGAGGCCGCACCGTATTGCAGCAGGGCGGCCGCCGCCAACGCCGTTACCGTAGCGGAGTGTCCGCTGGGCATCCCGCCGTCCCCCGTCAACCGCTCCCAATCCAGTCGGTGATGGGCGATCAGTTCGATGAGCAGCTTGCATAACTGTGCCACTGCCCAGGCCAGCACCGCCGATATCAGACAGGTATTTTGCAGTATTTCCATAGGTATTCGCCTCTTTTTCCTGTCAAATTACGATGCCGCCATTGGGGCTGAGGACCTGCCCGGTAAAATAGCGGGCATCCTCCCCCGCCAAAAAGGCAATGGCAGCCGCCACTTCCTCCGGCGAGCCCATGCGGCCCAGCGGGATCTCCTCCTCCAGCATCCGGCGTTCTTCGGCGGTAAGGTGGGCATTCATTTCGGTATCGATGGCCCCGGGCGCGACACAGTTGACGGTGATGCCGCTGGGGGCCAATTCCTTGGCCAATGCCTGCGTAAAGCCAATGACCGCCGCCTTGGAGGCGGAGTAGTGCACCTCGCAGGAGGCACCGCACAGCCCCCAGATAGAGGAAACATTGATGATGGTACCGCTGTGCTGCTGTACCAAATACGGCACCGCCGCGCGGCAGCAGTGATAGATGCCATCCACATTGGCCGCAAACATCCGCTGCCAGTCCTCCGGGGTAATATCGGTAAACAGCTTGATCTGAGCTATGCCGGCGTTATTCACCAGGATATCCAGGTGACCGTACTGCTGTACCGCAAAATCGATAAGCGCTTTGGCTTCCTCGGCTTTGGTCAGATCCGCCCGGAAGGAAACGGCTTCCCCACCGGCCTCCCGCAGCTCCCGGCAAAGGCTTTCGGCCTTTTCTCTGCTGCGGCAATAGCCCAGCACCACATAACACCCCTGCGCGGCCAAGCGGCGGGCCACTGCGGCTCCGATGCCCCCCGATGCGCCGGTAATAACTGCGACTTTACTCATACTGTTTCCCTCCGGTGTCAGCCCTGCAATGGGTGCTGGCCCGGCGGCCCCGTCGCCCGGCCAGCAGGGCCGGGCCCCCGCCGAAGGCGGGGACGGCGCGCGCAGCGCGCCGAGCGGGGCCGCCGGTGCAGCACCCTGCAGGAATTTCTACCCATGATAATAGCAAATTTGTTCCCGGCTGGCAAGTCCCCTCAGCGGCGGGGCGGCTGATCTGCCAGCGGCCAGTCGTACAGTTCGGCATAGCTTTCCGCTTCCTCCGGCGTGCGGGGCGGGATAGGCTCCAGCCCGGTGGCTTCGGTGCCACTTACCACATCATGCGGCAGGTACAGCGGGCGCCCCGTCACCGGGTCAATGGGTCCCAAAACAGGTCGTTCCATGGTTATTCCCCCTTTCAAGGGGTAGTATCACCAACAGCAAAAAAACTATGCGGCGTCCCCTTGCGGCGGGCGCAAAATCATGCTACAATAGCACAAAAATCCGGCTGGTTGCGCCATAGTTGGTGGCGGCAACCGCTGCCCCATAAGGAGCAAATCATGATGAATAACATGGCACACGCCGTCCTGCGGCTGCTGGAGGAAAATAAAATAGACCACACACTGGCGGAGCACCCCGCTGTATTCAATATGGAAGAATTGTACGCGCAGGGACTGGAGCACTGTGACGCCATTGCCAAGAATCTGCTGGTCCGCGACCAGAAGAAGCGCTTTTACTGGCTGCTGGTACTGTACGGAGAAAAGCGTGCCGACCTGAAAGCGCTGAAAGCCCGGCTGGGGCATGGGGCGCTTTCCTTTGCCGGGGCAGAGGAGCTGGCCGAGCTGCTGGGCCTGACGCCGGGCTCTGTCACTCCCTTTGGCGCGCTGAATGACAAGGAGCACCGGGTCACCCTCCTGCTGGATGAGGACTACCGCGGCAAGCTCATCGGGGTCCATCCCAATGATAATACCGCTACCGTTTGGCTCCCGGCGGATGCCCTGGTTGAGCTGCTGCGGCAGCAGGGCACCACGGTGGAGTTTATCCCATTTTGATCTTATAAATGTGAAAAAGCCCCGTACCGCGCAGTACAGGGGCCTTGTTCTTATGTAGATCACTTTTTATTGTGGAAGAACAGCGGGATCTTTTCCAGATAGATGATATCGGTGCGGTCCGCGGCATCGCCTTCCGCCAGCACTGCCGCGCGGGCAATTACCTCGCCGCCAGATTCCTTCACCAGCTTTTCGATGGCCTCAATGCTGCTGCCGGTGGAGATCACATCATCAATGATGGCGACCTTCTTGCCCTTGATGAACTCGGCATCGTGCTCATCTACCACCAGGATCTGCTCCTTACCCATATTGGTGATGGAATTAACGGTGGTGATGATGGGATTGCGCATATAGCCCTTGACCGACTTGCGAGCAATGACATAGCGGGGCATCTTCATCACTTTAGCCATCTCATAAATAAGCGGAATGCTCTTGGCCTCAGCAGTCACCAACACCTCGGTCTCGGGGGGCAGCTTTTCCGCCAGGGCACGGGCACAGGGCTCTACAACATCGGTATCGCCAAAGATAACAAAGCCGGCAATGGACATGTTTTCATTGATGGGGACGACCGGCAGACTGCGTTTGACGCCTGCCACGGTGATATCATAGAATTCCTGCATGGGAATCCTCCTTTTCCGAAAAAATTGGGCATGACGCCCTTAACCTATTTATTATAACATAATTCTGCTATCTTGGATATAGATTTTTTAACATTTAGCCATAAGCAATGCTTATATCAGTTTTCAGCATTTGCTTTTTCCGCTTTCTATGCTACAATAGGACTAAAAGCAGGCGCCGGGCCGGCAGCCTGCGCATTTACAAGCTTGTGCAGAGTCCGGACGGGGGCCGCAGGCCGTTTCGGCTTTGCCGAAACACGCAGGCTCCGCCTGCGTCGGCCGCCTTTGGCGGCCGGGCCTGCGGCCCCCGCCCATCCCTCTGCACAAACCTACCAAGAATCTAAAAAAGGAGCATCAATCTTCCCATGGAACTCATCCCCTTTACCACCAAAGATCTCGCCTCATTCCTGGAAATGAGCCACGATATGTACGATTCCCCCGCGGTGGCGCACCCGGTCAGCCGGGATATCTTCATTTCCACTTTTCGGGCATGCCTGGCCGGCAATCAAAATGTCGAGGGCCGCATGATCGTGGAAAACGGCTGTACCCTGGGCTATCTGCTGCTGGCACACAGCTTCTCCAGCGAACTGGGCACCCCCATCATTATGATCGAAGAGCTGTACCTCATCCCGGAGGCGAGAGGTCAGCACATCGGCCGGGCTATTCTGGAATCTCTTTCCTCCCACTATCATAATAAAGTCGGCGCGCTGAAGCTGGAATGCACCCCCGAAAACCAGGTTGCTATGCGGCTGTATCAGTCGCTGGGCTTTCAGGCACTGCCCTACACCGCCATGGTATGGGAGTTGCCCAACACCTAACATCGAAGGAGTTTATCGCCATGAAACACATCTTCGTTATCAATCCCGCCGCCGGAAAAACCAATGTGACCGAAGCCCTGCTGCCCCGTCTGCATGCCCTTTTTGTCGGGCGGGAGGAGGAGTTGGAAACCTACTTGACCACCGGCGTGGGGGATGCCACCCGTTTTGTGAAGGAGCGCTGTGCCGCCTCCAATGGAGAGCACCTGCGCTTTTACAGCTGCGGCGGCGACGGCACCATGAACGAGGTGCTTCAGGGCCTGGCCGGCTGCGCCAACGCAGCTATGGGCGTCGTTCCCTGCGGCAGCGGCAATGATTTCGTCCGCAGCTTCCCGGATTGTGATTTCTCCGACCTGGAGGCGCAGATCACCGCAGAAGAACGCCCCATCGACCTCATCCACTTCAATAATCAGTGGTCGGCCAATATCTGCAGCGCGGGCCTCGATTCCGATGTATGCAAAAACATGGCCCGCTATAAGCGGTTGCCCCTTGTTACCGGCAGCGGCGCGTACATTCTCGCTCTCATCTCCACTTTCTTCAGCCCCATGGGCAAGCAGGCACATATTGTACTGGATGACGGCCGGGTATTGGATGAGAATATTCTCATCCTGGTGATGTCCAATGGCGGCTTTTACGGCGGCGGCTGGAACGGCGCGCCCAAGTTCAATGTGGAGGATGGCCTGATGGATCTCTGCATTGTGCGTAAGATTAACCGCCTGCGCATCCTCAAGGTAATCGGCAAATACCAAAAGGGCCTTCATGTGGATGACCCCTCCCTGCAGGATTGTATCATTTACACCCGCTGCCGCAGCCTTACCATCGATTTTGATAAGCCCACCAATCTGAATGCCGATGGCGAAATGAGCGAAAGCACCCATGTGGATGCCGCCATCGTGCCGCTGGCCCTGCCGCTCATCCTGCCCAGGGTCAAAAAATAAACATGATGTCATTCCTATCCCCACCTATGGAGCTTTCTCCCGGTGGGGATGCTTTTTGCCTGCTAAGTGATCCGCCAAAATTCCTCCAACTTCATTTCAAAAAGCTCTTGACCCTAAGGTGAGCTTTAGGTAGTAAAGCGAGTACGGAGCAAAAAACCATCGCACCGTCTATTGGTACGGCAGAATTATCAATCCACATCAAGAGGTTTTTTGCAATGAAGTACGAAAGCAAGGAAGCCTTTGAAAAGGCAAATATCTTTGGAACCGGCACAGCCAATACCGCGTATGCGCAGTATTTTATCGGCAATTCCTTTTTGAATCCGCTGACTGACCCCAAAAGCGGCCTGGAGGAAAATAATGCTGTTTGACGCGCACTGGAGGATGCCCAGGCTGCTGGGAAGGTACGGGTCATCGGTGTTCCAATTTCCTGCGGGATGACCTTGAAAACCTGTTGTCGGATTGCCGAGTAAAGCCCACGGTCAATCAGATTCTGCTGTACATCAGCAATATCGATATGGCACTGATCAATTACAGCCGGGATCCGGGCATCTTAGTGGAAGCCTACTCCCCTATTACCCACGGTGAAGCGCTCAAAAACCCTGCCATTGTGGATCTGCATCCGTTATGTCATCCAGCTTGGGAACCGTTGCGTTGCCTAAAACCGCCAATCCTGACCCACATGGCCAGCAATGCCGCTCTCGATTTTGTGATCTCCGAAGCGGATATGAAGGCCCTCCAGCAGATGGACCGCATCACGAATCACGACGAATTTGATATCTTCCCTGTATTCAGCGGTAAACCGCTGGCCTAATGCAAAAACGGCATGGCCCCCGCCACGCCGTTTCCTTTTATCCCATCACGATAAGAAATATATTCACGCAAGTTTTCCTTTCCGCCCACCCATCACACCATGGCGCGCGGCGCCCCGGCAATCTGGCTGCCGGCGCTGGTCCCGGCGCTTTCAATCGCATTGGCAAGGATCACCGCCGCAATGATGGTTTTTTCCAATCAAATTCCGATGTTCCTTCATTTCCATTTCTCCCCGCCGTCAGAATTCCGGTCCGCCGTTGTTACTCTGCGGGCGCAGCATCCGGTAGGCATTATACAGCTTGCGGGTCTTGTTCAGGCTCACCAGCAGCATAATGGTCACCACCACCATGCCCAAAAGCAGCAGCACACTCAGCACCGGCACCCAGGAAAGCGCCACCGCCACAATGTTCAGAATGGCACAGATCTTCCAGCTGCGCATACTTTCCGCTGCGGCGATCCCTGCCGAGTTGTTTTTCTCGATGTCCTCAAAGCCCTTAATGACCAACCAGGTGGCATAATAAGTCACGGCCGCTGCCACCAATGTAAGCAGTGAAATGACCCAGCCGCCATTGAGTCCCAGCAGATTGATCACCCAGCTGGCAATGCCATAGGCGGTAAGTCCCAGCAGCCAGGGACCGGCTGTGGTGTAGCGGGGGCTTTCCTCCAGCAGCTCTCGGGTGCCCATATACAGCAGAATAAACCCGACAAAATCCGGGAGCAGGTTAATGACATAGGTATCGTTCAGGGTAAAGTTAAAATTAAGGAACACAAACAAAAAACCCACAAAGATCTTGGTCACGGTAAAGACCTCCTTGAAAATAATAAAAGGGGCAGAGCCACCTTTACGCTCTTCTTCTATTATATCAGTTCTTTGCCGCTTCCGCAACCTTGCCCCGCGCCGGCAGCTGAGCCAGCACTACCGCCAGCAGCATCAGCGCGCAGCCCAGCAGTTCCCGGCCGGTCAGCCGGTCATGTAGGATAAGCGCCCCCGCCAGCACCGAGAAAACCGATTCCAGGCTAAGCAGCAGCGAAACCACCGTGGGGTTCGCGTCCTTCTGCGCCAGTATCTGCAGGGTATAGCCCACACCGCCGCTCATTATACCTACATACAGCAGCGGCCAAATACACTCCGTAATCCCCGCGAGGGTGGGCGTTTCCGTCAGGGCGGCTCCTATCCCGGAAACGATCGCCGCCACCGCAAACTGCACCGTGGAAAGCGCTACACCATTCACCCTTTGGGTAAAATGATCGATGACCAAAATGTGCACCGCAAAAGCCACGGAACAAAGCATTACCATCAAATCATTCTTTTCGATCGTCAGCGCTTCGTTCATGCACAGGAAGTAAAGCCCCACAGCGGCCAGCACCACCGAGATCCACACGGCAATGGTGACCTTTTTACGCAGGAACAGTCCCAAAATGGGCACCAGCACAATATACAGCGCGGTAATAAAGCCCGCCTTACCGGCGCTGGTCCCGCCGGAAATGCCTGACTGCTGCAGGAAGGAAGCCATAGCCAAGGCCACACCGCAGCAAATTCCGCCCAGCACCAGGTCCTTCGGGGAGCTCGCCAGCGGCTCCACCTTCTCGGGCGCCTTCTTTTTCTGCACCACGCGTACAATCCAGAGCCCCAGGGCCAGCGCCGCAAAGGCCATACTGCACCGTATGGCGCCAAAGGTAAGGGGCGGTACATATTCACTGCCCACGCTCTGCGCCACAAATGCGGTGCCCCAGATGAGCGCCGCCAACACAGGAAACAGGTTTTGTCTGATCTTCTTGTTCATGGGGTTCATTCCTTTTTGCTTGGGTTCTAAAATACGGCGGCTCCCACCGCTTTTCGGCAGGAGCTCCGCTTGATTTCGATATTATAGCACGCCGCAGGGCAATTTGCAACCTTCTTCGGCAAAGGGGATTTCACCGGAGATTTATTCTCTCAGTCCTCGAACCCGCTGCCCAAAAAGGCCCGCAGCTCGGCGGTTTTAGGCGCGCCGAAGATCTCCTCCGGGGTGCCCTCCTCCGCGATCAGCCCGCCATTCACATACAGGATGCGGTTCGCCGCCCCGCGGGCAAAGCTCATCTCGTGGGTCACCACCACCATGGTGCGGTGCTCCGCCGCCAGCTGCTGCATAATCGCCAGCACCTCGCCCGTCAGTTGGGGGTCCAGTGCACTGGTCGGCTCATCAAAGAGCATCACCTTGGGGTCGCGCATCAGGGCGCGTGCTATGGCTACCCGCTGCTGCTGTCCGCCGGAAAGCCGGCAGGGATATTCATCCTTTTTCTCCGCCAGGCCTACCTTTTCCAGCAGGGCCATGCATTTTTCTTCGGCATCGGCCGCGCCGGGCTTTGTCAGCAGGTACGGCTTGATGAGATTCTCCCGCACCGTCATGTGGGGAAACAGGTTAAAGCTCTGGAACACCATACCCATTTCGCTGATAAGCCGGGCACGCTCTGTCTTGGAACAGTATTTCCCGTCCTTCACCATGGCGTCCTCGCCCACATAGATGCTCCCACCGGTCACTTCCTCTAGGTCAATCATGCAGCGCAGCAGGGTGGATTTTCCCCCGCCGGAGGGCCCGATAATGGCAACCACTTCGCCCTCCTCCACCGCCAGGCTGATGCCCCGCAGGACCTCCGGCCCGCCTTCAAAGGTCTTTTTCACATTTTCCAGCCGCAGTACACTCATCCGGGACACCTCCTTCAGTTATAGTAGTTCATTTTCTTTTCCAGCTTTTCCATGGCCACCGCCACCACCAGGTTAAAGATATAGTAGAAGATAGCGGCGCCCACATAGGGCAGCACATTGGCCTCCCGGCTGGCAATACGCTTCACCAGTGTAAACAGCTCGGCGTAGCCGATAACAAAAGCCAGCGAGGTATCCTTTACCAGCGTAATGACCTCATTGGTGATGGAGGGCAGAATGCGCTTGACCACCTGCGGCAGAATAATGCGGAAGAAGGTCTGGCCCTTATTGTAGCCCAGCACCTTGGCCGCCTCGTACTGCCCCACTGGCATCGATTCAATCCCGGAGCGGTAAATCTCCGCAAAGTAGGCGGCGTAATTCACCGCAAAGGCAATAATCACTGCATAGAACTGGTACTCCAGCGTGATCGGCACCTTAAAGATATAATAAGGCCCATAATAGACCACCATCAGCTGCAGCATCAGCGGGGTGCCCCGCAAAATGGAGATAAACAGCTTGAGCAGGAGCTGCACCGGCCGGAATTCCGCCGCCTTCCGCCAAAAGGGGGATTTGCTCTTTTTCAGGCCCGCCAGCGGAGCCCAGCGGTTCATGCGGCCAAAGGCTACCAAAAGGCCCAGCGGCAGCGAAAATACCAGCGTCAGCACAAAGATGAGGATGGAATTTCCCATCCCCTCCCCCACCTGGGCAAATATCTCTAACAGGTTCATGCGGTGCTCTCCTTTTATCTCTTACTTGCAGGGAAAAATGCAGCCCCTCAGCACATCGTGTCGAAGGGCTGCTTTTCTGTTTTCTTTTTGGGGGTGTTACTTGCCCAGGCAAACCGCCTCGGAAAGGCCCCACTTTTCAGCGATCTTGGCGAAGGTGCCATCGGCCGCCATCTCATCCAAGGTCTTCTGCACGGCGTCGCGCAGTTCGGTGTTGCCCAGCTTAAAGCCGATACCGTAGGTCTCACTGGCAATGGTGCCGTCCAAGATCACAAACTCATCGCCACGCTGGGAGATCTGGTACTGCGCCACACCAATATCCATAGCAATGGCATCCACAGCACCCGCCTCCAGGTTCAGGAACGCGGTGTTGTAATCCGGCACCTCCACCATCTGCTTAAAGCTCTCGGCCAGCGCGATATTCTCCGCATTACTGCCGTCCTCGTTCTCGGTCAGCGCCGCCAGCGCGGAAGAATCTGCCTGCACTGCTACTATCTTCCCAGCAAGATCTGCATAGGTGGCAATGCCGCTGTCCTTCTTCACCACGATCACCTGACTGTTATCCACATAGGCCTCGCTCCAGGTGTACTTATCCTCACGGCCCTGCATGGTAAAACCGTTCCAGATGCAGCTGATGACCTCGGTATTCAGCTCCATGTCCTTGCTGTCCCAGTTAATGGGTTTCTTCACCAGTTCCCAGCCATTGCGGGTGCAAACCTCAGCGGCCAGGTCCAGATCAAAGCCGACATACTCACCGTTTTCATCCTGGTAGCCATAGGGCGGGAACTCCGCGTCAAAGCCTACCGTAAAGGTGGTGGTTTTTTCGGTGTCATTATCATTGTTAGCAACAGGCTCCTTGCCGCAGGCGGTAAAGAGACTCAGCAGCATCATGGCAGCTGCGGCCAGCGCGATCAATTTTTTCATGGTGTTTTTCTCCTTCGCTTCGGGGTTAATGAAATGTTATGTTCGTATTATACGCTTTAGCGTGCTACTATGCTACTATGCTAAACCACATTAATCCGAGATTTTTCTCGTTTACATCCAGGTTATCTTCTGATATCTCACTTTTTCGCACGCATACACACTTTTTTGCATCTTCTATTATGCTTTCTGGATGCCGCCGGCTTCGGGCCGCAGGCCAAGCCGCCCTCCGGGCGACTTCAGCGGGCGGAGCCCGCTGGCGGCGCTGCGCGCCGCGGCCTGCGGCCCGCCCTGCCCCCTACCGGCAAAAGACTCCCCCTCACCCATCCTGGGCAAGGGGGAGATCCTCGCTTATTTACAGCAGATAGAATAAATAACTCGCCACGCTCAGCACGATCAGCACCGCCAGAATCAGCGCCACGATCCGTTTCATTTTGTCCATTCGGTCTCCTCCTTACGCTGTCACCAGCACGATCTCCCCGTCTTTTTCTTCCGCGTGGATCAACGCCGGCGGCTGTTCGGGGCAGCCCGCCAGCAGCGTGCAGATGGGATCTTCCACTCGGCGTCGCAGCACATTGCGCAGGTCCCGGGCGCCGCTCTTGTGTCCGTAGGCTTCAGTAGCCGCCAACCGCAGTACCCCGTCGTCCCAGCCAAACTTGATCTCCCGCTCTGCCAGGCCCTTTTTCAGCTCCTCCAGCATCAGCGCGGCTATCTTCTGCATATCCTCCTCGGTCAGCGGGCGGAACACCACCACTTCGTCCACACGCGCCAGGAACTCCGGCCGCAGGAACTGCCGCAGCGAGGTCTCAGCCTTGTCCTTGGCATCGTCATAGCGGGTCTTATCAAAACCCAGGGCGCTGCCCTGCCGCTCGCTGCCCGCGTTGCTGGTCATAATGATGATGGTATTCTCAAAGGAAACCTGCCGGCCCTGCGCGTCGGTGATGCGTCCCTCATCTAGAATTTGCAGCAGAATATTCATCACATCGGGGTGCGCCTTCTCTATCTCATCAAACAGCACGATGGAATAGGGTCTGCGCCGCACCTTTTCGGTCAGCTGTCCCGCCTCATCATAGCCCACATAGCCGGGGGGCGAACCAATGATACGGGAAACGGAATGCTTCTCCATAAATTCTGACATGTCCAGCCGGATCAGCGGCTCCACATTGTCAAAAAGCTCCTCGGAGAGCACCTTCACCAGCTCGGTCTTGCCCACGCCGGTCGGCCCCACAAAGATGAAGGACGCCGGGCGCTTCTTGGCGGAAAGCCGAATGCGGCTGCGGCGCACAGCGGCCGCCACGGCGTTCACTGCCTCATCCTGCCCGATGATCCGCTTCTTCAGGCCAGTTTCCAGGTCGGCCACCTTCTGCAGCTCGCTTTCCTTTACCTTGCTGGCCGGGATCCCGCTCCACAGCTCAATGACCTTGGCCAGGTGGTCCTCCGTCACCGGGGAGTTAAAGGCTGCGTCATGCAGGGCGTCCATCCGCTCCTCCAGCCGGGCGATCTCGCTTTTCAGCTCCGCCATGCGCCGGTAGTCTATCTCCGCCCCCTCCTCGGGGTTGATGACATCACTGAGGGCCCGCTGCTTTTCCTCTCGCTCAGCGGCCAGCTTATCGTACTCGGTCTGCGCCGCGCATTCCAGCGAAGCGGTGGAACAGGCCTCATCCAGCAGGTCTATCGCCTTATCGGGCAGGAAGCGGTCCAGAATGTAGCGCTCGGAGAGCACCACAGCCCGCTCCACCATAAAGTCGCTCACCTTTACACGGTGGTAGTCCTCGTAGTATTTCTTAATGCCCCGCAACACCTGGATGGTGTCCTCAATGGTCGGCTCTCCCACCTTCACGGCCTGGAAGCGCCTCTCCAGCGCAGCATCCTTTTCAATGTTCTTGCGGTACTCGTTAAAGGTCGTAGCACCAATGACCTGAATTTCTCCGCGGGAAAGCGCCGGCTTTAGAATATTGGCGGCGTTCATGCTGCCCTCACTGTCACCCACGCCCACCAGGGTGTGCACCTCGTCAATGAAGAGGATGACATTGCCGTGTTTCTTTACATCCTCCACCAGGCCCTTCACCCGGCTCTCAAACTGCCCGCGGAACTGGGTACCGGCCACCAGTCCGGTCAAGTCCAGCATGTAGACCTCTTTTTGAGCGATCTTGGCCGGCACTTTCCCCTCCACAATGCGCTGGGCAATGCCCTCGGCAATGGCGGTTTTGCCCACGCCCGGCTCACCGATGAGGCAGGGATTGTTCTTCGTGCGCCGGTTCAGGATCTGCACCACCCGGTAAATTTCCTTTTCCCGCCCGATGATGGCGTCCATCTTACCCTCACGGGCCTTTCGGGTCAGGTTCTCACAGTAGTTTTCCAGGTATTTATACTTGGGCGCGCCTTTTTCTGGTTTATCCTTTTGGGGCGGAGGGTTCCCTTCCCCCTCGGCGTTTTCTTTTTCGCGGTTCATCAACCCGCCAAAGAGGTTCTGCATAAAGGGGAACGGCATGGCCCCGCCTTTTTCAAAGCCGTCCTCGCCATCCTCCTCCATGTCGCCCATCACTTCCATCATCTGGTCGCTCATTTTATCCAGGTCCTCCTCGGAAAGACCCATCTTATTCATCAGGTCATCCACCGGCTTCAGGCCCAACTCCTTGGCGCACTTCAGGCACAGCCCCTCGCTTACCGTCTGTCCATTCTCCATCCGGGTCATATAGATGACCGCCAGCCGCTTTTTGCAGCGGGAGCACAGCATATTGTTCTTATCCATCGTTCCACTTCCTTTCGTGGGGAGTATCATTCCGCAGGGCTGACACGCCGCCCGGCCCCGTTTTTCGGCGGCACAAATCCGTGCTGGCTGCGTCAAGAGCCTTGTCAGGCACCAGTCCATTTTCAATGGACACAAGCCTGTCAGCGGCCCATTTCCTTGCCATCCCATGATTTTTACCGTCGCAAAACTGGTGCGAACACTTTCTAACATAAAATCGCTTTTATTGTTATGCCCGTTCCCGGGCAGGATTTACACAGGAAATTCAAACTGCACAAACCAATTGAGGATCGTCGATTTCTGCACCACAGCCGTATTCAGCCAGCTCCACTCATTTTCGCTGAAGGTGATGAGCACCGTTACCGCCATGCCGATGAGATAGCACAGCAGAAAGGCTTCCGCCGCGCCCAGCACACCGCCCAGCACCCGGTTCATACCGCCCACCACCGGCACCCGGTTTACATTCCGGGTCAGCTTTGCCAGCGCCCGCACTATAACCATCGCCACCAGGAAAATGACCAGGAACGCCACCATCGTCAGCAGGGCCACCATCACCGTCCGCAGGGCATCCCCCGCCGCCCCGGTAATGGTATCGGTCGGGTCTATGCGGTCCAGCAGCTCCGCAAAGGTTTGCAGCTTCTGCCGCAGGGTATCGCTTACGGCTGTTTGCAGCCGCTCCGCCAGGTAGCCATCGTACAGCCAGGCCGCGGCCTTGCCGCTCAGCAAAGCCGCCACAATGCAGGCCGCCGCCAGCCCCAGCAGATGGATAAAGGAACTAACAAACCCCCGCCCCACTGAGCGGATCATCACAAACAGGATCACCGCGATCAGCGCAAGATTCCAAATCAATGAAGGGGTAAAAATATCTCTCATTTTGCCGCCCCCTTTCTCCCTTTTCTCGGGTTTTCATCGTTATGGCGGCACAGCTCCATTTTGTCTCGGGCCGACCCTCCATTTCATTCCGGGCAGCCCTCGCCCATTTCGCTGCGCCACCCCAGGCCCTCTGCCATTACAGCCGCCGGTGGGTCAGCCCCTCCTCGGTGACGCAGTAATAGCCGTTCTGCCAGGGTGCCATCTGCTGGATGCCGCTCTCCTCCCGGTCGCTCACCTCGGTCAGGGCGGCATCGCCCAGCAGCAGGGTGTTTTCGGTCAGGATCAGCACCCGGTTCTTCTCGGTATGCAGGAAAAGCACCCGTTCCGTCACGGTTTTGGTGCCCACTGCCGCCAGTGTGGCATCATAGGCCGTCACCGTTACTCCGGCCGCCTCCCGGCTGTCGCCGCATGCGGTGTAAAGCGTCCCGCCTTCGCCAATGGCCATCGCCGTCGGCGTTTCGGCAAAGCGGGCCTCATACAGCACCGTCCCATCGGTGGAGATCACCCTCGCACCCCGGTCGGTCACAGCCAGCAGCTTATCGCCGCACCACTGGGCTTTCAGCAGAATCTCATCCGGCCAGCTCAGCGAAACCGCCGGCTGCCGCCCGGTCATATCGTGCAGCTTGATGCCGCACCCCAGGGCTCCGCCGCCGCTGGTCACGCCGCCGGCCGCCAGCCAGGTGCCCTTGCCGTTCAGCGCCAGCACCGAAAGATAGCAGTCCCCGCTCTCCAGCAGGAAAATTTCCTCCCCGCGGGCGTTATACACCGTCACCGCGGAAAGTCCGCTGCCGCCCCGCCGGGAAAGCGCCACCGTGCCCTTATCGTTCAGGGTGCCGCCCAGCAGGATGCCGCTGCCGGTGCCGCTTTGCAGCGTCTTGGTCTTATTGGTCAGCATCCAGTCGGTGCCGCCCACATCGTAGGTCAGCAGCCGCCCGCCGGAGTACACACTCACAGGGCTGTTGTAGCTGTGCAGGAACTCCCCGGTAATGACTCCCCCGGTATTGTATACCGTCACGCTGCCCTCGGCGCACAGGGCTACGCCGCCCTTTACCCCGATGAGCTGCCTTGTTTCCTGCCGGTCCAGCGTCACAGGGAAGCCCTTGCCCCCTCGCAGCGAGGCCGCGAGGTTCGTCAGGTGGCTACCCCACCCCAGCTGCCGTCCCGCAAAAACGGTGATGCCGATGACGGCAACCACCGCCAGCACAATGGCCAGCTTTTTGGTTCTCCGCCAGTTTTTCTTACGGCGGCGTCTGAGGCGCGCTTCCTCAAATTCCGTCAGTTCGCTCACAGTTCCGCCTCCTTTTGCTCGTAGAATACCCGCTCCAGATAAAGCCCGCAGGCGGGGGCTGTTTTGCCGGCTCTTTCCCGGTCCTCACTGCGCAGGATGGCCGTGATCTCCCCCGGGGGGTATTTGCCCTGTCCTATTTCCAGCAGCGTCCCGGCCATAATGCGCACCATGTGGTAGAGGAACCCATCCCCGGTCACCGTCAGGTGTATTTCATCGCCAGTTTGGGTCACGGCGCATTCGGTCAGGGTACGCACCCGTTCCTCGGGGGGGATTTTTCCGCCCGAAGCGCAAAACGCCGAAAAATTATGGGTACCCAGCAGCCTCCCGGCCGCCTCATTCATGGCTGCGGTATCCACCGGCCGGGGCAGCTGTACCGCCAGCCCCTCCCGGAACGGATCCCGAACAGCGCTTTGGTACCAGCGGTAGCGGTAGCGCTTGGCGGCGGCATCATACCGCGGGTGGAAGTCCTCCTCCACCGCACAGCAGCCGGTCACCGCTATCTCCTTCGGCAGGTTCACATTCAGCGCCCGCTGCAGCGCCTCCGGCGGGATGCGGCAGCCCTCGCATTTCAGCGCCGCCACAAAGCCCACCGCATGCACCCCACTATCAGTGCGGGAGCAGCCGGTCAGCTCGCCCCGCTCGCCAAAGAGCCGTTCCACGGCATCCTGCACGGCGCCGCAGATGGTCGGGGCGTTCGGCTGGACCTGCCAGCCGCAGTAATGGGTCCCCAGCCAGCGCAGGGTCAGTTTGTATCGCATGGATGGAGCACCCCCAATCTTATCGTATCACAAAGTTGTTACCAAATCGTTGGCAAGAGATTAACATATTTGTTCAGCAGGATCACCCCGGCAAAAACCGCCGCGGTCGCCACACCGGAGATGAGGTCCCGGCCGTGCAGCTTCATCTGCTTCATCCGGGTGCGGCCCTCGCCGCCGTGGTAGCAGCGGCATTCCATCGCCAGCGCCAGCTCATCCGCCCGGCGGAACGCCGAAACGAACAGCGGGATGAGGATGGGCAGCAGCGCCTTGGCCCGCTGCATCACGCCGCCGCTTTCCAGGTCTGCGCCCCTTGCCTTTTGGGCGGACATGATCTTGTCCGTCTCCTCGATGAGGGTGGGGATAAACCGCAGGGCGATGGTCATCATCATGGCCAGCTCATGCACCGGCAGCTTGATTTTTTTAAGCGGGGAAAGCAGCCGTTCGATGCCGTCGGTGAGGGCGATGGGAGAGGTGGTGTAGGTCAGCAGCGAGGTGCCCGCGATGAGGCACAGAATTCTGACCGACATGAATACCGCCGTCTCGATGCCCTCCTTGGTGATCTTGAGGAACTTCCACTGCCACAGCGGGTCGCCGGTGGAAAGGAACAGGTTCAGCACCGCCGTAAAGATGACGATGGGCACCACCGGCTTCATGGATTTCCAGATCATCGAAAGGGGGATACGGCTGATAAGATAGGCCGCGAAGCCGAACAGCACGCCCAGCAGCAGGCCCCACATGTTATCCGCCACAAACAGCATCACGATGTAGAGGATGGAAAGCAGGATCTTGATGCGGGGGTCCATTTTGTGAATGGCGCTCTTCCCGGGGAAATACTGACCAATGGTAATATCACGGATCATCGGGCGGCACCCCCTTTCACGGCATTCAGGATGGCGGCAGCCGCGCCCTCCACAGTGTAGATGTTGCCCGGCACCTGGTACCCGGCGGCCCGCAGCCCGGCAAAGACCCGGCTGATCTGCGGCACGGCCAGGCCCATGGCGGTCAGCTCCTCCACCCGGCTAAAGATATTTTCCACCGTATCGTACATGGCGGGCTTGCCCTCGGCGATCACCAGCACTTTCTTGGCGTACTGGGCTATATCCTCCATGCTGTGGCTCACCAGCAGCACGGTGTTTTTGCGTTCCTCGTGGTACTCCCTTATCTCGCCCAGGATGGTATCCCGGCCGCGAGGGTCCAGGCCCGCTGTGGGCTCATCCAGTACCAGCACCTTGGGATCCATGGCCAGCACCCCGGCAATGGCCACCCGGCGCTTCTGCCCGCCGGAAAGCTCAAAGGGGCTTTTTTCCATCATGTCCTCCGAAAGGCCCACAAAGCGCAGCGACTCCCGCACCCGCTTTTCCACTTCCCCGGGGGGCAGCCCCATATTGGTGGGGCCGAAGGCCACATCCGCCGCCACCGTCTCGCCGAACAGCTGGTATTCCGGGTACTGGAACACCAGCCCCACCTTGAAGCGGAACCGCCGCAGGTCCTTTTTATCGGCCCACAGGTCCTCGCCGTCAATGTAGACCTTACCCTCGGTGGGGGGCAGCAGGCCATTCAGGTGCTGGATGAAGGTGGACTTGCCGGAGCCGGTATGCCCGATGATCCCAGCAAACTCCCCCTCCTCTATCTCGATGTTGAAATCCTGCAGGGCGGCCCGCTCATAGGGGGTGCCCTGCGAATAAATATGCGTTAAATGCTCGGTTTTGATGATAGACATATTTGGCACGGTTCCTCTCTTAACGGGTCAGCAGGGCTTCCAGCGCTTCTATGCACTCCTGCTCGTCTATGATATCGGCCTGCACCGGCAGACCGGCTTCCTTCAGTATCGTCATCAGCTCGGTGGTCTGGGGCACATCCAGTCCCACCTGCCGCAGCTCCGCCACATGGCTGAATACCTTACGGGGCACATCGTCCATCAGCACATGGCCGTCATCCATCACGATCACCCGGTCACAGGCGGCGGCCTCCTCCATGTAGTGGGTGATCAGCACCACGGTGATGCCCTTTTCGCGGTTCAATTGCCGCAGCACCCTCATTACCTCCTGGCGGCCGCGGGGGTCCAGCATGGCGGTGGGCTCATCCAGCAGGATGCACCGGGGCTGCATGGCGATGATGCCCGCGATGGCCACCCGCTGCTTCTGCCCGCCACTGAGCTGGTGCGGGGCGCTTTCGCGGTATTCGTACATCCCCACCGCTTTCAGGGCCTCATCCACCCGCCGGCGGATCTCAGCCGGCTCCACGCCCATATTTTCGGGCGCGAAGGCCACATCCTCTTCCACCACCGTCGCCACGATCTGGTTATCCGGGTTCTGGAACACCATACCGGCGCACTGACGGATCTCGAAGAGCTTGTCCTCATCCCTGGTATCCATACCGTCCACCATCACGGTGCCGGTGCGGGGCAGCAGCACGGCGTTGCAGTGCTTGGCAAAGGTGGACTTGCCGGAGCCGTTATGCCCCAGCACCGCCACAAACTCGCCTTCCCCTATGGTGATATTCACATCCTCCAGCACCAGCGGCAGGCCGGTCTCTTCCTCGTAACTGAAGGAGATATGCTCGGTTTCGATCAGCTTTTTCAAAATGCGTTCCTCGCTTTTTTCGTAGTCTTGGTCCCTGCTATGCCGTGCGGCACGGCAGCGGCTCTTGCCCCGCTTCTGCAGGGGGCTGGCACCCGGGCCGCAGGCCCGGCGGCAAAGCCGCCGAAGCGGACCTCCGGTCCGCTTGCCCGCCCAAAGGGCGGGCGGCCTGCGGCCCGCCCTGCCCCTTTTTTACTCCCTGCTGTGCCACACGGCGGTGGAGCCGCAGGGCAGGGGGCAGCCGGTGGCCTTTACCGGCAGCCCGATCTCGGAGGAGAAGGTAGTGCCCTTCCCCGCAAAGCGGCGGCTGACGGTCGTGTTCAGAATATACTCCATCACGCTGGGGCTCAAGCCCGTGGTGTAGGAATTGATGGCAAAGAAGAGCGGGTTTTCGGTCAGCACCCCGGCGCACAGCTTCACCAGGTCATACACCGAATCCTCCAGCTTCCATACCTCGCCGCCCGGGCCCCGGCCGTAGCTGGGGGGGTCCATAATGACCCCGTCATACAGGCTGCCCCGGCGGATCTCCCGCTCCACAAACTTCTGGCAATCGTCCACGATCCATCGGATCGGCTTTTCCCCCAGTCCGGAGAGCTGCTGGTTCTCTCTCGCCCAAGCCACCATGCCCTTGCTGGCATCCACATGGCAGACGGAAGCCCCCGCTGCGGCACAGGCCAGCGTGGCGCCGCCGGTATAGGCAAACAGGTTCAGCACCCGGATGGGCCGCCCGGCTTTTTCGATCTTCTCCCGGAAGAAATCCCAGTTGACCGCCTGCTCCGGGAACAGCCCGGTGTGCTTAAAGCCGGTTGGGCTGATCTTGAATTTCAGATCTCGGTAGCCGATGGTCCAGAACTGGGGGTGGCTGCGATAGATCTGCCAGCTGCCGCCGCCCGCCGAGGAGCGGTTGTACCGGGCATCGGCTTTCTGCCACTCGGGGCCCTTTTCCGGCCTCCAAATGACCTGCGGGTCCGGCCGGATGAGGATGGTATTACCCCACCGCTCCAGCTTTTCTCCGCTGCTGGTATCCAGGATCTCAAAATCCTGCCACTGGTCTGCGATACGCATGGTTTTTCTCACTTTCTGTCTTTGGTGGTTTCGTTCCGCCTGCGGCGGGGATAGACATGACATAGACTGTTGTCGCCTATCGGCGGCGCAAGTTTTACAAAAGATTTTAATCTGTACGCCTGCCGGCGGGGCGTTACTTTTCTATGAAGAAAAGTAACCAAAAGTCATTCAGGGCTGCGCCCTGAAAACCCGGTCGCCC
>OLYN01000071.1_pt1 | contig 60169 bp, 56 predicted proteins | sample 1674231 | NCBI WGS metagenome assembly OLYN01 (sample SAMEA103958153, study PRJEB25191) | human gut metagenome
GCACCGAATGAGAAAACTCAAAAAAGTGGCGTTTAGCCACTTTTTTGACACTCTGCACAAAATGCCGGCTTAGCCGGCATTTTGTGTTGTTCTGTTTTCAAAATCTATTGCTTCAGTTTCCCCTGGGTCTTTGCCATGAACTTCTGTATATCCACTATGAACCGCTCATGGGTGCCCTCGCCTATGAGGCCGTGCTCATCGTAGGCGGAAACGTTGAAGGTGAGCTTGCGGCCGTCTATGGCGGTAAGTTCGCTCTCGCACCATACCTTGAGGCCGGCGGGTGTGGCGCTGACGTGGGATATGTTGAGACTGATGCCTACTGTAGTCTTGCCGGGCTCCATATACGGCTCCACGCTGAAGCATGCGCAGGTCTCCATGAGATTGACCATCTGCGGCGTAGCGTATACTTCGAGTGTGCCGCTGCCGACGGCTTTAGCGGTGTTTTTGTCAGTTACATTGAGCTCTATTTTGTTCTTTATGCCTGTTGCCAGCATTTGCAATTGCCTCCTGTAGGGTATTTAGCTCTTCCATCATCGGGGAAATAAGCATGCGTCCGCCATGATTTGTGCCCGATGCATATCATATATAATATCCCATTCAGACGGTTCAGGCAATGGCGAAAACAACTAAGGAGAACGGAATGAAGGGATATCATACCGCCATTTTTTGCGATAGATATCAATATTGGTCGGTCAGCAGAGCGCGAAGCTTATCGAACATCGCCTCGCCCTTTTCGGGATAAGCGGCGAGGATAAAGCTGAGCAGCCCATCAAAGGCTTTCGCGGCAATATCTGTGCAGCGCAGTACCGAGGGCGCGGTACACAGCCAGCTTGCCTTGAGACAGTGAGCACACAGAGGCAGCTCCGTTCCTTCGGGGTCGAGGGCTGCGAAATAATCCCTGTTAGCCGCGCATTTGCTTATACAGCAGGAAATGTCGGATTCTCTTGCCGAAACGAGGGAGTTGAATCGCTTTACGCATGCATCGAGGTTATCCATGCCGGTGGGCAGGCCGTCCTTTACGAGGGACATGGCCGCTGCCTCCGGCAAGCCTTCGCGGGAGAAAAACTCTGCAAGGCGGCCGGGAACACCGCGCAGTACATCGCCAAAGCCATACAGCAGCTCCAGATACTCAGAGCCGTATATGCGGTTTAGCTCGCGGCGTTTCAGATCGATGAAGTTATCCAGCGTTTCATCCGAGATACGTATGCGCTTGGCGCCTTCTTCGGCAGAAAAGGCTGGGTCCACTATGGCCTGATCTATGAAGGAACGGATGTCCTCCTGAACCGCGCCGCAGAGTGCTTCGGAATAAATCTCAAATGCGGATGCGGACTGCTCAAATGGGATACCGGCTTCCATACGCCGGCGTATAAGACCCATTATACTTATGTCATAGGCGGTAAACAGCTGCTTTCTGCCAATCCTTGTGCCGCTGATTATGCCGCGGCTGAGAAGGGTGCGTATCTGCTCGGTTGTGAGCCGGGTTCGCCGTGCCGCTTCGCTTAGCGGCACGGCGTCGCCGGTGGTGCGGTAATCAACCTTGTGTATGGCGTCCAGCAGTGCGAGCTCCGGTGGGCTTCCGGCTCCGGAAGAGCTCAGCAGATGCTTTATCACAGAAAGGGGGTAAAAACGTTCCCTTTGCAGCATGCGTATTGCCCGTATGGTGGCTACGCAATCGGGAGAATACCAGGACATGTTCCGCCCGGTCTTGAGGGCCGGGCGGATAAGCTCTTCTTTAACATAAAACTTCAGCGTTGATACGTTTACGTTTGCAGCTTTGGCAAGCTCGCCAATCTTCATGAGACCGTCGGTGGACGTCTTCTGCTCGCTCATAGGAAAAAATAGTTACCTTTCAGGGATTATTCGCAGTCAAGAACTATTTTAACAACGTCCGGCGGATTTTCAAGTGCCAGTTTTAAAGCTTCCTTGTAGTCGTCCAGCTTGAAATGATGGGTGACGAAGCCGTCCAGCTTGTATATGCCGTCCCGTATCCACTCCTGAACAAGGTCGAAGGTATAAAGATCCCGGCCCTGCCAGTGCTCCATGCCGTGTGCGTCCACCCCCACCAGGGTCAGTTCCTGCCACCAGATGGGACTTTCGTCAAAGGTTATGGCCCGCATGTGGTGGCCTATCTTGACGAGGGTTCCCCGGGCCTTCAGCAGTCTTACCGCGGTATGGTTTGACCAGTCGCCGCCTATGCAGTCGTATATCCTGTCAAACCCGCCGAAGAAATATTTGTTGCCCTTCATGCCGGTATATATCTCGCTGCCGCCAGTAGCCTCAGCCGTGGCCTTGTAGGGGTCGCCATTGAGTATGTGGTCGGCCCCCAGCTTCAGGGCAAATTCCTGCTTGGTCTTGACGCGCTCCATGGCCCAGACCTCGCAGTCAGGCTCCACTATCTTTATGGCCTGTATGACGCCGAGGCCTATTGTGCCGCAGCCCATGACCAGAATCTTTTCGCCCTTTTGGGGCCTGGAACGCAGCACGGAATGTACGGATACGCAGGTGGGCTCAACCATTACGGCCTGTTCATCGGTTATTTCGTCATATACCTTTGCTAAACCCTTCGCAGGGTATATGAAGCTGTCGCTCCAGCCCGCTCCGGTCACTATGTCGCCGTATGGAGAGGCCGTGCCATAGTTGGTGCAGAAGTTATAGTCGCCCCGCTTGCAGTATTCACAGCGATCCTTTAAGCCTTTTGTGTCGCATCCTGCCATGTAGGCGCGGATGGTTACCCTGTCGCCGACCTTGAACTCTGTAACGTCTTTGCCGACCTCGGTTATGACGCCGACGTTTTCGTGGCCCAGATATGTGCGCTTGGAGCCGGGTATGGGTTCGAAGGCGGAGTTGGTGCCGGTGGTTGCCTTGAAGAAGCTGATATCCGTTCCGCAGAGGCCGCAGGCGATATTCTTCACCCTTACCCAGTCGCCTGCGGGCAGCGGGGTCTCGGGCAGATCCTTTAAGTATTTTACCGCGTTGAGGCTGCCGTATAGCAGGCCCTTGGCGTGCTTGGCGGCGAATTTGGTAGCGAGTATCCGGGGTATGTCCTTATCGAAATATACTGTCTTCATATACTTTCCCCCCAATCATCAGGTGAGCATGCCCTGTAATATTGCCATGTAGTCATTCAGGTAGCAGGCGTATTCCGGGCTGCCTATGGTCTCCACGTAGCCCTTTTCCACGCCCTCAACAAACTCGCACTCCTTGCCCAGCACCTTCAGCGCGCCGTCCAGCGAGAAGAAGTGGAACAGCACGAAGGGGCTGCGGCGGGTGTATACCCCATGGCCGGATTTGGACTGTCCCGCCTTTACCCTGAGGTAGCAGGCTATGTAGTCCGGCTGGCCGTCATGCTCCACCTGAAACTGGTAGATCCTGTCAGGCTGACGGCGGCAGAACTCCTGCATGTCCGGATCGCCCAGCTTGTTGTACTGGCTGAGGGCGCGGGTTATCATGTACAGGCTGCATTTTACCTTCAGCAGCTTTTCCGTGTCGTTTTTCAGCTTATCGTTGGGCTTGGTCATTATCTTCAAACCCATGAGTATGGACAACACGTTGGGAAGGAGACTTAAGTTGCCCTTTATGGAGGGCAGCGAGAGACCGCCCTTCAAAAGGGAGTTCATCTTCTCTACTGAGGAGAAAGTGAGAGAAATGTCGCTTTTTTCTGCCGGGCCCTGAACTACGGTGAGATTGCCGTTCTGGAATATCAGGTGGCAGCAGAGCAGCTCGCCGTCGTTCATTGCACCGAACTGCACCGTGGCGTTGAAGTTCTGGAATTTCTTATGCAGCTTGGGATCATCGTCAAGCAGCACCTGCATTGTGGGGAATGCTGCGTTGAAGAACAGCTTTGCCGTCATTAAGTCCTGAGGAGATGCTGACATAGTACCGCCTCCTTATTCGTCGTCCCAGTTTTCGTCCGGCTCAAACTCCATACCCATCATTTCGCGGACCTTATCTACTATGCCGTTTGCGTCGAACTGATAGTAGGAGTACAGGTCTTCAGCATAGCCAATGGTGGCGAAGGTGTCCTGCATGCCGTGCTTTTTGAATACGCAGCCCTTGCCGGATTCGGCTATTACGCTGGCCACGGCGTCGCCCAGGCCGCCCAGCACGTTGTGCTCCTCCACGGTGAGTATGCGGCGGGTGTCTACTACGGCGCTCATTATGGCTTCGCGGTCTATGGGCTTTATGGTGTGCATGTTGATGACGCGGACGCTGAGGCCGTCCGTCTCGGCAAGAGTTTTAGCGGCGTTCACAGCCTGAAGCACGCCTATGCCACAGGTGATTATGGTCAGGTCGGTGCCTTCATGCATGGTGATGGCCTTACCGATCTCATAGGTATAGTTGTCGTCGGCATATGCGGGGGGCTCAAAGCCGCGGCCTATGCGCACATATACGGGGCCGGGGAGGTCTACGCAGGCCTGAACAGCTTTGCTGGTTTCTATGCCGTCCGCGGGGCAGATCACCGTCATGTTGGGTATGGCCCTCATAATGGCGAAGTCCTCGGTGCAGTGGTGGGTGGTGCCGGCGTGGCCGAAGGATATGCCGGCGTGGGTGGCTATTATCTTTACCGGCAGATTCTGGTAGGCTATGTCCGTGCGCACCTGTTCGCCCGCCCTCATGCAGGCGAATATTGCCATGGTGGATGCAAAGGGTATGAAGCCCGCCTTGGCAAGGCCCGCCGCTATACCCATCATGTTCTGTTCCGCTATACCCACGTTATAGAACCTCTCGGGGAATTTATCAGCGAAGAACTTTATAGCGGTGGTCTTCTCAAGGTCGGCTGTGACGCCCACTATCCTGTCGTTGTTTTCCGCAAGGGCGGCAAGGGTGCGCCCATATATCTCCTTTGCGGTCATAGTGGAGGCGTCGTATGCGTTCCAGTTGGTTCCTGTAATTACTGCCATTGCTTTTCCCTCCCTTATCCTCTCATTATGGAAGCCTTGGCCTTTTCGCACAGGGCGGAGTCGCCGGAGGCATAGTGATATACAACGTTGTTTTCCATGAAGTCAACGCCCTTGCCCTTCACGGTATTGGCCAGTATCAGGGTGGGCTTGCCTTCGGCCTTCCATGCGGCATCCAGCGCGCAGTCCAGCTCATCCAGGTCGTGGCCGTTTACTTCGATAACGTTCCAGCCGAAGGCACGCCACTTGTCTGCAAAGGGCTCAAGGGCCATAACGTCCTCTGTGCAGCCGTCTATCATAAGCCTGTTGCGGTCAACTATGCCTACAATGTTATCCAGCTTGAAGTGGGCGGCGCTCATCGCGGCCTCCCATACGCTGCCCTCGCAGCATTCGCCGTCGCCCATGAGACATACCGTCTTCCAGGGCTTTTTCAGCTGCTTTGCGCCGAGTCCCAGACCTACCGCCATGCTGAGGCCGTGTCCGAGGCTGCCGGCAGAGGCGTCGCAGCCAATGACTTTGTTGCAGTCCGGGTGCATGGCGAAGGGGCTGCCGAAATGGTTGAAGGATTTGAGCAGATCCTCATCAAAATAGCCGCGTTTGGCAAGGACGGGTATGTAGCCCGCCGCGGTATGGCCCTTGGAAAGTATGAACCTGTCCCGATCCTCCCACTTGGGATTCTTTGGGTCGATGTTGAGATACTTGAAGTAGAGCAGGGTAAGTATCTCTACAATGCTCAGAGAACCGCCCACATGGGCGCCGCCGGACCACGCCATAACATCGATTATGGTAAGGCGCAGCTCCTTGGCGATCTGTTCAAAACGCTTTTTTTCTTCCGCCTGAAGTGCCATTACGGTAATTCCTCCTTTATATTTGGTTTTGTTGTGCTTTATTGAGACGCATATAGCGCCAAAAGATACATATTGAACTTGTAAAGGAATTCATGCCAATGTTTGGGGTGAATTACAGGCAATAAAATGAAAGTGGGTAGTTCTACTATCTAATATGAGTATAGACTGCCCACTTTTGTTTTGCAAGTACTATTTAAACTTTTTTCCATTATTTGGATGTACGGAGGGTATCTATGAGTTTGCGGAAGTCGGCCTCCGTCCAGGTAACGGGGGTGGGGTAGAGGGGATTACCCTCCTTCATCGCCCACTTTATCATCTGCGGAATGTCCTGCTCCTTTATCATATCGAGACAGGTCGGCAGCCCCATCTCCCTGTTCATATCTTCTATCCATAAAATGAACCTGTTGGCTCTTTCGGCATTGCTGGCGCCCTCTATGCCGCAGACGTCGGCGAGTTCGGCAAGGCGGGGGTAAGCTGCGGGACCATACTGACGCATCACATGGGGCAGTATCACAGCCATGGCAAGTCCATGGGCGATATTGTACAGGCCGGATATGGTGTGGCCTACGGCGTGAACGTAGCCTACGCAGCCCCGGGTGAAGGCGCGGCCCGCAAAGAAGGCGGCCTTCTGCATGTTCTGACGCGCCTCTATATTCGCGCCGTCCTTATAGGCATTGAACAGGTTGTCGTAAATTAGCTTTACGGCCTGCTTGGCGAGGTCGTTTTCCAGCTTTGTATTGTAGGTGTGATTGGTGTAAGCTTCGACAGCGTGGCTCAGGGCGTCCATACCGGTGCAGGCGGTGGTGAAAGGAGGCAGGCCTACGGTAAGCTCGGGATCCAGCACTGCGCATCGGGGTATGAGGTGAGTATCCATAATAGCCGCCTTGTGGTGGGTGGCGGTGTCGGTTATGACCGCCGCCACGGTGGTTTCGGAGCCTGAACCTGCGGTGGTAGGCACGGCGTAGAAGACAGGTATTTTTTTGAATACCTTCAGCAGGCCCTGAAGCTGGGCTATAGACTTGTTGGGTCGGGCGATACGGGCGCCTATGCCCTTGGCGCAGTCCATAGGAGAGCCTCCGCCGAAGGCTATAATGGCCTGGCAGCCCTTTTCATGATAAAGCTTCACGCCCTCTTCAACCATATCGCTGGTGGGGTTTGCCCCTATGTGGTTGAATACGGTGTAGCTTATGCCCGCCTCGTCCAGTGCTTCCATAAGACCCCGGTTCAGACCGCGCTTGGTTATGTTGGGCCCGGTGACAAGAAGTATATTGTTGACGTTATCCTTTTTGAGCAGCTCAGGCATGCGCTTTATGCAGCCGGGGCCTTCGATGTAGTCAGGCATGCGGTAGCCCATGAAATAGTTGCCTACTTTGAGCACGGCCTGAAATATACGACAGTACGCTTTATACAACCACATATTCTTTTCCTCCCTGTATTCTCTGAAGGAGCTGGGCTCTTCATTTGTTTTCATTACTATAGCTCCTATGGGGCAGTGCTTTTCGCATAGGCCGCAGCCTATGCAGCTCTCCGGACGCTTTAATTCCGCCACTGTGTGTATATCTCCGTGGAACGCGGGACCGCCTATCTCGAGACAGCTTTTCGGGCAAGCCTCAACGCAAAGCGAGCAGCCAACGCAGGCGGCCGTGTTCACGGCGGGATGCAGCCAGTCCTTCTTGTCTGTTCGGGCAACCTTATTGCCGCTTTCGTCAAGTATCGCTCCTTTGGGGCAGAGCTTCCCGCATAGTCCGCAGCGTATGCACCTGCCCGGGTCAATCTTATGCTTTGAGCGGACTTCCCCCGATATGGCCTTTACCGGGCAGTGCCTTGCGCACAGCGTACAGCCTACGCAGGCGTCGGTTATGGTGTAGCTATTCATGTATGCCTCCTTATCCGCCGCATACGGGAGACATGAGCATCACTTCATCGCCGGGGGCGAGCTTGCTGCTCTTTTTGCCCTGTACGCCGTTTATCATTACTATGCAGCCATCCATATCCTTCAGGGTGACTGCAGTGCCGGGCCTGGCAGAGTGCGCCGCCTCGAGTATCAGCGGGTAAAGCTCTTTTACGCTGTTTGCCTCCAGCTCCAGCTCCTTGAGACCGGTATCCAGCCGCAGCAGCCCGAATAATTTCACTTTTACCATATCTTATCACCTCACCGGGCTATTTTTAGCTTTTTCAGTGTTCTGCAGGTGGGTATGCCGCTTTTGTCCCAGCCCCGGGCTTGATAGTATATCTTCTTCATTTGCTCCAGAGGAACCCTTGTGCGGGGATCGTTGGGATCCTGCGGCACGTCGGTCAGCCGCTTGGGCAGGCTGTCCTTTGCGGCGCTTACCCCGAAGCGGACGTTTACAGCCCTCTCCAGGTTGAAACCGCGCTCTCCCGTTTGCAGATATTTCCCGAAAGTCATGGGCATACCCACCGCTTTCTGCATCATCTTTGTATGGTGGAATACCGGCAGGTGAAACGCGAGGACCCGCGGGAACTTGTTCATTAGGCGTATAGCCCAGCCGAGATGTGGCAGAAGCTTGTTTGCCGCCGTGGCGATGGCTCCGTTGGGCCGGGTTATAAGGAAGCCGGGGAAGAAGGCGTAGGAGGTAAAGAGACACTGGCCGGTGGCTGAAATCATCTCCATCAGATCCTGGAACATCATGGTGAAGTCCGCCTTGGAATGTGGCGTTTGCGCGTCGATATTCAGGCCTAGCCCTTCGAGAATAACAAGATACCCGCCGTTGAGATGGCAGCCGCCGCGGTTGGATACGGCGTAGCCCAGGCCCTGACCTACAGCCCTGCGAGGCTCATAAGCAGCAAGCTCAAGGCCCTTTGACTGCATGGCAAACTCCTTGCCGCCGTACTTTTCGCTTAAACGCTTACTGCCCTCGGCAAGCTCGTTGCCTATGCCGCGGCGGTAGGCTATGTCGTCCCAGATTTTTGATATGCCTTCGATATCGCCGAACTTCAGGCCGTTGTTCCATAGCCCCCGCTCATTTGCCTCCATTGCGTAGGCGAGGGTGTTTGATGCGGATATGGTATCCAGGCCCAGATCATCCAGTTCCTTGTTCCATTTGAGTATATGATACAGATCTTTATTGAGTATGCCGCCGCCCAGAAGCCCCAGCGTTTCAAGCTCGGGCCCTTTTACATCCTCGCCCTCCACGGTTACCGTGCGGGCGCACTTTATGGGGCAGCTGAGGCAGCCCTTATTGACGATGTTGTATTCTTCAGCCAGCGTTTCGCCGTTTACCTTGTCGAAGTGCTCAAACCTGCCTTCGGTGTAGTTCTTTGTGGCCAGAAGCCCGCGCATCTGCATGGAGCTTACCAGGCCTGCAGTACCCATGCGCGGCAGCTGATTGCCGGTGAGGGGGTGGTTCCTGAGATACCTGAACCATTTTTGACACCACTTTTTTGTGGCGGAAGGGTCGTGTACAGGTGTGTCGTGATTGCCGCAGACTGCTATGGCCTTTACGTTTTTCCAGCCCAGCACGGCTCCCATGCCGGTCCTACCGGCTGCCCGTTCATCGCTTATTACGGCGGAGTACCTGACCAGGTTTTCGCCGGCGGGGCCTATGCAAAGCTTGCCGAACTTTATGTCGCAGCCACGCTTGGAAGACATCTTTTCAGCGAGCAGCCTTTGACACTCGGTGACCCGCGTGCCCCACAGGTCATCGGCGTTGTGGAAAGTCACCGAGCCGTTATCTATCTCTATCCAGGTGCGTTCTTCCCGCCGGCCCGTGATTATCAGCGCGTCTATACCGGCACGTTTAAGATGGTAGCCGAAGGTGCCGCCGCAGTTTGACGAGCTTATAAACCCCGTCTGCGGAGAAAGGGATGAGATATTGAAGCGGCTGGAGCTGGGCGCACCTGTACCGGTGAGCGGCCCTGTGGAGATTATCAAAGGGTTTTCCTCACTGTATGCATTCTCACGTCCGGTAAGGGTATCGTAAAGTATCTTTGCGGCCATGGTCTTGCCGCCTATATACAGCTCCCGGTCTTTATCCGTCCACGGATAGTCCGTAACATCGCCGGTGCTTAGGTTTATCTGCAGCACCCGTCCCATATAGCCGCCATATTTGCTTTGCATGGTATGCTTCCTCCACGAAATAGAATGAAACCGCGACAGAAATATAGTTCAAATTTTTTGAATAATAGAAAAAGAATTATCTCCTTTTTTTCAGCATAACCTTTTTCGAGCCATATTGCAATAGGAAAACCGCAGGGAAGGGATTTTTTAACGAAATAAGCAAATTTGACGGGCATACAGCGGAAAGTGAGGAGAGCCGCTTTCCACTATTGGTATATATTATGCTATCGGATTTTGAAATAATAATATGCGGATGCTGCAAAAAAGACGGTATGGGACAGGATTTGTATTGCCTGGTGCGCGCCGCGGCCGTATAATAAAAATGCGTCAGGAGCCCTAAAGGTCTATAACGCTGAACTCCATCGAGCGGAGGTCGTACATATAGAGCCTGCCGGTGGGAAGCTGCCTTCCCGTGAGGAGCCTTGCCGCCGCAGCGCATTGCAGCGCTGCGCAGAATGGTGGAACAAACGGCAGAACGCCGTTATCATTTGGAACGGCGCCTGAGTATATCCTGTGCAGCAGGCCGCTGCCGGGCATGGAAACGCCATACTGACAGCACCAGCCGCATACTGCGCCGTGAATCAGCGGTATATCCGCTTGAGCACATGCATCCTCCAGGAGAAGCCGTGCCGATACGCTGTCCAAAGCGTCTATCACGATATTGTGGCCCGCGATGGTATCCGCGGCGTTTTCTGGGGTTATGTATTTCCCTATAGCCATGAATTCTACGGAGGGATTTACGAGTGCGGCCCGCTCTTTCGCGGCTTCTGCCTTGCTTTTGCCGATAGTAGCCTCCGTGGCAAGAAGCTGCCGGTTCAGGTTGCTTACATCAAAGCTGTCGCCGTCAACGGCGGTGATGTGTCCGATGCCGAGCCTCAGAAGGTTTTCGGTTATATACCCGCCGAGGCCGCCGCAGCCCGCCACAAGTACCCGCTTTTTATGCAGCAGCTCTTGCTCCTGCCGGGATAAAGCGGGAAGGTTTCTTGAATACCTCTGATACATATCCATATATGGCACCGCCTTTGCATTGTGATATCGTACCATCAGTTGACAAAGGCACACAAGGTTTTAGGAGCCAAACAGCACGGCATAACTGTGTCGTCCTCATTTGAAATACAACCAGTATTTCTGCACTCGTCCTCCTTGTTCTGCCATACTCTTTGGCTTCTAAAACTCAAAGACCCCAAAGAGCTTGTTTTGAGGGCGATCCAAGGCCGAGGAGCGCAGTACTACTGGATGTAATACAAGCGACGAGAACACAGGAGCACCCCAAAACAAGCCTTTAGGGCTTGTGTGCTCTTGTCAACTGATGGTAGGAAAAGTGGCGTTCAGCCACTTTTTTTGACACTCTGAAGAAGCCTGAGGTTTGCACGTTAAAATAAGCGTTTTGCTTTGACTTTACAGCCATACTGCGTTATTATAATCATATTGGTGATATTATATTATCAACCTCTATGTCCAAAAATCTAAAAGGAGCGATGTTCAGCCTATGTACCGTATAGTAAGAAAAGAACGTCTGCACGACACGGTGTCTTTGATAGAAGTCGAAGCGCCCTACGTCGCAAGGAAGGCCCTGCCCGGGCAGTTCATTGTGCTTCGCATTGACGAAAAGGGCGAGCGCATACCCCTCACCATCGCGGATTACGACCGCGAAAAGGGTACGGCAACCGTAATATTCCAGAAGGTAGGCGCCACCACGAAGCGCCTTGACCTCCTGGAGGAGGGCGATTACCTCATGGACTTTGCAGGCCCTCTCGGCAAGGCCAGCGAGTTTGACCACCTGAAGGGCAAAAAGGCTGCCGTAGTAGCGGGCGGCCTGGGCGTTGCCATAGCTTACCCTCAGGCTAAGGCCCTTAACGCCATAGGCGCTGACGTGGACGCATTCATAGGCTTCCGCAGCACCAGCCTGTATATCCTCACCGAGGAATTCAAGAGCGCCTGCAAGAACCTCTACATAATGACCGATGACGGCTCCAACGGCCACAAGGGCTTCGTTACCAGCGCCTTGGAGGAGCAGCTCAAGGCCGGCACGCGCTATGACGAAGTATTCGTCCTCGGGCCTATGCCCATGATGCGCGCCGTATGCAACCTCACCAAGGAATACGGCATCAAGACCACCGTCTCCATGAATACCATAATGATAGACGGCACCGGCATGTGCGGCGGCTGCCGCCTTACCGTAAACGGCGAGACCAAGTTCGCCTGCGTGGACGGGCCGGACTTTGACGGCCATCTGGTGGACTTTGACGAGGCCATCATGCGCAGCCGCATGTACAAGGCCGAGGAAAAGCTTTCCGACGAAAAGCACTTCTGCCATCTTACAGGAGGGGAGAGATAATATGCCTAATATGACTTTGCAGAAGACCCCTGCCCGGGAGCAGGAGCCCAATATCCGCAACAAGAACTTTAAGGAAGTTTCTCAGGGCTACGACGAAGAGCTGGCCCTCAACGAGGCTTCCCGCTGCCTCAACTGCAAGAACATGCCCTGCGTTTCCGGCTGCCCCGTAAACGTGCGCATTCCGGAATTCATAGCAAAGATCGCCGCTCATGATTACGAGGGCGCTTACGCCATCATAAAGACCACCAACAGCCTTCCCGCCATCTGCGGCCGCGTATGCCCCCAGGAAAACCAGTGTGAGAGCAAGTGCGTCCGTGGTATTAAGGGGGAGCCGGTAGGCATCGGCCGTCTGGAACGCTTTGCCGCCGACTACGCCATGGCAAAGGGCTCCGCCCCCGCCGAGATACCCGCCCCCAACGGCAAGAAGGTAGCCGTGATAGGCTCCGGCCCCGCAGGCCTTACCTGCGCAGGCGACCTTGCGAAGCTGGGCTATGAGGTGCACATCTTCGAAGCTCTGCATACCCCCGGCGGCGTACTGGTATACGGCATTCCCGAATTCCGTCTCCCCAAGGCGCTGGTCCGGGAGGAGATAAAGAATGTGGAAGCTCTGGGCGTAAAGATAGAGACCAACGTAGTAGTCGGCCGCTCCATAAGCCTGGATGAGCTGATGGAGGAAGAGGGCTTTGACGCCGTATTCGTAGGCAGCGGCGCAGGACTGCCCAACTTCCAGAAGATACCCGGCGAGAACCTCTGCGGCGTATACTCCGCCAACGAGTTCCTTACCCGCATAAACCTCATGAAGGCATACGAGTTCCCCGAGACGGATACCCCTATCCGCGTCGGCAAGAACGCTGCCGTAATAGGCGGCGGCAACGTGGCAATGGACGCCGCCCGCTGCGCAAAGCGTCTGGGCGCCGAGAACGTGTACATCGTATACCGCAGAAGCGAGGCCGAAATGCCCGCCCGCCGCGAGGAAGTACACCATGCCAAGGAGGAGGGCATCATATTCAAGGTGCTCAATAACCCCGTTCGCATAAATGGCGACGAGAACGGCTATGTCACCTCCATGGAATGCATAGAGATGGAGCTGGGCGAGCCCGATGCTTCCGGCCGCCGCAGGCCCATTGCCAAGGAAGGCAGCGAGTTCACTCTGGACGTTGACACCGTCATCGTGGCCATAGGCAACAGCCCCAACCCCCTCATCAAGAACACCACCCCCGGCCTCACCGTGGGCCGCAAGGGCGAGATAACCGCAGACCCCGAGACCGGCGCTACCTCCAAGCCCGGCGTATTCGCGGGCGGCGACGCCGTTACCGGCGCAGCTACCGTAATACTCGCCATGGGCGCGGGCAAGAAGGCCGCCGCGGCTATAGACGAGTATCTCAAGAATAAGTAGTGTTTTTTCTCTTACTTTCCTTTTAAAAAAGGAAAGTAAGCAAAGGAAAACCAACGAAAACAAAACATAAAACAGCGCTCAGCCCTGCCGTACACAAGACGGCAGGGCTGTTCTTATATAATACGCATAATCCTATGTCTTATTTATTATATATATTTCCCATTTGCTTTTCTTTTCTCTTTGCTTCTTTCTGTTTTTCTTTTCTCATGAAAAGAAAAGAGAAAGAAGATGGATATCCCCCTTTTACCCCATAAACGCCACCCGTTCGCCGCCCTGTAATACCTCGGGCAGGTCGTTCATGCGCAGCAGGTTGGCCCGGCTGGTATTGTACTCCCGAGCTATGGAGTACAGCGTATCTCCGGCGCTGGCAAAGTACACGGTTATGCCCTGATGCGGGGGTCTTTGGGGGCACTCCTCAATGCCCGTCACCGCCTCAAAGCCGCCGGTGCAGTACAGATCCGCAATGAGTATGAGCGTACAGTTCAGTTCCACTCTCCTGCCTCCTCCCGCCGCCGAGGCCGCCGCCACTCCGTATATCATGGCGTCTGTGGCGCCTTGGGCCTCCATGTTCACAGAGAAGGGTATATCCTCATTGAAAGCGAATATGCAGCCGCTTTCGGCGGTGTATAATATGCGGGTGAATAGCAGCCCCTCAGCGGTGAGTACCCCGTTTTCTATGCCGTAGGACGTCACCATGGGCCGTGCGGTCGCGTATACCACTCTGGCCGCCTCGGGCATACCATCGGGTATCATTATGTTTTCACTTATGGACTGCCGCTGTGTGCTCAGCCCGCAGTATGAGGAAGTGCGTATAAGTCCATGTGTGCATTCGAACGGCACCGTAGGGGAAAATGTGTCCGTCACAGCATCGGAACGGCCGCCGGCACGGCCCCATGTGCGGTATGTGAGCTCCACATCCGCTATCACTACGCCGAAATCCTCAGCCCCCCGCACCTGACAGCCGGATACCCTCACCTCGCCCCACATGGGAGTCAGCGCCTCTCCGTCCACGGTCTGAGTGAAGGGTATGGCCTGGCTTAACTGGCTCATCGCCCCTGTGCGGCTCTGTACCAGCGCCGATATGTACAGCGTACCCTCCAGGCATATTCCGTCTTTGCCGGGAGATACGTCCCTCAGCGCCCCATGTACCTCGCTGTACAGCACCTCTGTGGCGAAGGGCGCCTCTATCTCCTCCCGCAGGCGGAAGCTGCCCCGGCTCTCCCCCGCCCGCTCGTAGAGTGTCATCTCCTGCCGCTGCTGCTCCCCATCCTCTATGCCGCTTATTCCATCCAGTACCTTTGCCCCGCCTGATGCTGTCACCATTGCGTTTATATCCGCTACCGCGTTGAGGGTAATTCCGCCCTCCCCCTTGTTTATTTCCAGGGATTGCAGCGCCGAGCGCACCTCGGCCCTCATGCCCTCCCGCACGCCATCCGCGGCTATGCGGTGGGTGAAGGGGGCGCTTGAAGTGAAGGCAAACACCTTGTCATCCATGCAGATGAGGTCAATTCTCACAACTCCCTCTATGGCTATTTCGCCCTCCCTGGCGCTGGATGAAGATATAGCCACCTCGCCGGTATACGAGAGTATCTCCTTTGCGCTGCGGCCCTCCGGCAGCGGTATGCCGCCCTCGACGGTTCCCTGAGATACTCCTGTATATATTATCCGCTCCCCCGGAAGTTCTTTCCAGATCAGTTCCATATGCCTGCTCCTCTCGCACAGATTATCGTTATATAATCATACGAGGGTAGTATGCCAATTATGCAAAAGGGCCGCTTATGTGGCCATTCACCCGAAAAACGAAGGTAAAAAACACACGGGTGATAATATTTAATGTTTCTTACTCCGGCCGCTTGTACGAAGATACTGCATAAAAAAATGAGTATGCGTGGGCGTTAATAACATGAGTTGCTAACATTATCAACATAGTTATCCACATTTCAACGCGTTTAAGACAGTTTCAGTGTTAACAACAAGTTCAGAATAAAACCTTGACGTATATTTATTATTGCCCTGCCCTTTGCCGCCGGCAGTAAAATGATACTATTTTACACATAAAGACGAATTCCGTGTTTCCCTTTTTGGGGACAAAAAAGGGGAGCCGGCCGGCTCTCCCCTTTTCACCTTGATTTAAGGCTTTAATGTTATCCAGTACCTCTGTATCATCCCGCAACGGCTAAGAGCCGCATCACACTCAACCCGGTTTTCCAACACGCCGCCGTTTTTTATTATAGTCCGGAGGGACGCCTCGTTGTCCGCGTCGCATGTGAGCAGCAACCTGTGCTCCCCCGCCTCGCTGCACTTGGGCAGCAGCAGCGAAAGCATCTCGCCTGCGTAACCCTTTCCCCGCTCGGAAGGACGCACGCTGTAGCCGATATTCCCCCCGAAGCGCAGCAGAAATTCAGTCAACGGCCGCCTGAAGTCAATCATGCCAACCAGCCTGTCATCGCTTTTGCGCACCGCCAGGTACACATCGGATGGCACATAGCCTTCGCCGTAGCGCTCTCTGAGCCGCCCCTCAAAATCCGCCCATTCGGCGTAGCTGCTGGTATCCTCCAGAGCGGCACATCCATCCAGGCTGTCGCCGTTGTCCAGCATCTCCTGCCGGTATGCCATTACCTGATCTGCGTATTCCTGAGTCGGGCGGATAAGCTTGAGGGTATGCATGGGCGCCTCCGGAGGTTTTTCTTCATTATAGCACACCTATATCACATTCTGAATCTCGCTTCTGCCGTTTTTCTCCCGGGCAGTCTCCATGATGAGCTTATCAGCAACCAGGGCTATGAATTCACCGTTGGTGGGCTGCTCAGCCTAGTGCTGCTGCGCAGCAATAGGCTGATTGTCTGCGTTTTTGCCACATGCCACATCTGAAGCCTGAGACTGATTTATAGGGGAGTTAGTCGAATCCGTTACCTTCTGTTTCTTGGTGTTTTTCAGATAATAGCAGACTTAAAAAAATAAAGCAACTTTTAGGGCGACTAACATCCGAAATTCGTGTGTTGGTGGGTGTGGAGTGGCAAGCTGGGAAGAAGATAGATATAACTTTATAACAACTTTTATGCAAGTTGGATGCAAGGTTGATGATAGATGGGAACAAGTCTGAAAGTAGATCTTCAAGTACATTTAGTAGGAATATTTAAGTAGCTTCAAACAAAAAGGTAAGGGTGATATAATTTTAAATAAAGATCTCTTGCGTGGTTTTGAGATTGTGAAAGAAAGGAGATCATATGCCAGATATTACTGTTCGCGGAACTTTTAAACCTGATCCATCTTATAATCATGTGGAAGAAGTCGAAAGGTCAATACAAATGATGCGTAAGTATCTGGATAATCAGTTGTCTATCATTGATAATATTGGCGACCAGACGATGCAACTTATATGTATGTTTTCATTGATAGATTGTTTGGCACAGGAGTGGGCAGGATATCCAACAGGTAAGTCCAAAGAAGCATTTTGTAAATTTGTGTTACAACATCAAAGCAAATATGATTATTTGGATGGTGTCGAGCCAGTCACGTTGCATTACCATGTTGAAGATTTGATTAAGGAATCAGATATAGAACATATAGAAAGCATCGCTTCGTTAAAAACATTATGTATAAGCAAAAACTGCCTAGCGAAGCATGCAATAAAAACTATGAAAGCTAAAATGATATTGGAGTACTTAGAAAAAATAAAGAATAAGGATTTTGCATTGACAAAGGCTAAAGAACATCAGTTGATTACGTTGATATACCGAATGAGAAGCAAAGCAACGCATGAAATGACAGGTTTGGGAGAAAAAAATAATACTCTTATGGAGACTAAATTGACAGAGCCATTTTACAGAAATGTACTAAGAGGGTATGTGTTGGATGATAAAATCGTTTCTGAATTTGCTTACGAATTGGTGATTCCTAATATATTTATTCGGGATTTATTAGCGGATTGTATTAACGGATACTTGATAGAATGTAAGATAGAAAATAAATTGCCATTTGGAAATAATAGCATACTGAGGAAACACAGACTAACATGGTATGATAAATGATATAAGTGACTTAATTAAAACTAGTAATCAGGGAGATGATGGGAAATGACATCTGAAATTTGTAATGCTCTTTTTAGGTATTTTGAAGCATTATATGATTTAAATAGGGATCTTATAATGCTATGCGGGGCAGATGTGCTTGATAATTCAGGACAATATGATAAATGTGTAGAAAGAGTAGTAAAAACGATACCTGAACTTATACCATATGGAGGAAATAAAGCGACAGATGAGTATGTAATTATTGAAGGAGATGGACTATTAGAGTTTTCAAATGAAATACCTTTTTTGAGAAAGGAATATGAGGATATACTTGGAAATAACTATTTGGCTTTGAGTAACATAAAGAAAGTTAGAAATAAGCTAGAACATAAAATGCATGCAGTAAAGTTCTATCGTGCCAGTAGTGGTAGCTTGGAGATGTTTACAATATCGTATAAAGTAAATGATGTGGAAATCACTTTGGCAGCGATAGATATGATTAAACTCGTTAAACAGATAAATGATTTGTTTTCTAAAATTCAATTTTTAATAGATGAATTTGCATTTAAGCAAGGAAAGGAAGGTTATTCGTATTATCGAAAATTGCTTAGATATGATTTCTGCAATTTTAATAAATTGTATGATAGTGATTTACTTAGAACATTTGGAAAAACATTATTCCCTTTTTAATGATAATAAATACGAGATATTTGAGAGAAAAAAGCATTGAGGCTTTGTAAGAGTTTCAATGCTTTTTTATAGAACAGAAAATAGTTTATTGATTTCTAGGAAGGTACATAGTAATAATTTTTTCTAAAAATTTTCTCATTCCATCAGCTACTTCCTTCGGATGCATTATCTTTGCCTTTTCGCCAAACTGAAGCAGCCAGGAATAAAACTGATTGCTCAATTCCACTTCAACAGAAATGGAGAAATGCTCATCGTCAACCTTTGAATATGAAGCGTTCTTTGTGCCGAAACGATCAATTACAGAATCCAACAGATGATTCTCACACTGCATTGCAACAAGTTGCTTTTCTCCTCCAAACATAGAGAAAACACGCTGTGTGTAGGATTGGAGGTCAATTGCTTCAAAGGCTTCTTTGCCTTCCTGCGAGTCTGGCAGCAACTTAACATCTTTCATTCTATCGATACGATAGGTTCGCATATCCTGTGCCTTATCATCAAAAGCAAGAAGATAATAATTGCCATCGTTAATTAACAAGCGATAAGGGCTGACTTTGTAAATCTTGCCATGGTACTTTTCAACCATTGAATTAACATCATCAATGGTGTGTTTCATGTACTTAAAACTGATCTTCTGTGGCGCGTGGAGTTTGCCATCAAGCTTCTTTGCCATTGCATGGTTGATGGTGCTAATTATGTTGAATGTACCTTTTTGTGTGGTTTTAACCCTATCTATGAGGAATCCTTCCTGCTGCAAGGATTCGGATTGATATGAACTGCCAAATTCGCCTATGGTTTTCACCAGTTCTTTTGCTTTTGAGGCAGAAATGAATCTTGCAGCATGAACACATTCAGCAAGTACGCGAAGGTCATCTTGCTCAAACTGGCGTGAAGCAAGGCGATATTTGCCGCCGGTGCTTCCTTCGATATCCATACCAAGAACATCACGCAAAGCGGCAATGTCACGGTATATGGAGCGCCGCTCAGCTTCAATACCGTGCTCATATTTAAGATAATCTATAAGTTCGTTTGCGGTACAAGAATGGTTTTCGTCAGTGAATTCCATGAGGTATTTTGCCACGAGCAGGGCTTTATACTTTTGGTTTTCACGTTTGCCGCCGAGGGGCTTTTCGTTTTCTGATTTTGGCATAATATTCTCCATAAAAGCGGTTCGTTATTTGGAATGCTCGTCTGTAGGTGAATGCAAATTATTCAAATATGTCTGATAATCATCTGCTTTTCCTAGGAAAAGTATATTTATCATATCTCGGTATATCGTGTAAATCATGCTACAAGCTTCTTCGGTAGGATAATCATCAGATGCAGATATTCCTGAAGTAGGTATTTCAATTTCATTAATCCACCAGTTATCGATTTTGTAAAACAAGTTGAGTAGTTGCACCAGCATGTCTATATCTTTATCAGAAATGCCATTTACTACACATTTGGTTAATTGGTGTACATAAATATTTCGTGCTTCTTTGATATTAAGGAATAACGAATAATCTTCCGGAGTAATTGCACCTACGTCAACGAACCATAACATGGTTGCTTTTAATTTGTTTTTATTGCCATTCTCATCAACTTTTCGATTGAGTATATTCTGTCTGTAATACTCACTTTTTTTGCAATGCGTATCATCGTTGGCTGAACAGCCTAGATTTAAGAAACAATCTACGTTTTCGATAACCTTATCTTCGAATTGTTCGTACATACCTATAAACAAAGCGAGGAAAGAAAGGTTATGCTGCAAAATATCTTTATTCCATATATTGTTCAATACCATTTTCTTATCCTTCAAAAATGTATTTTTTATAAGTTCGTTGAGATAATTTTATAATAAAAAACGCAAACTTGCATCAATTAATGAATGTAAGTTTGCAGTGAGCTATAATTTATTATTTATATATTTTTCTCGCCCTCACCATTGTACTCTTACTTACCCCTGTCATCCTCTCAACTTCCCTATATGTCTTCCCATCTTTCAGCAGCCCCAATGCAAGCCCAATCTGTTCCTGTGTAAACTTCTTGGGTCTGCCATCTCTGAAATTGGGGTTCTGCTTCGCAAGGGCTTTGCCAACCTGTGTGCGCTCTACGATCATCCCCCTCTCGTATTCCGCAAAGGCAAGCATTACTGTGAGGATCAGATTTCCAGTGAGCGTATTTTCGATTAGTCCCATATTTAGGATATGGACTTTAACACCTCTATCAAATAGCTCTCTGACAGTCTGTACGCCATCTATGGCTGTTCGTGCGAATCTGTCAAGCTTGCATACTACTAATGTGTCATCCCTTTGCAGAGAGCGAAACAGACTGTTGAATTTAGGGCGTTCCATTGTCTTGCCTGAAAAGGCTTCTGTGATTATTTCCTGACAGCCATATTTTTCGAGTGCAGAAACCTGATCTTCAAGGCTGTTTCCATCTCTGCCCTGTGTGACTGTCGATACTCTTGCATATCCATAAATCATAGTTTTTCTCCTTTACTTTTGAACCTGAGTTTTGACACCGCAAAAATGCCTGGTTTAGGCTTGTTCTGTGGTAGTGTCAGAACTTTTAAGTTATGGGACACGGCGGCGGCTGAGGCTGCCGTATCCCTGAGCTTGAATGTTAAGCTTCAAGCATTTGCTTTGCACAATCGAGGCAAGCGATTCTTACGGCTTTGGTCGCTCTGACGGAGTTGCCGCAGCAGGGGCAGATGTACTTTCTGCTGCTTGAGGGCCTGACCGCTGTGCCGGAAGCCGCGCCGCTGTGGGTTCCTGTGCCTGTGATTCCAAATCCTGCAAGGCTTTCGTTGCGGTTGATTAGGATATCCGTCAGGCCGTTGTTTATGGCAAAGTCCATAAGCTGTTCTGTGGGCTGAGTGATTGACCAGCCGTATTTTTCATGGTGGAAAACTTGTAATCCGCGGCTTTCCGCTGCTACTTTGAAGCGCTTGTTGTGGTAGGTGTTGCCGCGGCTGCAATCCTGTATGCCGTTTTTGTAGTTGAGGTAGTGCACCATTTCATGCAGCAGCGTTGCTATCACTTCCTCAATGGGCCGCGCAAGGGTTCCTGCTCCTATGTTGATTTCGTGGCTGTTGCCGATTGTGGAAACCCATGTATCATCCTTTAATGCGAAATGGCCGTAGGCCTTTGGGGTGGACTGAATGGTTATTGTAGGCCTTGAAAGTTCATTTTCAAAATATTCTGCGTTGAGCAGGTCGAATATCTTGTTGAGGTATCCTGCTACTCTGTTGTAACTTGTAAGCTGTTTCATGTTTGCGTATCCTTTCTTGATTCTGCGGAGCGAATACGCTATTATGTTGGTATCCACTCCGCTTGAGTGGTCATTAGCTCTTTGCCTGTTGCTTTGGTCGGCGAGTAGGCAAGGGGCTTTTCTTATACAATGGAAAACCTGCGGCTTGAGATTTGCGACAGCAGGCCCTTGGCTTTCGGGGACAGGGCCTTGTTCCGCAGGTGGTGATTTGACATCACCGTGTAGCCTCGATTCTTTTCTACGCGGAATACTGCCATATCAAAATCAGCTCCTTTCACAGTGAATTTGGCCCCGCTGCAAGACCGGTGAGCTTGCCCGGCTGATAGGGACACTCTGCATAGACGCAGAATTGATATTTCCAATCCGGGCGATAAAAGCGGCAGGTGCCGCAATCCTCCGGCGCGTCCGCCCCGCCGCCGTCGTAGTGATCGAAACCGGGCTTTTCCTGCATCAGCCGTTCAAAGGCCCGATTCTGGCCGGAAGTAAAGTACATAGTGTCACCTCCTTTCTGAATTTGGGCATGAAAAAAGCCACAGACTTTTTTCAAAATCTGCGGCAAGACCAGATAACAGAAAGGACACTGCTGGTGCAACGTCCTTTCTGCCATACAATATAGTTAAATATTTTCATTTGCTATCGCGCGGAGGCAGTTGTCAGTTTTTTAGGTTTTCAAAAGTAGTAAATGGGTAGTAAATTGCTCGAAGCAATCCCAAAAAGTCCTTGAAAATCAGGCGTTTCCGGGCTTTGATAGTGTACTGCCGTGCTAGGCGCATTTCGTCAATGCCGATCTGAAGAAAGTTACCGGTGTATTTACGCTTGTGAATGTAGACTACTTTTTGATTTGGTACTGACATAAAGCCTCCTTTGTGCCGAACCCACACAGCAAAACAAAGGTTCAGTAACTTTTGTTACTGAACCCCTTATATGAACCACAAGCTTGGGGAGGAATAATACTTAGAATACGTATTCTTCTACGTATATGTAGAACTTCTCTGACGGTGGCTCTGCAAAGTTCGTTTCGGTGGAGGCGGCATGATAATTATATTTATTTGATATGTTGAGAAAGCACCAGGAGAAAACGCTTATTTTCCTTACTTTCTATAAATATTATACCAAAAATTCAGGGAAAAATCGAATTTTGGGTGGTGTCAAGTTTTACTCCTAATTAAATACCTTTTTTATCATCGTTTTTATGCTGATTTATTTTTACTTGATGTGCTAATTTTAAACGCTCTAGTTCTTGACGATTGTTACAAACAACATATCCCCATTGGCGCATTACTTGAGTTAAAAATGCGTAGTCATTACGGTTTTTTAGAACCTCAGCGTTAGCAATGTAGAATCTCGAAAATCCGTTATCGGAATTATTATTGATATCACTATCATGTGCCATAATTATTGCCATGCTGGGGGAAATAGGCAAATAATACCCTTTGTTGGTTTGGATTAAACCACAAATCGGCAAAACAAATGGAATATCGGTTCTATTTATAAGAAACGATATTCTGTAGTCCTCGAGCAATCCCTTTTCTTTGGCAAACGACGGCCCATATACGGCCATAATATCATGTGTATCTTGAGCAGTTATTTCAAATAACAATTTCGAAATAACCAGATTATTGTTCATTGCTTTATGAGCAATGGGGTCTCTTGATATGAGCGAATATGCAAATTCTTTTATTGCATCTAGGTGAGTTGTCTCTATACTAATAGTGGGCTGGTCAAAGTCGATTTCATCAAGAGCTGACAGAGCCTTGCTGAAAGGTGTTTCAATAGATTGATTAAGATGTTGTTCGACAGTGGTAGAATAGTATCCTAGTTCGGTATTTGTAGAGCTGGCGTGCCCATTCTTTTTTATAAAATCTCCACGCACATCGTAAGAATAGAAAGAATTAAAGTGAGGATTTTCAAACCTCTTTAAAATGCATTTAGGCATCTGGATATGAGAATCAATTTTGTTAGATGATGCATCTTGAGTCATGAATTATGTCCCTTCTAGTTTGATAGATATAGTATATCATGTTATTTCACTTAAGTCGCTGCAAAGTTGCTTGCTAGATGATATTGGATACAGGGCTGAAGTTTTGATACCTTTTTCCGAGGTCTGCATCTGTAAGGTCAAGGTATGCTTTTTCTGTGACCGTTACACTGGAATGCCCCAATATTCTGCTTAATGTATATATGTCCATTCCACTCATGAGACAGCGCTTGGCGAAGTTGTTTCTGAGGCAATGTGGAGAATACTTACCTTTGATGGAGATGCGTTTAAGATAAACTTTAAAGTTTCTTTCAAATGCGTTGACAGTAATGTGCTCACCATTTTGCTTCATAGGAAAGAGGTAATCACTCTCCACATGTCTGTCTTTGAAACTGAGCCAATGGCGCAGAAGGGTTTCGGTCTTGGGAGAGAAGAACACGACTCTGTTTCTCCTTCCTTTTGTGATTTCCGCTCTTAGGGAAATCGAGAGATTCGTCATGTCGACATCGCTTACAAGCAGACTGGAACATTCGCCTAAACGCATTCCTGTGTCCATCAGCAGCATTATTATGACATAGTCACGATGCTCTGGATAAAGGGCTTTATTAAGGGAGTGGGTGAGCTTCCTGAAGTCTGTATCATCCATATACTCCTTTGCCTTTCTTTCGCTTTTCAATAGCTTTATTCTTTGCATTGGATTCTGCTTAATGATGCACTCATATTCTAACCAATTAAAGAAGGCTCTTAAATTGCGAAGGTAGTTATTGATGGTGATTGTGCTTACTGCTTCGCAGTAGTCGCGCCTGTGCTCTGGAGCATTTGTGACCTTGGTTAAATCGTTTGAATAAAAGGTGTACTTTCCTCTTTGTTGAATGTCTGAAATGTAATGGCGAATGGTGCTTTCAGTAACCGCATCTACAGTTTCAATACCCAATTCCTCTTTGCACCACCTCTCGAATAACCTCAGAGTACTTTCATAACTATGCATTGTTTTAGGCCTTAATTGTCTCGAATAGCAATGGGTCATGTACTCGATAATGTGTTGGTTGAACTCCATGTTCATTGCAAAAACTCCTCCTGTTTGTAGGTATAATTCTTACCCAATAAACAGAAGGAGTTGGTCGCATCAGGAAAAAATTATTTATCGCATTCATCCCTCATTTTCAGTTGGAGTTTGCTGTGTTGGTGGACATGAGAGCGAACAGATTCCGAAGCCCTCAACCCTCAATTTTTGCCTGATTATATCACATTCTGAATCTCGCTTCTGCCGTTTTTCTCCCTCGCAGTCTCCATGATGAGCTTGTCGGCAACCAGGGCTATGAATTCACCGTTGGTGGGCTTGTCGTTTTTGCTGTAGATATTGTAGCCAAATATCTGGTTGATGTTCTCTATTTTCCCGCGGGTCCAGGCCACCTCTATGGCGTGACGTATGGCGCGCTCAACTTTAGAGGCAGAGGTCTGGAACCTCTTGGCGATGCCGGGGTAAAGCTCCTTGGTTATGCGGCCGCAGAGGGCAGGCTCAAAGTATACCATGCGCACCGCCTCCCGCAGGTAATGGTAGCCCTTTATGTGGGCGGGTATACCTATCATGAGGAATACAGAAGCGATTTTCTCGTCCAGAGTCTGGGGTTTGGGGCTTATGGCGCAGACCTGCGAGCGCTGTGCGTAGGTGCTCTCCATCATGTCCATTATGCGCTTGTACAGCGTATCGGGGTCGATGGGCTTGACCATGTAATACTTTGCGCCAAGTGTGCAGGCCTGCCGTACCATCTCCTCCTGACGCAGGGCGCTTATCACTATGGCGGCAGGCACGTCCTTCACGAGGCCGCTGTTAAGCCTCTCAAGGAGCTCAAAGCCGTCCATGCCCGGCATGATGAGATCGCACAGGAGCACATCGTACCGGTTGTTGTTCATTGCGTCCAGGGCGGATTGACCGTCGCTCACGGTGTCCACCCTTTCTATTCCCTCCTGAGCCGTAAGGTAATCCCTGACGGTGGTCTGGAACTGGTTGTTGCTGTCTGCCAAAAGTATGCGGTATTTAGCCATATAGTGCCTCCGTAATAATGTAATTTTTTGGTTATCCTGCGGTATATGCGGTTTTCTGTATGCTGTGATTTTAGCACCGCCATTTTCGCGGCGATAGGGAATAAATTTGGCTGTTTTTGCAGGCATTTGCCTCCTCGGGTACAATTATTGTCCGGTTTTGTCCAAAGGTTAAAAAGCGTGCCGTTATTTGCTTTTATGGCGCCGCCGTGATATGCTATAATTGATTTTGCTGAGAATTGCAGGAGGGTTGTCACATGGACGACAGCAGGCTTTTTGAAAGGACGGTTTCCTCCGCCATACAGTATTCCGGCCCGGTATTCGACGTGTACAGCGATACCGTTGAGCTTTGCAACAAAAAGACCGCCCGGAGGGATTATCTTAAACACCGGGGCGCGGTGGCCGTGGTGCCGCTCACGGATAATGGCGGCGTAATAATAGAGCGCCAGTTCCGCTACCCGCAGCAGAGGGTGATGGCCGAGATACCCGCAGGCAAGCTGGAGGCCTTCGACACAGACCCTCTCGATGCGGCGAAGCGGGAGCTTAAAGAAGAAATAGGCGTAACGGCAAAGGAGTTTATCCCTTTGGGCATATACATACCCTCCCCCGCCATACTTTCGGAGCGTATATACGTGTACCTTGCCAGAGGCCTGAGCTATGGCAATGCCCACCCGGATGAGGACGAGTTTCTGGACTACCGGGAAACGCCGCTGTGCCAGCTTATAGATATGATAATGAATGACCGGATCTCCGACGGCAAGACGGTATTCGGCCTGTTCAAGGCGGCGGAATACCTTAGGCGCCAGGAGCGGGAAGCAAATGGATAAGAACGCGGCCTTCAAAAACCTTCTGTTCGATCTTGACGGTACGCTCACCGACCCCGCATTGGGCATTACCTCCGCCGCCCAGTACGCTCTGGGCAAGATGGGCATAGAGGTTGCGGACAGGACAACGCTTACATGGCTGATAGGGCCGCCGCTCATAGGCTCCTTTGAGGAGGGCTTTGGCATGACCAACCTTCAGGCGCTGGAGGCGCTGAAGCACTACAGGGCGTACTTTTCCGAAAAGGGCATATTTGAAAACGAGATATATCCCGGCATAGCGGAGCTTCTCAGTGACCTCAAGGCCGCGGGCAGGCGGGTCATGGTGGCCACCTCAAAGCCGGAGGAATTCACCCACAGGATACTGGAGCACTTCGATATAGCACGGTATTTCGACTTCGTAGGCGGCAATACCATGGACGAGGGCAGACCCACAAAGGCGGACGTGATAGCCCATGTGCTTCGCTCCTGTCCCGATGCAGCGCCGGAAAACACCCTGATGATAGGGGACAGGAGGTACGACGCGGAGGGGGCAAGGGCCTTCGGGCTGGACTGCGCCGGCGTGCTCTACGGCTACGGCAGCCGTGAGGAGCTGGAGCATGCCGGGGCCGCATACATAGTCGAAAGCGTAGCGGCGCTCCGTGAGCTGCTGCTTTAGCTGATAAAATAAACATAAGGGGAAACGGATATGTCAAAGGTCTACTTTACGGATATGCGCACATCCTTCACGGAAAACCTGCCAAAGAAGCTGACCCGCCTTATAGACAGGGCAGGCCTGGGCACAATAGATTTCGACCATAAGTTCGTCGCCATCAAGATACACTTCGGCGAGATGGGGAACCTTGCATACCTCAGGCCGCAGTACGCAAGGGCTCTTGCTGCATACATAAAGGAGCGGGGCGGGCTGCCCTTCCTTACCGACTGCAACACGCTCTATGTCGGCTCCCGCAAGAACGCGCTCGAGCATATCGAGACGGCGTACATAAACGGCTACACTCCATACGCTACCGGCTGCCAGGTGATAATAGCAGACGGCGTGCGCGGCACAGACGAGGCGTATATACCCATAGGCTGCGAGGAGGTCAAGACCGCAAAGATAGGCCGCGCCATAGCAGACGCGGATATAATAATAAGCCTCAGCCACTTTAAGGGCCACGAGGATGCGGGCTTCGGCGGCGCGCTGAAAAACCTCGGCATGGGTTCAGGCTCAAGAGCGGGCAAGATGGAGATGCACTACGACGGCAAGCCGGTAGTGGATCGCGACCGCTGCCGCGGCTGCCGCAAGTGCGCGACGATATGCGCCAACGACGGCATACACTACGAAAACAACAAGGCCGTGATAGACCACGACAACTGCGTGGGCTGCGGCCGCTGCATAGCCATATGCAGCTTCGATGCCATAAAGCCCCACAACAGCTCCAGCGCGGCCAGCCTGAACAGGCGCATCGCGGAATACGCCTATGCCGTGGTAAAGGATAAGCCGAATTTCCACATAAGCATCGCGGCGGATATTTCCCCCAACTGCGACTGCCACCCCGAAAACGACGCGCCGATAGTCCCCAATATAGGTATGTTCGCCTCCTTTGACCCCGTTGCGATAGACCTGGCCGCGGCGGACGCGGTAAACGCCATGCCCGCCAACCCCAGGAGCGCGCTCAGCGAGGCGGAATGCCGCTGTCATGACCACTTCATCAACGTCCACCCCAACACCAACTGGCGGGTGCAGATAGAGCACGGCGAGGAGATAGGCCTGGGCAGCAGCGAATACGAGCTCATACGCATATAATCATACTTAACTGAAAGGCATTTTGACTTTTGCTTGAAAGGTACACCGCGGTAGACGTGGAGACGCCGAACCGCAACAACGACTCCATATGCTCCATAGGCATAGTACACATGGAATACGGCGCTCCCGTCTACCGGCGGGAGTTCCTTGTGAATCCCCGGGAGCACTTTGACGACTACAACATAAAGATACACGGCATAACCCCCCTCATGGTGGAGAACGCGCCTCTCTTCCCCGAAATATGGCCCGAGATCGAGCCGTTTTTCCACGGAATAATGGCGGCGCACAGCGCTGCCTTCGACCTTGGGGTGATATGCAAGTCCCTCGCGGTATACGGCCTGCCCATACCCGAGATAACCTATATCTGCTCATTGCAGAAATCCAAAAAGCACATACCCAAGGAGCTTTACGGCAGCCATAAGCTCAACGACCTCTGCGCCGGGCTCAAGCTCCCCCTTGAGCACCACCACGATTCCCTGGACGACGCGCTGGGCTGCGCCCTTATCATCGAAAATCTGGTGGATCGCTTCGGCGTAGGGCCGGAGGATATAAAGAAGTATCAGTACAAGGGAATACAGCCCACCGTATCAAGGCAGGAGCGCAATATGGCCATACATGCCCTGTGGAACACGATGGAAAAATACGGAAGGCGCAGCGTGCTGTTTGCAGAGTATCACGAAGCGCTGGAGGACTGGACGCGCAAATACGACAAGTACCTCCGGGACCCGGATATCCGCGCCTGCCGCAACCTGATCGAAGGGGCGCTGCAAAGGGGCGGCGTAACCGAGGAAGAATACCAGATCATAATGGGGCTGTGATATGCTGACGGAGCAGGGCATAAAGCGCTATATCAAATCGGATATAGACATAATATTCCTTGAGGAATCCCCCTCAACCAACCTTGAGGCAAAGAATATAGCGGCCACCGCAAGGGAGGGCACAGTAATATTCGCAAGGCGGCAGCTTTCCGGCCGCGGCCGCATCGGCAGGAGCTTTGAAAGCCCCGAGGGGGGCATATACATGACAATGCTGGTACGCCCCACAGACCCCGTTTGCCTGACCATGGCGGCGGCGGTAGCTGTGCGTAGGGCCATGGTTGACAAGCTGAACCTCGACCCCGCCATAAAGTGGGTGAACGACATATACTGGGAAGGTAAAAAGGTCTGCGGTATACTTGCCGAGGGCGCCCTTTGCAAAAATGAGCTGAGGTACGCGGCGGTGGGAGTGGGGCTTAACTACCAGAGCCCTGTATTTACCGGCGGCCTTTCAGCAAAGGCGGGCAGCCTGTATCCTGATTCCCAGCCTCCCGTATCCATAGACGAAATGGCGGCAGCCATGGCGGACCAGCTGTATAAGGCGCTGACAAACCCATCGGACCCTTCCATATACCGCGAATACCGTGCCAGCAGCATGCTTACCGGAAAACGGGTCGTGCTCATGCGGGAGGGTGAGCCCGAGGCCACAGCCATAGACGTCACCCCCGAGGGACACCTGGTCGTCCGCTTTGACGACGGGCGCACCGAGGAGCTTTACAGCGGCGAGGTGAGCGTCAGAGCCGCAGAATATCCGCATACCGTATAAAACGCAATACCGACAGCAGCAATTGCAATACTAAACCCTTCTTTTCGGTGATAACATGTTATAAAGACTGTTGTCATCGATTTTTTATAAAAGGAGAACTAAAATGGAATTGAAAAAGTCTACCGTATGGAAGAGTTACCGTTTCCCGCTGATACTGCTCTGCTCCATAGTACTGGGCTGTATAGCAGGCGCGCTGCTGGGCGATAAGGCGGGCGTGCTTGCTCCCCTTGGCGATATATTCGTAAACGCGATGTTCACGGTGGTGGTACCTATGGTATTCATCTCCATAGCCTCCGCCGTAGGCAATATGTCCAACATGAAGCGGCTGGGCAAAATACTGGGCTCCACTCTCGTCACCTTCATCGTCACCGGCATAATCGCCGGCATCATAATGATAGCCGCTGTAAAGCTGTTTCCTCCCGTGCTGACCCCCTTTGAGGTAGCAGCCGAGGAGGTAGGCGAGCCCAAGACCGTGGGCGAGCTTATCGTCAGCTTCCTCACCGTGAGCGACTTCCCGCTGCTCTTCAGCCGCAGCAATATGCTGCCCCTTATAGTGGCCTCGATAATCTTCGGCTTTGGCGTATCCATCTGCGGCGGCCCGGAATGCGCCGTCGGAAAGCTGCTCAACAACCTTTCCGATATCATAATGAAGGTCGTAAGCATACTGATGTACTATGCTCCCATAGGTCTCTTCGCCTTCTTCGCCTCCCTCATAGGCGAGTTCGGCCCCACCCTCATAGGCAACTTCGGCCGCGCCATGCTGCTCTACTATCCTCTATGCGTTCTGTACTTCTTTATAGCCTTCCCCCTATATGCCCGCTTCGCAGGGGGTAAGGGCGCCGCCAAAAAGCTTTTCCAGCACATACTCAAGCCCGCTGTCACCTCCCTGGGCACCTGCAGCTCCATAGCCACCATACCCGCGAACATGGAGGCGGCGGAGGAGATAGGCATACCCCGGGACGTAAGCGACATAGTGCTGCCCCTTGGCGCTACCATGCACATGGACGGCTCGGTATTCTCCGCAATACTCAAGATCAGCTTCCTCTTCGGCTTCTTCGGAATGCCCTTTGACGGCATAGGCACCTATGTGACCGCCTTGATGATAGCCATATTCTCCGGAATAGCCATGTCCGGCGTGGCCGGCGGCGGCTTCGTAGGGGAGATGGTCATAGTATCCCTGTTCTTCCCCGAGCAGATGGGCATCGCCTTCCCCGTAATCGCCACCATCGGCGCGCTGGTGGATCCTCCCGCCACCTGCATAAATGCCTCCGGCGATACTGTGGCATCCATGATAGTTGCCCGCTTCGTCGAGGGCAAGGACTGGTTCCAGAAGAAGCAGGCCGAAAGGGCTGAAAAGGCCGGGGCATAAGGCCCGCTTTGAAGCAATTGTCCTGCACGGCAAACACCGAATGTGAAATCATAGTCAAAAGCCCGGAGCACAATACTCACCGGGCTTTTTTTATGGTATAATGCTGACTGAAAAGTTTTTGAATTTTATTTTTTGGAGGTATAATAAAAATGTCACAGCTTAAGGGTTCCTGCATAATAGGCCAGTCCGGCGGCCCCACTTCTGTAATAAACGCCAGCGCTTACGGCGTTATCCGCACCGCGCTTGATTCCGGCTGCATTACCAAGGTATACGGCGCGGCCCACGGCATAAAGGGCGTGTTGGACGACGTGCTCTACGATATGGGCCAGGAGGACGCAAAGGAACTCGAATACCTGCTCTACACCCCATCCTCCGCTCTGGGCTCCTGCCGCTACAAGCTCAAGGACAGCGCCGAGGACGACTCTGATTACAAGCGCATTCTGGAGATATTCAAGAAGTACGACGTGCGCTACTTCTTCTACAACGGCGGCAACGACTCCATGGACACCTGCAACAAGATATCCAAATACATGCAGTCCGTGGGCTACGAGTGCCGCATAATGGGCGTGCCTAAGACAATAGACAACGACCTGTTCGGCACCGACCACTGCCCCGGCTATGCTTCCGCCGCCAAGTATGTGGCCACCACCTGCATGGAGATATATAGGGACGCCCGCGTTTACGACACCGGAATGGTATGCGTCATCGAGATAATGGGCCGCCACGCCGGCTGGCTCACCGCAGCCTCCTCCCTTGCCAATATAAGCGGCGAAGGTCCCGACCTCATCTACCTGCCGGAGCGGGACTTTGACCTCGACAGGTTCGTTGCGGATGTAAAGGCCGTATACGCCAGGAGCGGCAAGTGCATAGTCGCCGTATCCGAGGGTATACACGATTCCACCGGCAAGCTCATCGCAGAATACGGCGCGGAGAACGCCCCCGTGGACGCCTTCGGCCACAAGCAGCTGGGCGGCCTGGCCTCCTACCTCGCCAACTACATCAAGGGCGCGCTGGGCTGCAAGGTTCGCGGCATAGAGTTCTCCCTGATGCAGCGCTGCGGCGCGCACCTGGCCTCCCTCACCGATATCCAAGAATCCTTCCTCTCCGGCAAGACCGCCGTACTGGAGGCCATATCCGGCACCACCGACAAGATGGTAGGCTTTGAGCGCAAATACGATGAAAATGGCAGCTACGTCTGCGGCATAAAGCTCATGGACCTTACCGACGTCGCCAACACCGAAAAGAAGGTTCCCCTTGAATGGATCAACCGCGAGGGCAACAACGTGAACAAGGAATTCATTGACTACGCCCTGCCCCTCATTCAGGGAACCCCAGATCGCCCCCTTGAAAACGGCCTGCCCCGCTTCGCAAGGCTGAAGAAAATTCAGGCGAAATAAAACAACGTTTATGCAGGCGGCGCACCCTTTCGGGTGCGCCGCTTCAGTCTGTCGAAAAACCCCGGGGTTGATAAGGGGCCGCAGTCCCTTATGGCTTTATTCGGATTTGGCGACATGTGCGGCAAATCCGCAAAAGGCGCTTGCGTAGCAAGGCTTTCCCTGCATGAGGTGCTGGCCGCGCCATAGGCGCAAGCACCGAATGAGAAAACTCGAAGAAGTGGCCTTTAGCCACTTCTTCGAAAAAAGTATTATTCTTCTGCTTCTGTCTTGCTGCTTTCCAGCATCTCCGGGAAGGGCCAGCCCTTTATGCCGCCTTCGATAATATAGAAGCGGGTCTGGTCAATCTTTTTCTCGTTTACATAGTAGCTTATGGCGTTCTCCGCGCCGCCCTTGCCTTCCATGCACATCACATATATAGGCAGGTCGTTCTCGGTAAGCTTATCCGTTACCTTATCCAGTCTCTTGCGAAGGTCCTCGGTATTGGCAGGATACGCCTTGGTCTCTATGGAGCCGTGGAGATGCCCGTCCTCCTTGTAGCTGTCCTTTGTCTGTACGGAGAGCAGCAGCATATCCTCCTTGGCCTCGATCTTGGTCTTGAGCTCATCAGGGGTGATGTACTGGTAATTGGGGGTCACTTCCAGCATATCCGCATAGGGCCAGTTGGTGCCGCCGCCTTCAAGTATGTAGAACTTGCGGGGATCTATGCCCTTGGTAGCCCAGTGGTTTACGGCGTTATACGCGCCGTTGGTGCCGCTCATGCAGATGAGCACTATGGGGTCGAGGGTCTTTTCTATCTGCTCGTTCAGCTCGTCCAGAGCGTCCCACTGTTCCTTGTTTGTATTGGGGAAAGAATAGGTGGGTATGGAGCCGGGCAGGTGGCCGGCATCGTAATATTCGCTCTGACGGATATCTATAAGCATGACGTTCTTGTTTTCTTCAAGCAGCTTTACCAGATCGTCGGGAGCGATATAGAGATAATCTATGTTGTACCACTTGAGCTCCTCATAAGGCCAGCTCATCTGGCCGCCCTCAAGTATCCTCAGCCTGCTCTCGTCAACGCCCTTTTCCGCATAGTAGTCGTAGGCGTTTTCCGCGCCGGTCTTGCCGCCCAGGCCCACTATAATGACTGGGCCTTCCTTCTCATCTATCTTTTCGAGGGCGGTATCCAGCTTGGCCTTCAGCTCATCCGTATCCGCGGGATATGCGTAGGTAGAGATGGCGGTAGGCAGATGGCCCTGGGCGTAGTACTCCTCAGGCTGTATATCAACTATGACCTTTTCGTCGCCATTCTCTATCATTGTCTTTACTTCGTCGGCAGTGATATACTGATATTCCTTGGCGGGAGCTTCTTCATCGCCGGGGAGCTGCTCGGCGTTCTCCTGCTGCGCACAGCCGGCGAACAGGCCTATTGCCATCAGCACAGCCATTATCAGGGACAACTTCTTCATGGTATCTTCTCCTTATATGTTGCTTTATATGTTTCCTTGGTTTCCGCATTTGCATTGCATGGGCTTCCGCCCTCTCACAGCCGAACCGGCTGTCAAGGTTAGCCTCCTCACCCAACGGGGCAGGGCGTCACTACAGGCTGAGGTATGACTATCTCGGGTATCTTGGTCCTGCGGGGCTTGGGGCTGGCCTTTGGCGTAGGAGTAGGCAGGGGGCTGGGCTCCGGGGTGGGCGTGGGAGCGGGACCCAGGCTTATGTATACCGTCACCTTTTCGTCGCCGTCTATCTCCTGTCCCGCACTTACGCTTTGCAGGGCGACCAGACCCTTTGGCACCTTCTCGGAGGATACGAACAGTATGTCGGCATCGATGCCCTTATTTTTAAGTATGCTCTGAGCTACGTCAGCAACTTCGTATGTGAGGTCCGGCATTTCCAGAGGCTGGCTATCTGCTGCGGGCTCTTTGTTCTGCTTTGCGCCCTGTATAAAGTTTGTATAATAATACCATCCGCCCGCGCCTATAAGGGCCACCGCGGCTATTATGCCTATGACAAGGCCGGCCTTGCCCTTCTTTTTGGGCTGCTGGTCCTCGCTGCAATCGTCTATATCGTCCATATCGTCGGGCGTTTCCTCCGCCCTGGCCTCATTAAGCTCATCCTCGGCTCTTTCGATGTCCTCCTCGGCGTGGGCGAGGTCGGCCTCTGCCGCTTCAAAGGCCTGCTCCGCTGCGGTTATTACGCTCTCCGCCGCGTCCATATCCTTTACGGTTCTGAGGGTGCTCTGGGCCTTATCCACAGCTTCCTGAGCCTTTCCGGCTTTCGCTTGGCTCTGATGGAGCTTTTCTTCCAGCTCGTTTATCCGTTCCTCTTCCTTATTCATACTTCTTACCTATCGATCCAATATGTTGATTTATACATTTTGCGTCATGATTGGCGCTTTGTCAACAAGAGGCCAACCACGATTTTATTAACAAATTATGAATTTACGTAATTTTTTATTATTCGTAATATTCCGGCTTGAGAACTCCCACGTAGGGCAGGTTGCGGTAGAAGTTGTTGAAGTCCAGCCCGTAGCCCAGCACGAATTCGTTGGGTATGACGAAGCCGGTATAGTCCGGTGTGATATCACATTCTCTGCGGGAAGGCTTATCCAGCAGGCAGCATATTTTAAGGGAGGCGGGCTCTCTTGCCTCCAGTACCTTCTTAAGGTGCTTAAGAGTATGGCCACTGTCCATTATATCCTCGATTATGAGCACGTGGCGGCCGGTTATGCTGGTATCCATATCCTTGGCTATGCGCACTATTCCGGAGGTCCTCTTGCCGTTGCCGTAGCTGGATATGGACATGAAGTCCAGCTCTGTCATACAAGTCATATGCCGCACAAGGTCGGAAAAGAAGTGGACGGCGCCCCTGAGTATGCAGACGCATATCACATCCTTGCCCTCGTAATCCTCCGAAAGCTGAGCGCCCAGCTCGGCTATGCGCCTTTGCAGTTCCTCCTCGCTTACCAGCACCTTATCCACTACCTTATTAAGATCGGTCTTTTCTGCCATGTTGAACCCCCGGTTATTTTAAAAATTTTTTGTTCACTGCTCCGCAACGTACGTTACACGAAGCACCCGCTTCGTGTTTTCTTCCACCTTTACCTTATCGGAAATACCGTAGCCCGGTATGAACAGGGCGTCGCTTCCCGAAAAGAGTATGGGCATATTTCGTTGATCCCTCGGCACTTTTCTGTCTATGAAAAAGTCCTTGAGCTTCTTTCTGCCGCCCGAGCCTATGAGCTGAAACCTGTCCCCATCTCTCCGGGTACGCACCCTGAGGCCGGCAGGCAGCTTGTCCCTGTCAATATAGGCGACAGTATTGTTTTTTATTATACCACCTTCGACAGCTTCTGCAAAGAAAAAACCTCCGGCAAACCGGGTTTCCCCCTCAATATTGAAGGGCACGTCCACTTCATTGGCATTTTGCCGTATTCCAAAGCAGATGCTGCCATAGCTCACCCATGCGCTTATGTGAGGTATATCCGCATGGGCGCCGGTTTTTGCCGTAAGCATGTCCATTATGCGCTCTATGTGGCAGCGCTCTACATCCGCCGTGGCCCCTGCCTCAAACACCGCAATGCGTATGGCCCGGCTCTTTAGGGGCAGCGGCAGCGCGGCAAGCCTGGCCCGGTCGTAGCCTTCCTCTGTCTTTGCATCCCTGAGTGCGTTGCGTGCCAGCCCGTCCAGATATTCCTCGTCCTGCCGCAGCAGCTCGCCCATGGAACAAAGCCCCTCCACAAAGCACGGGTTCAGGTTATCCTGAATGTAGGGGATAAGATCGAGGCGTATCCTGTTCCGGCTGGCGTCCCGCTCAAGGTTGGTGCTGTCGTTGCAGTAGCTCAGGCCGTTATCCGCTGCGTACTCCTCTATTTCCCGCCTTCTGGCCCAGAGCAGCGGGCGTATTATATCCCCATAGGCGGGCTCCATGCCCATGAGCCCCTTCAGGCCGCTGCCCCGTATGAGGTGGAGCATTATGCTCTCCGCCTGATCGTCCATGTGATGGGCGACGGCTATTTTATCCGCGCCAAGTTCTTTCGCGGCCCTATGGAAGAATTCATAGCGCTTCTCCCTCGCCGCCTGCTCCAGCGTCTTGCCCTCCGCCCTGGCTATACCGGGTATATCCAGTTCCTCGCAGACCAGCGGCACCCCCAGCTGTCCGCACAGTTCCTCGACGAAGTGCTGGTCGTGATACGCCTCCGCCCCCCTTATGCCGTGGTTCAGATGGGCTGCGCAAAGCTCAAAGCCCATTTCCGGCGCTATTTTGAGCAGCACATGCAGCAGCGCCACCGAATCCGCGCCGCCGCTCAGGCCCACCAGCACCCTCTCGTTTTTATTTATGAGGCCGTATTTGTCTATGGCGTTTTTTACTTTGCTTTCGAGTTTTTCCATATAAATAAGTATATCCCCCCTGCATCGGTTTGACAAGGCGCAGGAGGGAACATATAATTATTAAGTACCAGCAGGTACATACCCTAATAAATTCACCGTCGGGAGAGGACAAAGCATATGAAGCTCGGAGTAGTAGGACTTCCTAACGTAGGCAAAAGCACACTTTTCAATGCCATAACCCAGGCGGGGGCACAGGCCGCCAATTACCCCTTCTGTACCATAGAGCCCAACGTAGGCGTGGTGGCGGTGCCGGACAGCCGCTTGGACGTGCTTTCCGAAATGTACCACCCCGAAAAATACACCCCCACCTCAATAGAGTTCGTGGATATAGCCGGCCTTGTGCGCGGCGCATACAGGGGCGAGGGTCTTGGCAACAAGTTCCTTTCCCATATCCGGGAGGTGGACGCCATAGTTCACGTAGTGCGCTGCTTTGAGGACGAGAACATAGTCCACGTGGACGGCTCGGTAGACCCCGTCCGCGATATGGAAACCATAAATATAGAGCTGATCTTCGCTGACATGGATACCATGGACAAGCGCATAGAGAAGGCCGAAAAGAACAGCAAGTCCGGCGACAAGAAGCTGCTGGCCGAGGTGGAGTTTCTCAAGCGCATAAAGTCCCATCTGGAATCCGGCAAGCCGGTGCGCAGCATGGAGCTAACGGACGACGAAAGGGAATACGTTGATGGCCTGTTCCTGCTCACCTCCAAGCCCGTCATATATGTGGCCAATATATCCGAGGACGATATCGGCCGTGACCTGCCCCAGGTAGACGCCCTGTACAGGGCGGCAGCCGCCGAACAGGCAGGCGCCCTGACCATATGCGCAAAGGTAGAAGAGGAGATCTCCGAGCTTTCCCCCGAGGAAAAGCAGGACTTCCTCAGGGAGATGGGCATAGGCGAAAGCGGCCTGGATAAGCTCATAAAGGAGTGCTATTCCCTGCTGGGCCTCATAAGCTTCCTCACCGCCGGCCCCAAGGAGGTAAGGGCATGGACGATAGTCAAGGGCACCAAGGCCCCTCAGGCGGCGGGCAAGATACATACCGACTTTGAAAAGGGCTTCATAAGGGCAGAGGTAGTGAACTTCAATACCCTTGTTGAGCACGGCACAATGGCGGCCTGCAAGGAGAAGGGCCTTATCCGCAGCGAGGGAAAGGACTACGTCATGCAGGACGGAGACATAGTGGTATTCCGTTTTAACGTGTGATAAACAGGCATAGAAAAGGAACGGCGGCGTGAGCTGTCGTTCCTTTATTTTTCTTTTTGTTTTTACTTATGATACAGCTTCTTTGTCTGGTATTTGGGCTCGCAGGTCACGTTTATTCCCAGCTTGCGGAAGGTGCTGCTGTCCACGCCGGAAAGTATGACCGTTGAGTGAGCTTCACAGCCCCTGAGCTTATCCAGCTGCCGCATGGCCACCTCGGCGGTAGGGTTGGTGGCGGCGGATATGGAAAGGGCGATAAGTACCTCGTCCATGTGCAGCCGAGGATTGTGGTTGCCAAGGTGATTCACCTTCAGATCCTGTATGGGCTCTATCACTATGGGGGATATGAGGTGCATATCCTTCTGTATCCCGCCCAGGCGCTTGAGTGCGTTGAGCAGCACGGCAGCCGAAGCGCCAAGGAGCTTAGTGGTCTTGCCGGTGACTATTTCGCCATCGGGCAGCTGTATCGCCGCGGCAGGCTCCCCGGTCTGCTCCGCCCGGGCTACCGCCGCGTCTATTACGGGCCTGTCCTTTACGGTTATGCCGAGCTGGTTTATGAGCAGCTTTATCTTTTCAGCAGGCCGGCTGTCGCTCATTCCCTGACGGGCAGAGCACATGGCGGCGTAGTAGCGGCGTATTATCTCCTGACGGGAGGCCTCGCAGCATACCTCATCGTCCGTTATGCAGTTTCCCGCCATGTTCACCCCCATGTCCGTGGGAGACTTGTAGGGGGACTCGCCGTATATCTGCCTGAACATGGCGTTGAGCACCGGGAATATTTCCACGTCCCGGTTGTAGTTGACGGTGGTGACGCCGTAGTTTTCAAGATGGAAGGGGTCTATCATGTTCACATCGTTCAGATCCGCCGTGGCGGCCTCGTAGGCAACGTTCACCGGATGCTTGAGAGGCAGGTTCCATATGGGGAAGGTCTCGAACTTGGCATAGCCCGCGCGGACGCCCCTCTTGTTCTCATGATAAAGCTGGGAAAGGCAGGTAGCCATCTTGCCGCTGCCCGGGCCGGGGGCGGTCACCACCACCAGAGAGCGGGTGGTCTCAATGTACTCGTTGAGTCCGTATCCCTCGTCGCTGACAATGGTCTCTATATCGTTGGGATAGCCGGGAATAGGATAGTGACGGTATACCTTTATGCCGAGCTGCTCCAGACGGCGCTGGAATACGCCGGCGGCGCTCTGTCCGCGGTACTGGGTGAGTACTACGCTGCCCACGTACAGGCCTATGCTTCGGAATGCGTCTATGAGCCTCAGCACATCCAGATCGTAGGTTATGCCCAGATCGCCTCTCACCTTGTTCTTCTCGATATCCGCCGCGTTTATGGCGATGACTATCTCAGCCTGGTCCTTCAGCTGGAGAAGCATGCGCACCTTGCTGTCAGGCTCAAAGCCCGGCAGCACGCGGGAAGCGTGAAAGTCGTCGAAGAGCTTTCCGCCAAACTCCAGATACAGCTTGCCGCCGAACTGGGCAAGCCTGTCCATAATATGCTCTGACTGCATGGAAAGGTATTTCTGGTTGTCAAAGCCTATCTTCATTCCCTTTTTCCCCCTTGTTTTATCAAAAAAATATATAAATATGCAGTTTTGACCTAATTTAATATTATATAACCTTGCACAACCCTTTTACAATTGCCCTTTACCATAAGATTTGAGTATATTTCCAAAAGCAGCGCGTATAACAAAAAACGCGAAAGAGCTTTCGTCTCCTTCGCGTTTGATTCTATCAGATCCAGCGTGCCTGCGAGAATGGCGTCATTACGGCGCGCACCTTGCCCTTCACCTGACAGTAGGGTATGAAGCCCACATGCCGGCTGTCGCCGCTGTGGTTGCGGTTATCGCCCACTACGAACAGGCACTTGTCCGGCACCGTTACCTCCTCCAGCGTCCCTTCTATGTAGTCGTCCCAGTAGGCGCTCTCGTCCAGTTTTTCGCCGTTGAGGTATATGGCCCCATCGGATATGCTTATCCTGTCCCCCGGGGTGGCTATGACGCGCTTCACGCACTTTTCGGTATGATAGGGGTAGCGGCAGATTATTATGTCGTCGCGCTGCGGCGCGGAAACGGTATATGTGAGCTTTTCCGTGAACATCCCTTCCCCGCCCACGAGCGTGGGGTACATGGATATGCCTATGCACTGCACCGGTTCGAATATAAAGGTGCGTATGAATATTGCCACAGCCATGAGCGTCAACAGGTATATTATGAAGTCGCTGTTTGCCGCACGCCTGTAAGGCTCGTCTTTTTTATGCAGCTCCTCGCGGGCGTCCCTGAATTTTCCGAGTTCTTTTTTGCTTAACATCTGCGGCCTTTGCCTTCCTTATTTTTTCTTTCCACATGGTAACACTCAAAGCCCCCCTTGTCAAATAATGCCCTTCCTTTTCCCCCATAATTCATCAATAATTCACTATTACAATGCAATGCTTCATGTGTTAAAATTGTTTTTATGAAACGATATATTAAACTTACATGCGGCATTGCCGCCTTATTTATTGTGCTGACGCTGGAGGGCTGCGCCAAGCCCGCCGTATCTCCGGAACCCTCCCCCCCAGCTGCTCCCGCGCCTACCGCCGCGGCCGAGCCTATGCAGGAGCCCGAGAGCCGCTATACCATCGCATGGATGAGCGACACACAGCACTACTCCAACAGATTCCCGGATATCTTCTACGCCATGACCGCCTATCTGCGGGACGCGGAGAAGGAGCTGAACCTGAAGTACGTTGCCCATACAGGCGACCTTATAAACAACTATGGAAGCGATCGCCAGTGGGAAAACGCCGTGCGCGCCATGGCCTCCATCGCCAATATACCCGCAGGGGTCTGCGCCGGCAACCACGACGTAAAGCACGACGACACCCTCTACGATAATTTCAGCCGCTACTTCGGCGAAAAACAGGTAAGCTACCGGGAATGCTATGGAGGAAGCTTTCAGGATAACCGCGGCCATTATGACCTCATCGACGCAGGCAGTACCAGGTATCTCTTCATATACATGGGCTATCACGTTGAGCAGGACGGCATAGAGTGGATAAAGAGCGTGCTGGAGCAGTACCCGGACAGGGTGGCCGTGCTCTGCACCCACGCCTACTTTGACACCGACCTGACGCTGCTCGCAGACGGCAGGCTGCTCAAGGAGGAAATAGTTTCAAAGTATTCCAACGTATACATGGTGCTTTCCGGCCACCGCTACAACATAGCCTGCGTGCCGGAGGAATTCGACGACGACGGCGACGGCACACCGGACCGCAAGGCATACCAGATGATATGCAACTATCAGGCGGCAGACGACCATGGCGGCAGCGGCTATATGATGTTTTTTGACGTGGACGAGGAAAAAGGCGTGATAAACTGCTACACCTATTCGCCGGTGCTGGACGATAAAGTGCGCTTTGACGACATATCAAAGAAAAAGAGGCGCTACAGTAACGCCCCTCACGACGAGATGATGACTTTGGAGATACCCTGGGAATTGGCGGATTAGAGCGCAGCGAGGACACATATGGCAAGGAGCGGAAGTACTTCCGCTCCTATGTTATATTATCGGTTATTGTAAGCTTAGTCGCTTATGCTCCTGCACTCCAGATAGTAACGCTTTTCGTTGGCCTCGCCCATGGAGAAGGTCTTGCGGGGCAGCGCGCCGTCGAATATTACGGTGCGGAAGAACGCACTCTTGTCCATGGGGGGCAGCAGGAAGCCCATGTTGCCTTCCTTGGTACCCAGGTCCATAACCACGTCAGCGCCGTGTATGTAGTCGATGGTGGCGCCGGCAGTCTCCTTGATGAGTATGTCCAGGGCGTTCTGAAGTGTTCCTACCTCAAGCTGAGCGGCGGGGTGCTCTACATAGAAGCAGCCTACGCCCTTACCGTTCACAAAGGGGATAACGTGGCCGGCCTTGCCGTCCATGGCCTTGTGGAGCTCGTCCATGCTGTTGAAGCTCCTGACTTCGCAGCTGCCGTTCTGCTCGGTCAGCTTGTTGCTTATCCACTCAACGGCCTTATCGCCTACGTTGAATATTACCCTGTGAATGGGCTCGAATACTATGCCGTCGTCATGTACGTTCTCGAGCTCTACCAGGCAGTAGCGGGCGGGGTGCTCGTCCTTTGCGGTAAGGCCCTTCTCGGCCTTTATCCGCTCCCAGTTGGCCTTTGCGGTAGCGAAGGAATGGTTGCCGTCGCCCATTGCGAAGAGCAGGGGCGCCTGATCGGTGTTATACTTTTTGGCGTATGCGTCTTTATCGATCAGAGCGGTGAGGGCGTCGATCGCGCCCTTTATCTGGCCCTCGTCCTTTACGAGGTAGCCCTTTATGTGGCCGCCCTTCTGCATAAGGTCGAAATCATACAGCTTTTCGGTCTTGTCCAGCTTCTCGCCTATGGGTTCTATAACGGTGCGCTCGGGGTCGTCTATGAGTACCAGTATATGGGGCATCTCCAACGGAGCGTCCTTCCTTATCCTGAGGCGGGGAGGTATACGCTCGACTATAGTGCCCTCGGTAGCGCGGATAAGTGTGGTTGAGCCCTTGGTATAGTCGTAGTTCTCCAGATCCAGCGCCACGATCAGTCCCTTGCGGGTCTTGCCGTCCACAGAGCGGACTACATAGGCAAAGCCCTCGCCCTTGTTTTCCAGCACGCCCTTCTCAACGTATTCCTTCATGTGGGCGTTTATAGAGGCTATGCGCTCGGCCTCGTCCGGCTTGTCCAGATACAGCTCGGGCAGCATTATGCGGAGAGTAGAAGGCGCGTCGCCAACTATCTTCTCGGTCTCGTTCCAGTAATCCGGCTGAGAGGTGAACTGGTCGCAGGCTACTACGGCCCACTTGGTCATATCCACGTCCTTGTTGGGGAGCAGCAGTTCAGGTACCCTTACGCCTATGTTATTTGCATACTTTGTCATGAAACAGCCTCCGTCAGTATTTTTTTGTTTTCAAAATAAACTACAAAGATTTTTTAAGTACATAACTATCTTTTTATATCATACATCACACCAAGCCCTCCGGTCAATCAAAAGCAGCTTATTATGTTTTGATTTTTGATTCCTCAGGCTGAATCTTTTTCGCACTTTAAATAACTAAAGCGTCATGATACCATCAGTTGACAAGAGCACACAAGCCCTAAAGGCTTGTTTTGGTACGCTCCTGCGTTCTCGTCGCTTGTATTACATCCAGTAGTACTGCGCTCCTCGGCCTTGGATCGCCCTCAAAACAAGCTCTTTAGGGTCTTCGAGTTTTAGAAGCCAAAGAGTATGGCAGAACAAGGAGGACGAGTGCAGAAATACTGGTTGTATTTCAAATGAGGACGACACAGTTATGCCGTGCTGTTTGGCTTCTAAAACCTTGTGTGTCCTTGTCAACTGATGGTATAATTACATTATAAAACTGACGGGAGGCGACAAGGCAATGTACCGTAACAAGCTTACCACCCCCGAAACGGAGTGGTTTTTCAAGGCTATACTTTCCCTGAAGACGGAGGAGGACTGCGCCCGTTTCTTTGAGGATGTGGCCACAATAGGCGAGGTGCAGGCCATGGCTCAGCGGCTGCACGTGGCAAAGCTCCTTAACGACGGCTGCAAATACTCAGACGTTGCAGAGGTCACCGGCGCCTCCACCGCCACCATATCCCGGGTGAGCCGCTGCCTCACCTACGGGGCGGACGGATACAAGCTGGTTCTGGGCAGGCTGGAGAAGTAACCGTTTTGTCCGCTTATGCTTCACGCTGCACATTTTTTGTAAAAAACACTTGCATTATATCCGCAGATTGGTTATAATACATATCGTTCGCGAGCAATGTGTGCTGATATAGCTCAGCTGGTAGAGCGCGTCATTGGTAATGACGAGGTCCCCGGTCCGAATCCGGGTATCAGCTCCAGAAAAAGTCATCCGATTTGACGGGTGGCTTTTTTGCGCGACTTTTCGGGGAGATTGCGTCCAGCCAGCGGCCCGCATACCCCGGTGTACCCGCCATAAGCGGACATACCGCTTTCGCTTATTCCTCTATCTCTATGCTGTCCCCGTCGGCAAGCGTGCGGCCGTCCAGCAATATCAGCTTTTCCGCCAGCAGCCGGGAAAAGCAGCTGAGTATGGCCGATGTGGCGATGATCTCATTGGTATCCTCAGTAGCAAGGCTGCATTCTGCCTTCCGCCCCAGTATGGGCGCGGCCATGCTTTGCACCTGCCCTGCGAAATACCCCGTCGCCATGGCGTGCCGCCTTGCAAAGGCAGTATATACCTTCCTTACCTCCTCCTCGCTTATGCCGGTCGGTATTATCTTAGGCAGCATTGAAAGGCTCAGGTTCTGCTTGAGCGTGCAGATTATTATAAGGTATGCTATATGCACCCGGTAGTAGCGTTTCTTTACCGGCGGCGGCAGAAGCTTCAGCCGTATATAGTTGTTTATGGCCGTGGCGGTTATGACCTGCCCGTCCTTTAATTCGGGCGGCAGGTAGTCTATATACTGCCTCAGCAGCACCACCGTCTGCTCCATATAAAGGCCTATGTCGGATATGCTTTCCCATTCCGGCAGGCGGAACTTACTGAGGTATTTTTCCCATCTGCGAAGCTTGCCCGCTATCAGTTCCTTGTCGTATGCCATATTTTCCCCCGTATCATGTGCTAAGTCTGATTTTACCATTTTCTTTGCATTGCCGCAACAAATATGTCTTTTTGTATCACTTGACGCATTGTGCTATACGCGCTAATATAATATATCATATTAGATTATCGGAGGTGCGATGTGTTCGCCATAGTTACGGATTCTTCTGCCAATCTCGACTATAAGGCTTTAAGCCTGGAAAATATTACCGTCGCCCCGTTCAGCTACAATATAAACGGCGAGGAGCACAGCTGCCCCCCGGTGAACGGGTTCGACGGCACCGCCTACTATGATGCCATGAGAAACGGTGCAGTCGTAGTGACGTCTCAGGTGACGCCCCACGTATTTAAAGAAAAGATGACCCCGCTGCTGCAGAAGGGCCTCGACGTGCTGTTTGTAGGCATGTCCTCCGGCATAAGCGGATCCTACTCCTCTGCCGAAGCGGCGGCAAAGGAGCTTCGGGAGCAATACCCGGAGAGGAACATACGGTTGGTGGACACCCTCAGCGCATCCCTTGGGGAGGGGCTGCTGGTGCTGCGCGCCGTGGAGCTGCAACGGCAGGGCCTGGACATAAACGGCGTGGCGGACACGCTGCTGGCGGAGCGGTACGCCATGGATCAGGTATTCACCGTTGGCGATATACGCTATCTGGGCCGCACCGGGCGCATATCCAACGTAAAAGCTTTCATAGGTTCGGTGCTGGATATTCGTCCCATACTAAAGGGGGACGACGAAGGAAAGATAGTCTGCTGCGCCAAGGTGCGCGGACGCAAGGCGGCCCTGAAAGCCCTTGTCGACATGTACGACGAGTACGCGGTGGAGCCGGAAAATCAGGTTATAGGCATAGCCCACTGCGACTGCATAGACGACGTTCGCTATCTGGAAACCCTCCTTCGCCGCAACAGACCTCCCAAGGATATAATGACCGTCTGCTTCGAGCCTGTGACCGGCAGTCACGTAGGCCCGGATACCGTTGCGCTGTTCTTTATGGGCAGCGACAGAAACATATAGTGGTCTACCGATTTTATGTGATATAATAATGCCTGTAGATTTTTCCTGTTGGAAAGGACGGGCATTTTTTATATGAAGAAGTTTCTTGCTGAATTCAAAGAGTTCGCCATGCGCGGCAACGTCATGGACCTTGCCGTGGGCGTCATCATAGGCGGCGCGTTCAAGGGCATAGTGGATTCCCTGGTAAACGACATAATCTCCCCCGTCATAGGCATACTTGCAGGGCAGAACTTCAGCGATAAAGCCCTGAACATCGGCGGGGCTTCCATAGCCTACGGCGCATTCATAACCTCAGTGCTGAACTTTATAATAATAGCCTTCGTGCTTTTTCTGCTTGTCAAGTCCATGAACAAGCTGCACGATATGGTAAAAAAGCCCGAGGAAAAGAAGGAGCCCCGCAAGTGCCCCTACTGCCTCAGCGTAATACCCGATGAGGCTACCCGCTGCCCCCACTGCACCTCAGAGCTTCCCGGGGCTGAAAAGTAAGCCATGGCCGACACCTTCACATTAAAGGTCATAGCCCGCATAAAGAGCGACTTTACGCAGAAATTCGGCATACCCCGGCAGAGCAGCCTGGGGGGCGGACAGCTTTCCACCGTGGTATTTGAGCCTGAATACCGGGACGCCAACGCCCTTAGGGGCATCGAGGGCTACTCCCACCTGTGGCTCATATGGGGCTTTTCCATGGTGGAACGCCAGGGCTGGCGTCCAACCGTAAAGCCTCCCCGCCTTGGCGGCAACACCCGTATGGGGGTATTTGCCACCCGTTCCCCCTACCGCCCCAACCCCATAGGGCTGTCCTCGGTAAAGCTGGTATCCATGGAAAACCGTCCCGGCCTCGGCCATGTGCTCACAGTGGAGGGAGCGGATCTTATGGACGGCACCCCCATATACGATATAAAGCCATATCTTTCATTTACCGACAGCCACCCGGAGGCAAAGGACGGCTTTGCCGGAGAAAAACTTGAAAAGAACCTTCAGGTGGCCTTTCCAGAGGAGCTGCTTATTGCCCTTCCCGCTGACAAGCGGGAGGCGCTGCTTTCCGCCCTTTCCCAGGACCCGCGGCCCGCATACCAGCAGGACGGGGAGCAGTACGGCTTTGAGTTTTCCGGCTTTGACGTGCGCTTCAGCGTAGACGGCGATACCCTGACGGTATTCGACGTCGCCCCCGCCGGTTCACAGAAGCTTAAACAAAAATCCGAAAACCGTTAATAGAACCGCCACAAGAGTATAACTTTGGGCCAAACTTCCGCCACACCTCCCTGGTATTATATAATCACTTCAAGGAAAGGAGGCGCAATAACAGCCCAATGACAGCAACACGCAACAATACCTACCCGGTAAATTCACCGAAGCCGGGCGTCCCCCCTCCGATAAGTCCCATAGGTTGCCACTCAGAGGGGAGGCGATAGCAGCACACAGAAAACCATAGGCTTTATACAAAGCTTTCTTCCCGGTATTTCCGATAAAACTCCATATACATATTCACAGGGCCGCCTGAGCAAGCAGGCGGCCCTTTTTGTATAATGTAAACACGATGTCAATTATCTCTCTATTAGCTTGCGGTAAAAGCCGCCATGAGGTAAAATATGCTTACCAGTAATATGGAGATTTTTTTAAAGGAGATTTTTAATATGGAAGATCTGGATAAGGATATAGTGGTATTCAACGACGAAGAAGGCAACGAGATAGAGCTTGAGGTAGTTGATTACTTCGACTATGAGAACGAGGAGTACGCCGTAATGATAGACCCTGCAGCAGTTGATGACGATGAACGGGATCTGTTCGTCTTCCGTATTCAGGTAAACGGCGAATACGAGGAATTTCTCCCTGCCGATGAGGACAAGATGGATATCCTCTCCAAGATAGTTGATGCCCGCTTGGACTGCGATGCGGAGAGCTGCGAGGGCTGCTCCGGCTGCAGGATAGACGACTGATACTTAGGCAAACTTGGCTTTACGGGGGGCGGCTGCCGCTCTTTTGCGTAACTCCTGCGCGGCGCCCGCCCCCTCTTTTGTTTTTACTCAATTTTTTATTTCATTTCAGGAGGTTTTCTTGTTATGTTTACTGCAAGCGAATTTCGCCGTATAGCCCGGGATAAGCTCAGGGGCCACTGGGGCAGATCTGTTTTGGTAACCTTTATATTCAGCCTCATATGCGGCATGAGCGGCATATACAACCTTGCAAAAAATATGGGCCATATGGACTTTGATATGCTCTTCGCCGGCAATTATAACGATTTCCTTGCCGGGTTCGCGGCGGCGGATACAGAGACAAGTCTCTTTGGGTCACTTATAGCCCTTGTGCTGAGCATAGTCGTGCTGCTGTTCTCAGGAGCGCTGGAAATGGGCCTTAACAAGTATTATATAGACCTTGTGGCTGAGAACCGTCAGGGTGAAGTATCCGTCATATTCTCCCGGTTCGATATATTCCTTAAGGCGATGGGTCTCAACCTCTTTATGGCGCTGTTTATATGGCTCTGGTCGCTGCTGTTTATCGTGCCCGGCATTATAGCCGGCTACCGCTACTGCCTTGCTCCCTATCTTATGGCGGAAAATCCCAACCTGGGCATTCGCGAGGCGGTAAACATGAGCAAGGAGCTTATGGCGGGCCACAAGTGGCGGCTGTTCTGCCTTAACCTGTCCTTCATAGGCTGGGGCATACTCAGCGCCCTGACCTGCGGCATAGGAGACCTTTGGCTCAACCCCTATATCTACGCCGCCAAAGCCGCCTTCTACGTTGACCGCACCGGACGCAATATCCCCATGGCAGGGGAGCCCAATCCTGACCCGGCGGTATAAGGGGAAACCAAGCACCATAAAATACTTCAGGAATAAGCCTGTCAAGGCTCAATATCCGGAGGAAAAATGGACATTACCATTCAGATGCGCAGCCTTGAGCTGCTCATCAAAATGCTTAAAAGGGACATGGAGGGCATACCCGCCTACGGCTACACGCGTCAGATGGGGAGCCTTCCCCTTCTGTCCGCAAGGGAATCCCTGCCTCGCTGCACCCCTGAGGAGGCGGGCCTTTCCAGCACGGTAGTGGAGCGGTTCTTCAGGAACCTTTCCGATAATACCGCCGAGCTGGGCATACATTCCGCAATGCTGCTGCGCCACGGCAAGGTCTTCGCCGAGGGGTATTACGCCCCGTATCGGCCTGAGATCCCCCATATGCTGTACTCTGCCAGCAAGAGCGTCACCTCTACCGCCATAGGTATGGCTGTGGACGAGGGGCTCATGGATATAGACGAGCGCCTGGAGGACATATTCCCCGGCTATGCCGGCAAACCCGCAAACAAGTGGTCGAAAATGCTGACGGTACGGCACCTCCTCACCATGAGCACAGGGGTCCGCTTCAACGAGGTGGGCAGCGCTCTGGACGAGGACTGGGTAAAGATGTTCATGGAATCCGTACCCAAGTTCGAGCCTGGCACCCAGTTTGAATACAATTCGCTCAATACCTATATGCTCTCAGCCGTACTGAGAAAAAAGACGGGCATGAGCCTTACCGAATTCCTCACCCCCAGGCTGTATGAGCCGCTGGACATACGCAGCCACCACTGGGAGACATGCCCCAAGGGCATGGAAAAGGGAGGCTGGGGGCTGAACCTCTGCATAGAAGACCTTGCCAAGATAGCCCAGCTGTATTTAAACAAGGGGGTATGGAATGGACGGCGGCTCCTCTCCGAAGAGTGGATAGACGCCGCTACCTCGCCCCAGATACCCACTCCAAACGGCGAAATGAGGCACGGCTACGGCTACCAGATATGGATGAGCGGCGGCGGGGCTTACCAGTTCAACGGCGCTTTCGGTCAGTATGCGGTAATATTCCCACAGTACGATGCTGTGGCTGTAATATACTCCGGCAGCACACAGCTCTTCGCCAAGACGTCCCTAATGCAGCTGCTTGATTCCTGCTTCTGGGCCTGCTCCGACAGGGAGCTCGCACCTTACCCTCCAGGCTATGACAGCCTGAAGGCGTATCTCGCCAAGCTGGTGTTTTCTCCCGAGCCTGAAAGGAAGGGGCTCGGGACGGACAAAATCGCCTTCAATAAGATACGCAGCTTGCTTGACGGCAGGGAGTTCCGCCTTTTCGACAATTACGGCTCCCTTTTCCCGCAGCCGCTGCAAAACGTTCACGGCTGCTACAGCAAGGGTGCGGACATAATACGCTTCAGCTCAACGGAAAAGGGCCTGGCGGTCACATTTTACGAGCAGTGCGAACGCAATACGGTATACATAGATATGGACGGAGGTTTTACGGATTCCGTCTTTATAATGAAGGAGGAGCAGCATCTGGTCTCCACCCGGGGAATATGGTCCGCAGGTGAAAACGAAGCCTGCATTACGCTGTTCACCAGCTTCCTCGAAACTCCGGATACCCGTATAATTGAGCTTCGCATACTCAACGAAAGCATAGAGGCGGTGTTCGACGAGACGCCCACAGCCGAAGGAGCCACCAAAATGCTCCTGGAGCTGGTTGGCCTTGTGGACGACAACTCCATGAAGCGGCTGCTTCCCGCCATGAAGCATGTTCCGGGCATGAGCGAAAGCACCATAACCGATATAGTCAAAAAATACGCAGCGCCCCGCTCCTTCGGGCGGGAGATACACCTGCATTAATGCATATTTCCAATATGTAACTAAGCATACGGAGGTGAACATTTCAAATGAAAAAACAGCCTGTACTCGTATTGCTTGCCGCTGGCATGGGCAGCCGCTACGGCGGGCTAAAGCAGATCGACCCCATCGATGCCGCGGGTAACCTGATAATCGACTTTTCAATCTACGACGCAATACGCGCCGGCTTCCACGACCTTGTGTTCATAATCAAGCATGAGATTGAGCAGGACTTCATGGATGCCATCGGCAGCAGAATATCCCGGCGCGCCAACGTCAAGTGCGCGTTTCAGGAGATGAATAAGCTGCCCCATGGCCTGAAGGCTCCAGAGGGCCGCACAAAGCCCCTCGGCACCACCCATGCCCTGCTCTGTGCAAGAGACGAGATCGGCGGCAGACCCTTCGCCGTCATTAATTCCGACGACTACTATGGCCCTGCCGCTTATAAACAGCTTTACGAATTCCTCGCCGGAGACACGCCCTCAGACGAGCAGCTGATGATAGGCTATAAGCTGGAAAATACCCTCACCGAAAACGGCAGCGTAGCCCGGGGCATATGCGAGGTGGACGATGAAGGCTTCCTCACCCACATAGTGGAGCGGCGCAGGATATTCAAGCGGGAGCACGGCGGCGCTTTTACAGAGGACGACGGCAAAACCTTCATCGAGCTTCCGGAGGGCACCCCCGTCTCCATGAACTGCTGGGGCTTCAAGCCGGATATCCTTCCCATGCTGGAGGATGTATTCAAAGCCAATTTCGAAGCGGGCATAAAGGAGAACCCCGCCAAATATGAGGATCTGCTGCCCAACGCTGTGCAGACCCTTATGTCTGAGGGCAGGGTGCGGGTAAAGGTCCAGGAAAGCCCCGACCGATGGTTCGGCGTGACATACAAGGAGGATAAGTCCGCGGTTATGGAGAGCATAGAGAAGATCAAGGCTCAGGGCGTATACTCCGAAAAGCTCTGGGACTAATTCATCAAAGGAGAAACAGTTTATCAATGTGTGGAATAGTAGGCTATATAGGCCCCAAGCAGGCCGCGCCCCTCATACTGGAGGCCCTCAGGAAGCTTGAATACCGCGGCTATGACTCCTCAGGAATAGCCATTGCAGACGGCAATAAGCTTAGCGTCGTGAAGGCCAAGGGCAGGCTGAGCGTGCTGGAGGAAATGACGGACGGCGGCAGAGCCCTGCCCGGCTGCCTCGGCATAGGCCATACCCGCTGGGCAACCCACGGGGAGCCCAACGACGTAAACGCCCACCCACATCTCAGCCAGCACGGCGATGTGGCTCTGGTTCACAACGGCATAGTGGAAAACTACATCGAGCTCCGTGATTTTCTTACCGAGCAGGGCTATTCCTTCATGTCCGAGACTGATACGGAGATAGCCGCAAACCTTGTGGAGCACCTTTACAGGAGCAACCGCGAGGACGGCCCCGAGGCCGCCATACGGGAGGCCCTTAGCCTCATCTCCGGCGCGTTCGCCCTGGGCATAATCTTCGCCGATCACCCGGATACCCTTTACGCCGTACGCAAGGACAGCCCGCTTATAGTCGGCGTGGGCAAGGGCGAAAACTTCATCGCCTCAGACGTGCCTGCAATACTCAGGCACACCCGCCAGGTGATACGCCTTGACGAATATGACATGGCTGTGCTTACCGCAGGCAGCGTGAAGATATACAACCGCTACGGCGAGGAGCTGCACAAAAACATAGAGCATATCCAATGGGACGCTGACGCCGCCGAAAAGGGCGGATATCCCCACTTCATGCTCAAGGAGATAATGGAGCAGCCCGACGTGATACGCAACACCGTCCGCCCCCGTATAAAGGAGGGCGCCATAGACCTCGGCCTTTCCCATATATCGGCGGAGGACATACGGGCCTGCGACAGGATATTCATAGTGGCCTGCGGCTCCGCAAGCTACGTAGGCCAGGTGGCGAAGCACTACATCGAGCGTTACACCCGCATACCCGTCACGGTGGAGCTGGCATCGGAGTTCCGCTATTCCAATCCCATAGTGACTGACAGGACCATAGCCATAGTCATAAGCCAGTCCGGCGAGACCATAGATACCCTCTTTGCCCTGCGCGAGGCGAAAAAGCGCGGCGCCCACGTGCTGTCCATAGTAAACGTAGTGGGCAGCACCATCGCCAACGAGAGCGAGGATGTCATATATACCTGGGCCGGCCCCGAGATAGCCGTGGCCACCACCAAGGCTTACAGCGCACAGCTTTCCGTATGCTATCTGCTTGCCCTGTACATGGGACATTGCCGCCATATGGTAAGCGACGGCGAGCTTAAGGACTGTCTGAACGCCATAGAGGAGCTGCCCGGCCTTATGCGCGGCCTTCTCGAAAAGTCAGACTATATCAAGTATCTTGCGTCGCTCCATTTCAGCTGCCGCAACATATACTTCATAGGCCGCAACATAGACCACGCTCTGGCGCTGGAGGGTTCCCTCAAGCTGAAGGAAATATCCTACATATTCTCCGAGGCATACCCTGCGGGCGAGCTGAAGCACGGCACTATCTCCCTGATAGAGCCCGGCTCCCTGGTAGTGGCCCTCTGCACCTACAGTCCCCTGACCGAAAAGATGATAAGCAACATGCGCGAGGTAAAGGCCCGGGGCGCAGTAGTGCTGGCGCTTGCCACTGAGGGCACTCCCGGCGTAGAGGAAACCGCCGATCAGGTCATGTGGATACCCAAGACCGATCCCTTTGTTCTGCCCTCGCTGGCCATACTGCCCCTTCAGCTCTTCGCCTATTACGTGGCTCTGCTCAAGGGCTGCGATATCGACAAGCCGAGGAACCTTGCCAAATCGGTAACGGTGGAATAAAGACGGATATCAAAAAAAGTGGCTGAACGCCACTTTTTTTATGTCCGTTATCAGAATATCCTCCACGCGCAGATGAAGTTGCGCCTGGACCAGTCGCCCATGCAGCTCCTGTGTATTACCCTGCTGTTGCCGCTGGAGGCGTCTATCATCGTCCCGTCGCCCATAGCTATTCCCACGTGGCCGCGGAATACGATTATGTCGCCCCTTTGCAGGGAGGATAGGGAGGTGACCTTAGTGTAGCCCGATACGCTGCGCCAGCCGGAGGAGGTGAGGTACTTCTGGTTCACGCCCGCCTGCCTCAGACACCAGTATACAAAGCCCGAGCAGTCGAACTTATCCGGCCCCTTGCCGCCCTTTGAGTACCGGCAGCCTATCTTGCTCTGGGCCGCGGAAATGAACCTGTCCACGCTGCCCATAGTGCCGGTAAGCGCGCCGGTGCCGCCGCCGGAGGAGCTGCTTCCCGACGATGAGCCGCCCGAGGAGGGCTTGTAGTTGCTGGGCGCCTTCTTGGCCTTGCTGGAGAACAGCGCGGCCATGGTGCCCTTGCCTACCTTGCCGTCGGAGCTGAGCTTGTTGCGCTTCTGGAAGGCCGATACGGCAGACTCGGTTGAGGTTCCGAAGTAGCCCGTGGCGCTGCTCTTGAGGTAACCAAGCTCCTTTAGCCGCTTCTGAATTTTTGTTACGTTGCTGCTGGTCTCGCCCAATGATATTACGCTGGCCTTGGCGTTCCTGCTCATGAGCAGCTCCTTTGTGGAGGGGCCTATGTAGCCGTCCACCGTAAGGCCGTTCTGCCGCTGAAAGCTCTTGACCGCGTTCACGGTGTCCTTTCCAAAGGTACCGTCCGGCGTGCTGGAAAGGTATCCCAGCTTGTTGAGCCGCTTCTGATAGCGAAGCACATCGTCGCTCTTTTCGCCGTACTTCAGGCTCTTTGGCACCGCGTCCTCGCTGTATAGCATTTCGCGGGTCTGTGTGCCCACCTTGCCGTCCACGCTGAGGCGGTTGTTCTTCTGGAACTCTATGACCGCCTTCTCGGTTTCCTCGCCGAAATAGCCCGTGACCTTATCCAAATAATCCAACTCACGAAGTCTCGACTGTATATCCTCAACGTCGGAGCCGCTTATGCCCAGATCCGCCATGTATGTGAGCGCGTCGTCAGAGAACAGCTTCTCGTAGGTCGCCCTGTCCACCACGCCCGTCACCGTAACGCCGTGCTGGCGCTGGAATATTTCCACCGCCTCCTTCGTGTTGGGGCCGTAGTAGTTGGTAGGCTCGTCGTTGTCCATATAGCCGAGGTCCATAAGCCTCTGCTGTATCTCGGCTATGTTCTCATCCTCAAAGCCCTGCTGAAAATACAGCGGTTTGGGGGTCGGCCCCGCCGCAAGCTCCTTAGCCTCCCTGTCCGCCTGAACATTCTCATAGTCGCCTGTAAGGTCTACTATGCCGGCGGAGGAGGTTATTACGCCCTGCATACTCTGCTGAGGCCGGTTGGCGGATATTACGGATATGCCCGCTATGAGCAGCACGAGGCAGCCCAAAAATGCGCACAGCGACGTTATGGTGCGCTTATCCCGGCGCTTTACGCCCAGCGCAAGCCGCCCGATGGCCCCGCCTATGCCGCCGCGCCTGCCGAAGCGCCGCAGGGAAAGCCCCAGCCGCCTGAATGCGTTTTGCAGTATGGTCTTTATGTTTGATAAGCCTCGGCTTTTTTTCATCTGCCAGCGTCTCCCGGATATCCAAAATATAAAATACTGTCTGAAATATTATAGCACAAATATTATAACGCAAAATCAAACAAATCGTAAACCCGCAAGGGAGCGTGTCCTTCTGCATTTTCAGGGTAATTTTGGATTTTGCGTCTATCAAAATGCCCCGCTCGGGGTTATAATGATAAAAAAGCACGATCGGGGGAATATCTAAAGCATGATAATCGTCGGCATATGCGGCGCCAGCGGCAGCGGCAAGAGCACCCTTGCGAAGGAAATAGAGGACTCCCTTACCTGCACCTCGGCAATAATCGGCCTGGACTGCTATTACAGGGACCATTCCGACCTGCCCTTTGAGGAGCGGGTACATATAAACTACGACGAGCCGGATATATTTGACTTTGACCAGCTTTATGCCGACATACAGCGTCTGCAAGGCGGTCTTCCCATAACCAGAAAGGGCTACGACTATGCCAGGCATATGCGGGCGGACAGCGACGAGCTGATACAGCCCATGGACGTGCTCATACTCGAGGGCATACACATGTTCCGCGATAAGCGCATAACCGACCTCATGAGCCTGAAGGTCTACATGCACGTGGATATAGACGTGTGCCTGCTCCGCCGCATAAAGCGGGATATACGGGTTCGCGGACGCTCCATAGAAAACATAGCCGAGCAGTACATGGCGACCGTAAAGCCCATGTACGAGGAATACATAAGCAAATACATTCGGGAGGCCGACTTTGCCGTAATGCGGGGCGGCAGGAACCGCATGGCGATAGACGCCATTTCCGCCTACATCTCCGCCAAGCTGCTCGCGGAAAAATTCGACCGCGAGGCGAAGCAGGAGGCTCTCAAAAATTCAGTTTCGGAGGGTTCCATTGAAGGATAAGCAGGATATGGAGGGACTTTGGAAGTCCTCGAGAAGATACGTTTTTATAGTGGCCTTCGGCGTCATATTATATGAGATAATCGAAAACCTGACCGCCGTAAAAAGCTCAGTCGGGGGCTTTTTCGACGCCATCAGCCCCATATTCATAGCTATGGCGATAAGCTTCATAGCCAATATGCCCATGTGCTTTCTTGAAAACAGGCTGTTTTCAAAATGGCGCGCCTCAAAGCTCAAGCGGGTAATATGCGTGGTGCTGGCGATGCTGTTCGTGCTTTCCATAATCACGGTGCTGATAGTGATAGTAGGTCCCAAGCTGGTCGACAGCATAAAATCCCTGGCGGAAAACTACGATTCCTACTCCAATAGCCTGATTAAATGGGGCACCGACGTATGGGAAAGGCTGAACCTCAACGATGACATAGCCGTAAAGGTTCGCCAGGTGTCCGAGGACATATTGGACAAGCTGGACGGCTTCATAAGCGGTCTCGCCTCCGGCCTGCTGCGCTTTACCGTAAGCACCGTGGGCGTGGTCGTGGATATGCTCTTTGCGCTGATAATCAGCATATACGCCCTCGCGAACAAGGAAAACCTGCTGTGCCAGTGCCGCAAGTTCATAAAAGCCGTGTTCAACGAGCAGCATGCCGCAAGAATATTGGATGTATGCGCCCGCACCAATAAATCGCTGCACAACTATGTATACGGTATGCTCATAGAGTGCTTTATACTTGGCATGATGTGCTTCATGGGTATGCAGATACTGGGCTTCCCCTTCGCAGTGCTGATAAGCGTTATAGTAGGAGCTTCCCAGATGGTGCCCATAGTTGGCCCATGGGTGTCCGGCGCAATAGGCCTCTCCATAATATTCGTTGTGGACCCTCCCCGCGCCCTGTGGTTCATAGTGTTCGTGCTGGCCATACAGCAAATAGAGGGCAACCTCATATATCCCAAGGTGGTTGGAAACGCAGTGGGCATATCCGGATTGTGGGTGATGATAGCGGTGCTGTTCGGCGCCCGTCTCTTCGGACTAATGGGCGCCATACTCTGCGTGCCCATAATGGCGGTGCTGTATACCCTTATTGGGGAATGGGTTAATAATCGGCTGGAGGAAAAGCGCGCCATTGCCCAGCGAGACGAGAAATGACGGAAATAAAAAAGCGGCCCTGGAGCCGTTTTTTTATTTATCTATATCACTGAGCTTTCTTAAGCTGCTGAACTTCGGAGTTGAGGTTTTTAACGACTATCTTGAGCAGTTCCACATCGCTTTGCAGCTCGTCTACTTTGCTCTTTGGGGCAAGCGTTTCAGAGAGCATGGCGTGACCCTCGGCTAAAACCTTGAGCTTAGGAATTATCTCGTTTTCGATGCGCAGGTTGGTCTTGATAGCTTCCGTCTTAAGGTTGCTCACATCTGCCTTAAGTTCACCGATGTCGGCCTTCATGCCGTTCATGTCGGCCTGCATACCATTTATGTCAGCCTTCATACCATTTATGTCGGCCTTCATACCGTTCATATCGGCCTGTATACTTGCCAGCATTTCAAGTATCTTTTCTTCGTTAGTCATTCGCCTCACCCTCCTTTGCCCTATATTATATCCTACGCCTGTCCCTATAACAAGATATGAAATCTGCTTATATCTCTATGATTTTGGCCTGACGGTCTGTCAATAGCAGCAGGGAAAGGTACACTGCCTAACGTCCAAGGACAGTGCTTCCCTTGCGGTACGGAAATCCGCATAATACCTCGCTGCATGAAAAAGGCGCGAACCCGCGCCTTGTTGTCTGCCTACTTTCAGTCCCTGCACTTATAGCTTCCGCACAGGCTCTCATCTGCGGGGTTGCCGGTATGGCAGCCGCACATAGGCTCAACCTCGATGCGTTCCAGCCCGCAGTCGCATCCGCTCATGTTGTATGCGCAGCTTGTGACCTTGCAGCCGATGGTCTGGCTCTTTGCCTTTGACATTCTTAAGTACCTCCTGTTTCGTAGTCAGCCTTAGTTTGCCGCCTGTATGGAGGCGCTATTCAGGTAGAATATGACAGGGCGTTTTCAGCTCTTTGCCTCGAACCTGTTGCCGCACTTGGAGCAGGTAACTCTTATCCTGCCCTTGCCCTTGGGTACCCGGAGCTTCTGCATACACTGGGGGCAGGTGAGGTATTTGTATTTTTTCTTTTCCTTCTGTACGTTTACAAAGTTCTGCCGGCGAATGCGCAGCGTCTGCCACCAGTTGCGCACGCTGCGCTCCATGTTCATATACCGGGCCAGCTCCTGCTGCCGGGCGTAAAAGTTTCGGCTAAGCATACGGAAAAGCGCAAAGGCGATAAGCGCCAGCGTTATGCCGCGCAGCGCGTAGTACACCCCTGCCGGCGCCCTGCCGAAAAACCAGGATATCACGGATACTATAAGGCTCGCGATTATCAGCGCCCTGCTGAGCTGATCCACGCCGTATCTTCCCTGAAACCACCTGTTGAACATATTATGCCCGCTCCTCTTGTCCTTTTATAAGTATCGCCGCGCCGTATGGGGGCAGCTCCCTTTCTATACAGCCGTTTTCCAGCCCGGCCCTGATATTGCCGCAAAAATCCTTATCCGCAAAGCAGGCCGTTACCGGCTCGCAGCTCCTGTTTACCATGCATATGACCTCCGGCCGGTACAGCGCGAATACATCGCCGCGCCCCGCGAAGGCGCAGCCGCCTTTGGCGCGTTTATGCATCTCTCCCAGCTTTTGGAAATATGCGATAAGCTCTGTATCCTCTTGACCCCATGGGTATGTGCCCCGGTTGAAGGGGTCCGCCATGCCTGTAAGCCCCGCCTCGTCGCCGTAGTAGAGGCAGGGGGCGCCGGGCATCATATACTGTACCGCGGCCGCCGCCATGAAGCGCTTTCTGCCCGCCTTCAGCTGCTCTATAGTGGGGGAATACGCCGCCTGCTGCTCTCTCGTAAGGGAATCCCTGTCAGGCGCCCCCGCAAGCGCGGTTATGGCCCTGACGACATCGTGGCTGCCCATGAGATTGAGAAGGCTTTCGTAAAACTGCGGCGGGTAGTTCTCCATAAGCCGGAGCAGGCCCCTTGCCAGCCCTTCGCCGTCGATCCTTCCGAGGAAGAAATCCATAAGCAGCCTGCGGAATGGGTAATCCATCACGCTGTCCAGCTCATGGCCGTCCACATATTTACGCCGGCCGCCCATACTGTGCTTATTGGTGGCCTCCTCCCACACCTCGCCTAAGAGCACCCCATCGGGATCTATGCTCTTGAGCCTTTTGCGCAGGAATTCTATAAATCCGTCCGGCAGCTCATCCGCCACGTCCAGCCGCCATGAGGTTATTCCCATTTTGGCATATTTTTCCATGACGCCGCCTATGAATTCCATATATGAAGGGGTAAGCTCCTTCACCTCGGGCAGCGTCTCAAAGCCCCACCAGCAGCGGTATTTGTCAGGATACTCGGTAAAGTCGTACCAGTCCCGGCAGGGGGAATGGGGATTGCTCTGAGCCTCCTTGAAATAAACGCTTTCGCTGCCGGTATGTGAGAACACACCGTCCAGCATGAGCCGTATGCCGTATTCCTTAGCAGCCGCCGCCAGCTCGGCTAACGCCCTGTCTCCCCCAAGCATGGGATCAACAGTCATGTAGTCCGCCGTGTTGTAGCGGTGGTTGGTGGAGGAAAGGAATATGGGGTTGAGGTATATGCACCCCACGCCCAGTGATTTTAAATATGGCAGCTTTTCCTTTACGCCGTACAGGTTGCCGCCGAAAAAGTCCTCCGGCACATAGTACCTTTGCCCGTTTACCGGCAGGTAATCCGGGCTGTCGCCCCAGCTTTCATGTATCCTCGGCGCGCCGAAGAGCTGCGTATGCTCCTCTATACCGAGTATTTCACCCGTCCTGTTGAACCTGTCCGGGAATATCTGGTAAACGATAGTATTTTTAAACCAGTCCGGCGTTTCATAGGGGTCATAGACCGTCAGCTGGTAGGAATCCGGCTGCTGGGCGTATATGCTTCCCTCGCCCTCTGTACCGCTGTAATACCGCCTGCCTTCCGGGCCGTCAATCAGAAAATAGTACCATACGATACCGCTGTGGGCCGGGGTATAGGTAAAGCTTACGCCGCCCTCTTCCCGGGCGCCTGAAATCAGCTCCTCTTTTCCGTCTACCCAGAGCCTGAGTGTTATTTTACTGTCGTCCCTGTCGGTTTCCATAAAGAAGCGCACCGAACTGCCCGCTTCCACCGCGCCAAAGGGGGCTTTGTATTTCTCGTATCGCTGGTCGAATTTCATCATAATTAAAATTTTAGCATAAAATATTTCGTTAGTACCGCACTTCGCAACATTGTCACATTTTTTTGCCCTGTATGCACCATATGCCGCCCCACGAAATAGAGACTGTCGAAAAACCCAGGGGTTGATAAGGGGCCGCAGCCCCTTATGGCTTTATTCGGATTTGGCGACACAA
>OLYN01000073.1_pt1 | contig 59840 bp, 49 predicted proteins | sample 1674231 | NCBI WGS metagenome assembly OLYN01 (sample SAMEA103958153, study PRJEB25191) | human gut metagenome
GCGGAGTGAAATGTCGGATGTTCGATAATGTAAAGGCGGAACAGTGAGAACTGAGCCGAAGGATCTGGCGCCGCGCCACCATTTCGCATTTCTCATTTCTACTTTCTCATTCAAGCGAGGCTTTTATTCGCAATCAAAGGACGACCCGCCCTGTGGGCTAACCCTCATTCCTAATTTCACTCATATCCTCTCTTCTTCCGATAATTCAGCGCCATATCTGCCACGCCAAGATACACCGTGAAGAGCTGCAGGAGAGGGATCCAGATCGAAATGATGACAATGAGCAGACGCAGCCGCTTCACCACCGGATAGATATGCGGCAGCCACCAGAGCGTCGCGATCCCCTGGATCCACAGCACGAAGTAGCACACCGCGCCCACATTGTACGCAAGATCCTTCACCTGCTCGGTGAGCGGCATGTACTGCGTCCCTACAGACAGAAGAAGGAGCAGCAGTACCCAGCGCGGGAAATGCCAGCGCTCCAGCGGAGGAAACTGCGGAAAATCCGTCAGCCCCAGACGGCGGAAAACCACCTTCTCGATCTGCATCACCGCCCAGGCGAGCACCATCGGTGCCATCACCATCGCCGCCGGGATCATCTTTCGGATCGTTTTGATCATTTCCTCCGTCTGCTGATTCACCTGATCCAGCTGATCCCCGGACGCCATGAGCCCCGACATCTCCTTTGCCATCCCCTGCATCTGATCCAGCGTACTTCCATACACCTGATCCCAGGGCATCCCCATCATGACCACCGTACCCAGAAGATTCAAAAGCATCGCGAAAAACATCACGACCACGATCGTCCCAAAGGTGCGGAGCGCCGAGCAGTGCTTCTGATAGCAGTACGCCATCGCGATCCCTGCGAAGCCGAACATCACCACCAGAAAGAACGCCGTCGTGATCCCGAAGAACGCCGAGTCCAGGATCATGATCCCCGACGTCGCGATCACCGCCCACTTCACACCCTCACGGATCCCCATGTACGCAATCGGGAGAGGCAGCGAAAGTAGCGCCAGAAGAGAAATCCCCGGCACATAGAAGCCCACCATAGACAGCACCACGGCCAGCGCCGTACACATTCCCGCCAGGACGACCGCATTCGTGTCGCCCGCTTTGAACTGATTCATAACTACTCCTTTGTGAAATCCTTTTCATAAGACTGGTATATCACCATTCTATCATATTTGGGGGAAAATAAGGAAAAGGGTTAAAGGTTCAGGGTTAGCTCACAGGGCGTACTGCCTATAGATTGAGCAAAAGAGGTTCAGCGGGGTGGTGCGGCGCATTTCGTCATCCTGAGCGAATGCTATCCTCGCATCGTCAGCCTTCCCCTAGAGGGGAAGGTGCCCCGAAGGGGCGGATAGGGCACAGGCGGTATGAAAGACAGATGAGGAAAGTGGAGCGGTGGCGGCACATATGGGAAAACCGTGAGTCCCTCACCGCGAATGGCAAAGATTTCTCGCTTCGCTCAAAATGACGATACGGGAGTTTCCTAGTCTCTTAGTCTCCTAGCTCCTAGCCACACATTTTGCACCCGTAAAACCTGTTCCCCCTCAACCCGAGCCCGCTCCCCCTTCGTATTTTCTCCCACCACATTTCCCAATTTCCTTCCCCCATGTGATATAATAGGAAAAGCGACTATGAACGGCTTTTATTTTTGACATACAATGCAAAAATATTTTTTTAGAGCCGGCGACTGCCGGCTCCGACAACTGAATAGGAGGTTCTATCCATTTTGGCAAAAGCAAGATTACAGATCATTCCATTAGGAGGTCTTGGAGAAATCGGGAAGAACATGACTGTATTCCGTTACGGCGACGAAATTATCGTAATCGATGCAGGCATGGCATTCCCAGAAGAAGACATGCTCGGGATCGACATCGTCATCCCGGACTTTTCCTACCTCATCGAACACAAAGACGAAATCAAAGCCATCCTCATCACCCACGGACACGAAGATCACATCGGGTCCCTTTCCTACCTGCTTCGCGAAGTGAACGCCCCGGTCTACGCCACACGCCTCACCTGCGGCCTCATCGAAGGCAAACTCAAAGAAGCACACATCACAAACTACGACCTGCACACCGTCAAACCCGGTGACGAATTCAAAACAGGCCTTTTCAAATTCGGCTTCTTCCACGTCTGCCACTCCATACCGGACTCCTGCGGCATCTACCTGCGCACCCCGGTCGGCACCATCGTCCATACCGGCGACTTCAAATTCGACCACTCTCCGGTCGACGGCGAACTCACCGACATGTACAAGCTCGCCGAGCTCGGCCACAGAGGCGTCCTGTGCCTTCTCGCCGACTCCACGAACGCACAGAATCCCGGCTACACCCCTTCTGAAGCCATCGTATCCAAGTCCCTCATGAGCGCTTACGCCGATGCCAAAGGCCGCATCATCCTTGCCACCTTCGCATCGAACGTCTCCCGCATCCAGATGGCCGTCGACGCAGCAGTCGCTAACAAAAGAAAAGTCTGCGTCTTCGGCCGCTCCATGGTGAACGTCGTCGGCATCGCCCAAGAGCTCGGCTACCTCAAAGCCCCGGAAGGCACCTTCATCGAGCCGGAAGAGCTTGGTCACTACAGAGACGACCGCCTCTGCATCCTGACCACCGGCAGCCAAGGCGAACCGATGGCCGGCCTCTCCCGCATGGCTGACGGCTCCCACCGCCAGGTCCAGATCCACGCAGGCGACACCGTCATCATCTCCGCCTCCCCGATCCCGGGCAATGAGACCAGCGTCGGCCGCACCATCGACAGCCTGATGCGCCTCGGCGCCCACGTCGTCACCAGCACCACCACCCGCGTCCACGTATCCGGCCACGGCTCTCAGGAAGACCTGAAGACCATGCTCTCCCTCGTCAAGCCGAAATACTTCATCCCCGTCCACGGCGAACACCGCATGCTCGTCAGCCACGCAGAACTCGCAGAAAGCCTCGGCGTCGAAAAGAAAAACATCCTGATCGGCGAAAACGGCACCCTCTTCGAATTCACCAGCCGCGGCGGCAAGATCAATCCGCAGCGCGTCCAGGCCGGCCCCGTCTTCGTCGACGGTCTCGGCGTAGGTGACGTAGGAAACATCGTCATCCGCGACCGCCAGCAGCTCGCTCAGGACGGCGTCGTCATCGTCGTCATCGCCCTCGAAAAGGGCAGCAACCAAGTCTTAGCCGGCCCCGACATCGTCTCCCGCGGCTTCGTCTACGTGAGAGACAGCGAAGCCCTCCTGACCGAAGCCAGAGAACGCATCGAGTCCGTCCTTGACCGCTGCGAAGCCGGCAACGTCTCCGAATGGAACGCCATCAAGACCCAGGTGAGAGACGCCCTCGGAAAATACTTCTTCGACCGCACCAAGCGCCGCCCGATGATCTTGACCATCATCCAGGAAGTGAAATAAATAGCAATAAAAAAATCCTTCAGCTCTATGCTGAAGGATTTTTTTATTGCCCTATTCATCAAGAGAACAAGAAATAGAGCCCCCACTATTTTCCCTCTCCCTTCACAGCACAATTCCCATTCATTCTGTATAGTCCATGCCCGCTACCTGAAACAATCAGACCCGTTTGCTTTAACTTGCGAAGAAATTTTCCCACTGAAGACGGCGCCAATTCAAACTGCCCCACCAAATCCTTTCGCCTGAAATCTGCCTCAAACCCATATGTTTCCAAAATCTGAAAAACGCGATCTCTTTCTCGGACGGAATAACCATGGACCATCATACATTCCTCAAGCGCTACTTTTCCATCCCCATGCGCTACTTTTTTATTGGAAATCAACGAATCTCCATCCTCTTTATCATCCAGCGCATTGATCACACCGCTCGCTTTATCCAGTCCATTCCACCGAGTACAGAATAACCTTGACCCGCGAACAGGGCAGTCATCCGCAAATAGCGCGCCCGCATTGGTCAATCGATCACCATTCACCAGATCAAACGATAAAAAATCCGAGCCCGCAAAATCTTCACCGACATTGGACTTATATACAGACTTCAGTCTGGTAAAAGAGAAATCTGCATATCGCCAACGAGACACTTCCCTGTCAAAAGAAAGATGCACACCCCTCATATATTATGTCATTTTCCCCATGAAAAAATCTCCCGACACCGTTCAAAACGCATCAGGAGATTTTTTATTCAAAGAACTTCGAGACTTAACGCAGAGATTACTTTTTCACTAACATGCCCGCAAAAAGCAACGCCTCACCGATCCTGCTGTACCATCCAGCGTGCCACCGTCCGCGCCGACTCGATCTCCTTCTTGAATTCCGCATTCGACAGTGCCTTCTCTTCCCCGATTTCTCCATTTTCGATGAAGAGCCGATGATTGAAAGCCCGCTTCGACTGCATCAAAGGAGGCAGGAGCGACGTATACGTCGTGCCCTGCGGCGCGATGAGTTCTGCCAGCGTCGGTGCGATCTGAAGATGGCTGCCCGCCGTCCCCTGCAAAAGATCCTTCGGCACACCCTCCCCATAGAAATAGCAAGGCACACCGCTTTGCGCCCATAGCGACACATCCGCAGCAAAATTGAAACGCTCCGCATGATCCCCCGTCACTACAAAGAGTGTCGACGGGTCATCCTTCTTTGCCTCACGGATGAATTTCCCCATCACCTGATCCGCATACTAGATATGCCCCAGCTGATCGATTGTCGCCTTATCCCTCGGGATAGACGGCGGCAGCTTCTCCGTCACCTCCACCCGCGGGAACCCCTTCGCATCCACATCATACGCAAAAGGCGGATGATTGCTCGTCGTCAGGATGAAATAGAACGTATCCTCCGACTCCTTCTGCATCCGCTCCTGAATCACATCGAAAAGCGCCCCGTCCGGCGCGCCCCACGACGAACTCTCCCCCTGCTCAGGGAGCTCATCCGCGCAGTGGAACTCGTCGAACCCTTCACGCAGCGTGAAATGCTCTAGATCCTGCCAGCTCCGAAGACCACCATACCAGAAAACCGTCCGGTACCCCAGCCGCTTCATCGTCTCACCGATTGCAAAAGGCGACGCCTTCCCCTTGAGCCCCATCGTATAATTCACATACAGCCCCACATCCGGCAGTCCCGTCAGGAAACCATTCAGCGACGTCATCGTCCCATTCCCATTAGACAGGAAATGATACGTATACGCCCCCTCCTTCTCCAGCCACTCTCCCGTCTGTGCCAGTCCCAACGATCGATACTCCGGCAAAAGCGGCCACAGCGCATAGTTCTCCCCGAGGATCACCACCACATGATGCGGACGCTTCGCCAAAGACCCCGCCTGACTCTGCCACGAAAACGCTGCATCCAGCGAATCCGCCTTCGAATCCCCGCCGAGACAAACCACCGCCTGCTTCAGCTCCTCATCAGAAATCGGACGATTCGCCCGGCTCTTCGCCCGCTTATGCGTGATATACGCCCGATACAGCGCCTGTCCATCATCCAGTACCGCCTCATTCAAGACCACATACCGCGTGCGAGCCGCACTCTCCCACGGCACCCCGTCATCCGAGTGAAACGCCCCGCCGAAGCGACAAAAGATTGCAAAAATCGGAAGGCAGGCCACCGCTCCGAGTACCCAAAGCCGAACGTGCCTCTTTGGACTCCAAACATTTGTCCTCTGAGCTACGTGCAACCACAGCCACACAAAGACCACCATCAAAACACACGCACCCAAAAGCCGCGGACACAGCGCATACTGTTGCACCGCCGTATCAAAGATCGCCCACTTGTCATCCTTCATGCCATTGAACAGCATGATATTGAACCCCTGATGAAAAATCTCATAATACGGAATGCGAGCCATAAAGAGGAACGTCATCAAAGAAATTTCGACACTCCCCAGCACCTTTCGGATACCTGCCACCGGCCACTTCGAGTAAAACGCATACGGGATCGTAGCGAAAAGAAACGGGAACGCCACCAAGAACGCCGTCGTCTTGAGACTGATCCGCGCCCCCAACCATAGCGCGGTCAAAATATCCCCCACTCCGGCGCTCCCCATCTGCCCCGCGTAAATCGCAAGAAATGCGATACGGAAAAGCATGAGAAGAAGATAGATATAAAGAAACAGCTTCGCGTCCTGTTGAATGGATTTTAAGAAACGCATTGATTTACCTCGAAACAAAATATATGATACGCTTCGTCTAACCTGTTATCAAAATTTAAACGTCTCTTTCAGCCCCAGCCACTTCTGATCCTTATCTGACAGAGTAAGAGGCGTGCCATCGGCCATAGTATAGCCTTCTGCCGCGGGAGAGCCATGGTACTCACCTTTGAGCTCCGGCCACTCGATCCCGATATCCGGATCATTCCACGCCATGCCGCCCTCATCATTCGGATGCCAGAAGTCATTCACCTTATAGCAGAATTCTGCTACATCCGACAGTACCAGAAAACCGTGGGCGAAGCCCTCCGGAATGAGGAACTGCTTCTTATTTTCTTCTGTCAGCTCGACGCCATACCATTTCCCATAGGTGACAGAATCCGCACGAAGGTCGACGGCCACATCGAAGACCCTTCCTTTGACCGCACGCACGAGCTTGCACTGCGGGTAATGCTTCTGAAAATGCAGCCCACGTAGCACGCCTTTCGTGCTCATGCTCTGGTTATCTTGGACGAAATGGATGTGAAAGCCTGCTTCTTCCATATCTTTCTGATTGTACGTTTCCATGAAATAGCCACGCGCATCCCCATGAACAGCCGGCTCTATGATGCAGAGGCCTTCGATGCCTCCCACATTTTTTGTGACTTTGATCTGACCCATCGTATTCTTGTCCTTTCATTGACTCCATGCTAAAAAGAGCTGCTGACTATTTGCTGCCAGTAGCCAGCCTTTTTATTCCTCGCCGATCTCCATCAGGTATCTTTTCAGCGCATCTCGCCAGTCCGGCAGGCGAGGAAAACCTGCCATGTCCAAGCTTTTCTTGTTAAGGCGGCTGTTCTTCGGCCGCCGGGCTCTGGTCGGATAGGCTTCTGTCGGGATCGGATGCACCTCACAGGAAATCTCCGCTTCCTTGAAAATCACCGCCGCAAAATCAGCCCAGCAGGTGATGCCTTCATTCGTCGCGTGATAGACGCCATACTTTTCCGTCTCGATCATATCACAGATGAGCGGCGCAAGATCCGCTGTGTAGGTCGGAGAACCCCACTGGTCAGCGACCACATTCAGTTCCGTCCGTTCCTTGCCAAGCCTCAGCATCGTCTTGATAAAATTGTTCCCATTCTTGCCAAAGACCCAGGAAATACGAATGATGAAATACTTCCGAAGGAGCATCTGCACCGCCTGTTCGCCGAAGAGCTTTGTCATCCCATAGATATTGACCGGAAATTTTTCCGCATCTACCTCGAAGGGCAAATTTCCTTCCCCGCCGAACACATAGTCCGTGCTGATGTACACCATCTTCGCATCGATGTCTTTCGCTGCTTTCGCAATAGCCAGTGTCCCATCCGCATTGACCGCCATACATACATCTGACTCGTCTTCCGCCTTATCCACCGCGGTATATGCCGCGCAGTGGATGATCACATCCGGATGATATGATCGGATGACCTCCTCCACCTGCTTCGCATCCGTCAGATCCATATCTTTCGAACTGACATCCTTGTGCCCGATCCTGCGCCGCGTAAGTTCTGCTGCGACATCATAACCGAGCTGCCCCGTCACGCCTGTCACTAATACCTTCATACTCGCCCACGCCTCTCACCGATTTCCATACATTTTTTCATAATATGTCTGGTACTCGCCGCTCACGATCTCTTCCCACCAGTCCTTATGTGTCAGATACCATTCGATCGTCTTTTTGATACCGTCTGCGAATTTTGTCTCCGGCAGCCAGCCAAGCTCCCCATGGATCTTCGCCGGATCGATGGCATAACGGCGGTCATGGCCTTTGCGGTCCTGTACATACGTGATGAGGCTCTCCGGTTTTCCCAGCGCTTTGCAGATGAGCTTCACGATATCGATATTTCCCATCTCATTATGCCCGCCGATATTGTACACCTCGCCCACACGGCCATGCTGCAGAATGAGATCGATGGCCTTGCAGTGATCCTCTACATACAGCCAGTCACGCACATTCTTTCCATCTCCATAGACCGGAAGCGGCTTATCCGCGAGTGAATTCGCGATCATGAGCGGGATCAACTTTTCCGGGAACTGATACGGCCCATAGTTATTGCTGCAGCGAGAAATCGTCACCGGCAGTCCATACGTCCGGTGATATGCCCCCACCAGAAGGTCCGCACTTGCCTTCGAGCTGCTGTACGGCGAGCTCGTATGGAGCGGCGTCTCCTCCGTGAAGAACAGGTCCGGCCTGTCCAGCGGCAGATCCCCATACACCTCATCCGTCGACACCTGATGATACCGCTCAATGCCATACTTTCGGCACGCATCCATCAGGACCGCCGTGCCGATGATATTCGTCTCGAGAAAAATCTCCGGGTTTGCGATCGAGCGATCCACATGCGACTCCGCCGCGAAATTCACGACCACATCCGGATGCTCCTCTTCAAAGAGCCCATAAACCGCTTCCCTGTCGCAGATATCCATCTTCACGAAGCGGAAATTCGGAAGACCCATCACGCCCTTCAGCGTCGACAGATTACCCGCATACGTCAGTTTATCCAGACAGACGATGCGGTCTTCCGGATGCGCCTTCAGCATATGAAAAATAAAATTCGATCCAATAAATCCGGCTCCGCCGGTTACGATGATAATCATTTCTACTCTCCCATATACTTTTTCAATTCCTCTACCAGTCCATGCACCGTTGTGGCCGGTACCGCCCTAGCAGGGCGCTGCTGCATCGTGCTCTCACCCAGTTCACCTTCCAAACGCTCCCATTGCTTCTTTGCATTTTGAATAGCCACATCCAGACTACCGATAGACATCATATCCTGGTATAAGGTTTCACAATCCTCTTTTTTCTTACTGTATGCCTTATGCAACACATTGTGAAACTGTTCATTTAACTTTTGGGTATAGTCATCCCTGCCGTTATCACTAGTATACATCATGAAATGGAGTACCAGCCAATACTCGAAGCACTCATTCGACCAACCCGCATGATACGTCACATCGGATGAACGTTGATTCAAAGCCGCTATGCTTTGCAGCACATTATTGAAGTTATCCGCCGGGAAATCATCTTTATCATACAAACACCACACTTGGCAACGTCTGGGTTTCTTGTCCCTCACCCAGGCTTTCGCCGCTTCAAACACCCGCTGCGTCTCAGAGCCCGTGCCTTCGATGTAAATCATTCCTTTATACGCCGCCGTTTTTTCTATGACGCCCCTCATCCCATTGAAATAAGCAGGCTCCGTCACAGTCCCTTCAGAAAAAATAGCATACTGCCAATTTCTAGGTTCGCGAAAACCAGTGCGTCTTTTCTTAAGACCATGTGCCATCTCAATCCCTCCAGCCTACGAGCTTTTTGAAGAAAGGATCAGCCCCGTACCTTCCCTCCATATACTGCTTGCTGTAAGACGCATCTTTTCTCGTTGGTTTACCATTTTCTCCACGGAAATCAGAAAGCGCATACATCTGCGCCTCCTCATCCGCATTCTTCGCCACAAACCAAATCTCATCCCGTCGGAAATTCTGAGACGTCATCGTCATGATATCCTGAGAAGCAAAGACCAACTGCGCCCCTTTCGGATTCATTTCACGATTCGAAAATAGTCCAATAATAAACTGCAAAAGCGCAGGATGCAACTTTGCATCCAGTTCATCCATAATCAGCGCTCCACCATCCTCTAAAGAAGAAATAATAAAAGGCAGACTATGAAAAACCTTGATCGTCCCACTTGACTCCTGATGCAGTTCCAGCTCATACGCCGTATCATGGATTCTGTGCTGCGTATAGATATGTACCCGTTTCCGGCTTCCTGAAGGATCCTTCACCTCCTCCAGACGATAATCCGTGATGCACGTGTCCATCGCATCCAAAAAATGCAGAATTCGACCTTTCATCTCACCATCAGAAGGCAGATTCATAAAATGTTCCTGAAAAGAATCCTTGTAATCCAGAAACTGAATTTTTCTACGGAACCATTCGACCACATCCTTTATGACTGGATGCTGACCACTAACAATTCCTAAATACGAAAGCAACGGCAAGGAAGGAGAAATAGCAAAACTTTCCTCCTTACTGAAAATTCGTTTCAGAGACTGTATAAGAGAAAACTGATTTCCCTTTTCTCTTATAAATACTCTTGTGTAGCGACCATGCATAATACTTTTGTGGTATAAACTTTCAGAAATCACCTCATCATTCAGTACAGAGAGATTGTACTCATACTCATAGTTCTCCGTACGAAAGACGAGTGAGTACTTCGTCGGAAGTTCACGCATCTGCTCATCAAACAAATACGGTACAATGAGATGGCTGAACGAATCCGAAGGACGTGTTCCCACCCCTTCAATTGCAGTAACTACCGGATTCATTACTTTGAAGCACAAGCTATACAAAGCATCCAGTATCGTCGACTTGCCTCCTCCATTAGGACCATACACCGCTGCCAAAGGCAGAAAAGAAGTTTGATCCTTATCAACAATCAATGATTCCCTGTGTTCCGACAATCCATCAGCCGCTACCATAGACAACGTAGCGGCCTCTTTGATGCATCGATAATTCGTTACCGTAAATTGGCACAGCATTGCTTCTCCTCCCTCTGCATCATCGTATAATTCGTAAAACCTGAGATTTTTTCACTCATTTTTAAAGTTACTGCCATTATATCACGCCTTATAGAATATTACACCACTATTCGAGCTATAAAAAAGCCCCCCTATATTTCATAAAAATATGCAAGCGTAACCAAAATTGAAAGCAAAAGAGATTTAAGAAAACGCATTCTTGATAAAATTTCTGTTTCTATAGAAAGCACGACAGGCCGACAAACACCTTCATGTCCATCGGCCTGTTTTATCACCAGTTCCTCTACCTTCACACAGTTCTGCCCTAGCTAAAAGTATTTCCGTAGCAAAACTACGCTTACTACAATTTCTTAAGGAAATGCTGATTAAATCGTTGTTCGATTTTACTCCAGCCTAACTTTCCCTTCCACGACCTTCAAAAGATACTGCCCATACGGACTCTTGCCATACTCTTTCGCACTCTCCGCGAGTGCCGCCTTATCGATCCAGCCATTCACATATGCGATCTCTTCCGGCATGGAAATATGGATTCCCGCACGCGTTTCTACCGAGCGCACAAACTCCGTCGCTTCATAAAGCGAATCCATCGTCCCCGTATCCAGCCAGGCGTAGCCGCGACCTAGGGTGACTACATTCAGATTTCCTTTCTCGAGATAAATCTTATTGAGATCTGTGATCTCAAGCTCGCCTCTCGCGGAGGGCTTCACCTGTTTCGCATATTCGCAGACGTTTTGATCATAGAAATAAAGTCCTGTTACAGCATAGTTCGACTTAGGATGCGCCGGTTTCTCCTCGATGGACTTGGCACGCCCTTTTTCATCAAAGTCAATGACCCCGAAGCGCTCCGGATCGTCGACGTAGTAGCCAAAGACAGTGGCACCTTCTGTGCGGGATGCAGCTTCTTTCAGGTACTTTGTGAGGCCGGCACCATAGAAGATATTATCCCCTAGGATCATCGCACAAGGCTCACCATCAATGAATTCTTCCCCAAGAATGAATGCCTGTGCAAGGCCATCAGGAGATGGCTGCACCTTGTAGAAAAGATGGATCCCATAGCGGGAACCATCGCCTAAGAGATGCTCGAAATTCGGCAAGTCCTTCGGCGTAGAAATGATCAGAATATCCTTGATCCCCGCCAGCATGAGCGTAGAAAGCGGATAGAAGATCATTGGTTTATCATAAATCGGAAGCAGCTGCTTCGATGTGACCATAGTCAGCGGATAGAGTCGGGTGCCGCTGCCACCTGCTAAGATTATGCCTTTCATTATTAACCCACCTATTCATGTTATTTTCTACATAAAAGAGTCCCGACGAAAACGATCAACCGCATGGAATATAATCATTTAGGGTCCATTTTTTATTTATCCTTTATCTCTCTTTTACCATATGATGTCTTGAAACGATTCCTGTCATTATTATATTTGTCATTTAAAACATCATTCTCTTCATTCACATACTTTCCAGCATCAATATTCATCAAATTTATCATCAAATCAAACACCAAATCATTTGTAAAGTAACGCTCCGCTGAATTCCGTATTTTCAAATATCTGTCATTGTCTTCTTCCATAAACTTAGGTGACATACATAATGCCATGGGAATCCGTGTCATTTGTGTCGTATATCTATTACTATCATGCCCTACATGTGCATCAATACCTTCCCCATGATCTGAAAAATATAATAAAACTTTAAAATCAGCCATTTTAGAAACGTGTTCATAAAGGTCACTCAACACCGTATCTGTATAAAGTATACTGTTATCATATTCATCTGTGTCTAATTCTTTGTCTCCAGACGTAAAAATATTGTACCGTTCTGGATACCTCATCTTATAAGAATTATGACTTCCCATAAGATGAATAACAATCAGCATACGTGAAGATAATTTAATATTATCAATTGCAGGAATTAACCGTTCATCGTAATAATCTGGCAAATCCAAATACCTACCATCTTTTAGATGCCCAACTTTATCATGTACCCAAATCTGTTGCTTGGCTTCCGAAGCAATTGTAGTGATTGGTGTATCTGCCAAACCATACTGAACCTGATTGCTTAGCCAAACAGTTTCATATCCAACCGCATTAGCTATATCTATGATAGATACCGCATCCTTCAAATCTTCTGTGTTATACTGATTTTTGCTCGTAAGCGCATATGTCAATGCACTTACAGTATCATTTGCACATGACCAAGCCTTATTAAACTGCACATAACCGTTCGATAATAGCATGCTGGTCATCCATGGTGTATTCTGCCGATAATATCCATAACATCCCATATGATCTCTTGTCACAGATTCCCCAATAACAAGAACGTATACCCCATCATCTCCTCGCTTTATTTGCCCTATTAACTGAGATAAATTCTTTTTACGTTCTTCACGTCCTGCTGCATATTCCCAATACCCAGTCGCATAAGCTTTGGTATCATATGCAATAACTGTTACAATATTCTCTCTCGTTCTAATAGCAAGCCCTATATTTAATAAAATAAACACGATCAATGCACAAGACAACTTTCCCGAAAGCTTCCGCAATGTAAGATTTTTCATTACATCAAAGATGCCTTTTACATAGGCAATGATAATGATTACCCCAATTATTCCTATGAGGTTAATATGATCCCTCACATAATTTTCAGCTTCAGATGGATTTGTCTGAAGTATCGCCATACAAGATTCCACACTCAGCCAGGCACCAGATGAAAAATAATATGCCCACAAAAGAATTATAGGAAACAGGCTTATTAACAAAACTACCGCAAAAATCCAATAAGTCTTGCCCCCCTCCCGAAAATTTGTTTTGATAATGTGAGAATATTCGCAACACTTATACTAAACGCCACGTATATTAGATAATCTTTTCCGGTGAATGGTACTACTTGGTTTGTTTGCATTATAATAAAAAAGATTGAGCACAATGCAAAAGTTATTAAACTTATCGTTTTTATATAATGCTTCTTCTCAAAAAATATACTGCCATACACTATTAACCCATATGCCAATAACGGAAAAATAAATTGTCTCAATTCTGTATCTACATATTTAATTTTTACATATAGTGTAAATACAGTAAAAAATGACGTAAGTATAACCAGAAAGCTCTTGCTCATATTCTTATCCTCATATTCTCATAATAATAGCTCAATTTCTCGAATTATAAAGAAGAGATAATTTTCAATATTATTCTATTTTTCGTAAGCATTAAAAAACACTTAAGCCGATTATTTATTTTCTTTCCAATCCGGACAAACTGCCAAAGAGTTTCCGAATATTTATTGATATAAAAAATCGTACTTGCTATATCACTATTTTTTAAAACCGATGACACGAAACCATATGTTCTATACGCCCTAATAATATCAAAGTCTTTTTTCAAATCAGGAGCATATTTACAACAATACCTTTCTGCTGATTCAAAAATAGACACTGTACTTTCCCATCGATCAGCCGACCATAAAATCGTAGTAGCAGAATTTGAATGTCTCCTATAATGAGTTAATATTTTAGGAACATAATACGCTTGAGTTACACACAGTATTTCCAAGAAAAAACATATATCTTCCGATATTTTATAGCCTTCTGGAAACGATATATTATACTTTTCAATTAAATCTTTCTTTACCACAAAACTATCCATATTAAAAGGTAACCTTAATTCGCCAGACTTATGAATAAACGCATTAAACTTTCCTGATTTATATTGATCTTGCACATTGAGTATGTTCCCAATTTGATCGAATTCATCTGACCCCGAATAAATAAAATACATATTGGGGTTCTGTTCAAATTCGGTCATAATTTCAGCCAAAAAATTCTCCTCCCATATATCATCACTATCCAAGTAAGTCAAATACCCCCCACGGCAGATTTTGTCCCTATATTTCTTGCGCGTGCAACTCCAGAATGGTCAATATTTATAACACGTACTTGGGGAGCATACGCTTTGCCATACATTTCACAAATTTTCAAACTGCTATCTGTAGAGCCATCATTTACTAAAATTAATTCCCAATTAGTATATGTTTGGCATAATACAGATTGTATAGCCTTTTCAACAAATTTCTCAGAATTAAAGACAGGAACAACAACAGAAACTTTATCATTTGCCATAGAACTAACCCCATCATATTTTCATGCATATGCAATCACTTTCATTAATAGCGTCTTCATTTCAAATGTACCAATAATTTTTCTATTACCGCTATAAGCCACTTCCTCTCGCTTACTATCATTGTTTAAATATACACCAATCTTATCAATGAGGTCGTCTATTCTCCCATAATCAACAATATCTTTCCCAGGCAGTAGCCTCCCAAAATAATCTCTTTTATCAATTAGTTCAAAAGATCCTGCCGCCAAAATCTCAAAAGTCCTCGGATTTGGACTCTTATGCCTCGTATCATGGATATTCAGACAAATCTTTGTCTCCGCATACAACTTTGCCGCCTCTTCTGACGAAACTCTTCTATTTTCCAAAAAGTGATAAATGTACGGATACTTTCTCTTGAAAAGGATTTTCTTCCACGGATACATTTCATCATAAAAAGGCCCCATAATTTTGAGATTCCACTGCTTCTCTAGCGCCGTAAAAGACAATTTCTCTAATATCTGCAATCGATTGCGGAAAGGAGAGCCAATGAATAATATGTCGTATTTCTTTTCCAAAGGGCTTAGTTAGAGAAGGCATCGTTATACCCTACTGGTAAATAGGTGCCTAATAAGCCCATTTGTTGCAAATAGGCTACATCTCCGTGTTCGAACACATAAATCTTGCTGAATACCCGCAGATAGTCTTCAATTTCTGAGCGCCCTGCTATACTATCCACAAACCAGCAAACAGTTTTAGCGAATCGGTTAGCATACTTGATATCTTCTACCGTCAAAATATCTTTGGGCGTATTGATGAACAGAACTATATCTGGCTGAAAATTTTCCAATAACTGATAAAACCTATCATGTACAGATTGTAAATATTTTCGCCTACCCGAATGGAGCCCCAATTCATCGAGCTTTTTTCTGTAATACGGGCATACTTGTCTGTAAGCATCCGAATATATAAGCTCTACTTCACAGCCTAAAGACTCCAGACTCTTCTGAATATGTAGAATTTTCTCATTTACAGAAAAAATGCTCAGTAATACTTTCATTTGAATCTCTCCAATAAATTCTCCCAAGTATCCCAGATCTTTTCCGGTGCATACGCTTTCATAGCAATGCGCGCCTGCTTGCCCATAGCAACGCGCAGATCTCTATCCGCCATCAGTTTACGCAACTTATCACGGAAATCATCCACACCATCTTCGCAAAGATATCCATCCACGTCATCTGTGATCAATTCATTCACACCACTGCAATTCTTATATCCAATCGCCGGAAGTCCCATACTCATACCTTCCGCTAGAGACATGCCGAATCCTTCATAGGCACTCGGAAACGCAAAAATATCCCCTGCTTTCAGAACAGACTTCACATCATCCGTCGTTCCTTTTAGAAAGACTTGATTTGCCAGCTTATTCTTCGAGATCATCATCTGCAACTCTTTATAGTATGCTTTCCCATCGACTCCCCCCCAGAGCTCGACTGTCCAATTCGGAAAATCTTTTGCCAATCCGGCAAACGCCTCGATCAATAAATGCGGCCTTTTATGACCTTTCGCCAGTCTTCCGGTAAAAACGATCTTGTAAGTATCCTTTTCTATAGATAAATCTGCTTGCTCTTCATATTGAGGAATCGCATTCCCGATAACCACGGTCTTTACCTTTGGCAAATGCTCTTTTATCGGCTGTTCAAAGGAAGGCACCAGCACTTGGACTACTGCGCTCTTTTCCAATGCAGGAAGCTCTTCCTTCGGACAAGTCTGGAAATAATCTGCTGTATCCCCATGACTCATTGTGATAACAGGGATTTCAGTCTTTAAATCGCAAAGCAATAATTTACTTGCCGCCGACTGAAAGGAAACAATCATATCTGGTTTTACCGACTTTAATACATCCCCTAAATTATCCAGCAAAAAAGAGGATTCAAACTGATCATTCACACTTCTGGCTTTTTGCTTATCAAACGTGCGATATAATTCGCGTTTCAATTTTAAATACCATGGATAGTTAATAGACTGCCCCTTATAGTGTCGAATGTCGTAAATCGGGATTTCTTTATCCATCGGATAGAAAAAATCTCCTGTCGTAACATCACTATAAACGAGCGAAACCTGATGTCCTCTCCGTCTCATTTCATTTGCAAAATTGCAGGTCACCTTAGCTGCGCCCCCACTATGACCGACCATTTTAGATAAGTTTGCCAGTAATATATTCATACTGAAGATCCCCCTATGATTTTTGCCTTACACTCTTATGCATTGACCACACGCTCATCACAAAAGGCTTTGCAGAAATGACCCGGTACTGAAATCATGATTGGCTCGTCGCAATTCCCTCTCATATACAGGCAACTGCGATTGATAATTTTGAAGAAAACCATGCAGCTGCTCCGACAACTGCTCCAGATCCTTCAGATTCACCTCGGTCCCCACCTCATAATCGGCAAGTACCTCGGGATTCACTACAGGTGTCACAAGGACAGGCTTATAGAGTGCCAATGCATTAAAATACACAGCACTCCAATTATATAGATAGCGTGGATTGCTATATGGCAGGAACAAAACATCTACGCTTTTGAGCAGATCGTACCAGTCTTTTCCCAATACTTTTCCCTTGATGAATCGAACAGACTTTTCGTATTTATATTTCTCCTGGATACGCTGCATGTCCTCCGCATCCTCCGCCCTGGTCGGTGCCGCCTGTACTACCAATTCTGCTTTATCTGACATCCGGCATCGCAGGAAGGCTCGAATGATGCCATCGACATCTTTCTCGCCTTTACGATAATGCCCAAAGAAGCCAATGCGGATCGGTTCTCTATAAGACAGGGCAGGAGCAGCCTGTACTCCTTCTGGCAGCAAAACCGGTGGCTTGATCAATTCTACATTTGGCACGTTATCTTCTCTGAAATCATCCCGAAGCGTAGTAACCTTTAGCTTGATATTCGCATATGCCTGGCATTTTCTCGCCTGTTCCAAGAATTTGGGCTTTTCATGAGGATTGACCCCAAGGAAAATAAAAATAACAGGAATAGGACTATTTTTTAACTTGCTTTTGTGAAGAGATCTCAGGTATCGATACGTAGCCGTAGTCAGCATGATGGCATCCACTTCATGCCGGCAAGCCTTCTCGTAAGCCGCATCGAACCACCTTACGCGGCGACGTTCACGCTGTATAGATAGCCAAATTTTCTTGAAGTGTCCCGCACCTTCATAATCTACAATTTCACCACCATGCATATATTCAATCGGAATGCCAAAGTCAACAGGCAGACTGCTATTTTCAGGCAAGTATAAAACAGGCTCATGCCCCTGCTTCTGCAGTTCACGAATGATTAGACGATCAAACTCCTGTTCAAACCCGCCTGACGTCTTCACTGTTTCTAAAATTGCGACGCGCATTATTTGCTCTCCAATTTTTGTAACTCATAAAGTTTCAAATACTTCAGCATCGTATAGAAAAAATGGTTAAAACACATATATGTCCCCATCCAGCCGTCTAAAAAACCTGCGCGAAGGACAAACATCTTAAAAAAGCCGCCCAAACTATGCGTAAACACTTTTCCCAGGGAAGTTCTTTTCCCATTTTTATATGCATCCTCTGCCCAGATAGTGGTATACTGGCAGAGCTTCCCTTCCCAGTGATGCCAATTTTTATACGTATAATGCTCAATATGTCCTGGTAATGCTTTAACTGGCAGGCCGCACTCGGAATGCTCATGCACTTTATTCACCCACTTAACCTGGTTTCTGGGGAACATTCTGAGAACATGATCAGGTTTCAGTACGCCATGACTAAACTTCGTACCAAATGCCACAGATTTTCTCTCGAAAGAATACTGATGATCCATACCTTCGCCAGAGACAATCTTCTTAACTTCTGCAATGACTTCGTCATTCAGCCTCTCATCCGCATCGAGATACAGCACCCAGTCCGCATCCGTCTGTTCCAGCGCGAAGTTTCTCTGGGCAGAAAAATCATTCGTCCAGGCGCGGAAGACCACCTTCGCGCCATGCTCTTTGGCAAGCTCTACCGTGCGATCCGTGCTGCCCGAGTCGATGACCACGACTTCGTCCGTGCATTTCTTCGCATTTTCTACCACGGAGACGATATTGTCTTCTTCATTACAAGTCAGAATCAGAATAGCGAGTGAGCTCATACTTTTCCTCATTTATTTCAGTAACAACTTAATCTTCTCTGCCACGGACGCATCGACTTCATCGAGCAGGGCATAGCGCTTACGGTAGTAGTTTCTCTTTCTCGTCGGGATCTCTTCCATGGTCTTTCTGGCTTCTGTCATCGGGAGCTCATAGAAGTGCTTGTCCTCGCAGGGATGGCCGCCAGACTCTTCCCAGAAATCGCTGAAACTGGTCTTCAGCTTCTTCTCCATGCGTATATGGGTATTCGCATAGTAACCGTAGTTCGTCACAGCATAGATATGCACAAGGCCGAGCGCTTTCGCGACTTCCTGCGTCACGTGAAGGATGAAATTCTTCGTACGATAGGAGTGACAACGGCGAGTGACTTTTTTGACCAGATCCTTCGCGTTCTCTACATTCGGCCCCTGCATCGCACCGATCCAGAGCGACATGTCTCCTTTTTTATCTGGCGATATCCAGAACATGATCCGGTAAAGCATGACATCATCCAGATGCAGTACAACGGAAAGAAGTCCTTCTTTCCGTTCCCCTGGATTGAAGGAAAGCTCAAAGCGCAGACTTCCGATTTCATCCTTTCTTTCCCAAAGCGTGTATGGTTTCTCCCCATACAGTCCCAGGAAAACGTCTTTCTTGAAGTACTTCTCCATAAAACCCATATGCTGTTCCAAGATCTTCGCGCGTTCATCAAAGGTTGACTTGTTATAGAAAAAGGCGCGCGTCGGCTGTTCGTAGACGAATGGATACTCTTTGGCAACCTTTGCCAGCAGTTCATTCTGGTGGAAAAACTGATGAATCTTCTTCATGCGGCCATTATTCAAAAGGCAGCGCGCGACGAAGACGACGCAGCGCTTCACTTCGCGCGGATTTTCCATATTGTAAATCTTTTTCCCTAATTCGATATAGTCCAACTTGTCATCATCCTTTGGTATTCTCTGCCTGTAGGCAGACTATTGCTATTTTATCTTTCTAAATTCTACTCTATCCTATCTGGAATGGCAAATAAAAAAGCCCCGCTTTCGCGAGACTTTTTTATTTCTCCAACTATTTTCCAGCAAGTATCTCCGGATGTCTGACGATCCATGATGTGATTGCATCTACGCCTGCGATTTCATCCGCATACCGGACTTTCCCTGATGTTTCTTCTTCCACAGGCAGTTTCTGACGGGTAATACTAAGGAGTTGATAAATCGATTTATCCGCCGCGCCCACGCACTCTTTTGTGAGCCAATGGTACGGTGTCACAACATGGTCTATCGGTTCTGTCAGCGATGACATCAGCGAATAATATTGGAATCCCTTCGGCGCAATCAGTTCAAAGAGGGTCGGCATGATATTCATATGACCGCCAATCGTATTCCCTGCGAAAATATCCTGCGTAATCTCCGGATGATGCATCGCAAAGGAGGTGCAATATTGCTCACGAAGTGTAATTTCCTGCCGTTCCATCGTATCTCCGGGATGAATCGGCAGGTATGAATGATCCCCAGTCACGATGAACAGGGAATCCGGATATGCTTTTTTCATTTCTATGATGAAATCTGAAATGGCTTTATCACTGTACCAATACGTTCCAAGCACCTTGCGTTTTTTATTATTCTTTCTGACTGACTCAGGCAGGTCTTTCAAGACGGAGTCTGCATCAAATCCAAGACTTTCCAACGGTAGCTTGTACGGACCATGGTTGGACGTGGTATAGACATAATGGAAGGTGGGTGTGCCATCATCCATTTCCTGTATAAGTCTGGCTGCATTCTGCAGGAAAATATGGTCATAGATTCCTACCCAGGTCCTAGGCGAATCCGGCGGGCAAAAATCAGTGGCTCCCATGACCTGATCGAAGCCAACCGCCGGGCCATATTTATCAAAATTTCCATAGGTCGGATTACCGCCATACCAGTAAATCGACCGATATCCAAGTTTCCTCAGCTGGTTCGGCAAGGTGGTCGCCAGCGTGCCATGCCAGAAATCTTCGCGCTCATTCAGCTCAAGCTTCGCATCAAAAATCCCCGTCATCAGACTAACGATGGCCGGACGGGAAATCATGCCGGCCGGCAGGAAGTTGTCCAAAACAGCCGTATGCGGGTCTTTACGAAAGGCTTTCGCTCCATCCATGATGTGATAGTCGCTGTAAATATCATCCAGTGGCATCTGCGAGTAGCTTTCACCAACAATTAAAAAGATATGTTTAGGCTTCTTTATACGGGCGCCTTTCGCAGTATGAACAAACGCTTCCACTGGATTCTTCAATGATTTCCACTTTTCCGCCTTCATGCTTTCTGGCATGATAACATCCATCGCTGCCGCATCTTCTTCATCCGAATGTTGCAGCCCTTCCTGCAACGGATGCTTGAGCACCACTTTCAATTGCACAAGATCATCCACCGTAGCACGAGCCATGAAGATGTCTTTTTTCACAATGCTGGGAATGGTATCCCATTCTGGTTTGTCATCATGCATAAATGTCCCGCCATACCGAAAATAGTAATAAATGGCGACTACGGCTAAAACAACGCAGACATTAAGCGTAATCTGCAGAAGATCCGATGACACATGATAATATGGGAACTGCGGAATCAGCATAAATACCTTCCCCGCCCACCAGCAAAGCAACGTATATGGAATATAGCTGAGGAGTAACAAAGCTCCGTGATCCTGATGGAAGAAAATATCCAGCAAATTGTGTTTCTCGGCATTCTTGCCCAGCCATAATGTGCTGTTGAAAATATCATGATAGTGATAATAGAAAATCATTTTTCCAAGGAATGCCGTATATATGGCAATTGCATACATGGTTACGGCCACCTGACGAATCGTATCCCCCACAGAATAGTAGAAAGGCAGAAACGCGCCTGGCAAGCTCACCAAGAGAACTAGCAGTAAGAAAAAATACGCATTGAGATCCATGCCCCACCAAAAGCCGTAGCGGAAGCAATGGTACCACTTGCGCCACTCTCCCAAAGGACTTTTCTTCGCACGGTAAATCTCGATAAATAGAAGTCGGAATAATGCACACAATACAGGAGGCAAAATGGCAATTTGCAAATCCCGTTGTATCCCATCAAAGAATAAAGAGAACATAGATTGACCCTTTCCTCATGAAAAACGTAATCCTGGCCAATAAAGAAGGAATCAGCCAACACTCATTTTAAAGCGTGCCGAAAAAATATGCAAGGTGCTTACTTTTATAAAGCAAGCGCCTTGCGTAGAATAACACATATGAAACTTTATTTCTTATACTTGAAATATCCGCCCTGGTCGAGGAAGTCAACGTACTCTTTGACGGCCTGTTCCATATCGGTAAATCCTTCGTCGTAGCCGGCTGCGAGGAGGTTCGTGAGATCGGCTTCAGTGAAATTCTGGTATTTTCCTTTCAGAACTTCCGGGAAGTCAACGTACTCGATCTCGCCTTTGCCCATGGCTTTGATGATGGCATTGGCTACTTCATTGTAGCTCTGCGCATGGCCAGGGCCGCAGTTGTAGATGCCGGAGGGGCCTTTGTGCTGCCAGAACCAGAGGTTCACTTTGACGACGTCTTTGACATAGACGAAGTCGCGGCGCTGCTCGCCGTCGCCTACAGGTTTTCCCTGAATGTCGCCCCAGCCACGGAAGAGGCGGGCTTTGCCGGTGGCGTTGATCTGGTTGTAGAGCTGGTAGTGAATGGAGGCCATCTTGCCTTTGTGGTGTTCCTGCGGGCCGTAGACGTTGAAGTATTTGAGGCCGACGACCTGGCTCTGGGCTTTCGGCATGACCTGACGGACGTAGCGGTCGAAGGCGAGTTTGGAGAAAGCGTAGGGATTCAGCGCGTCTTCGCATTCGTCACCTTCGCGGAAGCCGTGTTCACCGCCGCCGTAGGTAGAGGCGGAGGAGGCGTACATCATGGGGATGCGGTGACGCAGGCAGAAATGCAGAAGAGACTTGGAATATTCGTAGTTCGTGCGCATCATGTAGTTCACGTCGTAGACCATGGTGTCGGAGCAGGCGCCTTCATGGAAAACAACGTCGACGTCAGTACCGTCGAAGCGGTCGCTCTCGATGGCTTCGAGAAAATCGTCCTTGTGCTGGTAGTCGAGGAATTCGAGTCCACGAAGGTTTTTGTAGTTGAGGCCGTCTTTCAGATCGTCGACGATCAGGATGTCGCTGCGTCCCTGACGGTTCAATGTTTTGACAATGTTGCTGCCGATGAATCCGGCACCACCTGTGACAATAATCATATGTGTGTTCCTCCTTGTAAATAGTAGATAGGGATGAGTGCATCAAGGATCAGGAGTGACTGGTAACTGGGCGCGAGCCCGCGGGCAGTGGCCAGCAAAGCCAGCCTCCGCCCCTTCGGGACACCTCCTTCCGGAGGAAGGAGGGAGAAGCCAGAGTGGCAAGCATCGCCCGCTTTATACTCAGCGCGTGGCACCGCACCACCATTTCTCATTCGAGCAGAGCTTTCATTCGCAGTCAAAGCGCTAACCCTCTTAAACCGGTTAAAATCTATTTCTCTTTCTTGAGCGCCGCTATGAGTTCTTCCTGACTGACGGCGTAGGTGCCGAGCTTGGCGACTACGACACCGGCGGCGAGGTTCGCGAGGTAGGCACTGTCCCTCGAAGCAAGGCCACCGGCGATGCCCATGGCGAAGACGGCGATAACGGTGTCACCGGCGCCGGAGACGTCGAAGACTTCCTGCGCTTTGGTGGGGATGTGCTCGATTTCTTCCTCTCTGACAAGGGAGAGACCGGCTTCGGAGCGGGTGACGATGATGCTGCCGAGGTGGAATTTCTTCATCACAGCGCGGGCTGCTTGCTCGACGGGCGCGTCTTCATTGCGGATAGGATCGGTGAGAACGGCGTTGATTTCCTTGAGGTTCGGCGTGATATAGTCCGCACCGGCGTACTTTATCCAGTTCGTCCCTTTCGGGTCGACGATGACAGGCACGTGGTGCGCCTTGCAGGCAGCGATGATGGCCTGGCAGTTTTCTTTCGTGCAGACGCCTTTGCCGTAGTCGGAAATAATGAGGCAGTCCAAGCCTTCTTGGAGCTTTTGCTGGATGTAATCCAGAAAACGGGCAGCATCGTCTCCGGTGATGGGCGCAGATTCTTCAAAGTCGAGCCGGAGCATCTGCTGATGCCCGCCGATGATGCGGAGTTTCGTCGTGGTCGGACGGTCGGTCTTGATGAGGCCTTCGCAGGCGATGCCTCTCTTGTGAAATTTCTCCAGCAGGCTTTTGCAGTGGTAGTCATCGCCCACGAAACCAGCGATGGAAGTCTGGCAACCGAGGCGCGCCAAGTTGTGCGCCACATTCGCCGCACCGCCGAGTGTCTCCATTTCCGAGCGTACGTGGGCGATCGGCACAGGGGCTTCCGGGGAAATGCGGGTGACTTCGCTGTAGTAGTATTTGTCGAGCATGACGTCACCTGCAACGAGGATGCGGCAGCGCGCGGTATGCTCATTCACAAAGTCGTAAAGTTCTTTCTGTTTCATAATGTCCTCTCACAGCGCGATGATGCGGCACTGGTGGTTTCCGCGCTCTCTGGGCAGTTCGCGCGCGGACTTGCCGCCGTAGCGGGCCAGTAGTTCTTCGCTGTATTTCATCACGACATCGACGGGGATGTGTTTCATGCAGGCCATGTGGTCCTCGCCTTTTTTCGGACAGTCGTGGATACCGCAGGGGTGGCAGGACTCCGGCGTCTTGATGACAATGTCTTTGCCATCATAGGGGTAGAAGGTCGGCACCGGGCTCGCGCCGAACATGGTGACGATCGGTACATTCATAGCGACGCCGACGTGCATCGGGCCGGAATCGGTCGTCAGAAAGAGGCAGCAGCGGCGAAGCAGCCCCGCCAGCACGGTAAGGCTGACTTTTCCGGTGAAGACATGTACCTTCGGACTGTCTTTTTCTTTCATTTTCTCTATGCATGCCTTGACGATCGCCACATCTGTCGGACCACCCAGAAAGGCGATGTGATAGCCTTCCTGAATGAAGTGGTCGGCACACTCGGCAAAGTAGGCATCGATCCAGCGCTTCGTCATCCAGCTTGCACCGATATTGAAGGCGATGACGCGATCGTCCTCAGCAAATTCTTTCTGCCAGAGGTCGGAGGCTTTCTTTTCCTCTTCGGGCGGCAGCCACATCTCGAGGCCTCTGTCATCGAGCTTCGTGCATCCAGCCGCTTCCTGCAAGACCTTCAAATGGCAGAGCGTCTGGTGCATGACCTTGTCCTTCGGCGTGTCCGCCATCGCCAAGTTTGGCATCCAGTGGTCAAAGAAACGATGGAAGAAGGGCTGCGCGTAACCGACGATTTTCTTCCCGCCGGAAAAAGACGCGATCGCCGAGGCTCTCTCATTGCGATGGTAATTGATCACGAGGTCAAAGTGACGTTTCCGTATCTGCCGGATGAAGCGGATGAGCGCCAGAATCCCCTTGTCTCGCCCGTGCTTGTCGATCAGGATGCATTCGTCGATGTTTTCATTGCAGCGCACGAGGTCGGCCAGCGGTTTGTCTGTCAGAAGCGCGATGTGGGCTTTCGGATAGTTTGCCCGCAGCGTCCGAAGCGCCGGCGTCACCAGCATGAGGTCACCGATGTGCATCGTATTGATGACGAGAATATTTTTGTATGTGGAAGTCATACACGTTTCCTTTGATTTCATAAATACACCCGGCATGTCGCTTAGTGGCTATGCGTCCTGCTCCGGGCTCTCCTTTTTCCAGTTTTGGCTAAGCACCAGAAGGCACCCTTGAACCAGCCAGAAGCTCTTCATAACGGCACCGTTACCAAAATTATACTCCGTCAGCCCCTGCAGCACCAGCGCCAGTGCCGATGCACACATCATCAGGGCATATGGATTTCCTTCCTGCCAGAAGCGCTTGAAAGAGTAACCGATGAAGCAGGAGATCAACGTCATAAAGCCAGCAAAACCGATGAGTCCGTTTTCCGCCAGCATCTGCATGAAGTTATTGTGGGCATGAGAAAGAAACGGCTCTTTTGCTTCCGGCGAAATATATTTCTTCTGATAATTGTCCTTGTACTGTCCCAAGCCAACGCCCGTGACCGGGTGGTCTTTGAACATTTCATACGCGCTGTGCCAGATCAGAAGTCGCTCGTGATTGGACTGGTTTTTGGTATCCGTAATGCTTTGAGCACGTTGCACCACGGGCGGGTATTGGGTAAGCCCTGCGCCGACGGCGAGCAGGCAACACAAAATGATCGCAGCCAGCTTTTTTCTCTGCGTGAGATAATAAAGAAGCAGTAAGGAAATCGTGCAAACTACTGCCAGCCATGCGCCTCTGGTCGCATTAAAGAGAAGCGCCGCCGAAAGCAGAATCAGTAAACCACCCATGTACCACCGCCAACGGCTTGCAGTAGATTCCTCAAAAAGCAGTACAAATAAAAGCGGCAAGTAGATGCAGAAATACCCTGCAAATGTCATCGGATGACCAAAGAAGCCAGCGGCTCTTGCATCACCACCCAGTCCCTGATACACCACACAAAGGCCACCTATCGCAATACCCGCCAAAGAGCAAGCTAAAATTCTTTTGGTCTGCTTTGCTTCCCTGATGGTCAATGTAATGATGAAAAAAGGCATAAGCCGCCAGAACCAGGCGTTGATCCAGACTTTCATTCCCTGCTTGATATCTCCACTGAGAAAAGCAGAGATCAGCATCGTTCCAATAAATATCCCAATAGCAAGATAGTACGTCTTATCTGGCACATGCATCGCAGCTCTGTTTTTAAAAGCATAAATCAGGAAACACAGTGTAGCTATGGCAAGAAGCGCATTGCCCACGGCAAGAGAAACAAATGACAGCATAGCAAAAGCCGCCATGGAAATATAGCAGTATTTATTCGTCACGATGGCCCATCCTTACCTATCAATCATCTTTTTTCAAAATCTCATGCACCAGCTGATACACCCGATCCACCGGAATGCTGCTCATCCTGCACTCCTTCGTCAGTGGATGATCTGCAATCAAAAAATGGCAGTTCGAATTGCCGTACGGGCCATTCCGCTTATGCGGCGTCGGGCCGAAGAGAGCGATGATGGGAGCGTGGACGGCGTTTGCGATGTGGAGTGGACCGGTGTCGCTGGAAATGTGAAGCGCCGCCATTTTTTCAAGAGCGGCGAGTTCTAAGAGATTCGTCTGTCCCATAAGGTTCACGGTATACGGGGAAGGAGAAATCTTCCGGATGGCTTCGCCCATGGGCATCTCGCCTTTTGAGCCCGCAATGACGGTGGTGATCTTGTCTTCGGCGAGTTTCCTTGCAAGCTCGCCCCAGTACTCGATGGGCCATTTCTTATAGTCACCTCGGGTGCCTGGGACGAGAAGAACATAGCTTCCTTTGACGCCGTTCGTCCGAAGAATCGTAGTGACGGTTTCCATTTCTTTTGTCAGATCAGGGAGAGGAAACTCGATCTTGTCTGCGGGGCAGCCCAGATAACGCATGACGTCTAAAAGCTGTTCGATAATGTGTCCGTGATTGTGGGGCCCGGAAATGGGTTTGCTGAAGAGGAAGCTGCCTTCTCTGCCATCGTGGTAGCCGATCTTTTTCTTGCCGCCGGAGAGAAAGGAGATGAGCCCGCTCTTGGCGATCATCTGCAGGTCGATGACGAGGTCGAAGTGATGCGCATGCAGGTCTTTGCGGATCTCTCTCCAGTAGGAGAACTGCTTGATGCGCTTCCGGTCGACGAGGTAGACTTCATCGATCCACGGCTTGCCGGGAAGGATCCCCGCAAAGGCAGGATGTACAGCCCAGGTGATCCTCGCTTCGGGATAGGCCTTGCGCAGGGCGTAGAGGGAGGGAAGCGCGTGGATAATGTCTCCTAAGGAGCTCATTTTTATGATCAGGATATTTTTATACGTCTTTGGCATGATGGATGTCCTTGGATCCGGCTCATCTCGCCGTATCTTGGGCGTTTTGGCGGATCGGAATGATAAAATATATTTCTATTTTATCACATTTCAACAGCTGCTTCGATGAAAATCTACTAAAAAAGGAATGCCCCCTTCTTCGAGCGTCCTGCTTTCAAGAGATTGCTCAATTCACCATGGATGATATATGACGTCTCCCAGCCTCCTTGTCTATGAGTCTCCCCGTCTCATTCTCCCCAACACACAAAAATCCCCGGGACCACTCCCGGGGATTTTTTCATACTAGATTTATTCTGTGACGACGGAAACGTGAACGGTGCTGGTGACCTGCTGGTGGACCCAGACCTCTACGTCATATTCACCGACGGTCTTGATCGGCGCTTTGAGACGGATATTTTTCTTTTCGAGCTTGAATTTGTACTGCTTCTCGAGAGCTTCGCTGATGTCCTTGCCGGTGACGGAGCCGAAGATGCGGCCGTCTTCCCCGCTCTGGACTTTGATGACGACCTTGACGGCCTTGAGCTGGGAGGCCATGATGACGGCTTCGTCTGCTGCGACCTTGCTCTTGAATTCTTTCGCTTCCTGACGCTGGGAGGCGGTATTGAGGTTTGCCTTGGTGCCTTCTACGCCGAGGCCTTTGCGGATGAGCACGTTGCGGCCATACGCATCAGCGACTTCGATGACGTCGCCCTTTTTTCCCATTTTCTTTACGTCTTGCAGTAATACGACTTTCATTCTTTTTCCTCCTCTACTTGTTTACGGACTTGGGTCAGGATGACCTTTTCCGCTGCTTCTTTATTTCCATCTTTGCCCAGCTGGCAGCCTGCCACGGTGAGATGACCGCCGCCGCCCAAGGCTTCCATGACGACCTGTACATTGATCGAGCCGTCGGAGCGGGCAGAGAGACAGAGTCCATTGTCTGTGTGATAGAAAAGGAAACTGGTCCGGATCTCCTTCACGGTCACAAGGTAGTCTGCGATCTGTCCGGCGAGTACCTGGGAGTCTTCTGTCCCCTCCGGGCACTCGGCGATCGCGATATAGTTATCGATGAGCTTCATATGGGCCAGGATCTCTGCCTTGGTCTTGATGAAGTGGATGTCCTCCGCAAAGAGCCTGTGGACGAGCTTCGTATCTGCCCCGCAGCGGCGCAGGAAGCTCGCCGCGTCGAAGGTCCGGACGCTGGTCTGGACGGCGAAGTTCTTCGTGTCGACGACGATGCCTGCATAGAGGCAGGACGCCTCGATCTCATTCATTTCTTCATCCCCGCCGTAGTACTGGACGAGCTCGGTCACAAGCTCGGACGCCGATGAGGCGGATGGCTCCATGTATGTCAGAAGCGGCTGTCGGATGATGGAGGCCGCACGGCGGTGATGATCGATGACGACCTTTTTCACGGCTTTTTTGAGGACTTCCGGGGCTGCGACGAGCTCGGGGATGTGCGTGTCGGTGATGATGACGACGGTCTTATCCGTCATGAGTCCCTTTGCCTCGCTCTCGTCGATGAGGAGCCCTTCGGCGGCACCGCTCTTCTCGATGGCATCGACCATCTTGCGGCAGGTGTCACGCTCCTTCGAGAGGACGACATGCGCCTCGACATGGGAGGCGCGCGCGAGGTGGGCGACGCCGACCGCCGATCCCAAGGCATCGAAGTCTTCATGATTATGCCCCATGACGAGCACCATATCTGCGTCTTCGATGATCTCCTTCAGCGCCTGTGCGACGACGCGGACGCGCACACGGGTGGAGGAGACGGACGTCGGCGATTTCCCGCCGAAGGCCTTCACTTCCTTCCCGAGGCGGACGATGACCTGATCCCCGCCGCGTCCAAGGGCGAGGTCAAGGGAGACTTGCGCCTCTTCGAACTGTTTCATGAAGGAATCGCTGCTCTGGACGATGCCGATAGAGAGCGTGACCGGGATGCGGTTCACCGTATGAATCGCGCGGACTGCATCGAGGATCTCGAAATTGCTCTCCATCATTTCCGCAAGTGCCTTGTGTGAAATGCACGCCACGAAATCATTCGTCGAGTACTGCTTGATGAAGCCCTCTTTCGCATTGAAGGAGGAGAGGACCTTCTCCGTGACATCCGAGAGCAGGGCCGAGCGCTCGACATCGGTGAGGTCCGCGGTGACCTCCGGCACATTGTCGATACGGATGAGGCAGAAGACCGGCCGCGCTTCATCGCACGCCTTCACCGCTTTTTCGACATCCGTGCGGTCCATGAAGTAGAATACCATGAAGTGCGTATCGTTCTTCTCTCCGGTGTCCAGAAATTTGTAGAAAACACGGAAGAAGGACTCGCCCGCATGGCACTCGAACCACCCGGTCTTGCCCCAGATCTTGGAGATCTTCTGCCCGGTGATGAGATCCTGAAAACGGACTCCGACCTCAGCTCCCTCGCCGAGCCAGCCACGGAAGACATTGTTCGCCCAGACCAGCTCTTTCTTCTCATCCATCATCGCGATGCCGACAGGGAGGTTCTTCACCGCATACACCGTACCGGCCGAAACGCCCGAGGACAGGTCATCCAGATAGCGCAGGAGCTTCTTCTCCTGCCCGTAGTCGGAGCGTTTCACGTAGACGATGACCCCTGCCACGATGATAAAGAAGAGCAGCCCCAGCGGCCAATTCTGCGTGGCAAGCAGCAGTGCAGCCAAGAGCAGGAGGCCGATCATGAGCTTTGCGGTCCTCGTATATACCCATATATCGCTCAGCATAGTTGTCTCCTTTGTTCGTTACGAAATCGGGAGGCGGCCTGTCTCACGGGCAGCACCCGCCGATTTTTTTGACGATTCTTACTCTTTATCGTACTCGAAACAGGAGAAGAATGCAAGAGGGCAGGGCGGGAGGCTCTCCCCCATCGCCCTTTCGGGCAATGGATCTTTGAGACCCATCGCAGACAGCCTCGAGGATAAAAGGTCTGTCCACAAACGCCGCCCCTCATGCCACTAATGAGGAACGCGCCGCCATGGCTAAAAGCTCGGTCCATGCACCGAAGGAAAGCCCCCTCTTCCGGGTCTTCTCATATCGAAAGAAAGCGAGACCCTCTATCCCGCCTCACAAAGAAAAAAGCCCCATAAAAAGGAGCCCTCCTCTGCCTAAGATTCTTTGTTTATCGGTGATCGCACGGGAACGGGAAAACGGGTCTATGCTATATCAATACGTGCTTGGGAAAAGACATATTTCATCGCAGAAACCGATCTTGTCTGTATTTTCATGCACCGCTTCGTCATCTTCCTTCTTACAAGCCCGTTATCCGCGTCAGATGATCCCCTGTCCCCTGATCGCCAGTTTCGTCAATTTTTCGAGCACGCTTTCCAGCGAACCCTCATTCACCACGATCTCGTCTGCCGCCTTGCGATAGAGGGCGATGCGCTCATGGTAAAGCGTGTAGACTTTCGCACTGCCTTCGGCAAGAAGGGGGCGGGTGCTGACCTCTACATCGCCTGCGATGTCTTCGGGGCGGCGGTCGATGAAGTAAATGGTGCCGGTCTTTTTCAGTCGCTCGATATTGACAGCGCGCTTCACGACGCCGCCACCGGTCGCGATGACGAGGCTTTCCCTCTTTGCGAGGGCTTCGATGGTGCGTTCTTCGGTATCACGGAAGCAGTCTTCGCTCACGGCGAAGAGCTCGGGGATGCTCTTTCCTTCTTTTTCTTCCAAATAGGTGTCGGCATCCACGAAGGAGCGGTGCAGGGCTTCAGCCAGTCGCCGCCCCAGTGTGGATTTCCCGCAGCCGGGCATGCCGATCAGGATGATATTTTTCATGAATGCTCCTTTGGGAAAATGGGCTAAGGATTAGCCTCTCGGGGCGTGTTGCCCCTTTGATTGCGAATGAAAGAGGTTCAGCGGGTTCTATAGGTTCAAGAGGTTCAAAGGGGCTGGTGCGGCGCATAAAAATATAGAAGCGCCGCGGAGCGGAGGTTTGAAACCAGCGGTTTTCTCGTATCGCAAACCTAATCCCTAGTTACCAATCCCTAGTCACTCATTCCTGCCTTCAAACTTGTAGTAGCGGCTTCGCCGCCATGTTAGATGATGGTATTCTCGTATCGTCAGCCTTCCCCTCGAGGGGAAGGTGCCCCGAAGGGGCGGATAGGGCACAGGCGGCATGAAAGGCAAATGAGAAAGAATGCCACCCAGTCTCTTAGTCTCTAGCCGCTAGTCACTCATTTCTTCTGCGATCTCTTCTGCGATGCGATCGGGGATCTCTCTTTCCAGCCAGATCTCTTCTGCCGCGATGGCCTGCATGACGAGCATGTACATGCCATTGGCTTTGTCCGCATGCGAAGCGTCATGGAGGAGGCGGGTCTCCTTCGGGTTGTAGATGATGTCGATGACCTTGGAAAAATGCCGGGCGGCCTCTTCGGAGATCGGTGAAACGCCGACCTTGGGATACATACCAACCGGGGTGGCGTTCACGAGAAGTGCGCCTTCTGCCTCTTTTTCAAAAGCGGCGTAGTCCATGAGACGGACGCGGCGCTCTTCTGCAAAGGAGCGGAGATCGGAGTCCACCTTCTCCGGATGGCGGGAGATGACGCGGATCTCTGCTGCGCCTTCATCATAAAGGCACTGGATGATGGCGCGCGACGCACCACCGTGACCGAGGACGACGGCGGTCTTTCCATTGACCTTGGCATCGATCTTTCGGAGCGTTCTCCGAAAGCCGAAGTAGTCGGTGTTGTATCCCACGAGCTTTCCGTCTGCCTTGGCGATGGTATTCACCGCACCGATGGTCTTTGCTTCCGTGGAAATGTCATCCAAAAAGGGGATGACATCGAGCTTGTAGGGGATAGTCACATTCAGCCCGTCGCAGGCGGTGAGGGTATCCCGCAGTACTTCACCGAAGTGGTCCCTGGGGATCTCGATGAGGTCGTAGCGCCCGGGGATGGACAGCTTGTGAAATAGTTTTTCGTGAATTACAGGAGAAAGGCTGTGTCCGAGCACTTCTCCGATCAGTCCGAGTTTCATAAAAATCTCCTTGGGGTTAGCAGGTTCTACGGGGGCAACGGGTTCAATGGGAAGGCGGCGGCTTCGCCGAGATCTTTCGGCTCAGTGCTCCACATTCCGCACACGACTTTTCTAACAAACGACATTTGACTCCGCTCAGGATGACGAAAAGGGACGAGGCCCGAAGATCTGCGAGGCATCGGGTTTCCTGTTTGAGGCTTCCCCATCGGCCACCTGCCCGCGAATGACAAAGATTTCTCGCTTCGCTCGAAATGACAATGCGAGGTGGAGATGACGTCTCCCAGCCACTATCTCTTACACGACGGATAATTTCCCAGGATCTTGAAGTACGTGCACATAGAAGCGAGCCCGTGGAGGGTCTGCGCATTGGATGGGTCGTGGATGCGGCCTTTGACGTCGATGTGGAAGAAGTACTCGAAGGGATGGCCTTCCATGGGACGGGACTCGAGGTGCGTCATATTCATGCCGCCGTAGAAGAAGTAACCAAGGACGTGGTAGAGCGCGCCCGGCTCATGCTTGACGGAGATGACGAGGGTGATCTTGTCCGCGTCTTCGGTGATCTCCATCTTCGGGGCGATGATGAAGAAGCGGGTGTAGTTGCTCTGATTGAAATAAATATTTTCCGCGAGGACGGAGAGCCCATAGAGGCGGGCTGCGGTGCGGCTGGCGACTGCGGCCTGGTTCTTCCTGCCGTCTTCGGCGACGCGCTCTGCGCTCCGAGACGTGGAGAAATACGGCTCGAGCGTCCAGTCTCTGTGCTCATTGAAGAAGGGGCGGCACTGACGGAAGCCCTGCGGATGGGAATAGACGGTGTCGATATCGTCCAAGGTCGCGCCGGGAATGCCAAGAAGGTTGTGCTCGATCTTCACCAGTTGCTCTCCGACGACGGCACAGTCGTATTTCTGGATGAGGTCGTAGACTTCGGTGATGCCGCCGGTCGAGGAATTCTCGATGGGCAGGACTCCGTAGTCGATGGTGCCGTCTTTCACGGCTTTCACGACGTCTTCAAATAAAGGGAAATAGGATTCTTCCCGTTCCTTGCTGCCGAATTGCTGCTCCATGGCCTCGTAGGTGTAAGAGCCTTTCGCGCCATAGCAGCCGACTTTGAGTGTATGTGTCATAGGATGTCTCCGAAAAAAAGGTGCAGGCTTCAGGGTTAGCCCGTGGGGCGTGGTGCTCTTTGATTGCGGGTGAAAGCTTCGCTTGAATGAAAAATGGTGGTGCGGCGCATAAAAATTAAAAGTGCTGCGGAATTTACGCGCCGTTGTCATCAGAAGCGTAGCCGAGGGTCTTTCCTGGCACTGCGGTCAGTATCACATAAGAACTGGCAGGGAAACGACGCCTTGGTATACGTATTTCTGCTTTCGCACATGCATCGTTTATCGGTCTGCAAGAAAGATTTCTCGCTTCGCTCGAAATGACGATGCGAGAAGGACTGTTGTTCCCCAGTCACCAATCACCAGTCACTAGTCACTAATCACTAGTCACCAGTCACCAATATCTCGTCCAGGATAACAAGTGCCGCGGCGGTCTCGATGACAGGGATCGCGCGAGGGATGATGCAGGGGTCGTGACGGCCGCCGATGGTGAGGAGGGTGTCCTTCCTTTCGGCGAGGTTCACGGTGAGCTGGGGTTTTCCGATCGATGCGGTCGGCTTGATGGCAAGGCGGAAGATCACGGGGGTGCCGCCGGAGATGCCGCCCAAGATACCGCCATTGTGGTTGGTCTTTGTTTCCACCTTCCCCTCCGCCCAGTGCATGCCATCATTCGCCGCCGAGCCTTTCATCGCCGCAAGGCCGAAGCCGTCTCCAAATTCGATGCCCTTCACGGCGGGGATGGAGAACATCATGTGGGACAGCTCGCTCTCCAGCGAATCAAAGAAGGGATCGCCAAGCCCTACGGGAAGGCCGGTCACCATACATTCGACGATACCGCCGACGGAGTCTCCCTCCGCCTTGGCGGCGAGAATGGCGGCTTCCATCTTCTCGCCGATATCCTTGGTGAGGACGGGGAGCTTCTCTTCACGAAGAGAAGCGAAGGTCGCCTCGCTCTCTCCCAAAGGATCGAAGCGGCGGTCCTCGATCTCCGCGATGCGGGTGACATGCGCGCCGATATGGATGCCTTTGGCAGAGAGTACCTGCCGGGCAATGGAGCCCGCAAAGGTCAGGGGCGCGGTGATGCGGCCGGAGAAATGGCCGCCGCCGCGGTAGTCATTGTATCCGCCATACTTCACATGTCCGGTGTAGTCGGCATGTCCGGGGCGCATACAGTCTTTCAGAATGCCATAGTCCTTCGAGTGCTGATCGCCATTTCTGATCTCCATTGCGAGCGGTGTCCCCGTCGTGTGGTCATTGAAATAGCCGGAGAGGATCTCAAAAGCGTCCTTCTCCCTGCGCGGGGTCGCCAGTGCGCTGCTGCCCGGAGCGCGGCGCGCCATATCCCGGCGCACAGCGTCCCAGTCGATGGAGATCCCTGCGGGAAGTCCGTCGATGATGCAGCCGATGGCCACGCCATGGGATTCCCCAAAAATGGTGACTTTCAGTTTTTGTCCGAATGTATTGCTCATAGAATATGTCCTTTGATGGGTTCAGGGTTCAGGGTTCAAGGTTAGCCCGTGGGGCGGAGCATTCCCTGATGGTGGATGAAAAAGGTTCAGCGGGTTCTATAGGTTCAAGAGGTTCAAGGGGGGGCAGCGCATTTCGTCATCCTGAGCGGAGAAAAACGTCGTGTGTTAAGGAAACGCTGATTCAATCGCAGAATCAGATTTCATATGGATTTTTATACATAGTGTCGTCGACATTCTCCTTAAATAGCTCGCTATTCGCGTCGAATGTCTCCTCGCTCTGTATAAAAATCCAAGAATGAAGTCTGATAACGATTTAATCAGTGTTTCCTTAAAAATGGCTTATCTGAAATATGAGAACTGAGTCGAAGGAACTAAGCGCCGCAGAATTTTGATAGCGCTTCGCGCCGTCGTCATCGAAAGCGTAGCCGAGGGTCTTTCTTTGCACTGCGGTCAGTATCACATAAGAACTGGCTGGGATACGACGCCTTGGTGTTACGTATTTCTGCTTTCACACATGCATCGTTTATCGGTCTGCAAGAAAGATTTCTCGCTTCGCTCGAAATGACGATACGGGAGTCTGAAGTTTTCCAGTCCCCAGTCACTAATCACCAGTCACAAGCCGTCCCCCGACCCGCTTGAAATCCTCCCAGAATGTCGGGTACGATTTCCGGACGCTTTCCGCGCCTTCGACGGTCAGAGGCGCACTGCATTTCGCAGAGACGGCGGCGAGGGCCATGGCGATGCGGTGGTCGTTCCACGAGGAGACGGCGCCGCCGGTGAGATGGTCTTGGCCGCGGATCAAGAGGCCGTCGGGCTTTTCTTCGATGTCCGCGCCGAGCTTCGTGAGCTCGACAGCCATGGCATGGAGACGGTCACATTCTTTCAGGCGCACGCGAGAGGCATGAATGATCTCAGTCGTGCCTTCGCTGACAGCGGCAAGGGCAGCGAGCGCCGGCACGAGGTCAGGGCAGTCTTCGGCATCGATCACGGTCCCCCGTGTCTTCGATGGCTTCGCTGAGATCATGCCGTCCTCTTCGCGGATGTCTCCGCCCATCTTGCTAAGGATGGTAAGGATCGCTTTGTCCCCCTGCTTTGAGTCAGGGAAAAGTCCCTGCAGCGTGATGCCCGCTCCCGTGAGACCGCTGACTAGCCAGAAGGCGGCCTGCGAGTAGTCCCCTTCCACGGCAAATGCGCCCGCCTTGTAGGACTGCCCGCCCGGGATCTCGTAAAGCTCGGGGCTTTTCTCATGGATGGTGATGCCATGACGGGCAAACGTATCCAGCGTCATATCGACATAGCTCTTTGACTCGAGCGTGGTCGTGCTGATAAGTACGGAGTCATCCTCGGCAAGCGGCAGTGCAAAGAGGAGGCCGGTGAAGAACTGCGAGCTGACATCTCCGGGAAGCGCATAGCGCCCGCCGGGAAGCTGCCCTTTGACCGTAAGAGGAAGACCGTCCCGGTTGTCGAAGGAAATGCCCTTCTCATCAAAGATCCCGTAGTACGGTGTCAGCGGGCGCTCCGAGAGGCGGCCATGCCCCACATAGCGGATGACATTCCCTGAAATAAGACCGAGCGGGATGAGGAAACGCAGTGTCGAGCCGGACTCTCCTGCATCGGCTTCGAGCAGTCCTTCCTGCGGGGAAATGCCGCCGGAAATATGGAAGGTGAGACCGTCTTCGGCAGCCTCTTCTGTAAAATGCGCGCCCATCAGCGAAAGGATGCGGACGGTGGCTTCGATGTCCTGTGACAGGGTCACGCCGGAGAGCGTCGTTTTCCCCTTGGCAAGCGCAGCGGCGATCAGCTCGCGATGCGTCATGCTTTTCGAGGACGGCACGCGGAGCACGCCGGAAAGCGGCGTGGGGGTGATGGTGATATGCATAGTGGTACTCCTTGGGGGAAAGGGTTCGGGGTTCGGGGCACGTCCCGGGGCGTGCCGCCCCTTGATTGGGGATGAAAGCTTTGCTCTCTAGTTGGAAGTGAGGAGTTAGGAGTGGTGGTGCGGCGCATTTCGTCATCCTGAGCGGAGAAAAACGTCGTATGTTAAAAAAAGGCTTGTCTGAAATATGAGAACTGAGTCGAAGGATCTAAGCACCGCAAAGTATAAATAGGGCGATGCCCGAAAGTGGTATTCAAGTCACTAGTCACTCGAGGCTCCTAATCCCTAGCTACTAACCATCCCTGCTTTCAAACTTCAGGCTTAGCCCTAGGGCGACTCGCCCCTTGATCGCAAGTGAAAGAGGTTCAGCAGGTTCTATAGGTTCTGAAGGTTCAACGGGGGCGGTGCGGCGCAAAGCGCCGAATTTATATTTGCGGCGAAGCCGCCACGAGAGCCCTGAACCCATCAACCTGAACCCCTTCTTCTATTCCGTCACGATCCAGTCAGCGAGCGCTTCTGTCGGGACTTTCACAAGCTCTGCCCGGCCGATGCTTCTCATGACGACCAGCGTGATCTCCTTGCCGCGGCGCTTCTTATCGTGCAGTGCATGCGGAATGAGCTCCTCCGCCGGGACGCCGATGGCGGTCGGAAGCGCGAGCTTCTTCAGGACAGCTCGCAGGCGGTCGGTGCATCCGCGCTCTGTATAGCCGAGCTTTTCAGTCTGCGCAGAGAGGAGACTCATGCCGATCGCGACACCTTCGCCGTGGGTGTAGGTGCTGTAATGGAAGTAACGCTCGATGGCATGACCGATGGTATGGCCGAAATTCAGCATCTGCCGGCTGCCATTGTCGTACTGGTCTTCCTCTACGAATTTCGTCTTCTGCAGGACGCTCCGCAGGATGATCTCCTCGATGTTCTTCTCCAGATCCTCCTTTGTCTCGATGGACTCGAAGAGCTCGAAAAGCTCACGGTCACCGATGCATCCGTACTTCACCGCTTCAGCCAGACCATCATGCACGTAGCGGGTCGGCAGGGTGGAGAGCAGGTCCGGATCGATGAATACGCCCTTGGGCTGATAAAAAGCGCCCGCCAGATTCTTCCCGCTTCGAAGGTCGACAGCGACCTTGCCGCCGACAGAGCTGTCGATCTGCGCCAGAATGGTGGTCGGGATCTGAAAGAAATCAATGCCTCTCATGTAGGAGGCAGCGGCAAATCCCCCGAGATCCCCCGGAACGCCGCCGGAGAGTGTCACGAGCGCATCGCTTCTTGACATATCAAAGCCGGCAAGCGCCTCCAGCACGTCACCGAAGACACGAAGATTCTTGCTGGCTTCCCCTGCCGGTATGGCGATCACCTTCACGTCAAAGCCGGCGCCCTTTAGGATCTCTCTGATCCTTTCTCCATAGATGCGGCGCACATGATCATCCGTCACGACGGCGATCTTCTCCGCCTTCGTCAGCTGCCTCAGCTTTTCACCGACGCTCGAAAGAAGACCGCGCCCGATCTCGATCCGATACGAATCACTTCCCAGATCAACCTTCACTGTCTTCATGCATGAGTTCCCTCCTTCGTCTGCCTGCCTCATTCAGAAAAGCCTCCATTCCCTCGCTGTCCTCTCTCTCGATCGCATCCCTGAGCACCTGCAGCTTCTCGCTGAAGCGGTCGATCTCATCCAGCAGCTTCTCGCGGTTCGACAGGAAAAGCGATGTCCACAGACGACCGTTGATATCCGCCACGCGCGTCTCATCACGAAAAGATCCGCCCATGAAATACTTCGTCTCTTTATTATAGGACTTGCTTTGGATGAGCGCCGTCGCGATGACATGCGTGAGGTCGCTCGTGTAAGCGATCGCACGGTCATGCGCATCGGCTGTCACCTTCGGCACATGCCGGCAGCCGAGAGCGCGCGCCATCTCCTCGATGAGCGTGATGTGCGAAGCACTGTTTCCCGCCTGCGGGATGATGACGTAGTTCGCACCGAGGAAAATCTCTGCGTCCGACTGCGAGAGTCCTGCGCCTTCATGCCCGCACATAGGATGTCCGCTGATGAAATCCATCCCCTCCGGGAGCTTTGCCTGAATTTTTTCGGCGAAATCATTCTTCACGCCGGCGATGTCTGTCAGCACGGCATCCTTCTTCAGAAGTCCGATCTTCTTTTCAATGAATGCCATCGTCCCCTTTTCCGGTGTGCAGAAAATGACGATGTCTGCGTCTTTCAGATCCTCTTCGGAGATCGAATCCACGATCCCCATCCGAAGTGCTTCCTGCGCGACACTGGCCGTGCGGTTGATCCCGATGACGCGGCTGCCGATGGCCTTGAAACGTTTGGCAAAGGAGCCGCCCATCAGTCCAAGGCCGATGACGGCGATCGTAAAGTGGCTAAAGTCGTGATTGCTGTCCATGTATGTGCTCTTTTCTGTTGAAATCGTGTTGCTATGGTCATTGTAATATATGAGAGGGAGAGGGTTCAAGGTTTGGAGTTAGCCCATAGGGCGTGCTGTCCCTTGATTGTTTGTGAAAGAGGGGGAGCAGGTTCAAAAGGGTTCATCAGGTTCAAAGGGGGAATGGGCGGCTTCGCCGCGAGTATATATGGGGGGCGATGCCCGAAGGTCTGCGAATAACAGGTTTCCCGTTTGGGATTTTCTGACATCGTACTTCTGACCGCGAATGACAAAGATTTCTCGCTTACGCTCGAAATGACGATACGAGAGTCTGCCATCTCCCAGTCACTAGTCACCAGTCACTAGTCACTAGTCACCTATATTTCCCTTCCCACGATCGGGGCGAGCTTTCGAAGATCTCCCATCATATGCTCGAAGGTCTCCGGCGTGATGGACTCTGCGCCATCGCACCATGCATGCTCGGGATCATTATGTACCTCGCACATGATGCCATCTGCACCGGCAGCGATCGCTGCCATGGCCATGGACTCTACCATCCAGCGGCGGCCGGTCGCGTGGCTCGGATCGACGATGATCGGCAGGTGGCTCATGCGCTTCACCGCTGCTACCGCCGAAAGGTCGAGCGTATTTCTCGTCGCCTTCTCAAAGGTACGGATGCCGCGCTCGCAAAGGATGACATTGTGATTTCCCTCCGACATGATGTATTCCGCACTCATCAGCCATTCCTCGATCGTCGCAGACATCCCGCGCTTCAGAAGCACCGGCACATGGAGACGGCCGACCGCTTTCAGAAGATCGAAGTTCTGCATATTTCTCGCGCCGATCTGGATGAGGTCGACCTTCTTCTCCAAGAACATGCCGATCTTGTCTGCACTCATGAGCTCCGTCACGACGGGGAGCTTCTCTTCTCTGGCCGCGGAGATCAGCATATCGAGCCCCTTCTCGCCAAGCCCCTGGAAAGAGTAGGGAGACGTTCTCGGCTTGAATGCGCCGCCGCGCAGCATCGATGCGCCGGATGCCTTCACGGCCGATGCAATGGCGCCGATCTGCGCCGGTGTCTCGATGGAGCACGGCCCTGCCATGACGACGAGCTTCTTCCCGCCGACCTTCACGCCGGCGACATCGATGACCGAGTCCTGCGGATGGAAGGCACGGCTCGCCCGCTTGTATGGTTCCTGCACACGCATGACCTTGTCGACCCATTCATTGCTCAGAAAATCGCGCTCATCAAGGCTCGTCGTATCTCCGACAAGTCCCAGTACGACCTTGCTCGAGCCGCGGCTTCTGTCGACCTGGAAGCCCTTCTCCCGAAGCTCATCCTCAAGTCTTTCGATCTCTGTCAGCGGTGCATTTTGTTTCATAACGATAATCATACGAATTCCTCCTCTTTGCCTTCAGGCAATACTTCTATGCTGCGTAATGGCTTCGACGCAAAAGAAACGGCCTCTCGATCAGACGCTGCGCCCGATCACCGTTTACCATCACCCGTCCCCCTAACAAAAAAGGACAGGCTCTCGTGGGCCTGTCCTCGATTCCTATCCTGCTTATCTGGAAGGGGTGATCCGCTCATGAGAATTTGTGTACACCAAATAGCCGCAGCCATAATAATAGCTGACGGTAAAGTCATACGCATATGCAGTTCTCATGGTGTCAGAGATCTGTCTCATGGTAGTTCTTCCTTTCGTTCGAAGTTATACCAAGTATAGCCAGCGCCCTGTCGATTGTCAAGAAGATTTATCGGGGCGCAGCGTGACTGGGGGACCGGAGGGCTCTCTCGGTCATTCATCTTTCCTATCACAGCCGCCCTATCCGCCCTGCGGAAAGCCCCAAAGCCTTGCCCCCTGCCCCTCGAACCGCTATAATAAAGTCACATTAAAATTTTCTCCGCACATGGTGCAGAAAGGCTCTCTCATGGCTGACAATACGATCCCATTCCCGACAAAAGGCAATTTCAATAAAAATCTCAAGGCAGATGCATTTGAGTCCTACCTCAAGAAGGAAGGGCTGAATTTCTTCCGCCGTCAGGATGCACATGACTCCTACGACACCGTCGTCTTCATGACCGCACTGCCTGCGGGCAAGCACCGCCTGGTCTGCGCCGTCATCACGGACAACAGCATGTACACCATGATCCGCGTCCACCTCGGCACCGCGCCGAAGGGCCCGGCCAGAAAGACCTTCGTCCCTTTCCTGAACAAGCTGAATGGGGAGCATGCCATCGTGAAATACACGATCGGCAGCGATGACAACGTCTTCCTCGATGTCTGCGTGACCTCCACGAACGAACACTTCGACCCCGAGACCGTCCGCGACACGCTGAATGTCCTCGTCTTCCATCTGGGTGAATGCTACGAAGACGTCGCCCGCCGTCTCGATAAACCGGGCGATGCCACAGACGGATTCTCACTGTGATGGGGACTAGAGATTAGGATCTTTAGACTTGGAGACTTTAGACTCGGAGACTTCAGACAAAAAGGACTTTTGATTCGCAAAAATCGAAAGTCCTTTTTCGTGTTCATGGAGCTATTATTTTACAGCCCCTTTTTACATCTAGTATTCCATGTCATAGGCTTGCAACACCAAAAGACATTCCATATACTAGACAAAGAAAGATTGTATTTAGATCAAAGAGGATACCATCTATGAAATATACTTTCATGCAAAAAAACAACAAAGTGATGGACGTAGAAATGGATCCCTACTATGGAGATGTAGAAGAGATCCTGCAAGTACACGATTCTCGAAGAATTCCATTATCCGTTCAATATCGGGACAAAAGGATGAAAGAGAAAAAGGCTTTCCAGGAATGGATCAATTATAGAAACATTCCGAAAACAAGAGCACTTGCGGGAAGCGTATTTAAAAACACAGACATACGAATCAATTCATTGTCTCTAAAAAGTTTGGGACTCAACCTAAACGATCAATACTGGTTTAAACCATACGGCAGCCTCATGCAGTGGGAAGATGTCAATTTCTTTGAAAATGACTTTTCGGGACATCCGCTCGGCATGAGTTTCCGAAATGAAATCACCTCATGGGAACCTCCCACAGGATTTTCCCCTGACTACAGCTCCAATGGGAACCTGCCTAAATACTGGTTTATTCAGAATGACATACGCTATCTTGCCAAAGCAGGTAAAAAGCCGTACTATCAGCAAATTACCAATGAAATCATCGCAAGTAAAATTCTTCAAAAAGCAGAATTACCTCATGTAACTTATGAAGTAAAAAAAATAGAGAAGAATATCTACTCCATATGTCCAACCTTTATTACCCCGGATACAGAATACATTCCAGCTTATGAAATTTTACAGGTACTTCCTTTTAAAAGACAGGATGGAGCATACCGGCATTTCATCGCATGCGGAGAAAAACTGGGTATTCCCCATGTCAAACAGGATATAGATGCCATGCTGCAATTTGATTATCTCATCAATAATACAGACCGGCATTTCGGAAATTTTGGATTTATCCGCAATGTCAATACCCTGGAATTTCAAGGCGTAGCCCCCATTTTTGATAACGGCAATTCACTCTGGTTTGATTCACCCGTAGAACTGATCAGTCCATTCAAACAGCCAGCTTATCCATTTTCAGAAAAACAGGAAAAACAGGTCAAACTAACCGATTTCACCAATCACTGGTTTGAAAAGCTCCCTTCAGACTGGATCGAAAACACCATCCGGGAAGAACTTGCAAAAAATGAGCTGATAAGCAAAGAACGTGCTACCAAAATTAGTGCAACGGTAAAAATACTGCAAAGCAACCTGAGCATTTATGCACATGCCCGAAAAAGAAAAGAAGAGCAGCAGGAATAAAACAAAGGGGCTGTGAAGAAATGAATTCTCATTTCTTCACAGCCCCTTTGGGGTCTAAGATCCGTGTAAAAGCGGAAAGCAAGGCGATCCTAGTCCCTAGTCACCGATCTCGCAAAGCAGCTTCTTCGCATGCTCCTTTGCAAGCGATACGAGCTTCTCTTTGTCGGCCTCGGTGGAAACGCCCGGGATGAACATCGCGCCATAGGTCAGGATCGGCTTGGCCATTTCCATGCCGGTCATCGCAGCCATGACATAGAAGTTATCGAAGAATTCATCAAGCGTATGACCCATGCCGGCAGTGCTGTATGCGCCGTCCGGAGCGCCGGCCGTCGCAGAGATGATGAGCTTCTTGCCCTTGAGCCCGCTCGCCCCTTCGCCATGTGCAAAGCCAGGGGTGAAGACCTCCTCGTACCAGTGCTTCAGCATGGCCGGTGCATTGAACCAGTAGACAGGGAACTGGAATACAATGGTATCGGCCTCTTTCAGGAGAGCCTGCTCCGCTGCCACATCCAGATTGCAGCAGCCCTTCTCTGCGATATCATCGATCGCAATCGATGCACCGCCTTCGGCAGCCTTTTTCAGCTCTTCCAGAATGGTCTTGTTCATGATCGAGCGTTCCAAATGCGGATGACCGGAAATTACAATAACCTTTGCCATAATGATTCCTTCTTTCGTATAATAGAAAAAAGCAGATTCAATGGGTCCTGCCGGTTCAAAAGGACTCTCAAAAACAGACCGGTGGCCCCTTTTCCCCATTTTACCACGTTCCCCCTCCCGCAGAAAGGACATCCCATGAAACGAGACATTGTGAAAGACATCATATTTCTTCAGCAGAAGGCTGCGCCCGCCACTTTCGAGGACAAGGCCATCGCCGAAGACCTGAAAGACACCCTCGCCGCCCATAGAGACACCTGCGCGGGGCTCGCCGCGAACATGATCGGTTTTGCCAAAGCCATCATCGCCTTCCGTCAGGGGAAGGATATCGTCATCATGTACAATCCCGAGCGCCTTTCCGCTGCCCGCCCCTACGAAGCCGAGGAGGGCTGCCTCTCCCTTTCCGGCGAGCGGAAGACCACGCGCTATGAGGAGATCGAGATCAAGTACCGCGACCAGCTTTTCCGCATGAAGAAAAAGAGATTCAAAGGCTTCGTCGCAGAAGTCATCCAGCACGAGATGGATCATCTGGAAGGAAAGTTGATTTAGGGTTCAGGTTGATGGTTGGCGGGTTCAGGGTTAGCCCTTGGGGCGTGCCATCCACTGATTCTGAATGAAAGCTTTGCTCGAATGAGGAATTAGGAATGGTGGTGCGGCGCATAAAATATGGAAGCGCCGCGGAATATAAATAGAGCGATGCCCGAAGATGGCATTTCAGTCACCAGTCACTAGTCACTCCAATCCCTAATCCCTAGTTACTCATCCCTGCTTTCAAACTTAGCCTCGAGGACGCGCCATTCCTTGATTGTGAATGAAAGAGGTTCAGCGGGTTCTATAGGTTCAAAGGGGTTGGTGCGGCACAAAAAATAATGAGGCGCCGCGGAGTTTTGATAGCGCTTCGCGCCGTCGTCATTTCGAGCGTAACCGAGAAATCTATATTGCAGAACACTCATTGCCTGAAGTGAAGCAGCACCAAGACATCGTTTTCCCTCAGCTCATACACGCTGATTCCTTCAGGGCAGTAGAGATCCCTCGGCTGCGCTCGGGATGACGATACCGAAGAACCCCAGTCACTAGTCACTCCTAATCCCCAATCCCTAATCCCTAGCCACTCATTCCTTATTTTTTTGAAAGAAGGCATCCCCATGTCCCTGACCATTTTCCCCACATTCTTCCCTGATTTCCGCTGCAAGGCGGGCGCTTGCCGGCACACCTGCTGCCAGACGTGGGAGATCGACATCGACGAAGACACGAAGGACTATTACCAAACGCTCAAGAGCCCGCTGTGTCAGGAGCTCCGGCAATGGATGGGAACGTCGGAGGATGGCTCTACCTGTTTCAGGCTGAATGAGAAGGGCTACTGCCATTTCCTGAACAAAGCCGGGCTCTGCCGTCTGGTACTGGAGCTCGGCGAGAATGCGCTCTGCGACATCTGCCGCGAGCACCCGCGTTTTTACAAATACCCATGCGGCGCCGAGCTATCCGGCACGGGGCTCTGCTGCGAGCGCACGGTGGAAGAGATCGCCGGGCATCTGCCCCTCACATTCGAGCTTCTGGATCCGGAAGCAGCCGAACAGAACCCCATGACCGTGACATTTTCCCAGCTCATGGATGAACTGCTTCTTCCCCTCTCCGAGGAAGAATGCCACTTCACCCTCGACCTTTCCCCCAAAGCCGTGTCCGCCATGCTGGATGCGATGGCAGACACGGAGCCCATCGATGCCGCATGGACGAAGGACCTCTCCTGGATGCAGGCATGCGCCGAAGACTTGGTGAACGAGGCCAAGGCGCACCCGCCCAAAGTCCCCGCGGGATTCTGGGATGCCATCTACCAGTACATCATCTATCGCCAGCTGGACCTTGCGAGCCCTGAGGACTGGGATCAGCCCGCCGTTCCCGTCTCCGTACTCGCCCGGTTTGCCGCGGAAAGTACGCTCTTCATCTACCTCGAGGCCGTGCGCACAGGCGACCCCTTCCGCGCCGTCTCCCGCTGGTCAGAGCAGATCGAGTACGATACGGATAATTGGAGAGATCAGATCGAGGAGCTGACTTCTCATTTCCTAATCTCTAATCCCTAGTCACTAGTCCCCCCTCATTGACAGAAAGGCCGCCATCATGACTCCATTCAATCCCGCGCCCGGGCTCATCGCTCCGGACTTCGAACAGCTTTCCCTTCATCTGCCCGCCCGCTGCCTCTTCGCCTTCCTGAGTGAAACGCGCATCGAGCGCTTTGCCAGGGAAAAAGGCGGAACGCCCCTCGGACGCTTCGCCTCGATCACGAAAAGCTTCCCCATCTATGAGCTCCAGACGCCAGACGGCCCCATCGCACTCATGCAGGCCCCCGTCGGTGCGCCTGCGGCCGTTCTGATGGAGGAGCGTCTCTATGCCTACGGCGCAGAAAAGATCCTCGCCATCGGCTGCTGCGGCGCACTCACAGACCTTCCGGAGAATGCCTTTCTCCCTGTAATGAAAGCCTTCCGCGAGGAAGGGACGTCCTTCCATTATCAGGAGGCTGGCGACTGGATCCTCTTCGATGAAGCCCCGCGCCTTCGCATCGAGGCATGGATGAAAGAGAAGGGCATCCCCTTCACGCCTGCTGTCACATGGACAAGCGACGGCTTCTTTCGCGAGACGAAGGAAAAAATAAAAGCCCGCCGCAAGGCAGGCTGTAATGTCGTCGATATGGAAGCCGCAGCACTCGCTGCGTGCGCCCGCTTCCGCGGGAAGGAATTCGCACAGATCCTCTTCACCGCAGATACGCTTTCCTCTCTCTCCCACGACCAGCGCGGCTGGGGCTACCATGGAAGAAACGCTGCGCTGGAGATCGGGCTTGCGGCAGCCCGTGTGATGTGACAGAGAGAGTACGGTCCGCCTTAGGGCATGAGGTTCTATCGATGCAACGGGGGGCGGCGTGCAACAAAAAAATGGCGGCGATGCCGCCATTTTTCTCATGTCTGATCGGCTCACCATCCCGCCGGAAGCATCCCGGCCATGCTGGCCAGTGCGTAAAGACCGGCCGCGGAGAAAATGACGATGAGGAGGATCTGGATCGGACGATCTGCGATCCAGCCGCAGGTCCAGACGGGATCCATATCTCCCGACCTTCTGGCTCCCCGCAGCATGAAGACGGGAAGGATGGACATGATGATACCGCCGAACGTTCCTGCAAAGAAGATGGCATTCACGAAGCTCACGGCACCGAAGAAGGCGAGCAGGAATGGCGGGAGGACGATGAAGGCGAGCATCGCGATCCGGGTCGGGACGTGGAATTCATCCTTCAGCTTGAACTGGTCGACCATATTCGTCAGGAAGCTTTCTGAAATGACCCAGAAGGATGTCAGCATCGCACAGAAGGCGAATACATTCACCAGCAGGTAGAAGATCGGATGTGAGAGCGCCCGCCCCCAGGAGAGAGACGCGACCTCCGTGATTTCCGAAAGCGGCAGCATCAGAAAGACGGAGAGCGGGACGATCGCAAGGATCACGAAGGAGATCGCAAAGCCTGCGAGGATCGAGGGTACCAGCTTTCCCGGCTGGTGCGAAAAGCCGCGCGCGACTTCCGGCACCATGTACTGCACCGCATAGCAGAAGACCGTAATATTGAAGATCGGCATCGCATACGTCCAGTCCGTGTAGAGGATATCCCCCACCGGCACACGTGAAGAGAGGAAGGAGGCGCCGGCCAGCACGAGGAGCATCGCGATCATACCGCTGCTGATGAATTTCTCCGCAACGCCCGTCGCCTTGAGGCCGAACCAGATGACGCCGACGGCGGGCAGGATGAAGAGCAGGCTCCCCGCCTCGAAGGAAATCCCCAGAAGGTCTGAAAGGATCTTCCCGCAGCCATTCGTATAGGCGATGAGGCTGCAGAAGCTCGTCGCCCCCACGGCGAAGAAGAGAAGCCAGGAGCCGGCTTTGCCGATATATTTCTCGGCAAGCCCCGAGAGCTGCAGGGGCAGGCGCGTCCTAAGCGATGCCTCGGCGACATAGAGCATGGAAACCGCAGAGATCAAAGCCGCCACGGCGAGCCAGATGACGAGCACCGGCCAGCCCGCTCTCCGCGAAGCATACGCAAGTCCTAAGACACCGGATCCGATGGTGGATCCGACAATCATCATCGCCGCTTCACAGAAGGTGAGGCGGCTCGTTTTGAGTCCGCTGGCTGCTGCCTGGCTCTTCACCGGTGCAGCGCTTTCAAGGTAAGACATAGATGAGGGAAATCCTTTCCGGAAAGTGTCACTGATTTTCATAAAAATAGTCTAAGTGAGGAGTATAAAAGAGGGTGGGGTATTGGGGCGCTTTATAAATAGGCTGCGCCCCTTCCATCACTCCTCACTCCTAACTCCTCACTAAAGAAAAGCCGCACTCCAAAAGGAATGCGGCTCTTTGCATATAGCCATAAAAAAGGCATCCCAAAAGGATGCAGCTCTTGTGCATTCGTCTCGGTCAGTGACAATCCAAGCGATCATTGTTGTGCGGCGTCAGGGCTTTTTCGGATACAGCTCACAGGGATACTGCTCCGCCCTTTCTCTACGACCAAAAGAATACTCTATAAGAACAGGCTTGTCAAGGAAATTTATGAGGGGAATATAGTGACTAGGGATGGGGGACTGGGATTCTCCGACCTCGTCATCCCGAGCGCAGCCGAGGGATCTCTACTGCACTGCGGAAATCAGCGTGTATGCACTAAAGGGAAACGATGTCTTGGTGCTGCCTCACATCAGGCAATGAGTACTCTGCAATAGAGATTTCTCGACTACGCTCGAAATGACGACGGCGCTAAGCGGTATCAAAACTCCGCGGCGCTTCCTCATCTGATGCGCCGTACCTTACTTGATTCGGAAGTTTCCTTGATCCCTAGTCACCAGCTGCTAGTCACCAGTCCCTGATCTCTGCTCTCATTCACCGCTGATCCGGCAGCGCTTGAATACCTTCGCGAAAATCCATGCGGTCGCGGCGGTGAAAGCCATACCGGGCGCTGCGGCGACGAGCATGAGGGTCAGGCCTTTTCCAAGGAGGAAGTACATCACCACGCGCGCGAGCGCTGTGCCGATGGGGCCGGAGATGATGTAGAAGAGTTTGCCAGACCCGATCAGAAGCCAAATCGCACCGACGCCCAAACGGAAGGACATCTGAATCGCCACATTGAGGAGCGTCGCCGTTCCGAGCGAGAGCCCGATGAGCGAAGCAAGGATCCCCGCCGTGATATATTTCTTGAAGCCGAAGACACCGCAGATCGCGACGGCGATCGGCGCAGAGAGCTGGAACTCCGTCCCCGGCACGATGCCCGGGATGCGGAAGGTGCCGGATACGGCGATCAGGACTGCGAGGAGCGCCGTCTCGCAACAGTCAATGATGAGTTTTCTTTCACTGGTGGCACAGATGGCCTTTTCATTTTGCATGTTTGTCTCCTTTGTGAAAATGGGTGGACGGGGACAGCGGGTTCAAGGTTTAAGTTTGAAAACAAGGATGGTTAGTAGCTAGGGATTAGTGGCTAGGGATTAGGAGCCTCGAGTGACTAGTGACTTGAATACCACTTTCGGGCATCGCCCTATTTATACTTTGCGGCGCTTCTGATTTTTATGCGCCGCACCACCACTCCTAACTCCTCACTTCTAACTTCTAACTAGAGAGCAAAGCTTTCATCCCCAATCAAGGGGCGGCACGCCCCGGGGCTAGCCCCGAACCCTGAACCCTTTCTACCTCCAATGCCTCTTCATCACTTCCGCTGCGCGGTCGAGTTCATCCTTCGTGTGCGCGGCGGTGACGGTCAGACGGATGCGGCTCGTACCGGCAGGTACCGTCGGCGGACGGATGGCAGAGAGAAGGATGCCGTCTTCGCGGCAGGCCTTGGCATAAGCGAGCGTCTGCTTCTCATCACCGATGACGATCGGAAGGATGGAGGTATCCCCCGGAAGGACGGGAATGCCGGCCTCTGAGAGCTTCGCCTTCATGTAAGCGGTATTGAAGCGGAGCCGCCCCATATAGAGGGAAGGATTTTCTTCCAGCAGCCGGAGCGCCGCCAGCGCACTCGCTCCTGTCACGGCAGAGATCGAGGTGGAGAAGATGAAGGGGCGGGAGACATTTCTGAGATAGTCCGTGATCTCCTTCGAAGCCGCCGCGTAGCCGCCCTCGGCGCCGAGCGACTTGGAGAGCGTCCCCACCTGGATGTCGATGCCGCTCTCGTGATAGTACTCTGCCGTGCCGCGTCCGGTGTCGCCGATGACGCCCACGCCATGTGCATCATCGACGATGAGGCAGGCCTCGTATTTCTTTTTCAAAGAAAGAAGGGAAGGCAGCGGGCAGATGTCGCCGTCCATGGAAAAAACGCCATCGGTCACGATGAAGCGCTGGCCTTCGCAGGGGGTCTCGGCCAGAAGCCTTGCCAGATCCTCCATATCGGAGTGCGCATAGATGACGACCCTTGCTTTTGAGATCCGGCAGCCATCCACGATGCTCGCATGATTCAGCGCATCAGAAAAGATCACGTCGCCCTTGCCGGCGAGCGCATAAAGGACGCCGAGGTTCGTCATATAGCCTGTATTGAAGATCACCGCATCTTCTGCATGCTTGAAGGCTGCGAGCGCCTTCTCCAGCTCGGACAGCTCGAAGACAGCCCCCGAAGTCAGCCGCGCACCGCCCGAGCCGGTGCCATAGATCACCGCGCGCCGCGCGGCAGCCATGACTTCGCCTTCATGGGTCATGCCCAGGTAGTCATTGGAGTTGAATACGATGTATTCCTTCCCGTCCCGCCTTATTCCGCGGGATGCCGTCACCATTCGCAGGTCTTCGACCCTCCGGAAACGGCCCTCGTCCGCAATGGCGGACAGTGCTGATGGAATGTCTTGCAGTTTCATGGGTATACCTCGCTTAGGGAAATGGGTGCAGGGCCGCCTATGAGAGGGGCTGCCCCTTGATCGTGGATGAAAGTCGCTCTTGAATGAGAAATTAGAAATTAGGAATGCGAAATGGTGGTACGGCGCATACTCATATGGAAACGCCGCGAAATTTTGATAGCGCTTCGCGCCGTCGTCATACCGAGCGCAGCCGATGGTCTTTCTTGCACTGCGTCAGTATCACATAGGCACTGTACGGAAACGACGCCTTGGTGCTACGTATTTCTACTTTCACACATCCTTCATTGATCGGTCTGCAAGGAAGATTTCTCGCTTACGCTCGAAATGACGATACGCAAGCCTGATGTCTCCCAGTCTCTTAGTCTCTTGGTCTCTTAGACCCCGCTCCCTACTCTCCCATCCTCACAAGCACCACCTGATTCTGCATATAGTCGTCATACCGTGCCACATCGGTGCCGTGCTCGACGAAGAAGACGCGGCCGCCTACGGGATCCCCCATGTCCTTCATGACAGTGATACGTCCATAGCCGAATTTTTTGGAGCCCACATAGCCTGTCACATAGTCCGGATCATCAGACCAGCAGAGCTCGGCGACCGTGCCGGGGCCATAGGCCACCTTCGAGGCGAGGACGAGGGCTTCGCGCGGATGATCTCCGCCGAGCCCTTTTTCTGCCATGCGCGCTTCATAGAGCGCCGTATCCTCGCAGTCCATGTTGCTGCAGCGCACACCTCGCTCGGCGCGGTCATCGAGCCGCTCGCCCGTCACCGCATCCATCACGATCGCTCCGCGCATGCTGTCGGTCAAAGACTCCAGCTCACGGAAGGCACTTTCTACCGCGGCCTTGCTGACGCCGATGCGGAGCAGCTCCTTCTTCGCAGCCTTGCGCCCCTCGCTCTTCGTTCTGGTATCCATCTGGTACACCGGGATCAGGGGGCAGGTCATGATGTCCTTCTCTTTGATTTCCTCCACCTTCACCTGAATGAAATCGGCTCGCCCGCGCTCATGCGTCCTCGCACGGCGCAGCATGGCGATCACCTGCTCCTCAAGTCCATCCTCGGGCACGATCCTTTCGGCTCCGGAAATATGACGTCCCCCCACGCCATGTGAGCCGCCCAGGCTCGAACGCATCTTTACACTGTACAACAATGGTGTCACTCCTTTGCGAAAGAATTCGACTGACTCTCATCTATTTGTAAACGATCCGTCTTTCATAAGTTGACTATCGAGCCAGAAAAAAAGCCGAGGCCTTCGCTTCGGCGCATATATCATAGTGTAAAGAGGTTGACCGGCATTTGTCAAGATTAACAATAGCGCGCAGTTTACAATAACCATCCTGCCCGCCGCCCCGACGCTCAGTGCTTCTCTGTCTTGAGCGGCCACACCCTCCCATGCCACTTGTCCAGCGTGGAGCGATGGCCCACGCTGACGACGGTGATGCCGGGGAGGGCGGCGAGATGCCCGTAGAGGCGGCTCTCGGTCTCCTCGTCCATCGCGGATGTCGCTTCATCGAGGAAGACCCAGCGGGGACGCTTCGCAAAAACGCGCGCAAAAGCGAGCTTCTGCTGCTCACCTAGAGAGAGGATATGGCTCCAGTCGCCTTCGCTGTCCAGCAGCGGGATCAGGTGGGAAAGTCCGGAGAACGCAAAGAGCGCTTCCCACTCCTTCCGCGAAAGCGCAATATCCGGATACGAAGCGGCTTCGGCGAGCGTTCCCATCGGCATGTAGGGCTTCTGCGGGATGAACATGGTCTCCTTTTGGGGAGGCAGGATCATCTCGCCCTTCGCATAGGGCCAGAAACCGGCGAGCACACGAAGGAGCGTCGATTTCCCAGAGCCGGATGGCCCCTTGATGATGACCTTCTCCCCCGCATGAATGACCGCATCCAGATGACGGCAGAGCACCCTTCCTCCGGGGACAGCGATCTCCACATCCGAGAGACGGAGCTCCTTCCCCTCTCGCCGCTTTGCCTCTCCCGCGCGCTCTGTCTCTTCCCGAATGGCCGCCATGTGTGCATCGAAGCTAATGAGCCTGTCCACGCAGGACTGCCACTCCGCCAGCGAGCTGTACACGTCGACGAAGTAGGACATCGACTCCTGCACCTTGCCGAAGCAGTTCGCCACCTGCATGAGGCCGCCTAAGGAAATATGCTTCGAAAGATAGCGGGGCGCTGCGACGACGAAGGGGAAAATGATCGCGATCTGCCCATAGGAATTGGTGAGCCAGGAAAGCTGCTTCTGCTTCTTGATGATGTAGATCGTATTTTCGATCAGCTTTCCGAAACGAGTGGAAAGGATCCCCCGCTCGCGTGCCGCACCGTCATAGAAGGCGACGCTTTCCGCCGTCTCCCGAAGGCGCACCATGGCATAGCGGAAGTCTGCTTCCAGCTTCTGCTGCACGAAATTCAGCCCCACGAGCCGATGCCCGACCCGGTGCGTGATCCATGTGCCGATGAGGGAGTAGATGAGTGCTGCCCACACGAGATAGCCGTAGATATGGTACGTCTCGCCGCCCACGGTGAAGGGCAGCGGCTCTGAGAGCTGCCACAGGACGAAAATAAAACAGACGATGGTGGTGATGGCCTTCAGGAGCCCCGCCATGAAGGAAAGCGTACGCGCCGTGAAAAGATTGATATCCTCTGAGATACGCTGATCCGGATTGTCCGCTTCCTTGGAGAACATGTCCATGCGGTAGTACATCTCCCGCTCCGTCCATCGGGCAAGGTATGCCTCCGTCAGCCAGCGCCGCCACCGGAGCGCGAGCTGCTGCTGCAGGTAGTACGCATAGACCGCAAAGGCGATGTGTGCAAAGGCGAGCCCGGTGAAGCGGATGAGCCCATGATAGACCGCGTCCGCATCGTAATTCTGCAGCGCGCTGTAAAATTCATTGAACCAGTCGTTCAGGAGCAGGGTCATGTAGACCGCTGCGATCGTAAGGGTCACGATGCCCAAAAGATAGGCATAGGCACTCTTCTTTTCTTCGGATCTCCAGTAGCGGCTCGTCAGCGAGAAGAGCTGACGGAGAAAGGAGATCGACCATTCACTAGATCTCATAGAAGGCTCCTTGGGAAAAATATAGGGTGCGGGGTTCAGGGTTCAACGGGTTGAACGCAGGGATTCGGGATGAGTGGCTAGGGATTAGGAACCTCGAGTGATTAGTATACGACTTTCGGGCATCGCCCTTTATAAAAAATCGACGCGAAGCGTCGCACCTCTTAGCCTTCCCCATCGGGGAAGGGGGACCGCGGAGCGGCGCTCGGATGCTTTCGTAAATCGCCTGCTTGAGACGCTCCTTCCCACTCTCTTTCATGCCGCCTGTGCCCTATCCGCCCCTTCGGGGCACCTTCCCCTCGAGGGGAAGGCTGACGATACGGGAATACCATCATCTAAAATGCAGCGAAGCTGCCACCACCATTTCTAATTTCTCATTTCTCATTTCTCATTGGCGCAGCCCCCTCACGAGAGCATATACATATAAAACGGCACAAAGAATACACCGAGGACAAGCGAGACGCAGTTGACCGTCGTCGAGTACTCCGCATCCGCCCCGACTGCGGTCGCGAGGATCGTCATATTCGTCATCGCCGGCATCCCCGCCTGCATGAGAAAGACCTTGGATGACATCTCGGAAACAGGAATGACGGGGAGCAGCAGGAAGAGGCAGAGCGGTGCCAGAAGGAAACGGCCTGCCATCGCTCCCACCAGATCCTTATCGAAATGGATGGAGGAAAGCGGGATCCGGCTCATCTGGATACCGATGACCATGAGCGCCATCGGCGTCGCCATGCCGCCCACATACTTCATCGCTGCCATCGCAAAGTGCGGGATGGGGACATTCGCAAGGAGCAGGATGACGCCCGCTGCGAATCCCATGAGCGGCGGAGTGCGGAGCTTCAAGAGCATCTCTTGCAGCGTGAAACGGTGTTCCCCGCCGGCATCCCGTATGATGAGGTACGCCCCCAGCGCCCAGAACATCGTCGTATTCGCCAGATAGTAAAGCATACACGACGGCACGCTCGCCTCACCGAAAAGCGCCACATTCACCGGCACGCCGATGAAGATGGCATTCGCGATGCAGCAGGTACAGATAAAAATGCCGCGGCGGCCCTTGGAAATGTGAAGCAGAGAGGCGAGTACATGCCCTGCAAGGTAAGCAACAAAGATAGAAACAAAGGGCAGCACCAGATCCGGCGCCGCTGCCAGCAGTGCATCATGCGTGAAATTGGCATACAGCGAGTGGATCATGAGCGGCGGCAGCGCGACAGTCATCGTGAGCCTCGTCAGATCCTTTGCCGCATTCTCCCAGAACCATCCCTTCTTCGCCAGAAAAAAGCCCAGCCCCGCTATGAGGGCGACTTCAAAAATGCCGGAAAGGCCTTGCCATATGGCATCCATACATGTATCTCCTTTGAAAAAAGTTTTTTCTATTATACTACAAGAGAAACAGTTTGAAAGCAGGGATGAGTAGCTTGGGATGAGTGACTGGTGACTAGGGACTAGTAGCTAGTCACCAGTCACCAGTCACTAGCCACCAATTATCTAAATTTCTCATCCTTGCCCATGAAAGCGTCCCGTTTTCCGTATTTTGCAAACGCTTGACAAATGCATATCCCGTCCTGTATAATCAGCTCATCTTCACACGAAGAAAACCCTTTGAAGGGAAAGAGTAGTATTTCCAAGATCTTCTCAGAGAGCCGGAGTATGGTGCGATCCGGCAGGACAGGACATATGAAAATCATCCCTGAGGTGCGGTGCTGAAACCTATTAAGCGCCGACGTCATTTCCACGTTACAGGAAACGCGTATGTTTGTACGTTGTAGAGCGCCTGGGATCGTCATATCCTTCAGGAATCAGGGTGGTAACGCGGAACCAGTATCCGTCCCTCAGTCGAGGGACGGATTTTTTTATTTCCAATCCCTGCTCTACCGCGAATTTTGCAGAAAGAAGGGATCCTTATGGAAAGTGATATTGAACATTCTGCCTGAAAGGCTATGCCTCCGAAGACCGTCGGCATAGCCCCCATCCTCATTCGATCTGAACCCTGTATTCATTTTCCCAAGGAGCTCTACCATGAAAAAATGTTGTCAAATGCTTGCGAAATATTTCGGCGTCATGGCCGTCGTCTTTCTTGTCCTCGGTCTTGTCACCCCGACGAGCTGGCTCTGGATCTTAGGCAAGGTCCAGGGCGTCTCCGTCCTCTCCGTACTGCTCGGCGTCATCATGTTCGGCATGGGCACCACGCTTGACCTCAAGGACTTCCTCGTCATCTTCCGCCGTCCGCGCGACATCTTCCTCGGTGCGCTCGCGCAGTACACCATCATGCCATTCCTCGCCTTCGCCCTTGGCACGCTCTTTGCGCTCGAGCCGGGCCTCACCGCCGGCCTCGTCCTCCTCGGCGCCTGCCCCGGCGGCACGACGAGCAACGTCATCACCTACATGAGCAAGGGCGACCTCGCCTACTCCGTCACCATGACCTCCGTCTCCACCCTGCTTTCCCCGGTCCTCACCCCGGCGCTGACCTTCTTCCTCATCGGTAAGGAGATCGCCTTCGATCCGGTCGGCATGTTCCTTTCCATCCTGCAGATCGTCATCCTCCCCGTATGCCTCGGCCTTGCGCTGAAATACTTCCTCCCGAAAGCAGCCGCTGTCGCGACAGACTACACCCCCGCGGTCTCCTCTGTCACCATCTGCCTCATCATCGCCGGCGTCGTCGGCGCCTCCCACAAAGCCATCATGGATAACCTCGGCGTCATCCTTGCGGTCGTCGTCCTCTTCAATACGCTCGGCTATGTCTTAGGTCTTGGCGTAGCCAAGCTCTGCGGCCTCTCCTGGAAGAAAGCCGTCACCCTCTCCGTCGAAGTCGGCATGCAGAATTCCGGCCTCGCCACCGGCCTTGCCAAGGTCCACTTCGCTTCCATGCCGGCAGCCGTCGTACCGGGCGCGATCTTCTCCGCCTGGTTCACCATCTCCGGTGCTGTCCTCGCCTGGGCCTGCGTCAACTACCTGAACCCGAGATTCGGAGGTGAGGCGGAAGAAGAGACCGTCGCCGTCACCAAGCTCGCCGCCAATTGAGAGACAGGGCGAAGCTCTCTTTCTCCTTTCTCACGCCAGCGAAACACACAATGAGCAGGCCCCCAAGGAATCTTCATGGCTCTGCCGCTGTGATCCCATTACAATAGAAATCCATTTTCATGTATCATTGATGAAAGAAGGCCATCCCTATGACAAATCAGTTCCTCCCCAGCTATACCATCGGTACCGACGCCTATGACAGCGTCTACGATGTCTGCCATCACTTCGGCAAGACCGCCGTCCTCATCGGCGGGCACAAGTCCAGAGCCGCTGCCGAGCCGCTGCTCCGCAAAGCACTGGAAGGCAAGATGGAGATCCTCGACTCCCTCTACTACGGCGGCGATGCGACATTTGAAAACGCCGAAGCGCTGAAAGAAAATGAAGCCTTTAAGAAAGCGGACATGGTCTTTGCCATGGGCGGCGGCCGCGCCATCGACACGGCGAAGAAAGCCGCTGCTGAAGCAGGCAAGCCCTACTTCACCTTCCCGACCCTTGCCTCGAACTGCGCTCCTGTCACCGGTGTCGGCGCGTACTACTACGAAGACCACACCTTCCGTCAGGTCTACTACGTCGATCGTCCGTCCTACCACACCTTCATTCATACCGGCGTCATCGCAAACGCACCTAGAGAATACCTCTGGGCCGGCATCGGCGACGCGCTCTCCAAGCAGTACGAGGTCGAATTCTCCGCCAGAGGCGATGTCCTCCCCTATGGCAGAAATCTCGGCGTCACGCTGGCCGGCACCTGCTCGCAGGGCCTTCTCGAATACGGCGAAGCCGCGCTGCGATCCGCCGATGAAAAGACAGCCAGCGAAGCCCTCGAATACGTAGCCCAGAATATCATCTGCTCCACAGGCATCATTTCGAACCTGGAACCGGAAGACTACAACTCCAGCGTCGCACATGCCCTCTACAATTCTCACACCGGCGTAGCCCATGAAGGAGCGCACCTCCACGGCGCGGTCGTCTGCTATGGCACCCTCGTCCTCCTCACCTTGGACGGACAGCTCGAAGAAAGAGACAAGCTCTACGCCTTCTGCAAACGCACGCACCTCCCGCATTCTCTTTCCGACATCGGCCTCACCGATCCGGAAGAGCTCATCGCCAATGCACTCACAAAGCCGGACCTCCATAAGGTCCCCTATCCTGTCACCGCAGAGCTTTTGAGAAAAGCCATCGCGGATGTCGAAGCACTGAAAAAATAAAAAAGGCCTCGCCATATGGCGAGGTTTTTTAGTGATTGTGACTAGGAATTAGTAGCTAGGGATTAGGGATTAGGGATTTGGGATTGGAGTGACTAGTGACTGGTGACTGAAATGCCAGCTCATGGCATCGCCCTATTTATACTCCGCGGCGCTTCCCTGTTTTTATGCGCCGCACCACTATTTCGCATTTCTCATTTCTAATTTCTCATTCAAGCGAAGCTTTCGCCCGCAATCAAGGGAACAGCCCGCTCCACGGACTAGCCCTCTACAAGCTCAGGCTAAACGTGATGACCCCATCCTTGTATGACACAGCAAGGCTTCCCTTCATGAGCCTTGCCATGTCGCGCGCCATGGCAAGGCCGATGCCATAGCCGGACCTTTTGCTGTTGTGCGAGGTATCTCCGCGGTAGAATCGCTCAAAGAAACGCTCATAGTCCTCTGACGCTCCCTCCTGATACGGATTGGAGACAGAGAGGATCACGCCCTTTTTATTTTTCTCAAGGCGGGTGGTGATCGTCCCCTTCTCATCACAGTACTTGACCGCATTGTCCAGAAGGATGCTCACGATCTCCGAGAAGAGCCGCGGCTCGACCTTCGCATGGATGCCGCTCTCTACTTCCACAGAGAGCGTCTTTCCCGCGTCCTCGATCATCTGGCGGAAACTGCCCGCGCTGCTCCTCACCACCTCCGAAAGATCCGTATCGACAAGCGTCAGATCCTTGGCCGACGTCTCCCCGATCTTGGAGAGCAGCACAAGGTCATTGATGAGGAGCGAGAGGCGCTTCACCTGCGCAATGATATTGCCCGTCCACTCGTTCTTGCCGTTGATCAGCTCCATCGCCTCCGCATTCGCGGAAATGATCGCGATCGGCGTCTTCAGCTCATGGCTGGCATTCGTAATGAATCGCTTCTGGTTCTCCATATTTCTGACGAAGGGGCGGATCGCGATCCCCGAAAGCACCGTCACGATACCGACGAAAAGCAGAAGGCAGAGCAGCCCGAAGAGAGAAGAATATTTCAGGAAGGCCTTCACCGCCGACAGATCCCGCGTGCAGTCCAGAATGACGACCAGCAGATCTCCATCCGTGGTACGGCTCACATGGTATGCATAGGTCCCCTTCTGCTTTTGGAAATAGCCTTCGCTCTCCCCCGTCTTTACCGCAGCCACCGCTGCCTCTACCGCACTTTCCGCCGAAAAGGCAGCGATGTGATTGATATTCGTCACCTTGGCCGTGCCATCACTGTCCAGCAGTACGGAAAAATAACGGGTCTGGTACGTGAATTCCGGCGTATCCTCGACCCAGCTGCCATCCGGGAGCCAGCCGCCCCCGCTTATGCGCCGCGTGGTGATGACGCCGCCATTGTCTGCGATGGTCTCAAGCACATCATGAATGTCCCCCCGCACAATGAGGTACATCATCCCATTGATGACAGAGAGCGCGACCGCTATGATGATGAACACCGCCAGCGTGGCCAGAAGTATGAATTGTCGGTGCAGTTTCTTGATCATATCCATGAATGAGGTTCCTTGGCACATTGGATAACAAAAAGGGTTCCGGGTTAGCCCGTAGGGCGGAGCGCCCCTTGATTACGTTTGAAATCCTCGATTGAATGAGAAATTAGAAATGAGAAATGCGAAATGGTGGTGCGGCGCAT
>OLYN01000081.1_pt1 | contig 57990 bp, 47 predicted proteins | sample 1674231 | NCBI WGS metagenome assembly OLYN01 (sample SAMEA103958153, study PRJEB25191) | human gut metagenome
AACCAGGCATGTGAAGAAGAACAAGTTCTCTTCACATACCTGGCTACCTTATCTCCCCCCTAACGGGGTAATCTATTTAATTATGCCCTTTATCGACGCCGAAATTCGATAAAATCGTGCAGAAAAAATTATGAATTTTGAACACCTAGCATATAACCCTATGCTATTTTGTTTGTGTGTATCCTTCTTTTTTTAAGATGTCGAGGAGTTTGGCACGTAGGTCACCCTGCATAACGATTTCTTGGTCTTTGGCAGTGCCACCTACGCCACATTTTTGTTTTAGGAGTTTGCAAAGGGTGGTGAGGTCTTGCTGTGTGCCTATAAAACCACGTACAAGGGTTACGGTTTTGCCTGAACGTCCTGCACGCTCCATCGCGAGTCGCAGTTTTTGTTGTTGTTTGGGGAGCGTTGCTGGTTCGTCGGCTGAGCTGTCGGAGTAGTTGTAATCGGGGTTGGTAGAATAGACTACGCCTTGCCTTTTCTTTTTGTGGGTGTTGTCTGCGGTGTGTTGCGGTTGTGCAGATGCGGTATCTTCGGGGCGTTCTATGCCTGTGAGTGCGCTAAGTGCGTCTTTCCAATCGGTTGCCATATCTGTAGCAGGTTATGCGGTTTTAAAGAATGGTGAGTAAATCGGTGGGGGCGTGGAGGAATTGGGCATGGTTGGCATGGGGCAGTGTGTGGAGGTATTCTTCGTCGCGAAAGCCCCATGTTACTAGAGCACATGGCATTTGGGCATTTTGTGCCGTTTGTAGGTCTACTTCAGAATCGCCCACGTAGATGGCTTCGGTTTGACTGCTTTGGAGTTCTTTCATAGCAGCCAGCACGGCATCGGGGCAGGGTTTGCGACGCACGGTTTCGCTTTCGCCTACGGCAGTGGTGATGTAGCCTTTGAAAAAGCGTTGCGCTAGTTCTTGCACTGCGGGATGTAGTTTGTTTGACACGATGGCCATTTTGACGCCTTTTGCCTTGAGGCTGTCTAACAGGGGCATGATGCCGGGGTAGGGTTGGGTGGTGTCGAGGCAGTGTGCCACATAGTGCTTGCGGAAGGTTTGGAAGATGGGTTCAAACTCTTCTTCTGTGTGGACGGCATTGCCCACTGCGTGCTGCATAAGGTAGCGAATACCGTTGCCTAGGAAGCTTCTTACTTCTTTTAGACTGCGTTGGGGGAGTCCGTGACTTTGTAGTGCATAGTTCACGCTATTGGCTAGGTCGGTGAGGGTGTTGAGCAGTGTGCCGTCTAAATCGAATATTACGGTATTGATCATTTTTTTTAGTTAAAAAAAAGCCGCGTTGCAATTTTGTGGTTGCAACCCGGCTTTATGGTGAATGTGAAAGTGTTTGCTGTGTTGCACAGTTAACTTTCGTGGAATGTCTTGTTAAATTTTTAATTGGCTTGTGCAGCCATAGTTTGACCTTGTAATTTATTCAACTCACTGATGAGATTTTGGCACATGGCGCCGTTTCCCATTGCTTGGTAACGTTGGATGCGATACTTCAACATTACGATCATCTTGTTCTTTTCCATTTTGTTTTTGCGTCTTTTTTGTTCTCCGCGTTTCGGAGGACTGGTTATTTATTTTTTCTTTAATGCGATGCAAAGGTAAGCATTTTGCTGTGAGCTTTCAAGATTTTGGGTGCTTTAGTTGTGTTTCGTAACTAAATTTTAGCAGTAGGGTGTTTATATGGCATTTTGTGATTGCAAAAAAAGGGAAATTTATAAGTGTTAATCGATTATTATTTTGTAAGTTTGCATTAAACAACGAAAAAGAATTATGGAAAACAGAAATTTGACAATATCTTATGTGTCGTGTCGGTTGGACGAGTTGGAGGCAGCTGACCGCGAGTTGGTGGAAGCTGCATGTCAGGCGACTTACACGAGTTATGCGCCGTATTCGCATTTTAGTGTGGGGGCTGCTGTGCGTTTAACTAATGGTGAGGTGATTCAGGGTAGTAACCAGGAGAATGCGGCTTATAGTGCGGGTACTTGTGCTGAACGCTGTACGATGTTTTATGCGAATGCTAAATATCCGGATGAGTCTATTGAGACGATTGCGATTGCTGCGCGTGGCACAAATGGTGAGTTTACGAAGGCGCCTATTTCGCCTTGTGGTGTTTGCAGACAAGCTTTGGTTGAAGCGCAGCTTCGTGCTGGGAAGAATTTGCGGGTGTTGTTGTTTGGTGAGAACGAGACTTTTGTGATCAATAGTATTAGCGATATGATGCCTTTTCAGTTTGACGAGATTGTGTGAGGATTAGATGGTTAAAAATTAATCCCCATTGTTCGATAGTGAGCAATGGGGATTAATTTATGTGTGGAGATTATTTTTCGAGGGGACGTATGTCGATGAGCAATTCATCGAGTTGCTTTTGGTCGACACGTGAGGGTGCATCGAGCATGACGTCGCGTCCTGAATTGTTCTTGGGGAAGGCAATGCAGTCGCGGATGCTGTCGAGACCGGCAAAGATTGATACCCAACGGTCGAGACCATAAGCCAAACCTCCGTGAGGGGGTGCACCATACTTGAAGGCATTCATCAAGAAGCCAAATTGCTCTTGGGCACGTTCGGGAGTGAAACCGAGTACCTTGAAGATCTTTGCCTGAAGCACTGCATCGTGGATACGGATAGAACCACCACCCACTTCAACACCATTGCACACCATGTCGTAGGCATCGGCAAGCACTGAGGCGGGGTCTGTGTCGAGCAAAGGTACGTCTTGAGGGCGGGGGGCAGTGAAAGGATGGTGCATGGCGAGCAAACGACCTTCTTCTTCGCTCCACTCGAACATGGGGAAGTCTACTACCCAAAGTAAGGCGAACTTGTTCTTGTCGCGCAAACCTAAGCGTTCGCCCATTTCAAGACGCAATTCGCAAAGTTGCTTGCGGGTCTTCATGGCATCGTCGCCTGAGAGGATGAGGATTAAGTCGCCAGGTTTGGCATCCATCTTTTGCTTGAGTTGTTCAAGCACTTCGGGGGTGTAGAATTTGTCGACGGAGCTCTTTATTGTGCCGTCTTCATTGACCTTGGCGTGAACAAGGCCTTTGGCGCCAATCTGCGGTGACTTGACAAAGTCGGTGAGTTGGTCGAGTTGCTTACGTGTGTATGAACCGCAACCAGTGGCGCAGATACCACCAATATAGGCTGCATCGTTGAATACTCCAAATGTGCCTGTGCCTTTGAGTGTATCCATGAGTTCAACAAACTCCATGCCGAAACGCATATCGGGTTTGTCGGAACCAAAACGACGCATGGCTTCGTGCCATGGCATGCGGATGAAGGGGGTGTCGCCAAGGTCGTAACCGCGTACTTCTTTGAAGAGGTATTTTGCCATCTCCTCGAAGGTGTTGATGATGTCGTCTTGTGTGACGAACGACATTTCGCAGTCGATTTGTGTAAACTCGGGCTGGCGGTCGGCACGCAGGTCTTCGTCGCGGAAACATTTGGCAATTTGGAAGTAGCGGTCGATGCCTGCTACCATGAGTAATTGCTTGAGTGTTTGCGGACTTTGTGGCAATGCATAGAATTGACCGGGATTCATGCGCGAAGGCACAATGAAGTCGCGAGCACCCTCGGGGGTAGAACCAATGAGAATGGGGGTTTCGATTTCGAGGAAGCCCTTTGAGTCGAGGAAGTTGCGCACTGCAATGCAGAACTTGTGACGAAGTTCCAAATTGGCACGTACGTTTTCACGGCGCAAGTCGAGGTAGCGATACTTCATGCGTAAGTCGTCGCCACCATCGGTGTTCTGTTCAATGGTGAAGGGAGGTGTGAGCGACTCGTTGAGTACGTTGAGTGTGTTAACGATGATTTCGATGTCGCCTGTGGGCATTTTGTCGTTTTTAGAATAACGCTCGTTAACTGTACCAGTAACTTGTATTACGAATTCACGGCCCAACTTGTTAGCCTGTGCACAGAGTTCGGCATTGGTTTCTTCATTGAAAACGAGCTGTGTGATGCCGTAGCGGTCGCGCAGGTCGATGAAGGTCATGCCGCCCATTTTACGGCTACGCTGCACCCAACCAGCCAAAGTGACTTCTTGGCCTACGTGCTGAATGCGAAGCTCACCGCATGTGTTTGTTCTATACATGATTTTTGTTTTATTTTTGAGTTGTTTTGCCCACAAACATCTTGCTTTTTTGTATGCAATATGGCTCGTTGAGCATAACAATGCTGTTTATTTGTGTGCGAAATTACAAATATTGTTTGAAACGCAGAAAAAAGCGTGCATTTATTTTGGATTTACCCCATAAACATATTTGTAGAGGTGGTATACGATATGTTCGAAATTTTTGTTTGCATACGCTTCATCGGTTGCCATAAGTAACAGGGGGAAGTAGTTGTAGCCTTCGTGGTAAGGCGGTTGCAGATAGTTTTTGTGGATGACTGTGAAGCCTTGTTTTTCATAAAAACCTATGCGACGGGTAGCCATTTCGTTGGTTGGTTCTTCTACCTCTAAAACGATGGGTGTGCTGATTTTTTGTTGTAGGGCAGCCATTACTTTACGTCCGATGCCTTGGTTGCGCACATGGGGCATTGTGGCAAAATGTTCTACATAAACAAATTCTGAAAAATCCCAATATGAGATGAAGCCGGCAAAGGTGTTGTCGGAAAGTAGTATTTCGTGGATGTGGAATTGTGGATTTTCTTTCCACATTCGTTGCCAGGCTTGGGTGTCGCGACGCTCTATTTTGGGGAATGCGCTTTCGTAGAGGTGAATGGCTTTTTCTATGTTTGAGGTGTTTAAGGGGGATAGTGTCATTTTTAGAAGGTGTTTAATGATTGGGGAAGGTTTTTTTGAACATTAATTGCCACCATTGTACATTAATATTCGCTTCGCGTTTTTTTTGAACATTAATTGCCATCAATGCCCATTAATTGTTTCATTAATACTTTCCTTTATTAGCCAAGAAAAAAATTAATGTCTCGAAATTAATGTCCCCGAATTAATGATAATTAATGTTCACAAAACTAGCAGCGTAGCTGCAAGTTCCTACTATTCGCTTCGCGTTTTTTTGAACATTAATTACCATCAATGCCCATTAATTGTTTCATTAATATTCGCTTTGCGTTTTTGGGGGACATCCTACTTCTTAGGGTCGTCGGGGAAACGTAAGGAAAGAATTTTAGAGAGTTTGTCTCGAAGGACTTGTTCGTCGTCGAGCCTTACATCGATTGTGAGGATGGTGCCTTGTGCGTCGTAATCGCGTTGTATGATTTCTGCTCCAAGGTCTTTGATAAAGCGCATGGCGACATCGGCGTCGGCATAAGGGACCGAAACACGGAATTGGGCGGTTACGATTTTTTCTTCTTTTTCTGCCTCGTCGAGTGCTTCGCCAATGGCTGTTTTATAAGCAACGCCTAAGGGACCTGTTCCTAATTTTACACCTCCAAAATAGCGCACCACAATGCCCACGGTGTAGGTAAGGTTGCGCGATTGTATTTGTCCTAATATAGGGCGTCCTGCTGTGCCACTTGGTTCGCCATCGTCGTTGGCTCGGGTTGTTTTACCATCATTTCCTAATACATAGGCATAACATACATGTCGGGCGTCGTAATATTTCTTTTTGTAGGTTGCCACAATTGCTTTAGCTTCTTCCTCAGTGTCAGCATGTAGTGCAAATGCCAAAAAGCGTGAGCGTTTCTCTGTCAGTTGGGTTTCAGCCGAAGATTTTAGGGTGATGTATGTATCCATGATTTATAAGAAAACGAAAAACGAATGTGCTAATGAGCAAGCTCTGTTGTTGTATATTACAGAAGGTATTGGCTCATTCACACATTCGTTATTTGTAAAGTTGCTTTAGATGTTAATCTTAAGTACGCCTAAAAGAATTAGTTAAAGTGGTACAAGAATGTAGCTATACCAGTAAGGGCAGGTTTCTTTTGATCCTTGATTTCGATAGTGAATTTAATTTCTACCTTGCAGATGCCACGAAGGTTGGCAATGCTGTGTAAGGTGGTGACGAGGCGTATGCTCTGTCCACTCAAAACGGCTTGTCCAAACTTCATTTTGTCCATGCCGTAGTTTACCATCATCTTTAGGTTGTTCACCTTGATGATTTGTTCCCACATGTAGGGGAGCAATGAGAGGGTGAGGTAGCCATGTACGATGGTCTGACCGAAGGGACCTTCTTTGGCTTTTTCTGTGTCTACGTGAATCCACTGGTGGTCGAGTGTAGCATCAGCAAAAGCGTTAATACGATTTTGGTCTACTTCGAGCCATTCAGACTTTCCGAGTTCTTGACCAAGGTATTTTTCAAATTCTTCGTAAGAGTTGATTGTCAACATAAGTGTGATTGTATTTGTGGTTACTGTTGTGAAATTTCTTGCATTGTCAATGAGGTGATGAGCATTTGGGCATTCATTGCGGCTACGCACTTGTATTGTCCAAAGGTTTTGCCCTCGTTGTCGCGGCTAATGTGTTGGTCGACGGTAAAGGTTACGTTGAACATGGCATTGCCACTGCTATCGTTTTTGCGTGTGATTTGTATGTCGCGGTTTACGTTGAACTGACAACCTTGAATGTGGTCGTTGAACATGGCGTTGATTTTGCTCAATACGTCGGCTTTTGTAGCATTGTGTTGGTGCAAGAAGGTGGTCATGGTAGACGAGATGTTGGCGCAGATTTTGCTTTCGTCGCGATTGGCAAAGCCATTGAAGAAGTCTGTCAGTACTTCGGTGATTTGCTCACGATCGGTTTCTGTTACTTCTTGTTCGCGCAAACTGCCTTGTGCTACCGAGGCTTCTGAGGCATAGCGTCCGTCGGGGTGATTGTCGAGATAACGCTGGAAAGCTTCGGGCGTGTTTACGCGTTGTGCTGTGATAAAGTCGAGCGAGTCGATTTTGATGTCGCACAAACGGCAATATTGTGGATCGGTAAATTGTTCTTTAAAGTTGACGAAATCGTTTACATCGTCTGAGAGTGCGATGCTATTCCACTTAGAAAGCATGTCTTGCAACTTTTGCAATCGGCTTCTTACTTCGTCGGCATGTTCGCTATTGGGGTAATTTTGTAAAAAGTCTTCGTAGTCTTGCGGGTTGTTGTTATTTTCAAGCACTTCGTAAGCCATTTCCTCTTCGTGGGCGGCATTGTTTGAAACGTAGAAGTAGACACCTCCACCGATAAGCAACAATACTACCACGATGATGGTAATAATTAGGGGAGTTTTGCTCTTTTTATTGGGCGTTTGAGAAGGCATATTGTTGTAAGCCCCATTGTTATTGTTGGGATTCACTGAGGCATTTTGTGGGTTGGGTGTAGCCATTCCGTTGCCGTTCATTTGATTTTGATCTTCCATTTTTTTATCTGTTGTTTTTATGTTTCGTGAGATTGAATTATCCCTAAAAAAGACAGTTATGCTACTTTTTCGCGTGCAAATTTACTCAAAATAACCGAACATATTCATATAGTTCTCAACTTTTTAGACATTAAATAGCGTTGCACGTATTATGCCTTGGGCGAAGTGTATGAACGTATGTCGTGTCCTGTAGGCGACTGGAACAGTCGTAAGTGGAATGCAGGGAGTGTGGCAATGATGGTTTCGATTTTGCTTGAAGCAATGTCCTCGAATTTCACAAACTCTGTGTTTTGGGTGTAGAACCAAATTTCAAGAGGTATACCATTGGGCGTAGGGTCGAGTTGGCGTACCAAAATCCATTGGTCTTGCACAATGTCTTTATCCTTTTTAAAGGCTTTGGTTAGATAGTGTCTGAATAGGGTAAGGTTGGTCACATCGTGCTCGCTTACGTCGTCGGGGTTGATAAAGCCTTCTTGTTCAAGTTCTTTGCATTCTGCTGGACTTACAAAACGAATGCTCTGTACATCCACCAATAAGGCACGTTTTACACGTCGTGCGCCTTTCTGTGCCATTGCGTCCCAGTTTTGAAAAGCATCACTCACCAGGGTGTAGGGCGGAACGGTTGAAATGGTGTTGTCAAAATTGCGCACCTTGACAGTGGTGAGGGATATTTCTTCAACCCATCCGTTTATGTCTAACTTTTTGATGGTTATCCAGTCGCCTACTTTTACCATTTTATTGAGCGAAAGTTGTATGCCTGCGACTAAGCCCATGATGGAATCCTTAAATATTAACAATAGCACAGTGGCAGCAGCACCAAGACCGGTGACTACATGCAAAGGGTTGTAGCCAAATAATTGGGATACAACCACAATTCCGCCTAAGAAGAAAGCTAGTAGACGCAGAAATTGCAAGATGCCCATTAAATGGTGTTCTTCCATTTGTTCGACCATAGCGGTAGAAAGATTTTTAAGGAAGGCAGTGACCAAAAGTGTGGCGCAAATGGTTATATAGGCTTGCAATATGCGCGATATTACAATGTAGGTTGTGGCATGATCGCTATCGTAACAAAAGGGCAAAAGCATGTATATGACTACGCTGGGTAGTAGTTGGCATACTGCTTTTAGCACGGGTTCGTTAATTAGGTAGTCATCCCATTTTGTTTCGGTTTTTTCAACAATCTTCAATATGATGGGTATGAGATAACGCTTGAAGAGTGACGCCATAAAACATAGGGCTAATAGCAACAATGCCACAACGAGTATTTGTGACAGTCGACCACTCCAGTCGTTATTAAATCCCAGGTTATTTAGCAAGAGGGCTATGGTGTGTCGGAAGTTTGTGATGAACATAATAAGTAACGCGCTAGAAAAAAATGCAAGGATAAACGCACGATGACGTGTATCCTTGCACTCTTTTATATTTTTTATATGTCTTAGTTCGCAGAAGTGAACTCGTCAAGGAAGCGTACGTCGTTCTCAGAGAACAAGCGCAAGTCCTTAACCTGATATTTTAAGTTGGTGATACGTTCTACACCCATACCAAAGGCATAGCCCTTGTAGATTTTGCTATCAATGCCGTTAGCCTCGAGCACGTTGGGGTCTACCATACCACAGCCCAAAATTTCAACCCATCCTGTTTGCTTGCAGAAGGCACAACCTTTGCCACCACAGATGTTGCATGAGATGTCCATCTCGGCGCTAGGTTCAGTAAATGGGAAGTATGAGGGACGAAGACGAATTTTTGTGTCGGGACCAAACATTTCGCGTGCAAAGGTAAGGAGCACCTGCTTCAAGTCGGTAAAGCTAACGTCTTTATCGATGTATAAACCTTCAACTTGGTGGAAGAAGCAGTGAGCACGTGCAGAGATCGCTTCGTTGCGGTATACACGACCAGGGCAGAGCACACGGATAGGAGGTTTAGAATTTTCCATTACGCGGCTTTGTACCGAACTGGTGTGTGTACGTAATACGATGTCGGGGTGCTGTTCAACGAAGAAAGTATCTTGCATATCGCGTGCAGGGTGGTCTTCGGCGAAGTTGAGCGATGAGAATACATGCCAATCGTCTTCAACTTCGGGACCATCAGCGATAGAGAAACCTAAACGTGAGAAGATGTCGATAATCTCGTTCTTTACAATTGAAAGCGGATGACGTGTGCCCAAAGTGATGGGGTAGGGCGTGCGTGTAAGGTCGAGGTCAGAGTGGTCGTCTTCTTTCGTAGCAAGTCCTTCACGTAATTCGTTCAACTTGTTTTGTAATGCGGTTTTGAGTTCGTTAAGCTTCATACCGATTTCACGTTTTTGGTCGGCAGCGACCGTACGGAATTCGCCCATGAGTTCATTAACGATACCTTTTTTGCTAAGATACTTGATGCGGAGTTCTTCAAGAGCCTTTGCGTCAGCGGCCTGAAGGTTAGAAACTTCGCTAAGTAATGATTGAATTTTATCTGTCAACATTGCGATATTGCTTATTTTTACGTGCAAAGATAAATATTTCTTCGCAAATATGTTACTCTTACGAAGAAAAGCCTTACATTTGTTGCCTAAAAATACATTATTTACAATGAAAGGTCTCATTTATTGCTTTTGTGCAGTGTTGATTTTGGCTTCGTGCCGTGGCGGAAAGAAAACAGAAGTGACCGTTGAGGACAATGATAGCTTGGCTGTTGCCCCCGATAGCAGCGAAACTGATAGCTTGCCTGCTCCCTCTAAGGCCGCCGATGGGCTTTTTGACGATTTTATTTATTCGTTTATGCGTAATTCGCGTTTCCAGCGTGAACGCATTCAGTTTCCTTTGGTCAATATGATAGACGGTGTAAACCATCCTATTGCTAAAGGGTCGTGGAAATTCGACCCACTTTATCGCAAAAAAGATGTTTATACCATTATATTTGACAATGCGCGCTCTATTAAAGCCGAGAAAGACACTTCGTTGCGCCAAACCACGGTGGAGTGGGTTTATTTGAACACACACCGAGTAAAGCAATATAAGTTCGAGAAAAAAGAGGGACAATGGATGCTTGTAGAGATCAATCAGCACGATTTGAGTGAAAACATCAATAGTGATTTCTATGAGTTCTATCGTCAGTTCTCATCAAACAAACGGTTCCAGAAACAACACATCTCAAATCCCTTCCAATTTAAGACCTACGATTTTGACAATTTTAAAAACATTGAGGGCTTGCTGGATGTAGAACAATGGCCTGACTATCGTCCGGAATTACCCACAGGCACCATTACCAATATAAACTATGGACAGAGTTATGGTGATGCGCGTCGTCGTGTTTTGATGATATGTAGTCAATCGGGCGGTATGGGATGTTCGCTGACCTTTGTGCGCAAGGGAAAAACTTGGATTCTTGAACGTCTTGAAAACTGATTTTATAGCTTATCTTAATATTTTGTATGATGCATTCTCTTCTTCAACACAATACTTTTGGCATTGATGCAAAGTGCCGCGATTTTAAAGAATATAGCAGTGTAGACGAGCTACGCAGCATGCTGCCTTTATTGCAAAACCACAAGTGGTTACAAATAGGTGCAGGCAGTAATTTGCTTTTTGTAAAAGACTATGAAGGCATTGTTCTTCATTCTAAGATCACGGATTGTGAAGTCGTGAAACAAGATGAGCAACATATATGGCTACGTGTAGGTTCTGGCTATGTTTGGGACGATTTCGTAGGCTATTGTGTGCGCCATAATTATTTTGGACTCGAAAATCTCTCCTATATTCCAGGTGAGGTGGGTGCCAGTGCCGTACAGAATATTGGTGCTTATGGGGTTGAGGCTTGCCAGTATATTGAAGAAGTAGAAGTGCTTGATGTGGCTACGGGCGAAATGAAGGTACTTACCAATGCGCAGTGTGAATATGCTTATCGTAGCAGCATTTTTAAGCATGCCCTTCGTGGCAAGTGCATTGTGACCCATGTAGTTTATCGTTTGTCTTTAAACTTTAATCCTGATCTTGACTATGCTGCCGTTAAGCGTGAGCTATCTACACGTGGCATTGCCCCGAAGAATTTAACCGCTCAGATGTTGCGCGACATTGTGACAGAGGTGCGTAAAAGTAAATTGCCCGACCCTAAAGACATTGGTAGTGCAGGTTCTTTCTTTATGAATCCGGTGGTAGACGAAGCAACCTTTGAAAACCTTCTTAAAGAATATCCCGAAATGCCGCATTACCTTATGCCTAATGGGGTGAAAATTCCTGCTGGATGGATGATAGAACAGTGTGGGTGGAAAGGCAAGCGTCTTGGTCGTGCGGGTGTATATAGCAAGCAAGCGCTTGTTTTGGTTAATTTGGGTGGTGCTACAGGTCAAGAAATTGTTGATTTGAGTAATGCCGTGCGTAAGGATGTAAAAGCAAAATTTGGCATTGATATTCATCCAGAAGCCAATTTTATTGAGTAATCATTTCATTGAGAAGGTAATTTCTTTGAATAACACATTCATTGAAGACGCAAATTCAAACTCATGGCTAAACTGACTTTTTTAGGAACGGGCACCAGCACAGGTGTACCGCAAATAGGTTGTACGTGTAAGGTGTGTACTTCGTCTAATCACAAAGACAAGCGGTTGCGCACTTCGGCGATTGTTACGTTAGAGAATGGTAAACGCATACTGATAGATTGCGGTCCAGACTTTAGAAGTCAGATGCTTTCTATCCCTTTTGCTCCTATTGATTTATTGTTGTTGACACACGAACATTACGATCATGTGGGAGGTATTGATGATTTGCGCCCTTTCTCTTTTGAACATGCCGTAGATATTTATGCCGATTCTATTTGCGCTAAAAACTTAAAGCAACGTCTTCCTTATTGTTTTGCGACAGATAAATATCCGGGTGTGCCTCAACTGAATTTGCACACATTGTTGAAAACGGAGACCTTACATTTTGAAGGTATTGACATACAACCTATTGAGGTGATGCACGACAAACTGCCTATCTTTGGTTATCGCATAGGTAAGTTGGGCTATATCACAGATATGAGCAGCATATCGGATGAAGAATTGCTTAAACTTGCAGATATAGATGTGTTGGTTATCAATGCATTAAGAAAAACTCATCATCATTCACATCAAACTTTGGATGAGGCTCTTTCTGTAATAGCCAGGGTGAATCCTAAAGTGGCATATTTAGTTCACATGGGGCATAGCATGGGGCTTCACGATGAAGTAGAAGCCGAGCTCCCTGCGCATGTACACTTGGCGTATGATGGTTTGCAGATTGATTTTTGATGTTTCTTTATAAAAGGTACCGTATAAAAAAATTCGCTGTGCAAGAGAGAAGTGCGTGGAGCACGTTCACCTTGCGCAGCGATTTTTTGAATGTGATATGAGGCGATATAAGTAATTTTCCACTCGTGTGATGTATACTTATAAAGCACAAGAATTTTCGTTGATTTACGAGGCTGTTAAGCAGATTTATTTGTAGCCTTTATTTTGTTTTAAATTCTTATTTAAGTCTAGGCATTTCTGCGGTATTGGGAAGACTGTTGTAAAGCCTGTATTCTCATTTTCTATGGGAATCCTTTGGTCGTATGCTTTTGTATATTTCCCGAATCGGATAAGATCTTGTCTTCTCCAACCTTCCCAAACCAATTCTAAGAGTCGTTCTTTAAGAATATTGTTCAAGGTGGATTCTACATGTGGCATACCTACTCTGTCTCTTATGGCATTCAGTTCTATTGAACCATCTTCACCATTACGGACTTTTGCTTCAGCCTTCATCAGCAAGGCATCGCCATATCTAAATAGAACAATATCATTGTCAACTTGCTTGCCATCAGAGTATGCCGTTCTGTCAACTTCGTATTTTCCTACCCTTGCTCCAGCCGTTTGTTTGTAAGGGCTATCGCTAAGATTCAGTTTGAGTTCTAATGGCATATATACCAATGGTTTACCATTGTCTAAATAGATTTTTTTGCCATCTACAAACACCGTGTCGGCATAGAAATTGGTTTTAAATCTATTGTCTACATGGTCTGTACCATAGCCATATGCCTTAACAGTTGAAACCGTGGCACAAGTACCATTCTCTGATGAACCACCATAGGCTCCACCATGTTTGTAATGGCGTGAGCGAAACAGATAATGATATTCGTTTAAGTATAAATTTTTATCTAAAGGAATCGTAAAAATGTTTTCTTTAGAGTTTTCATTGTGAACAGAGAAATTCGATGCATAATTGGTTTCCAGTTCATAACCTTCTTGCGTCAATTGGTCGCAATACCAAACACAGGTTTGCCAAGCATTTAATTTATTGCCATTGACAGTGAAGAAAATATCCTTGCCATCCAACTTCTTTTCATCCGTCCAATCGTCGTCAGCATAGATTTCTGCGTTCAAAGCTAATTTAGCAAGTAGAAAGTTCACTACAGGGCGTGTTATTCGTCCATAATAGTCCCCTTCTTTATTGGCGTGTTTGTCAGCAAGTTGTGGAGCCACCTCTTGTAACTCTTCTACAATAAATTTAAAAACTTCGCTTCTTTCACTTTGCACGACTTGGTTTGGTTTCACATCGTATGCTGTCATGATAGGTATTCGTCCAAACATATCCATTGCATAATAATAGAATAAGGCACGCACAGCTCTTACTTCAGCCTTATAGTTTTCGGCTTGCTCTGCTGTGAGAAGTTGCTTATGACTATCAATGACCGAAAGTGATTGGTTGGACAGAACAATTACCTTGAACAAGTATTTCCATACATTATATAGATACATGTCATTGGCATTCCATGTGTGCTTATACATATTCTCCCACAATCCGCCGTCATACCAGTCGCCTCCGCGTATAGGATTCATTGCTTCGTCGGTAGTTAGCGTATTATAGTCGTAAATGCCACGGCAAGTACCTTGAAGTCCTTCTGACTCCTGATTACTCCCGATGTAGTTGTATAATGAAGCAACCGCATTTTTGTATATGTTATCGGCATTATTATAAATAGCCTCTTGGTCGAGTTGGTCTTTGGGATGTTCGTCTAGGCAAGCCCAGCAACAAAACATCATTGACACTGCCAATATGTATTTAATAAACGTTCTCATGCTAGATTATGTTTAGAATTGTACACTCAGCCCTAATGAATAAGTACGATACAACGGATAGGTTCGTTTGTCATCAATACCCATAGTGCTGTTCATTACATAGCTATTGATCATGGGTGTTAACCCTTTATATCCGGTAATGGTGCCAAGATTGCTGATGTTGCATGATATGCGCAAAGAGCGGATTACGTTTTTTTTCAAAGGCACATTATAGCCGATTGTCAGGTGTTCGAAGTTTAAATAATTTCCCTTTTCAAGCCAATAGTCAGAAACACGTTGGTCCATGATATTTTTCTTCGGAGCATCTTTCAACACGTTATAGTCAGGAAAGCTGGTCATATTTGTAAAAGCCAATCCTGTTCCATTGAATATTTTATGTCCAAAAGCTCCATTCATCTGAAGGGCGATGTAAAAGTCCTTATATCTAAAGCTGATGTTTGAGCCCAGGGTTACCTTTGGTGTTGCTTGTCCAGCTATGTATCTGTCTCCGCCATCACTCAAATCAACTTTGCCGTTATTGTCAAGGTCTTGAATATTGTAAGAGTAGCTACCATCATTGTTCTTTATGAGTCCGTTGCAGTGTGGCAGATAGAACACCCCAAGTGGTTGTCCTACGATTTGATAAACCACATTGTTGTCGCCACCATTTTGTCCTGCACCATTTAACGAACCAATGGCAGTGATATTAGCCGCCGACATATTCATTCCCTTATACTCTCCACTAAGCGAAATCAGTTTGTTGCTTTGAAAAGACAGGTTCATGTTAAAGTTCAATTCCATGTCTTTTTTGCTAATAGGTTGCATAGATAATCCGAACTCAAAACCACGATTCGACATGGCACCAATGTTTGCTAAAAGCGTATTGTAGGCAAATGGAGGCACAGGCACTTCATATGCATAAAGCATGTCGGATGTCCTTGAATAATAATATTCGGCGGTAAACATAATTCGGTTGTCGAAAAAGCCCACATCTGCACCGATATTAAAAGTAGTTTTAGTCTCCCACTTTAAATCAGGATTATTGTTCTTCACCATTCCGAGTGTTACCGTAGGCGAGCTCTTGATAGGTACAATTCCTGTTTGTCTTGCCGTGTTCATTGTGGTGTAGGCAGAAATGCCCCCAAGGTTACCAGCTTGTCCTAAACTAGAACGGATTTTGAGAAGTGATAATGGCTTTATATGGGCAAGGAAACGTTCCTTCTTTAAGTCCCACGTAAAAGACACAGAAGGGAAAAAGCCCCATCTGTTGTTATTTCCAACCATAGACGAACCATCGCTACGTGCATTCACAGAGAACACATATTTATTGAGCAACTCATAGGTTATGCTTCCCATTACAGAAGCCAGTGCTTGGTCTTCGTATGTACTTTCAGTGCCACCATAGGGACGTGAAGCCGTAGCTCCGATGTTGTCGTAATGAAAATCGTTAGTAGGAATACCTTTGGCGTATACCCAAAAGGCAGATTTATTTAACTTGCGATACTCACTGCTCGCCTCGGCGGAGATTGCGTGTATACCAAATTTTTTGTTAAAGTTCACAGCCACATTACCGAGCCATTCTTCCTTTTTAAACTCACCACGATACACATTGCCTTGTGCCCATACCCATGTAGGACAGAATTGTCCGTTTTCAGTAGAGCTATACAAGTAAGAACCAAAAGTGCTGATTCGCCAATTAGAATTAAAGTCATAGCTCAGCTTGATGTGAGCATCAAAGTTCATATCCTTTGAGTCCTTCTTTTCTTCAAGCAAAATAGCAGGAGGATTGATGTATGTGGCAGATTCGTTTTTTATCCAGTTGCCGTTTTTGTCTGTACCTGCAGGGAATGTTGGGTTTTGGCAAGCAGCAGAATAAAACAGCATCTGTGTGTCAAAAATATCATGGTTTTTGAATGATGAACCAAAAACGCCAAAATCTCCCGTTAGTTTGTCATTGAAGGCTTTTTGTGTCACATCGAGCTTGGCTACAAAAACACCATAATCTTTCTTTTTGATAATCGTGTTATGGTCAATTACTCCGAATGAGGCACGATAGTTTGATTGAGGAGTACCCCCACTGAATGCAAGATAGTGATTGTTAACAAGCCCCGTGCGAGTAATAACTTTATAGAAATCGGTATTATAACCTCCGTTATTGCAATAGATGCCTAAAGCTTTTGCAGTAGCAACATATTCTGCAGCATTGAGCATGTCAAGGTGCTTGTACATCTGTTCGAACCCAACGTTCCCTTCATAAGATATTTGGAAGCCACGTCCAGTTCCTTTTTTAGTTTTTACTTCAATCACACCCGAAGCACCCCGTGAACCATACATGGCGGTTTCTGCTGCATTTTTCAATATGCGAAAACTTTCGATGTCAGCAGGGTAGATTGTTGAAAGTGTAAGCACGTCAGATGTAACCCCATCAATTAAGACCAAAGGGTCGTTACCTCCAATAATAGAGGTTGTGCCACGTACACGTACACTGTTAAGCATAGCCATTCGATCAAGACCATTTGATGTAACATTGACACCAGCAGCTTGACCGCTTAACACATCAAGGGCATTGTTTGCAGCCCCTTTGTTGGAGTGTTCTCTCAATTCCTTAAATGTGTAATTTCCATTATCAATGGAATCTTTCCGTTCTGCAGGAACATGGTTTTGCGCATGAGCCAAAGAACTGCAAAAGAGCGTCATGATAAGGAAAGAAAGGTTTTTCTTGCTCTTTGCCATTTTCAATTTCTCAGCCGTAGGCGAATTTTAGGTTATGAAAAAATTTGAACTAAAAAGTGTGCATCATTTTGATTATTAACATGTTAGTGAAGATATTCTACTCAAACTGTTTCAAAGATGCATAATTTTTATGCAATATTCGTAAAATCTATCGATATTCGCAAGTAGTTTTTAAAAAAAGAGATCAGTGTCGTTTGCTTTCTTCATCGTTACGCATTAGCGCGTTGTCTTTTCATGGATAGCATTTTTTAATTTACATGATACTTTACAAAACAATTATGGCTCTAAAAATGTAAATTTTCGCATTCTTAGAACCATAATTGTTTTATAGTCCGTCAATATTTGTTATTTGCTAAAATAACTTTTAGGCAACGGACGGCAGTTATAAGTTGATGCCATTACTTCGCCATAGGCACCTGCTGAGCGGAAAGCAATGAGGTCGCCACGTTTCGTAACAGGTAGCAATTCGTCGGTGCTAAAAACATCGCTGCTTTCGCAAATAGGACCTACTACGTCATATTTTGTAGTACGTGTTTTGTCTGTAACCGACAAGTTTTCTGTGTGATGGTGCGCACCATACATGGCCGGACGTACCAATTCTGTGAAACCAGCATCCACAATGACAAAGCGCTTAGTGTGGCCTTGCTTAATGTAGAGTGTACGGGCAATCAATGAACCACATTGTGCCACAATGCTACGACCCAATTCAAAGTGTAGCTGTTGTCCATCGCGCAACTTCAAATTATCGGTAAAAATTTTGAAGTACTCCTCAAAATTAGGAATTGGATGTGTGTCGGGCATGTCGTAGTCAATGCCCAAACCACCACCTACATTGATATTTTTTGTTTGAATGCCGTTGGTTTCAAGATCATCTTGAAGTTGATTGATACGTTCGCACAATGCCACGTAAACCGATAAGTCAAGAATTTGACTACCAATGTGGAAGTGCAAACCAATATATTCTACCGAATCCATTTTTTGTGCTTCGCGAATGGCAGGAATCATATCCTCCATGGCAATGCCAAATTTGTTTTCGTTTAGTCCGGTAGTGATTTTTGCATGTGTGTGAGCATCTACGTTCGGGTTGATTCTAAAGCAAACTTTTGCCTTCTTACCCAAGTTGTGAGCCAATTCGTTAATCACTTCAAGTTCGGCAATGCTCTCTACATTAAAATTGTGAATGCCAATGTTGAGCGCATTGATTATTTCGCGATCGCTTTTACCAACCCCAGCAAATACAATGTCTTTGCCAGCGAAACCTGCATTGTGTGCAGCTTCCACTTCACCTCCCGATACACAGTCGGCACCTAAACCAGCTTGTGCAATGGTTTGCATAATACGTGGATTCGCATTCGCCTTAATTGCATAGTGCACGTGATAGTTAGGGTGGGGGGCTATGAGTTCTTTAATGGTTTGGAGGGTCTCTCCAAGCACATCCATGTCGTAGTAGTAAAACGGAGTCTCTAACTCCGCAAATCTTTGTGTCGGAAAAATAGTCATGTTTAGTAAGTCTATTTAAAACGAACAGAAAAGACGGAAGATGGAGCGTTTAGCAACGTATAAATCCATAAACAACTTATGAACATCCAGGTTGCATTAATAATCCAACTTTCGTCTTTTCTATTCAGTGCGTATTATTTTCCTTCTTTGTTGTTAAACAATTTCTCGCTCAATGCGCAGAGAGCAGCTTTCTTGTCCTCCTCGCGTACCAAGAACGAGATGTTATGGTTGCTACCACCGTATGCAATCATTCTGACGGGAATATCAGCCAAAGCTTCAGTTACAAGGGTTTCGTAGCCCACATTGCCCCAACGCAAATCACCCACTACACAGATGATACACATATTCTCGTCAATGCTTACGGTACCATATTTCTTGAGTTCTTCCACAATGTTAGCCAAGTGTGCGTTATTGTCGATAGTCAATGTCACACCTACCTCGCTTGTGGTAACCATGTCCACGGGTGTGTGGTTCACTTCAAAAGTCTCAAAGAGTTTGTGTAAGAAACCAGTAGCTAACAACATGCGCGAAGACACAATCTTAATTGCAGTGATGTTATCTTTGGCTGCCACCGCTTTAATCTTACCTTTTTCCATCTTATCGTTGATGATGGTACCAGGTGCTGCGGGGTCCATGGTATTGAGCAAACGCACGGGCACACCCGCATAGTGAGCTGGTTGGATACATGTAGGATGTAAAATTTTAGCACCAAAATATGCCAATTCTGCAGCCTCTTCAAAGTTAAGTTGACGCACGGGCGTTGTGTTAGGCACAAAGCGCGGGTCGTTGTTGTGCATACCGTCAATATCCGTCCAAATTTGGATTTCTTCAGCACGGAGCACTGCACCAATCAAACAAGCAGTGTAGTCTGAACCACCACGTTGCAAGTTGTCGATGTCGCCCTTATTGTTGCGGCAAATAAAACCCTGAGTGATATAAAGGTCAAAGGCTCCCGTCTTCTTTAAAACCTCATTAAGGTGCTCTTTGATGTAGGGTGAATCGGGTTCACCATTTGCATCAGTACGCATATAGTCGAGTGCAGGAAGCAAAGCCACCTTTACGCCTGTCTCTTTAAGGTAGTTTGTCACCATATTGGTGCTCATCAACTCACCCTGTGCTAAGATTTCTTTTTCAAGTTTGTCTGAGTACTCCTCCATAGTGAGTGTATGCAAGTGCATAAAAATCTCATGGAGCAAGTCGTTGGTCTTTTTTACGTTCTCCTCTTTTGCAAAGAGTTCAGCCACGTGCTGCTTATATACATTGTGCAACTTGTTAATCACACTATTAGCAGCCTCAGGGTTACGCTTTTTAATGTAGTCAGCAATTTCGACCAATGAGTTCGTAGTGCCCGACATGGCAGACAATACTACAATTTTGTGTTCACCATCTGTAATAAGTTGGCAAACATTCTTCATTCTTTGCGGTGAACCTACTGAGGTGCCACCAAATTTTAATATTTTCATAACAGACAAATTTTTCTATATTGATAAAACTTCGCACACATTAATCTAACTCAGTCACTTCCATGGGCGAGTTATAGTCGTTTGTGGCTTCGGTAATTGCTCCATTTTCGCAGCGGTATACAATACCAGGAAATTCAGAAAGCAAACTCATATTGTGTGTCACCATTACCACAGCGTTGCCTTGTTCGCGTACCATTTGTAAGATGCGCATAATGTGTCTGCTTGTTTCAGGGTCTAAATTTCCAATCGGCTCATCCGCCAAGATAATTTTGGGTTGGTTTAACAAAGCACGAGCAATGCACACACGCTGTTGCTCGCCACCCGACAATTCGTGTGGAAAATTATTTACTTTTTCGTACAACCCCACCATGTCGAGCACCTGCTTAATGCGTTCTGGACGATTTTTCTTTTTCCATCCTGTAGCTTTCAACACAAAGTCGAGGTTACCACCTACAGTAAGTTCGTGCATTAATTGGAAATCTTGAAAGATAATGCCCAATTGACGTCTTAATTGCGGAATATGTTTTCTTTTCAGCTTTGCCAAATCGAAATTCAATACATTTCCTTTGCCACCAGCCAGTGGCAATTCGCCATAAAGAGCTTTGAGCAGCGAACTTTTTCCGCTACCTACTTTGCCAACGATATATATAAAGTCGTTGTCGTCAACATGAAAGTTTACGCCATCAAGAATTGGATGGTCGTCATGGCGCAACGATACGTTTTGCAAATCAATGAGCATAATCTTGATTTTTGTGGGGTATATATTTTGAAGTTGTCTAAACTTTTTTGACGAAGTTTAGACGACTTCTTTAACTTCGTAATAAGAAGAGAAGGGGGAGTTAAGGTTGGATTGTTCCCTTAATCTAACTTCAGCACTGCCAAGAAAGCCTTTTGTGGCACTTGCACATTGCCAATTTCCTTCATACGCTTCTTACCACGTTTCTGTTTTTCAAGCAACTTACGTTTACGACTAATGTCACCGCCATAACACTTGGCAGTCACGTCTTTACGCACCTGCTTTACGGTTTCACGTGCAATAATCTTGGCACCAATCGCAGCCTGAATTGCAATGTCAAATTGCTGACGTGGCAAAAGTTCCTTTAGCTTCTCGCACATACGACGTCCAAAGTAAACAGCATTGTCCACGTGGGTCAATGTCGACAGTGCGTCAACGGGTTCACCATTCAGCAGAATGTCCATCTTCACCAACTTCGAGGGGCGGAAACCAATAGGATGATAGTCAAACGAAGCATAGCCCTTAGAAATACTCTTCAACTTGTCGTAAAAGTCAATCACGATTTCAGCCAAAGGCATATCATAGTAAAGTTCTACACGGTCGCCCGACACATATTCTTGTTTAATCAATTCGCCGCGTTTACCCAAACAAAGCGTCATGATATTGCCGATGTATTCGGTACGTGTAATAATAGAAGCCCTGATGTAAGGTTCTTCAATGTGGTCTATTTCCGTTTGGTCGGGCATACCCGCAGGGTTATGCACCTCTTTCATTTCACCATGCTTGTCGTAGATGTTATAGCTTACGTTCGGCACAGTGGTAATCACGTTCATGTTAAACTCACGGTCCAAGCGTTCTTGCACAATCTCCATGTGGAGCAAGCCCAAGAAACCACATCTAAAACCAAAGCCCAATGCTACCGACGATTCAGGTTGGAAAGTCAGCGAAGCATCGTTCAACTGCAATTTCTCTAAACTAGCACGTAGCTGTTCAAAGTCTTCTGTTTCAATGGGATAAACACCTGCAAACACCATCGGCTTAACCTCTTCAAAGCCGTCAATCGCTTTGTCGCAAGGCGTTTCAACACTGGTGATGGTGTCACCTACCTTTACTTCGGTTGCTGTTTTAATACCGCTGACAATGTAACCAACATCGCCACATTTCAACTCCTTGCACGGACAAAGATCCATCTTTAGCACACCGATTTCATCAGCATGGTATCTTTTCTTCGTGTTCACAAAGATAACGTCCTCGTCCTTATGGATAGATCCGTTTACAATTTTAAAATAGGCAATAATACCTCTAAACGGATTAAACACCGAGTCGAAGATCAAGGCTTGTAATGGTGCTTTGTCATCGCCCTCGGGAGCAGGAATACGTTCAATAACGGCTCTTAGAATATCTTCTACGCCTTCGCCTGTTTTTCCTGAAGCACGTATAATATCTTCTCTTTTGCAGCCTAACAAATCGATGATTTCGTCTTCTACCTCTTCGGGCATAGAGTTCACCATGTCACATTTGCTCAGTACGGGTATAATTTCAAGATTGTGCTCTATCGCCATGTAGAGGTTCGAGATGGTCTGTGCCTGTACGCCCTGCGTAGAGTCAACCAACAGCAAGCATCCTTCGCAAGCTGCAATACTGCGTGACACTTCGTAAGCAAAGTCAACGTGTCCCGGTGTGTCAATCAAGTTGAGCTTATACGTTTCGCCGTCCATCTTATATTCCATTTGGATGGCGTGGCTCTTAATGGTTATACCGCGTTCACGTTCAAGGTCCATATCGTCGAGCATTTGACCTTCTGTTACCTTTATAGTCTGCGTATGTTCAAGCAGTCGGTCAGCCAAAGTACTTTTTCCGTGGTCAATATGGGCAATGATGCAAAAGTTTCTGATATGCTTCATTTATTATTTATAATTGGAGCTTTAAAATCAATAATAGTAAAGATTTAATTTAGTGGAGTGTTCTAGAATTTTCTTATAGAACACTCCCTAAAAGATTCTGTTAGGGGAAGATTTATGCGCATTAGAATTTTTCAGCTTCCTTAAAGCTAACGGCGTGTTTCAAGTCTTTTTCGCTCAAAATCACGTCATCACCGCTCAAGGGCCATTCCAAAGCCAAATCTTCGTCGTTATAGTGGATAGAGCATTCTGCCTCGGGAGCATAGCGATTGTCCACCTTATAAGTAAAGACAGCTGTTTCGCTCAATACCTGAAAACCATGTGCAAAACCTCTTGGGATGAAAAGCTGACGCTTGTTTTCAGCCGACAATTCCACCATTACATGCTTGCCAAAGGTGGGTGAGTCCTTGCGCAAGTCTACAGCCACGTCAACCACGGTGCCTTGAAGTACTCTCACGAGTTTAGCTTGCGAAGCCTCACCTTTTTGATAATGCAAACCGCGGAGCACACCTTTTGATGACATAGATTGGTTGTCTTGCACAAAGTGTACTTCTTTGCCTACACCACGATTAAAGTCTTCTTCGCGCCATGTTTCCATAAAATAACCGCGAGCATCTTCAAATACCTTAGGTTCTAAAATCCAAACATCGGGTATGGCTGTCTTAATAAATTCCATTATAATCTGTTTTTATTGTTTCTATTTTTATGATGAAGTTGTTTACTCATTTGAGGTCACAACCCTTAGTTTCTCGTTTTCTACCTCCACTTCAAAGGTCTTTTGTTCGGGGTGTTCCATCATGTAGTCGCAGAGCGTATCTTCAAGATGGTGTTGGATGGCACGTTTCAGCGAACGAGCACCATATTGTGCGTCGAAACCCTTGTTTACCAAGAATTCACGCACACCTTCTTTAAGTGAAAGTTTATATCCGTTTTCAAGCAAACGTTGCTTCAAAATGTCGAGTTCCAAATCAAGAATATGCAACGCATTCGTCTTGTTGAGCGGATTGAACATAATGATATCGTCCAATCGGTTCAAGAACTCTGGAGCAAACTGTTTTCGAAGCACTTTTAGAATGATGCTCTCGGCTGCTTGTTCTGAAAGTTCGCCCGTTACACGCTCAAAACCCATACCATTGCCAAACTCACGTAATTGGCGTGTACCACTATTTGAGGTCAAAATGATAATGGTGTTGCGGAAGTCAACGGTGGTGCCATTACCGTCTGTGAGTCTACCTTCGTCCATAACCTGGAGCAGGGTATTAAACACGTCAGGGTGCGCTTTCTCTATTTCATCGAGCAAGATTACCGAGTAGGGGTGACGTCTCACTCTTTCGGTGAGTTGACCGCCTTCTTCATATCCTACGTATCCCGGAGGAGCACCTACCAAACGGCTCACACTGTATTTTTCGCCATATTCGCTCATATCTACACGAATCAGCGCATCTTTCGAGCCAAACATCCATTCTGCCAAGCACTTTACCAAATGTGTCTTACCCACACCAGTAGGACCCACAAAAAGGAAGGTACCAATGGGGCGGTCTGCACTTTTCAGTCCGATACGACTACGTGCAATGGCACGCGACAAGCGTTCTACTGCCTTTTCTTGTGCAATGACTCTGCTGTTTAGCGCACTACGCATACCTTTTAATCGGTCGCTCTCGCTCGAAGCTACACGTGTAGCAGGCACGCCACTCATCATCGAAACCACCTCAGCTACTGAAGCCTCGTCAACAATGCAAGGATGATCTTGCTGTTCTTTTTGCCATTTTTGCGTGAGTTCTTCCAGTTCGCGTGTAAGTGTTTCTACTTGATCTCTCAAGTTTGCTGCACGTTCATAGTCTTGGTTTTGTGCAGCCTCCATTTTTTCTTTACGCAGCTTTTCTATCTCTGCATTTTTTTCTTCGATGAAATGGGGACTTTCTGTTCCAGCAAGGTGCATACGTGCTCCTGCCTCGTCCATCGCATCGATAGCTTTGTCGGGTAGGGCGCGGTCTGTTACATATCGTGTAGTTAGGTCTACACAAGCTTTTAATGCATCGTCTGTATAGGTCACGTTGTGATGATGCTCATAGCGCGACTTGATGTTATGCAAAATAGTGAGCGTTTCTTCGGCAGAAGTAGGCTCCAGCATTACTTTTTGGAAGCGACGATCGAGTGCCCCATCTTTTTCAATGCTTTTCTTGAATTCACCGATGGTTGTGGCACCAATACACTGCACTTCGCCTCTTGCCAAGGCTGGTTTTAAGATATTGGCAGCATCCAAACTACCTGGTGCTGATCCTGCACCAATAATTGTATGAATTTCATCGATGAAAAGGACAATTTCTGGATGACTCTTCAATTCCTTAATGAGTCGTCTAAGTCTTTCTTCAAATTGTCCTCTATATTGTGTGCCTGCCACAACCGATGCCATGTCTAATGCTACAATGCGTTTATTAAGCAAGAGATAGGGCACTGCATTTTGTGCAATACGACTGGCAAGTCCCTCTACAATGGCGCTTTTACCCACACCCGGTTCACCAATGATAATGGGATTGTTCTTCTTGCGACGACAGAGTATTTGCACAACGCGTTGAATTTCGTTCTCTCTGCCCACCACAGGATCGAGTCCGCCCTTTGCAGCCACGGCAGTAAGGTCGGTACCAAAATTGTCGATAATTGGGGTGTCGCTATCCGTTTTGGCGCGACTAGACTCGTTGGTTACTTTCTTTGCGTCCCCTCTCTTTGAAAAATCATCGTTAGGGTAGGGCACATCGTCCTCATCTGGAAAATTAAAGTCGTTCTTTATCTCCTCTTTGTTCGTGGCTTTCAACATTTTATCGTAGTTTAAGCCATAGGTATCGAGTACATTTTTTGCTGTATTATTGCGGTCGTGCATAAGAGCTCGCAGAATAATTTCTGCGCCATCTTTTTTTCCTGCAGTCAGTTTATCTTCCAATACCAAGAGTTTCAAGATTCTTGTGCAATCAGTGTCAAATGGGGGAAGAATCTCAGAGGGTACGTTAGGATCTATTTTATCAAAAATGATTCTATCTGTCTGATAATCAGTCAATAACTGCTTGATTTCTTCCAACATAGCTTTTTCGTCAACATGGGCATGTTGCAGTATGTTTTGTACATCTCCATTCTCTAAAACACTCAACAAGATACACAAAGAGTCTGTTTGTGCCAATTGATATTTTTGTGCAATAGCTCTGCTGTTATTTATGAGTTGCACGGTATCCGATGGTATTTCGTAATTCATAATAAAAATGTTTTTGTATTGTTGTTTTTGGTTTCCGCTATTCATTTTTGCGGCATGCTTTTGTTTGAGAGTTATATAAACTATTTTTTAAAGTTGGTTTTCACCTTTCAGGGTGTTTGAAGTACATCACTCGAGGTTTCAAATTCCTCAAGAGAATGCGAATCAAACATGGAAATAACCAAGATGGTCAAGATAAATATTTTTGAGCACCTACTTGTTACTTCTCATTATAGTCTGCAAAGATAGCATTTGAAAACAGAAATTCAAAGCAAATAGTCTTAAAGATTCAAATCTTTTTGTTGCAAAGTGTGTTTTTTGTGGATTATTTCATGTGTTTTTGATGATTTTGTGCTTTCTCCTACTTGAGGGGGTTGATTTGTATCGCAACTGTTGCTGCCAATCTTACGCTAAGACCCTGCAAAATAGCAGTCCGCCCAACAATTCCGATGGTATATTTCCCGCATCGTTCTTCGTTCAGTTCTCGATCGCTTCTCGATCGCTTCTCGATAGGTTCTCGATAGGTTCTCGTTCGGTTCTCGATCGTTCTTCGATCGATTCTCGTTCATCCTCCGTTCATTCTCCGTTCGGGAATCGAAGATCGATCGAAGATTGATCGAAGAATGAACGGAGAATCATCGGAGGCAAAACGGAGATGTATCGAAACTCTAATGGGAAACCAAGGGAAAGGTGACCCGAATATTTTTTTACTTAATTTTAATTTATTATAGCAAGACTTACTCCTGACTTTATCACTTTGCACTATCACATAGCGTGTATTGAAAATTAATGAGTTACGTCAAAATAGGGGGTGGTTTTGGGGGCATTGACGAAGTTAGGATTGTATTTGTTGTTGCCAATCTTATGCTAAAACTCTGCAAAGATACCACATTTATTTCCTCGCTGTCCGTCTTTGGCAGACATTGGTAAAAATTACCAAAATTCGCGCATTTTTAAGTTCTTCGGTGATGTGCTAGCAAATAGCTATTTTTCTTGAAAATATTAAATGTAAAAAATATAAAACATTAAGTAAAAACATGCCTGTTTAAAACCCAAGACAGCCCGATATCATCCCGATGAAATTCCGAAGGCATTCCGATATCATACCGAAGGAAGAAAAAGGTTTTGGGGAATGAAAGTAGACGGAAATAAATTAACAAAAAATATGACGGATAATTTGAAAAAAAATCGATGGAATCGTGTTTTTTGTAAAAATTCTGCAGATGGTGATTTTGATGTACTGGTAGTCTTGCCTACAATTTTAAAAGACGCTTAACGTGGAATTTGCGGACAGATTTCCCACTATAATCGATAAAAAATAACTATAATTGCATTTAAAATTGTGTGATTCAAACCTTTTTTGTAAGTTTGCATATTAGAAAACAGAAAAACTCAATCTTGCAATGGGGTTGCTTGCCTTTATTGCCTCATTGAAAATTCTTATGAGAAAGAAATTTGTAAAAATACTTTGGGGGGCTTATGCCGCAATTATCCTGTTAGTGATTTTATCCGTGTCCTTTGTAGAACTCGGATGGATTGGCTATATGCCACCTATTGCTGAACTTCAAAGTCCTATCAGTAAATACGCTTCACAGGTTATTAGTGCAGATGGTAGATTGATGGGTACATGGTCAAGAAATGAGAATCGCGTATTCGTTGGTTATGATAGCATTTCACCGCATTTATTTGATGCTTTAGTTTCAACCGAGGATGAACGTTTCTACGATCACTCGGGCATCGATGTTCGTGCATTATCGCGTGCTGTGGTAAAGCGTGGTATTATGGGACACAAGGGTGCCGGTGGTGGTAGTACCATTACACAGCAGTTGGCAAAACAGTTATACTCTTCGTCGGCAGAATCTACCATGCAGCGTTTGGTGCAGAAGCCTGTGGAGTGGATTATTGCTGTAGAGTTGGAACGCCATTACACCAAAGAAGAAATTCTAACGCTCTATTTGAACTATTTTGACTTCTTACATAATGCAGTGGGCATTAAAACTGCTGCAAATGTGTATTTTGGCAAGGCTCCCAAGGATTTGAGTATTGTGGAAAGTGCCACGTTGGTGGGTATGTGTAAGAATCCATCCTACTTTAACCCTGTGCGTGAACCTGAACGTTGTCGCCAGCGTCGCAATGTGGTATTACAGCAGATGGTAAAGTCGGGGAAACTCTCTGAAACAGAATATGCTACGTTGAGCGAGGAGCCTTTAAAACTGAACTTCCACCGCATTGACCATAAAGAAGGCTTAGGTGCCTATGTGCGTGAGTACCTGCGTAGATTCATGATGGCTGATAAGCCCGATCCTTCACAATACAAGTCATGGCAGCGTCAGCAGTATTATGAGGATTCTTTACATTGGGAGACCGACCCTCTTTATGGATGGTGTAAGAAGAACCAAAAGAAGGATGGTTCGAACTACGATATTTATACAGATGGCTTAAAGGTATATACTACCATCGATTCGCGTATGCAACAATATGCCGAAGCTGCCGTATACACACAGGTGGGTAAGAACTTGCAAGCTAAGTTTGAGGCTGAAAGACGTTCTTCGCGTAATTTCCCGTATAGCTCGTCATTGAGTGCAAAGGACGTAAAGCGCCGTATTCAACGTGCCATTCGTCAGTCAGACCGTTATCGTGTGATGAAGGCTGATGGCGCGAGCGATGAAGAGATTGACAAGGCTTTCCACACCAAGGTGCCTATGACAGTGTTTAGCTATCATGGCGACGTGGATGTGACAATGACGCCTATCGATTCTATTCTGTATTACAAAAAGTTTTTGCGAGCTGCCATGGTTTCGATTGACCCGATGACAGGTTATATTAAAGCCTATGTGGGTGGTCCCGACTTTTCGCACTTTCAATATGACATGGCAATGGTGGGACGTCGACAAATTGGTTCTACAATGAAACCATTTGTGTATGCTATGGGCTTACAGGGTGGCATGACACCAAATTCTACCATACTTAATGTGCAAAGAAGTTATGGAGGTTGGTGTCCGCGCAATGGTAGCCGTGCAAGCTATGGAGCGCACGTTACATTGAAATGGGGCTTGAGTCGTTCGAACAACTGGGTTACTGCAGGATTGATGTATCAGATTGACCCCACAGGTCAAGGTTTGGTAAGAGACTTACATGCCTTGGGTGTGGCAAACGACAATATGCAACCTTCTTTACCTCTCTGTTTGGGTACTTGCGATATCACACCCGCAGAGTTGGCATCGGCATATACAGCATTTGTTGAAAAGGGTATTCGTCGCGCCCCCTTGCTCGTGACTCGTATCGAGGATAGTGAGGGCAATGTGATCGCAGAGTTTACGCCGCGCACAAATGAGGTGTATAGCGAAGAAACTGCCTATAACATGATTGACATGATGAAGGCGGTAATTGATGAGGGTACAGGTCGCAAACTGCGCAATGCCTTTGGCATGAAGGGGCCGATTGCTGGTAAGACCGGTACTACAAATAATAACTCCGATGGTTGGTTTGTGGGATGTGTGCCACAATTGGTAACCGCTGTTTGGGTGGGTGGTGACGAACGCGACATTCACTTTAACTCAACTGCCATTGGTCAGGGTTCTGCTACTGCCTTGCCTATTTGGGCACTCTATATGCGACGTGTATATGCCAATAAGGCTTTGGGGTATGACCCGAATCGCGAATTTGATCGTCCTGCTAACAAACCGGGTGTGCAGCACCATGGCCACTATAGTGGTGGCGGTGGTAACGCTGAGAAAGAAGGCGAAGAAGAAGGTAATGAAAACCTGATGGAAGGAGAGGGAGGCGAACAGCCTAAACCAGCTTCAAAGTCTTCGGGTGAGAAATATTTTGAATAAAAAGGGTGTACTAAGAATTTCGATAAAAGGGCTAAAAAACGGCTTTTTATGCTAAAATCCTTGGTCGTGAGGAGTGATAAAACTCCTCCGACATACACTCAAGCAAATACATATAAGATAAATGAAATTCATTGCAATTATCCCTGCGCGTTATGCTTCAACGCGTTTCCCTGCTAAGCCTTTGGCTTTATTGGGCGGAAAACCTATCATACAGCGTGTGTACGAACGTGTGTCGCAAGCTTTTGAACATGTGTGCGTGGCTACTGATGATGATCGAATTTATAAGGCTGTTAAATCGTTTGGCGGACAGGTGGTGATGACTTCGACAAGTCATCGCAGTGGAACTGATCGCTGCTACGAGGCTTACGGCAAATTAGGTATTGAGGCAGACGTAGTGGTAAATGTGCAGGGCGATGAACCTTTTATTGATTTGTCGCAGTTAGAAGAAATTAAGCACTGCTTTGACGATGCTACCACACAGATTGCTACGTTGGTGAAACCTTTTGCTGCAGATGCTCCCTTTGAGGCGATTGCAAATCCTAATAGTCCGAAGGTGGTGGTGAGCAATGATGACTATGCACTCTATTTTTCGCGTAGCGTGATTCCTTATTTGCGTGGCATTCCCCAAGAAGAGTGGGGTGCAAAGCATCGCTACCTAAAGCACATTGGGCTGTATGCTTATCGCACTGAAGTGTTAAAAGACATCACCTCAATGCCACAAGGCGAACTAGAACAATGCGAATCGCTCGAACAGTTGCGATGGTTGCAAGCAGGCTTGCGCATTAAGGTGGGCTACACAGATGTGGAGACTATCGGCATTGACACGCCCGAGGACTTGCAGCGTGCTGAAAACTTCTTGAAGAACAATTATTGATTTTATTAGACAAAATGCAAAAAAAGTTTTTTCTTTCACTTATTATAGCTTTGAGCTGCACTTCTATTTGGGCTCAGAAAATTGTGGTAGGTTCGTGTACTCTAAAAGATGGTGGCATCTATACAGGCGAACTCTCTGGTGGAAAACCCAATGGTAAAGGTCGTGTGCAATATGAAAATGGCGACACTTACGAAGGCTCTTTCGTGAAGGGCTTGCGCAATGGCGAAGGCACTTTTACGGCTGCTGATGGGGCACGATATGAAGGAAACTGGACAAAAAACGAAAAGAACGGTAAGGGAACTTACTACGCCACAAACAACAATAAATATGTGGGCACATGGTATCGTAACCAAAAAGAGGGTAAGGGTATTATGTACTTTTATAATGGCGACCGATATGAAGGTAGTTGGAAGAACGATAAACGCAATGGCGAGGGCACTTATTACTACCAAAGTGGTGCCTACTATAAGGGCTCTTGGGTAGACGATCAGAAAGAAGGTAAGGGTATCTTTGATTGGAAAGATGGTTCGAAATATGAGGGCGATTGGTCCAAAAATATGCGTAACGGACGTGGCACTTACTTTTATGCTGACGGCGACTATTATAATGGTGAATGGAAGAACGACATGCAAGATGGTCGTGGCATCTATAAGTTTCGTAATGGCGACTCATACGAGGGTCAGTACTTGATGGGTGAGCGCACGGGTGTGGGTACCTTTCGTTTTGCCAATGGTGACTCATATATTGGTAATTTCTTGAATGGTGAACAAAACGGTCAAGGCACCTTCCAATGGAAGGGTGTAGCCACTTATAAGGGTCAATGGAAGAATAACATGATGCATGGTCATGGCGTTTATAAGTGGAAGAATGGTGATGAGTATAATGGCGAGTGGAAGAATAACCGTATGGATGGTGAAGGCACTTTCACCTATTCGGCTGGCGGACGCTTTAAAGGTGGTTTCCGCGAAGGTAAACGCGATGGCCGTTCGGTTGAAATACGTGCTGACGGGTCACGCATTGACTGCACCTATAAAGATGGTGTGAAACATGGCAAGTATAAAGAATATGACGCTAACGGCAATGTGACAAAGTCGGGCGAATATTCTAATGGTCGTGTTGTTCAGTAAAATGAAAGCGAAGCAGCTATGACAGACGCATTCTTGTAGCTTTCGAGAAACGTTAAAATCAAGGTTGCTTCTTAAAAACATAAGATATCATGAAAGCCAAAAAAACAAGCACAAAAGTTGAGAAAACACCGAAACGAGTTTCTCGACCCCGCCAACTTAAAATCGTGAAAAACGATGAATGGCTTAGTCCCTATGAACAGGCTATACAAGGCCGACACGACCATGCGCTCTATAAAATGAATGAGCTCGCAGGTAAGGGTACATTGAGCGACTTTGCCGATGGCTACCTGTATTTTGGTCTCCACCGTACACCCAGACAATGGGTGTTGCGTGAATGGGCGCCTAATGCTACCGAGATTTACCTAATTGGTACATTCAACGATTGGAAAGAACTCCCTGAATTTGCTTTTAAACGCATTGAAGGCACTGGTAATTGGGAATTGAAACTTTCTTCGAAGGTGCTGAAGCATCTTGACTTGTATAAACTGTCTATTCATTGGAATGGGGGACAGGGTGAACGCGTGCCGGCATGGGCACAACGTGTGGTGCAAGACGAAGATACAAAGATTTTTAGCGCACAGGTATGGAGTCCGGAAAAGGCTTATGAATGGAAAAAGGTAAACTTCCGTCCTAAACGTGGACCGCTCTTTATCTACGAGTGCCACATTGGTATGGCACAGGATGCCGAGAAAGTAGGTACTTATAACGAATTTCGCGAGAATGTGTTGCCACGCATAATTGCCGATGGCTACAACTGCATTCAGATTATGGCGATTGCTGAGCATCCTTATTATGGTAGCTTTGGTTATCACGTAAGTTCGTTCTTTGCACCGAGCAGCCGATTCGGGACGCCCGATGAGCTGAAACAATTGGTTGACGCGGCACACGAGGCTGGCATTAGTGTGATTATGGACTTGGTGCATAGCCACGCTGTGAAAAACGAAGTAGAAGGTTTGGGTAACTATGCCGGTGATCCTGACCAATTCTTCTATCCGGCTCCTCGACGCGAACACTCGGCATGGGATAGTCTTTGCTTTGATTATGGCAAGAACGAGGTGATTCACTTCCTTTTATCGAACTGTAAGTATTGGCTTTCTGAATATCACTTCGATGGCTTCCGTTTTGATGGCGTAACATCTATGCTTTATTATAGTCATGGTTTGGGAGAATGCTTCTGTGGCTATGGCGACTACTTTAACGGACACCAGGACGACAATGCTATTTGCTATCTTACTTTAGCGAACCAACTCATTCACGAGGTGAATCCCAATGCCATTACCATTGCTGAAGAGGTGAGTGGTATGCCAGGTTTGGCTGCTCCGTTTGCGGATGGTGGTTATGGTTTTGATTATCGCATGGCGATGAACATTCCTGATTATTGGATTAAGACCATTAAGGAACGTCGTGACGAGGATTGGCATCCTTCATCTATTCTTTGGGAATTGACCAACCGTCGTGCCGACGAAAAGACCATTTCTTATTGCGAGAGCCATGACCAGGCTTTGGTGGGCGATAAAACGCTTATCTTCCGCCTGATTGATGCAGATATGTATTGGCATTTCCAAAAGGGTGACGAAAATGGTACTGTACATCGTGGCATTGCTTTGCACAAGATGATACGTTTGGTAACAGCTTCGACCATCAATGGTGGTTATCTTAATTTCATGGGTAATGAGTTTGGACACCCCGAATGGATTGACTTCCCACGCGAAGGAAATGGTTGGAGTTATAAGTATGCACGTCGTCAGTGGAATTTGGTAGATAACCACAACCTCTGCTATCATTACTTGGGCGATTTTGACAATGACATGGTGCATTTGCTTCGCAAGTCTATGGCAGATATCCGACGCTTCCCCGTACAGGAAATTTGGCACGATGATGGCGATCAGATTTTGGCTTATATGCGTGGTCCACTTGTCTTTGTATTTAACTTCTCGCCGAACCGCTCGTATGAGGGCTATGGTTTCCGCGTTCCTGAAGGTGAATATGAAGTGGTGCTCAACACGGATGCCAAGGCTTATGGTGGTAATGGTTTGGCAGATGATTCTGTGAAACATCTCACTAACTTCGATCCGTTGCTTGCACGCGACCATAAGGGTTGGTTAAAATTGTATATTCCTGCCCGCTCAGCTGTAGTGCTTAAAAAACGCGAAGACAAAAAGAAGGAAAAATAATTGACATATAACAATAAGGGTTAAGTGGGTATTTTGCGCTTAACCCTTATTTCCTTTATTATCAACTCGTGTCATGTGTTATGGAACCTCGCTATAAAATGCGAACGTTAATGAGGTGGGGGAGAGATGAGCATAACACGGTGTAAAGTGAATGAGGAAGATGTCAATTTTATGGTAAATACTATCTTGTAAAATATGTCTTTGAAGTGTTTTTTTGCAATATGTAGTAAAGAAAATATGCATTTAATTTGTATACTACAAAAATTATAACCAATTTTGTAGCCGAAACCATGATATTTTGAACGTACGAATTGTGCCCTGATGTGAAATAAGCATTAAAAGGGTGCTAATTTAGTGTGTAAACATATTGTGGAATATAGATACATCCTATAAACAATTATACTTTCTATGAAAAAAAATCAACTCTTTGTTTCACTGCTTGCAGCTGGAATGCTTGCTATATCTCCTGTCATGGCAGACGATATGGTTCGCTTTACTACAAACAAAAGCATTGGTGAAACTATCATTCTGAAACTTAATCAGACAGGTTCAGATGTTAAGGTTGACTGGGGTGATGGTAATCTCACTAAGTATGAGCCTACAACCGACAAACTGCTCACAGTGGAGGGCAAGGTTGCAGGTACCGACATCCTGATCTCTTCGTCAGCAGGCATTGAAACGCTGATTTGTTCTAATGCGGGCATCACAAGCCTCGACGTTACTGGTGCAACAGGTTTGCGCTCGCTCTACTGTCAGAACAACGAAATTGATACGTTGAACGTGACTTCACTGAAGGGACTTACTGACTTGGACTGCTCGAACAACAAGATTGTGGCATTCACGATGACTGAGCATACAAACCCCAATATGGAGATTTTGAACATCTCGGGCAATAAGATTGCTGGTAACCGTGGCGACAAGAAAACTACTTTTGGTTATAGCAGCTCAACACTTCAATACCTCAACATCAGCAACAACGAGTTTACAGGTAGTGTTTCGTTAGGTGGTAGTGTAAACCTTGATGTGGTTAAGGCTGTCGGCAATCATCTCACTTCTATCGCTGCAAAATGCGATTCTATCTCAGTGGTGATGTGTGGCGATAACAAAATCAACACACTCGCTTTCAACGCGGATAAGCCTTCTTTGCGTCAGGTGTTTGCTGAAAACAATGCCCTTTATTCTCTTAACTTAGCGTCGGCAGATCAACTTCAGTATGTGGCTGTTGATAACAATAAGTTGACTTCGGTTTCATTGCCCGCAGGTAAGCTTTACGCTTTTACTTGTGCCAATAACAAACTTACTTATGGTTCACTTCCTTCACCTAGTAGCGTAACGAATTTTGTATATGCTCCTCAGGAAGAGGAATTAAGCATTACAAAGAAGTTGAGCAGTAAGTATGACGCAGCAAATTCAAAGTATATTTACTATTTGCTCACTTGTACAAAGAGAACGCAATTCAACACCAAAAAGGCTCCTTACGTGCTTGATTTATCAGATTACGTTGTAAATTCTGATGGTTCGGCAAGTAATGTTACTGTAGAACTTAGAGATGCAAGTTCTACTCCTGAAAAGGTCCTTACAAAGGATGACCTTTACACTATGAATGGTTCCGCATACGCAGGTATGTATGGTATTAAGACCAAATGTGGTGCGGTTTATGCAATGATTTCATCAAGTGATTATCCTGGATTGACATATAAGACAAGCCAGTTCAAGGTATTCGAAAGCGAAGATGATGTAACAGCTGTGGACAATGTAACTACTGCAAGCAAGGCGCTTGAAGTAGAGGTCGCTGAAGGTGCTGTTGTATTGACTAGCGGTGCACCTTGCGCAGTTCGTATCTACTCTCTTGATGGCAAGCAGGTATGGCAGGGTAGCGTAAATGGTACTCAGATTGTGAACCTCGCTACAGGTATTTACTTTGTAAACGGTAAAAAAGTTGTGCTCTAATAAATAGCGAGTTTCAACTCTTTTAAAATTAAACAGAAAAATCAATGAAATACATAAAACAATTATTCACTTGCGCTACGCTTGCAATGGCATGCTATACTTCGCAGCCTGTAATGGCTCAGGTAAAGTTGGCAGCTGATGCGTATCCCACAATCGTGGCTCCCCATCGTCAGGCAATTAGCTTCCGTGAACGTACGCTTTGCTACGACATCACTGCGAATGTGGAATACACTGTCACACCTAATGCAGACTGGATTTCAGTTATCAAGGCTGAAGATGGTTCGGTTTACATCCATGTAGCAGAAAATACTGGAAGTAGTGCGCGTGTAGGTAAAGTTGTTTTCGCAAATGCTGAAAACAATTTGAGCGAAACACTTACTATTACTCAAGGTCGTAGTGAAGGTTTGGCAGATCTTCCCTCAAACAGCATCTATGACTTGTTTACAGATTCTTCTCTCTCAGAATTGAAAGAAGGTGTTACAAAGGAAGATATCGCAACTAAGATTGATAAGCCCTATTATCAAGCTTTGGCAAATAGCATCCTCGACAAAACTTATAACGAGGAGTATCGCGTACAGACTTACAAAGCTAAGCTTTCTTATGTTACACAGAGTAACAACTGGAACGCTCCTGGTAAGTATTACGACCAGCGTCAGGGTGTAACAGGTATCAACATCAGCAAGGGTAAGCACATCGTTGCTGTGTCAGGTTTGCCCGATGGCAAGTCTGTGCCTGTAACTGTAACTGCATGGTATGAAGGTAAGGATGGTGGTAACTTTGACGGTGGTAATCCTCAGAGCTTCACATTCAACGTAAAGAATGGTCTTAACACCATCGATTATACATTTGACTATCCTGGTTTGGCTTACGTTTGCTACTATGCTGACCAAAACCCCGAATTGCAGCCTGCTATCAAGGTTCACTTCCTCAATGGTGAAATCAATGGCTTCCTTTCTCCCGATAAGACTAACGAGGAAATGCATGAGATAACAGCCAAAGCTACTAACCTCTGTATGGACGTAGTTGGTAAGAAGGTTCACTCTATTTGGACTTCAAAGGGCTTGCACGACTATTGCAAGGCTATTGATGGTTCAATAGGTTATCGTCAGTACATGAACGTGCTCGACTCTTTGATTCAGTGGGAACACGACTTGTTGGGTCTTACTAAGTACAACCGTTTGCCCGACAACCGCACAATGGCTTACACCAACTACACTTACTACATGTTCCAAGGTGGTTTCGGTGTATCATTCCACCACGACCAAGAACCTCGTGTACTTAACTGTAACACACTCGTAAATCGTGACGATGACGCTATTTGGGGTCTCTCACACGAGTGGGGTCACCAACATCAGATGCACCCCTACTTCTGCTGGGGCGGTATGGGCGAAGTTACCAACAACATGAACTCATACTACAATATTATGAAAATGGGCTACCACTCTTCTGATAAGATTCAGCAGTGGGCACCTGCACGTAAGCACTTTGTTGATGCCAACTATCTCGACATCCAAACAGCTTCGAGCGGTGTGAAGGGTTCACGTTTCAGCAGCAAGCGTCACTTTGCCTATGTAAACAGAGGCTCACAGCCCAATGCAGCTTTGCGTGCATTCTGCGAAACAATGAAGGACTCTACTGTAAAGGATTACGCTAAAGTTCCCGAACAGGCTCTTCATAACGTAGAAGTTGGTGTAGGCGAAACTCTTTGCCCCTTCGTTCTTCTTTACAACTACTTCACTACTCATGGTGTGCCTGATTTCGCTCCCGACTGGTACGAAGCACTTCGTCAGAACGATAACGAAAATGGTTCAACTGTTGAAAAGAATGATGGTGTTGATAAGTATGAGTTGATTGCTTCTGCTCAGAACAACAACAAGAACGGTAAACTTGCTGTACTTAAGCAAAAGTATCCCGAAAGCTGTTGGATAAAGAATGGCTACCTTGATGGTGGTAACAATCCTAAGGCTAACACCATGCCTTTCGTACTCAACTATATCCGTAAGGTGTCACGCATCTCAGGCTACAACCTCTATCCTTACTTTGAGCGTTGGGGTTTCCTCCGTCAGATTGCAATCTACATTGGCGACTATGGCAACTACTTCAGCGTTTATACTCCCGAGATGGACAAGGAGTTCAGAGCTGACATGGAGGCACTTGTAAAGGCTGGTACTTTGAAGGAAATGCCCGAAGGCATGGTTGAGGAAATCTCAAATGTTAAGGATCTCTTTGAATCAGGTTATAAGGACTTTGGTACTACTCCGACCTTCCCCAACTAATTCAAACTTTTGTAAAGCTAAGAATTAGCTAATATATAGACAGCGTAAAATGTCATTATGATGTTTTACGCTGTCTGTCGTTTTATAGAAAATGAAGCTAAAAGATGGGTTTAAAAAAATGGGTAAAAAAAACAGAATTGCTTTCTTAATGTGATAAAATGGAGTAGAAAATGTGTTTTTGATAAGAAAAAATCAAACTCTTTAGGCTACGCACTTTGTAGGTAGCTCAAATTACGTTACCTTTGCATGGTATAAAGGCTGTTTTGTTTACCCATAAAAAGAATGTATCGTCTTGAGCCAACAAGCACAGCAACAAATTGCTTGAACTGCAAATAGATGAGGACAAAGTATTGAGGGGAAATTTCATAACGAAATGAAGGACAAAGCAAGTCAAAATTACATTAACCCAACAACCCTTTTTGTTAAGACATCATGGATTTGGATATTCTTACTGCAGTGTCTCCTATTGACGGACGTTATCGTGCCAAGGCTGAACCTTTAGCTCCTTACTTTTCAGAGTATGCGCTGATGAAGTATCGTGTGCGTGTTGAAATTGAGTATTTTATCACACTTTGCGAACTCCCTCTTCCGCAGTTGGCAGACTTCCCTCACGAACTTTTTGAAACCTTGCGCGATATTTATCGCAACTTCTCAGAAGATGATGCAGCGCGAGTAAAAGATATTGAAAGCATCACGAACCATGATGTGAAAGCCATTGAATATTTCATCAAGGAAGAGTTCGACAAGATCGGAAATCTTGAACACTTCAAAGAATTTATTCACTTTGGTCTTACCTCTCAGGACATCAACAATACCTCTTTCCCCTTGATGTTGAAAGATGCCACTGAATTGGTGTACCTTCCCTTGTTGCAGGAGTTGATTGATCAACTTAACGAATACGCTGAAGAGTGGAAGGACATCCCCATGTTGGCAAAGACACATGGTCAGCCTGCATCGCCCACACGCTTAGGCAAGGAAGTAAAGGTATTTGCCTACCGTCTTGAACAGCAGGTGGCATTGCTGAAAGCTTGCCCCATGACTGCCAAGTTTGGTGGTGCAACAGGCAATTTCAATGCACACCATGTGGCATACCCCGAATACGATTGGCGTGCCTTTGGTCGTAAGTTCGTAAGCGAGAAGCTCGGTTTGCAACGCGAAGAATATACTACACAGATTAGCAACTACGACAACATGGCTGCACTCTTCGATGCCATGAAGCGTGTAAACACCATTGTGATTGACATGGACCGCGACTTCTGGCAGTATGTTTCGATGGAATACTTCAAGCAGCGTATTAAGAAGGGCGAGGTCGGTTCGAGCGCAATGCCCCACAAGGTGAACCCCATTGACTTTGAAAATTCAGAGGGTAACCTCGGCTTGGCAAATGCCATCTTTGAACACCTTAGTCGCAAACTTCCCATTAGTCGTTTGCAGCGCGACTTGACAGACTCTACGGTAATTCGCAACATTGGCGTGCCTATGGGACACTCGCTTATTGCTTTCCAAAGCTCGTTGAAGGGTTTGCGTAAGCTTTTGCTTCACGAAGAAAGCATTCGTCGCGACCTCGATAACTGCTGGGCTGTAGTGGCAGAGGCTATTCAAACAATTCTTCGTCGTGAGGCTTACCCCAACCCTTACGAGGCATTGAAGGCACTGACACGTACCAACGAAGCCATGACAGAAGAACGCATTCACAACTTCATCGATACTTTGGAAGTAAGCGATGCAATTAAGACAGAACTTCGTGCTATTACTCCGCACAACTACACTGGTATGTAATAGAAGATAGAGTGGGAGAAAAGCAGATCAAAAATTGCGAACTCTGATTTTTAAATAAATTCAATAATAAAACCTACATAACGGGCAGGGGCTGTGTGAGAATACAGTTCCTTGCACCGTTTTAGGATACCTGAAACAAAACGCGTTCGTGAGAATGCAAACTATCAACAAAACAAATTTTTATTATTATGAGTGAAGAATTTTACAAGAACGACAACAATAGCCGTGATGGCTACAAGTCGCAAAACGGAAACAGTTATGGTGGCAACCGATTTGGCAGTGAGCGTCCAAGCAGACCCCGCTTTAATCGCACAGCCTCTCCCGTAAACACAAATTACAACCAACGTGGTGGTGGCAGTAGTTATCGTCCCCGCTATAATGGTGGTGATGACTCTCGCTCTTACAACAGTTACAACAACGACAATGGCTATCAGCGTCCTTCGCAAGGTGGTGGCTACCGTCCTCGCTACAACTCGAACAATGGCGAAGGTGGCTATCAGCAGCGTGCCGAAGGTGGTTACCAACAGCGTGGTGGCAATCGTTTTGGCAAGTCGCGTTATGGCCAAAGCAGTGATCGTGGTGGCTATCAGCAACGTCAGGGCAGCTATCGTCCTCGTTACGATCAGGGTGGTAATAGCTTCGAAGGCGAAGGCAATTCTTATAACAAACCATCTTTTGGTGGCGCACGTCAGCAAGGTGGTTACCGTCAAGCTGGTGGAAGTTATGGCAAACCTCGTTTCCAAGGTGGAAATTCTTCGTTCGGTGGCGCACGTCGCGGTGGCTATGATGCACATGCCAAGTATTCGCAGAAAAAGCGCTTAGAATATAAAGAAGAGAACTACGACCCCACAGTGCCCATGCGTTTGAACAAGTTCCTTGCTAACGCAGGTGTATGCTCGCGCCGTGATGCTGACAAGTATATTGAGGCAGGTGTAGTAAGCGTAAATGGTCAGGTAGTTACCGAATTGGGTACTAAGGTGTTGCGTACAGACGAAATTAAGTTCCACGACAACCTTGTAAAGATTGAAAAGAAGGTTTACGTGTTGCTTAACAAGCCCAAGGGCTATGTAACCACAAGCGACGATCCCCAGAACCGTAAAACCGTTATGGACCTTGTTCGCAATGCTTGTCCTGAGCGCATCTATCCTGTAGGTCGTCTTGACCGTAACACCACAGGTGTATTGCTTCTTACTAACGATGGTGAGTTAGCCTCAAAGCTCACTCACCCCAAGTTCTTGAAGAAGAAGATTTATCACGTTACCACCGACCAAAACGTATCGGCAGCCGACATTCGCCAAATAGCCGAAGGTATTAGCCTTGATGATGGCGATATTAAGGCAGATGCCATTGAATATGCTTCAGAAACCGATAAAAAGCAAATTGGCATTGAAATTCACAGCGGTAAGAACCGCATTGTGCGCCGTATCTTCGAAAGCCTTGGCTACCACGTAGTTAAGCTCGACCGTGTATACTTTGCAGGTCTTACAAAGAAGAACGTACGTCGTGGCGACTGGCGTTATCTTACAGAGAAAGAAGTACAGATGCTCCGTATGGGTGCATTTGAATAAAACATACAACACAAAATTGTTTAAGTGTGTAACGGCACAAACAACTCATACAAACATAAGTGCCTGAGTGGAGTGGGGCAATGCCTAAGTCCACGGGTCACTTATTTTGCACTTGTATGTGCCACGCACTTAGAAAAAAGCCATTATGAAGAGAACAAAAATTGTAGACGTGCTTAGTCGCACCGACTTCGGCACCGAAGTTTGTGTAAAAGGTTGGGTACGTACTCGCCGTGGCAGCAAATCAGTAAATTTTATTGCCCTTAACGACGGCAGCACCATAAAGAATGTTCAGGTAGTAGCCGACGTAGAGAAGTTTGATGCCGAAATGATCAAGCTCGTCACTACAGGTGCTTGCTTGAGCGTAGTAGGTACTTTGGTCGAAAGCCAGGGTGCAGGTCAGAGTGTAGAGATTCAGGCAAACGAAATAGAGGTATTGGGCACATGTGGTTCAGACTATCCTATGCAAAAGAAGGGACAGTCGTTTGAGTACATGCGTCAGTATGCTCATTTGCGTTTGCGCACCAACACCTTTGGTGCCGTAATGCGCATTCGCCATAACATGGCTATGGCCATCCACACCTACTTCCACGAACACGGCTACTTCTATTTCAACACACCGCTCATCACAGCCTCAGACTGCGAGGGTGCAGGTCAAATGTTCCAAGTAACCACCAAGAACCTCTACGACCTTAAGAAGGACGAGAATGGCAAGATTGACTATTCAGACGACTTCTTTGGCAAGCAAACTTCGCTCACAGTGAGCGGTCAGCTCGAAGGTGAGTTAGGTGCCACGGCATTAGGTTCAATCTACACCTTTGGTCCTACATTCCGTGCCGAAAACTCAAACACTCCTCGCCACTTGGCAGAGTTCTGGATGGTAGAGCCCGAGGTAGCGTTTATGGATTTGGCAGAGTTGATGGAGTTAGAAGAAGACTTCATTAAGTACTGCATCCGTTGGGCACTCGACAACTGTAAGGACGATCTCGAATTCCTTAACAAGATGATTGATAAGGGTCTCATTGAGCGTTTGCAAGGTGTGCTTAACTCAGAGTTCGTACACCTTCCCTACACCGAGGGTATTCGCATCCTTCAAGAGGCAATAGCCAAGGGCAAGAAGTTTGAGTTCCCCTGCGAATGGGGCGACGATTTGGCTTCAGAGCACGAACGTTTCTTGGTAGAAGAATACTTCAAGAAGCCTGTGATTATGACAAACTACCCCAAGGCTATCAAGGCATTCTATATGAAGATAGACGAGGAAGAATCAGGCTTCGGTGGTAAGAGTGGTCAAACCGTACAGGGCACCGACGTACTCTTCCCGCAGATTGGTGAGATTATTGGTGGTAGCGTACGCGAAGAAAGCTACGACAAGTTGATGAACGAAATCAACGAGCGTCAAATTCCTATGAAGGACATGACTTGGTATCTTGATACACGTAAATATGGTTCATGTCCCCACGCAGGTTTCGGCCTCGGTTTCGAGCGTCTCATCCTCTTCGTCACAGGTATGCAAAACATCCGCGACGTAATCCCCTTCCCCCGTACTCCGAAGTCGGCTGAATTCTAATATAACTTTATAATGTAAAGTGTATAATTGCCATGCGGAGTGGAGCGTATAAATAGTTCATATCTCTTCGCGTGGCAATTATTTTTTACATTGTATATTATCATTATACATTGTATATTATCATTATACATTCTGTATTGTCATTGCATTTACCGAACCCCTTTGAGTGGTATCAAGAGTATTTAAATACCTTTCTAAAATAAGGACTGTAGTCATGTGCATGTGATGGTGTAAATGACTAATGACCAATAACCACGTAACACGTTGATAATCAATGGTTGCATGGATGTTTGGTCTTTTTTTAAATACAAAAAAAACGATATAATATCTTAGACAGATGTTCAATATTCATAAAAAAATCTGTACGATTATATCGGCTTTGGAATTTGATAAAGGTTTTGTTGACACCTCAAAATATTTTGTCATATCTTGTAAAATGTTGCATTTAGAAAAGTAGAAATAATAGAATGCCATAGAACGTTCTTAGCTAAATTTCTAACCATTTTCTAATCTCAAAAGCAGTCCTGATTTATGATTTTTGTTATAATTGTGCACCACAAATAATAACACACTAAACAACGTACACGAAACAATAAGATTTATGAAAAGATTCCTACTCACCGCACTATGCACCCCGATAGCGCTGTTTTCTTCAGCACAAGTATTCAGTGGCACCTATACCACCGAATGGCATTGGAATATGCAAAAAAAAACGAACTGGGTAAATCAATTGCGTTTAAATCTTAATATTCCGTTGTGCGACCACAAAGCATCGATTGAAGCCAGCACACTACACATGGCAAAAACTAACGCTACCATTACTGGCGACTGGCAAACCTTCTCGAATATTGAGGTAGATAACTGTGTGGCAGCCATTGCCGTATTAGGCTTTCATCAAACATGGCGCCAAGCCAACTTGTTTGCCGGTGTGCGCAATGTGAACGAGGACTTTTTCACCTCACCCCTTACCTCGATTTTTCTTAATAGCTCGTGTGGACTTTTCCCCACCATTGCCGCAAGTTACCCCATAGCCAACTATCCTGTGTCGGGGCTTACGTTCTATTTCGACGTAAGCAAGCGCGGTTTTACGTTTAGAAATAGCCTTTATAATGGTGTGGGTTATATGGGGTGGAATCGGCACGACAACCCCTTTCTTGTGCGTCCCAAGCGCGATGGCGTGTTCAATATTTCGCAGTTAGAATACACGTGCAGCACAGGGCAATATTATGTAGGAGCCGCCATTCACTCGCGCCATTTTGCCAACCCCATTGAGGCAGAAGCACTCCCCGAAAATTCCCGCCCCACGCGCCACACAAGTTGTGCATGGTGGGGCTATGCCGAACAAAAGCTTTGGGGCGCTGGGGGTAAAGACGTGTGGGGCATGCTGCAATATTCTGAAAACACAAGTCGAAAAAACGCATGCTACAGATATGCCGAGATAGGGGCTACGTATGCCGATAGCCTAAACACATGCGGTGTGTCGGCACAGTTTGCCCAGTTTAGCCAGGGCAAGGAATACTCGCTCGAACTCACCTATAAGCGACAACTTAACGCATCGATAGCGCTGCAGCCCTCGTTTCAATACATCAAAAACAAAAACGGCAACTATACCGTGGTTTGCGCTCGACTTTATTACGATTTTTAAATTCTCTCCCCGAACGAAAAACGATAAAACATGATACGCATAGGCATGTCGGGGCAGGACAAAGAAAACTTTCTTGCGCTAGTCTCCCCCCGAATAGGTAGGGCGTTCAAAATCCGCCAAAATTTTCCACGCCATTTTATGTCAAATATATGGCATTTCACGCGCCAACTTCACCCCTAACGGAGTGAGGCTGGCGCGTGAAAATTTTTGATAAATCTATCAAATATCGTGCAGAAAAATATTTTGGATTTTGAACACACCCTACCTAACGGGGGAACCCCTTTTATCATGCCCCTTATTGACGGCAAAAATCCGATAAAATTGTGCATGACTTTATATGGGAATGCTTAATGAGGGTGGATGCTTAATGTTTATTCTTTGTAAATTTAAAATAGGTGCATCCCAGAAAGAGGGATACACCTTGAATACTTTTGTATGTGTTAAAACCTTGTGGTTTTATTAGCAAAGTTTGCGAGCACCGTCACCGATAACTACATCGATAACGATAGGTTCTTTGCCATACTTTTCTTTGTAAGCCTTCTTGGCAGTTTCGATGAAGTTGGCATAGAGGTCTTCGCTTACGAGGTTGATGGTGCAACCACCGAAGCCACCACCCATGATACGTGAACCTGTTACACCACAGCTGTGTGCAACATCGTTCAAGAAGTCGAGTTCGGGGCAAGATACTTCATACTCCTTGCTCAAACCGCGGTGAGTTTCGTACATCTTTTTACCTACTTCTTCGTAGTCGCCTTCTTCGAGTGCTACGCAGACTTCGAGTACACGATATTTTTCACCGATTACGTACTTAGCGCGGAGTGCATCTTCTTCGCTTATTTCATCACGAACCTCGTCGAGCATATCGTAAGTGGCATCGCGCAAAGTTTCAACCTCAGGCCAGTGCTTCTTCATCACAGCTACTACGTTTTCGCAACTCTTGCGACGATCGTTGTAGGCAGAAGATGCCAACTCGTGCTTAACGAGAGAGTTGAGAAGAACGAGTTTGTAGCCCTTCGGATCGAACGGGAAGTACTTGTATTCGAGTGAACGGCAGTCTAAGCGCATCAAGCTACCAGCCTTGCCAAATACTGAAGCGAATTGGTCCATGATACCGCAGTTGCAACCGATGTAGTTGTGCTCTGTGGCTTGACCTACCTTGGCGAGTGTGAACTTGTCGATTTTATTTTCGTAGAAGAGGTCGTTGAGTGCATAAGCGTATGTGCTCTCTAAGGCAGCTGATGAAGACATACCAGCACCGAGGGGGACATCGCCTGCGAATGCAGTATTGAAACCTTCAACGGGCACACCTAACTTCATCATTTCGCGGCATACGCCATAAATGAAACGGAAGTGTGTGGCTGAGGGACCCTTTTCGTCGTCGAGACTAAACTCTACGTAGTCTTTGAGGTTGATAGAGTAGGCGCGAACCTTGCGAGTGCCATTGGGCTTAATTTCGGCAATTATGCCTTGGGTTACGGCACCAGGGAATACGAAACCACCATTATAGTCGGTGTGTTCACCAATCAAGTTAATACGGCCCGGTGAGGCATATACTGAACCAGTTGTACCATCGAAATGTTCAACGAAACGACTTCTTACGTCATCTACAGTTAATTTCATGGGAGTAAAAGAATTTTAGAGTTAAAAGATTGAGCTTTGAGTTTTTTGATTGCTTAATAGCGTGTGACAATATTATACATGCTTTTTCTAAGACTCTCAGCTTGTTATTTTAGAAAGGAAGGTTGAAGAGTTAAGAACGAGGTCCTAACCCCTCAACCTAAATTGTTTTGAATTATTCAGCACGTTTGTGAACGCGGCTACCTACCAAAGCATAGAAGAGGAGGTATGCAGCGCAGAATACAACAACCCAGTAGCTCTGGATGTAACCTACAGCGTCAGCTACAGAAGCTTGGATGAACATCATCACTGCGCAACCGAACACCATGGTCATAAAGATACCAGAAGCGATAGCAGTGTATTTGCCAAGACCTTCAACAGCCATGTTGAAGATACCGCCCCACATTACTGAGGTGCAAAGACCTACGAGCAAGAAGGCAAAGATACCTACGGGTACGTCTTGCCATACCACAGTTAGGCTACCCCAGTCAACACCAGGGAATGCTACGAGTATGTCAGTCGGAGCAAACATGCCGAAGAGTACGAGTGCGAGTGTGGCGATTGAAACAGTGGTAATCATAGTACGGCTGCTTACCTTGCCACCGATAGAAGCACCTACGAAACGACCGATAAGCATCATAAACCAATATACGGCTACGAGCATACCAACTGTACCGGCAGGAATCTTCATTTCATTAGTCAAGTACTGCTGAACGAAGTTCGGCACACCTACTTCGATACCCATGTAAAGGAAGATAGCCAAAGCACCGAGAGCAAAGTGACGGTAGCTCATAGCACCCTTAATCAAGCTAACTTCTACGGGAGCTTGTTCGGGTTCTTCAATCTTAGTCATGGCAATGATGATGAAAGCCAAGACGAAGATGCCAAGTGCGATCATGAGGGCAGGAGTAGCGTCAGAAATCTTAGCCTTTGTTGCATCGCTAATAAGGGCCCCCATTAATATGTAGCAGCAAACCGCAGCAGTAGAGTTGAATACGCCACCCGTTTGAATTAACTGGTTACCAGCGTTACCACCACCACCAAGGATGTTGAGCATAGGGTTAACAACGCAGTTCAAGATACACATACAGAAGCCTGCGATGAATGCGCCAACGAGGTAAACGCCAAATACGAGACCTAAGTTTTCTTTAGGATTCTCAATCTGACCGCTATACCACTGAATAGCGATACCTAAGATACCGATAGCCAAACCGATAAGGGCTGTCTTCTTATAGCCAAACTTTGCGATAAGCATACCTGCGGGGATACCCATTACTAGGTAAGCTACGAAGTTGCCGTAGTTACCAATCTGTGCCAATACGTTTGAGATTTCGCCTTGGTTCTTAATAATGGTTGCCATAGGTGTACAAAGGTTTGTCACGAAGGCAATCATGGCGAAGAGCGCAATCATGATGATGATAGCTCCCCATTGTTTCTTTTGATTACTCATTTTTGTTTGTGAGAAAGATAAATTTAAGTTATTAGATAGAATTATTTTCTGAATTAAGGATGGGTATTTTTAAAGTGTTTCACAAACTAACCTTGTGTAAGTTTGTGAAACACAATGTTTTTAGTCTTCGACACCAAATTTGTAGATAGTCTTTTGCGTGTAAACCTGTCCAGGCTTAAGCACCACGGGAGGGAAGTAGGCACGGTTAGGACTATCGGGGAAGTGCTGTGCCTCGAAGCAGAGTGCAGAGTGCTTGCCGAAGGTAGCGCCATGCTGACCCTTGTAGCCATCAGCCCAATTGTCTGAGTAGAACTGTACACCCGGCTCAGTGGTATAAACCTCCATAGAACGTCCGCTCTTAGGCTCTACGATTTTAGCTGCGAAAGTAAGTTCGCCCGGTTCGTGCTTGTTGAGCACAAAGCAGTGGTCGTAGCCCGTACCATTTTTAATTTGCTCATCAGAGAAATCGGTTAAATGGTCACCCACACGATGTGGGGTAGTGAAGTCGAACGGTGTGCCCTTTACGCTGCGAATTTCGCCTGTGGGGATGCTGTTCTCGTCGATGGGCACATAAAAGTCGGCATTGATTTGGCAAATCACGTCCTCGCAAGTAGGAGTGGGGTTGCCAATGCCGGCGAGTGAGAAGAAACCGTGACTAGTCATGTTCACGATAGTCTTCTTATTGGTTGTACCCTTATAATCGATTTTCAACTCGTTGTCTTCGCTGAGCGAGTACATTACAGTCATAGAAAGCTCGCCAGGGAAGCCTTCTTCATAGTAGGCTGAAACATAGCGAAGCACCAATGTATGATCGTTTACTTGCTCTGCATCCCACACGCGAGCGTGGAAACCAGTGGGTCCACCATGCAAGTGGTTAGGGCCATTATTCACAGCAAGACTATATTCTTTGCCATTGAGTGTGAATTTTCCGTGGCAGATGCGGTTGCCATAACGACCAACTAATGTGCTGAGGAAAGGTTCGGGCGAGTTGATGCAGTCATCAATATTGTCGTGACCCTGAATAACATTGGCATAGTTGCCTTCACGGTCGGGGACCATGATTGCTACTAAAGCACCGCCATAGTTGGTTACGGCAACTTCCATTCCGTTGGCATTACGCAGAAAGTAGAGGTCTACCTGCTTGCCTTGTATTACTTTTTGGAAATCTTCTTTTTTAAGTCCACTGAGAGACTGTGCTGCATTTTCCATGATAATATACAATTTTTATGTTGCTAAATGCGTTATTTACCTTGCAAATTTGTGGAAAAGATTTGGATTGCGCAAACTTTAATAGGAAAAATGTTACACTTTTATTAATTATTATTTGTGCGGTTTGTAATGTTTGATGTGAAAATCAAGGTATTACGTATTATTTTACCTTAAAGGCAAATTGCGGTAAAAACGTGGAGTTAGGGCTTTTCTTGCAATTTTGTTTCGTTATGTGGGATTACCCCGTTAGGTAGGGTGTTCAAAATCCCAAAAATGTTCTGCATGGTTTTGCGACCAAGAATGCACGCCTGCACGCCCTTTCAGAGCGTGCACTACCAACACTAAGATCCGATAAAATCGCACAAAACATTTACCAATTTTAAATATCCCTCCCCTTCAAAACCGAAATTTTGACCAATTCTCTTCCTTCGGTATGATATCGGGATGTCTTCGGAATGATATCGGAATCGTTTTTACCCGAAAAACCGAAATTTACCCCAATGCCTTTTTTATGATTTTCACACGCCATCCTTCTCCCTTTAGATAGGGTGTTCAAAATTCATGTTTTTTCTGCATGGTTTTGATGATATTTTGATGTTATAAATGGTTGATATTCAACGATAATAAACATGAATAATACCACAATTCATGTATTGTTATAATGGGTTACCCCGTTAGGGGTGAGATAAGGTAGCCAGGTATGTGAAGGGAATTTATTCCACTTCACATGCCTGGTTATATGTTACACAATAAACAAACGGGTCACCCTGTTATGGGTGAGATTGGGCCTAGGCGAATAGCCGTTCTCATAGGACAAGCCCCCCAGATTCTATTTTTATGATGCAAGTGAAAAAGTAGGTTTGCTTCGTAAGTAAAGTTTGCTTCGCACAAGGCAAGTCCATAACTAATGAAAAAACTAATGAAATATTCCAAGATACGTATTTATATGCTTTATGTTAGCCATTCTTTAGAATCGGGAATGCTATCTGCGGAGGGCGCGGTACTTAAAGTTTTACTTTAAGTTGGTAAATAATAAATAAAGACGTATGTTATATCTGATAATCAGAGATAATACACGCCTTTATTAATGTTTTACTTTTAGTAAAGAACTTAGAGTTCGTTAGTAACTTCGTTACCCATTTGCATTACGTAAGTAAGCTTCAAATCGTGGTCGAACATCATGAGGTCGGCATCCTTGCCACCCTCGAGTGAACCCTTGCGGTCGTATACGCCCATAATCTTGGCAGGTGTTTCGCTCGCCATGCGACATGCGTCTTCGAGAGGAATGTTTGCCATTTGAACGCAAGTGCGAATCAAGCGATCCATTGTAGCAATAGAACCTGCAAGTGCAGAGCGGTCTGCCAACTTGCATACGCCATCTTCAAGGATTACACGGGGGTCGAATGCTGCATCACCCTCAGTAGCTGCGCAAGCCAAAGAGTCTGTGATAAGTGCTGTTTTTTCTACACCCTTAATCTGATAAATCATGCGAAGCATTACAGGAGGAACGTGAATGCCATCGGCAATCATTTCTACGGTCATATCCTCGAGTGCGAAAATGCTTTCTACTGTGCCAGGAACCTTAAATTCGCGATTTTTGTAAACTACGGGCATGGCGTTGTAGAAGTGAGTGGCATGTGTCATACCAGCGTCGTGACCAGCTACAACGTCCTCGTATGTGGCACGTGTGTGTGCGATGGCAGGAAGTACGCCGTGTTTGCGACAAGCTGTGATAAACTCGGTAGAGCCAGGAAGTTCGGGAGCCTCATCCCAACGCTTCAAGCACTTGTATTTTTCGAGCAGTGGTTCGTATTCCTCAGCTACAGGAGCCTTAATCCATTCAGGGATTTGGGCACCAGCCTGTGCAGGATTAAAGTATGGACCTTCGAGGTGGAGACCCAAGATGGGGCTATTCTCTTCAGCCATGAGTTTGTCGCAAGTTTCGCAAGCAGCCTCAATCATGGGGACTGTAGAAGACGAGAGTGTGGGGAAGATAGAAGTGGTACCATGCTTCATGTGTGCCTTTACTGCTACACGGAAAGCCTCTTCGGTACCTTCCATAAAATCGCGTCCGCCACCGCCGTGAACGTGCATTTCGATACCACCGGGAACTACAGAGCAACCTTTAGCATCGATAATTTCGGCACCTTCAACGTGGAGATCACAGTTTGAAACGGCTTTAATTTTATTGCCGTCGATAATTACAGAACCGCCTTCGAGCCAACTTTGGGGGGTGAGGATGCGGCCGTTGATAATTTGCTTAAGCATAATTGTTAGATAGGTTTTTGTGAACTTGAAAGGTTGTAGTACCTATGCGAAGGGCGGTTTTAAAAATAAAACGCATTATAATTATAGGAAATGTCCTATGATATATGCCCTAAAAATGGTAGGTGTGCAGAACTTTTAAGTTCATTAGTTGAATTTACATAGCAAAGGTACATATATTTTTTTAACTTTGCACTCAAATTGGAAAAAGAATGGATATAAAACAACGTGAAGACCGCAGATTGCGTCCTCGTCGTCGAGGATGGTTGGCTTTAATGCCTCTGATATTGCTTGCTGTGCTTATGGCAATGCTTGGAACCATTATGGGAGATTTCTCGAAGGTGCCCATGACTATTGTGTTTTTGCTTACGTCGATAGCATCCTTATTCACATTGCGAGGATATAAGATAGAAGAGCGCGTTCGTTGTTTTTCGCATGGAGCTGGCAGTCCCGATTTGCTGCTTATGGTGTGGATATTTGTGCTTGCAGGTGCTTTTGCTTCGTCAGCCAAGGCGATGGGTGCAGTGTCTGCCACAGTAGACCTCACTATGATATGCTTGCCCGATTCTGCCTTGTTAGCCGGACTTTTTCTTGCCTCGTGCATTGTATCTATCTGCATTGGCACTTCGGTAGGTACCATTGTTGCCCTTGTGCCTATGGCATCGGAGTTAGCTTCGCGCTCGGGCATTGTGCTACCTTTAATGGTGGCAGCTGTGGTGGGCGGTTCGTTTTTTGGCGACAACCTCTCGTTTATCTCAGACACAACAGTTGCTGCTACGAAAACGCAAAATTGCTCAATGCGCGATAAGTTTCGCACAAACTTTCGCATTGTGTTGCCAGCCGCATTGATTTGTTTCATCATCTATGTATTGTTAGGACAAGGTGCGCAGTCGCAAATAGTTTTTTCAGCAAATGGCGAAATACATTGGGTGCGTGTATTGCCCTACGTAGCTGTTTTGGCTTCAGCTCTTTGCGGTGTAAACGTGCTGATTGTGCTTTGCTTAGGCACATTGTTAACAGGCATTGTGGGCGTTGCAGATGGCGCTTGCACTTTGAGTGGGTGGATAACCTCGATGGCTGAGGGCGTTACGAGTATGGGCGATTTGATACTAATTTCGATGATAGCAGGTGGCTTGCTTGCTGTTGTGCGCAAGGGAGGTGGCGTAACTTATTTGGTGCGTGCATTGACCCGCAGAGTGCATAGCAGACGTGGTGCAGAATGTTGCATTTCGGCATTAGTAGCGCTGACAAATTGCTGTACTGCCAATAACACCGTAGCCATATTGTCGGTGGGTAGTATTACAAAGGATATTAGCGAGCGTTTTGGTGTAGATAAACGTCGTGCCGCCAGTTTGCTTGACATTTTTTCGTGTGTAACTCAAGGCATTATTCCTTATGGTGCACAATTACTGATGGCAAGTGGTTTGGCAGCCATTAGTCCGTTAGACATTACGCCTTATTTATATTATCCCTTGTTGTTGGCAGTTTGTGCCATCATTAGCATTCTCATTTCAAAGAAAAAATACCCCAATAAATAAGTTAGCATGACACCTAATAATAGAAGAACATATAAGAAAGGACATCGACGCTATAGTCGCAAAAAAATAACCATACTTGCGCTAAGCGTTGCCTTTATAGCTTTTAGCGGAATGCGTTGCATCAGACAGTGTGAGGGAGGTTCGGGAGACGAAAAAAACGACTCTCTGTCTGTTGAAAATTTGCCTCGTCTTAACGACTCTATCAATAACACGACCACCCAATTTGCCCAAGCACAAAAATTAGACAGCATGGTCAATAAATTTTTAAAGCGTTGGGAAATTAAGGGTGCCCAACTTGCGGTTTCGCGCAACGATTCGTTAGTTTATGTAAGGGGGTATGGTTGGGCAGAACAAGAAAAGCAAATTGCCATGGAGCCTTCGCACATCATGCGCATTGCCTCAGTGTCGAAATTGCTGACGGCTGTGGGCATTATGAAGTTGCAAGAAATGGGCAAAGTTAAACTCTCGGAACACGTGTTTGGTCCTACGGGTGTGCTTAATGACTCTGCCTACACCAATATAATTAAAGACAAGCGCCACTTTGACATTACGGTTGAAGACTTGCTACGCCATCGAGCAGGATTTACACGTGCTGAGGGAGACCCGATGTTTGCCACACGCTACATCATGATGCAAAACCGCCTTACCACACCGCCCGACCATGAAACGCTGCTAAAAATAGTACTGAAACGACGTTTGGGCTATCAGCCTGGTAGCGATACGCATAAGTATAGCAACATAGGCTATTTGCTTTTGTCGATGATTATTGAAAAAAGAACGGGTTTGTCGTATGAGGAGTTTATGCAAAAGCACGTTCTAAACCCTGCGGGTTGCTTTGGCTTTAAAATAGCTGGCAACTATTATAAAGACAAATATCCTAATGAGGTAAAATATTACATGCATAAAGACGCTGAACCCATTGACGAGTTTAATAACAGCAAACGCCAAGTAGTGAAGTGTTATGGCGAGAACGATGTAACAGCCCTTTCGGGTGCAGGGGCATGGTGTGCCTCGGCCGCCGAGGTGTGTCACTTTGTTTCAGCCATTGACGGCGATGCACACTATCCTGACATTATAAATGCCCATTCGCTCGACTTGATGACCAAAGAAGGTGACTATCACTTTTCATTGGGTTGGAACACTACGCCTGTTGATGGCGTGTGGAGTAGAACAGGCACATTGTCGGGCACAAGTGCATTGGTGCTGAGATATGCCAAAGAAAAGCAGTGCTGGGTGTTTATGATGAACACAAGTACATGGAAAGGACAAATGTTTGCCAAAGACACAAGAGAGTTTCTTGATGAATTACAAAAGAAATTTGGCGCACAAATGAAGGCGGTTAGCATTGAATATGTGCAGAAAAAAGCAAGTAAGAAATGAATAAGTTGAAAAAATGGGCTTGCCGTTTTTGGGCAATGCTTTTTGTGGGGTGTTTTGCTGCAAACCTTGTCGCACAAGATGATTTTGTAGCAATAGAAAATACCTCGTTCAGAATGTCGAACCATGAACGATACGACCTTAAAGGCATGCAAATGTGGTATGCCCCTCTGCTTGCACAAAAAGGTGAATTCGGAGATCGACAAAGGTTGATTACAGAGTTAGATACACTGAAAAACTTAGGTATAAACTGCATAGCTGTTTGCCCTGAAAAAATAGACCTTGAAACCACCGACTTACAAGGAATGGACTATTTGCTCAACGAATTGCATAAACGCCATATTAAAGCAATGGTGCTTATCGAGGCAAAACATGCGCACAATGCGCTAAAGACTTTACAGCTATTGGCTAACAGGGTAAACAAAATTAACAAGCATCCCTACAAGGACGATGCTACCATACTTTCATGGCTTTTTACGGACTTGCCCCAAACCGCGGACGATGTCGATGTCACAGCGTTGGCAAAGCTCTGCAAAGACGCTAAACTTATTGACAACAAGCACCTTGTTTCGGCACAATACGTATTGCACAAAAATAGAATGGCTGAAGATGAGGGTACACATTTTCAACGCATCTTAAGCATTGAGGATTTAGATTTCTTATCTGTAAGCTTTATGCCTGCTCACGATGGGTGGGTCACAGAGTCGAATTTAATTGATGGTTTGGGCAATGTTTATTTAAGACTTAACGAGTTGATAGATGTGTTTAACCGACAAGCCTCACGAAACTATAAACCCTTTGTTGCTCTTTGTGGGTATCCGCGCGATGGCATGTTCACTTTGCCTGGTTCACGAACCGATGCACGTAATGCCTTCTTTTCGTCCGTTCTGTTAAAATGGCAAGAGAGTTGCAATGAAGAAAGTCCATTTTGCGGTATTGTTTGGTATGGATGGGGTGGCACAGCACGTCCTGTGACAGAAGTTTGGCAAGACTCAGATGCCCATACCGCTGAACAGCATACTGAAACTGAGCGTAAAGGCATGTATTCTATTTTCGACAACGATTATACTATAGATATTATTAAAGATTCTTTTAAATAAGAATATATATTGGGTCACTCGTTTTTGGGCGAGTGACCTTTATTTTATAGATTCGGTTGAAGTGCACGGCAAGATGGTCTTAATAATAGTTTTTATCTATAATAGCATACATAAAATAGTTTGCACGTCTATAATAAAACCCATATCTTTGCACCAGAAATAAAAACAACACGCAATTATGGAAAGTAGAAAACATTTGGCAGAAACCAAGAAAGCGAACGGAACGCACAACTGCACACAAGCCGTGTGCTGCACTTATTACGACTATACAGGTCTTGACGAGGAAACCATTAAGCACGCAGGCAACTGTTTTGCTGCGGGCATGGGAAATATGCAAGGTACCTGCGGTGCCTTGGTTGGTGCAGGCATAGTGTATGGACTTGCTGTGAAAGATCGTGCTAAAGCCTTGAAAGGTATGCGACAAATGATGGACAAGTTTGCACAACGCAATGGTGCCACCCAATGTAAATTGCTTAAGGGGGTAGGTACTGGAAAAGTATTGCGCGAGTGCAGTGCTTGTGTGGCAGATGCTGCAGAGTTTCTTGAAGAACTGCTTGAAGGTGAAACTAAAAAGGTTTGATTCATAAGAACTCCCTTTAAATTTATCAATATGGCAACAAAATATAAGGCTCAAAGCGAGAAAGACCGTTGTGTGGCTTGTGGTGTCTGCGTAAAGGTTTGTCCGCGCGATGCCGTGCATATCTACAAAGGTGTCTATTCTGTTGTGGACGAAGAAATGTGCATCGGATGTGGCATTTGTGAGAAAAATTGTCCCGCAGGCGTCATTCACAAAGTGTTGCGTCAACCGGTAATACCCATCTCTTAAACTACTTCTTATGGCAAAACAAAAGAAAAAACGTTGGAGCGATTATCTGTGGATCGTTTCAGCCACCTATTTTACCCTTGGGTTCTTTAACATCGTGTTTGCGTGGTTAGGGGTAATCTGCTTTTTAATACCTCTACTTATAGCAGTAATTGGGAGTAGCAAAGCATATTGCAATAATTATTGTGGACGCGGACAATTATTTCTGCAAATAGGCAATAGTTTAGGTTGGTCGCGCAAAAAAGTGGCACCACGTTTGCTCTCGTCAAAATGGTTTCGAAACGCATTCTTGCTATTCTTTTTGTTCTTCTTTGTTCAAATGATTATCTTGACCATACACGTAGCAATGGGGACAGAATCATTGCGCGAAACCATTCACCTGTTGTGGACCTTTAATGTGCCTTGGCATTGGGCATACCCCACAGTGGTAGAACCTTGGGTCGCACAGTTTGCCTTCGGACTCTATGGCATTATGCTCACCTCACTCATTGTGGGTATTCTGCTCACCATAATATATCGTCCTCGCACTTGGTGTGTATTTTGCCCAATGGGTAATATGACACAAATGATTTGTAAAATTAAAAGTGACTCTAAAAACTAACAAACATGGAAAAATTTAATGACATTATTAACGGCAATCAACTCACGTTGGTAGACTTTTTTGCTACATGGTGCGCACCTTGCAAAGCGATGCATCCAGTGTTAGAACAACTTAAGGAAGATGTGGGTGAAGAAATTCGCATCATTAAGATTGATGTGGATAAGAATCAAGCGTTATCAAACGCATACGGCATTCAATCTATTCCTACATTGATGCTTTTTAAAAGCGGCAAAATGCTGTGGCGTCAAAGTGGTGCTATGCGTTTACCCGATTTAAAAAGAGTGGTTGACGAAGTACAAGGATAATACTCTAAAACCATTACGCACACAATGAATTTGCAACAACTAAAATACATTGTCGCTATCGACCGCTTTCGCAATTTTGCGAGAGCGGCTGATGCGTGTAATATATCCCAACCCACGTTAAGCGCTATGCTTGTGAAGCTAGAGGATGAATTCGATGTACGCATCTTTGAACGTAGCAACAAACAAGTAAAACCGACCACCGTGGGACAACAAATTGTGCAACAAGCACAAAAAACCTTGATGGAGGCTGATAAAATTGCCGAAATCGTAAACGAGGGTAGGGGAGCCATCAATGGTTCGTTTGCCTTATCCGTTGGTCCCACTATTTCGCCTTATCTGCTACCTAAATTCATAAAGCATTATCGCGAAAAATATGCTGAAGTATCGCTAACTATCAGTGAGCTAAAAGCAGATTTTATGCTTGATTCTTTGCTTCGAGGTGAATTGGATGCAGGAATTGCAATTTCGGGAAACGTACGACAAGGGGTGTTAGAAATTCCACTTTACACAGAACGTTTTTATGTTTATCTTTCAGAAACATGTTGGCGAAAGTTACCTGTATTTAAACCAGAGAATTTAGAAAACGAAGACATGTGGGTTATGAAAGAAGCGCAGTGCTTACGCGATAGTGCATTTTCATTTTGTAAGGCACGTAGCAAGGGACAACACATATATGAAGCTGGTAGCATAGAAACTCTGATTCGCATTGTCGACGAAAATGGTGGTTACACTATTATACCAGAAATGCATCTGTCTTTCTTAACAGAGAAGCAGCAACAGAATGTTCGAAAAATTGAGGGCGATTACCTCTCGCAACGTCGCATTTCACTTTATATAAAAAATGACTATATCCGTGAACGCATGCTGAACACTTTAGTCGATACTCTTAAAGCATTTATGCCCCAAGGCATGCTATCGGAAGGCATCGTAAAATATGGAATAAAACTGGGATAGGACTGATATTTACCCGTTGGCGGAATTAATTTAAGTTGATAAATATGAGTAAAAAGTTGCACATAT
>OLYN01000092.1_pt1 | contig 56170 bp, 46 predicted proteins | sample 1674231 | NCBI WGS metagenome assembly OLYN01 (sample SAMEA103958153, study PRJEB25191) | human gut metagenome
CCTGCGGGGCCGCAGCCGCCGGCTGCATAAAACCGGGGTGGGGGCTGCCGCGGGAGCGAGCCCGCTCCCAGCAGGAATTCAGAAAATCAAAGCTGGAGCTGTTCCCCTACTTCCAGGTCCCGCACAATGCCGCCGGTGGCCGGCAGATTTTTGGTGCGCAGGCGGTGATCATTGGGCACCATGCCGGGCTGGTAGGGCGCGGCCTCCACCACGCGGGCCCCCTTCTTGGAAAGGGTCATGACCTGGACGCCCTGGGTATCCCGGGCGGCCTTGGAAAGGATCATAGCGGTATGGAAGATGAGCATGCGGGAGGCTGAAGAGCGCAGCAACAGCTCGGTATCCTGCGGCAGGTAGGCGGCATATACCAACGGAGATTTGGTACTGAAGGCCCCGGTGAGTTTTTTGCGGCGGGTCTTGGTCTCGTAGCTGGCCATATCCACCTTGGCGGCCTTGCCGTTTTCGAAGATGAACAGCATATAGCCCTCATATTTGGTGAACAGGGCCATATAGACCGGCACTTCGCCGGTATCCATGCCCAGCTTACTGGCCACATAGTCGCCCATCACGCTGGCCTTAGTATCCTCAAATTCTGCTACGCGGGATTTATATACCTGGCCCAGGTTGGTAAAGAACATCAGCTCGGCGGCATTGGTGGTATCCACCTCCTGGGCGATGGCATCGCCCTCCTTAAGCTTCTGTTCCCCGCTCATGCGCAGCGACTGGGGGGTGATCTTCTTAAAGTAGCCCTCCCGGGTGAAGAACACCCGCACGGGGTAATCCGGCACTTCCTCCACCGGCTCCTCCTCGGTCTGTTCCACCTCGTACAGTACCTCGGTTTTACGGGGGGCGCCGTATTCCTTGGCGATGGCGCGCAGCTGATTGACGATGATGGTATCCACCTTGCGAGGGCTCTTGAGGGTATCCTCCATCTCGGCGATCTCACCGGTCAGGCTTTCGATCTCCTCGGTGCGCTTGAGGATATACTCCCGGTTGAGGTGGCGCAATTTGATTTCCGCCACATATTCGGCCTGGACCTCATCGATGCCGAAGCCGATCATCAGGTTGGGGATGACCTCAACCTCCTCCTCGGTTTCCCGCACGATCTTGACGGCCTTATCGATATCCAGCAGAATCTTTTTCAGCCCCTGTAAGAGGTGCAGCTTTTCCTTTTTGCGCTGCAGATCGAAATAGATGCCCCGGCGGACGCATTCCCGGCGGAAGGCGGTCCATTCCTCCAGCAGCTCCCGGACGCCCAGCACACGGGGCGAACCGGCGATGAGAACATTGAAATTGCAGCTGAAGCTATCCTCCAGCGGCGTCATGCGGAACAGCTTCTGCATCAGCTTTTCGGGATCGGTGCCCCGCTTGCAGTCGATGGTGAGCTTGAGGCCGCCAAGATCGGTTTCATCTCGCATATCGCTGATTTCCCGGATCTTGCCCAGCTTGATGAGATCCACGATCTTATCCATAATGGCTTCCACCGTAGCGGTGGGAGGGATCTGGGTGATCTCGACGCAGTTATTTGATTTATCGTAGTTATAGCGGCTGCGCACCCGCACGCTGCCCCGGCCGGTGGAATAGATCTTATCCAGTTCGGCTTTATCATACAGCAAAATGCCGCCGCCGGGGAAATCGGGGGCGATGAGGGTATCGGCGATATTGTGCTCCGGGTCGCGGATCAGCGCCGCCGTCGTTTCACAGACCTCGGCCAGATTGAAGGAGCAGATATTGCTGGCCATGCCGACGGCGATACCGGTATTGTTATTCACCAGCACCGAAGGGAAGGTGACCGGCAGCAGCGTGGGCTCCTTTACCGTGCTGTCGTAGTTATCCACAAAATCGACGGTATCCTTATCAATATCGGCGAAGAGCTGGGTGCAGATCTTTTCCAGCTTGACCTCGGTATAACGGGAGGCGGCGTAGGCCATATCGCGGGAGTAGGCCTTGCCGAAGTTGCCCTTGCTATCCACAAAGGGGACCAGCAGGGCCTCATTGCCGCGGGCCAAGCGCACCATGGTATCGTAGATGGCGGCATCGCCATGGGGATTGAGCCGCATGGTTTGGCCCACCACATTGGCGGATTTAATACGGCCGCCGGTAAGCAGGCCCATTTTATACATAGTGTATAAAAGCTTGCGGTGCGCGGGCTTAAAGCCATCGATCTCCGGGATGGCGCGGGAGACGATGACGCTCATGGCATAGGGCATATAGTTTTCCCGCAGCGTTTCGGTAATGGGCTGCGAGACGACCTGCCCGGCGCCTTCGATATGGCCGCCCTTTACCACGCGGCGGTCAATTTGCGGTTCCTTTTTCTTTTTGGGTGGCAAGTTATTTCCTCCCTTTAGTCTATTTGTTATATCAAGACTTGATTATACGATATGTTATGGATTGCGCGGAGGGTGGGGCCGGGCCCGCCGGGCGTTCCGGCGCAGCCGGAACCAGCGGGCGAAGTCCGCTGAGTCCGCCGAAGGCGGGCTGCCCGGCGGGCTATGGCCAAAATCCTGCACCGGCCAAAAATTACTCCTTGTAATACCCTGCCGCACGCAGGATGAGCGAGAGAGCCTTGAGCGCCGCGAAATGCCGGATCAGATTCCGGGCGTCGGCATCGTGGCGGTCGATGAAAAGGCGGCTGACATGGCTGTATTTTTCGCTGGCCACTGCCACAAAGACCAGCCCGACCGGCTGACCCTCACTGGCAGAGGGGCCGGCATTGCCGGTGATACCGATGCCGATCGCGGCGCCGGATTTTTGCCGGATGGCGGCCGCCATGGCAGCGGCGGTCTCGGCACTCACGGCGGTGTACTGCTCAATGATAGCCGGATCAACACTCAGCACCTCGGCTTTTACGGTGTTGTTGTAGCTTACAATGCCGCAGCCAAAGACAGCGGAGGCCCCGGGGACCTCGGTGAGTCGGGCTGCCACCAGGCCGCCGGTGCAGCTTTCCGCGGAAGCGACGGTCAGGCCTTTTTTCCTCAGGGCCTGTACCACAGCGGTTTGCAGGTCAGGCACATCGATGCCGTAGCAGTAGTCCCCTGCCGCGGCCAGTATTTTCTTTATCGCGGGCTGAAGCAGCGCTTCGGCGTCCTCGCCCTCCGGCAGAGAGGCCGTGACACGCAGCTTAACCTCGCCGGTGCCGGCGTAGGGAGCAATGGTGGGGTTTTTACTTTCGGCCATCAGGTCGTGCAGCTTATACTCCAGCTCAGACTCTCCGATGCCGTAAAAATGCAGCTCGTGGCTCACCAGGCGCTGGCCCTTCTGCATCAGCCGCGGCAGCAGCTCATTTTGCAGCATGGGGCGCATTTCCCGTGGCGGGCCGGGCAGTACCGCCACCTTCTTACCGTCCGCTTCCATCAGGCAGCCGGGCGCGGTGCCATTGGGATTATGCAGCACAATGCAGCCTTCTGGCAGCCATGCCTGTTTTTCATTGGTGGGGGCCATTTCCCGGTGGGCGCGGGCAAAGTATTCCTCAATTTCTTTGAGGCACTCCGGGTGGAGCACCAGCTTTTTGCCCATGCAGGCGGCCACCGTTTCCTTGGTCAGGTCATCGTAGGTAGGACCCAGCCCGCCGGTGGTGATGACGATATCGGCCCGGGAAAGGGCCAGCTTTACCGCCTCGGCCAGGCGCGCGGGGTTATCCCCTACCACACTGCTGTGGTAGAGGTTGAGCCCAATTCCGGCCAGGGCCGCCGCGATCTCGGTGGCATTGGTATTCAGGGTGCTGCCCATCAGCAGCTCGGTGCCCACACAGATGATCTCCGCTGTTTTGCCCTGCATTGTTTCGCCTTCTTTTCGGGGGATTTAAGAGATATCGGCCAGCTCCAGGTACATGCTGCCGTTTTCGGCAATGTAATCCTTGCGGCCCTGCAAATTATCGCCCAGCAGCAGATCGAACATCCTGGCGGTCTCCTCCACATCGGCGGGGGTGACCCGGATGAGCCTGCGGGTTTCGGGGTTCATGGTGGTCAGCCACATCATTTCGGCCTCGTTTTCGCCCAGTCCCTTGCTGCGCTGGAGAGAATACTTGGTCTTGGCGGCATCCAGGTCACGGCAGATCTTGGCCTTTTCGGCATCGCTATAAGCAAAGTAGGTATCGTTCTTTGCAGTGATCTCGTAAAGCGGGGATTCCGCGATGTAGACATAGCCCTCATTGATGAGGGTGGGAGTAAGACGGTACAGCATGGTGAGGATCAGCGTGCGGATCTGGAAGCCATCCACATCGGCATCGGTGCAGATGACGATTTTATTCCAGCGCAGGTTTTCCAGCGAGAAGGAATTGAGCTCCTTATTGGTCTTGGCGGAGACCTCCACGCCACAACCCAGCACCTTCAGTACATCGGTGATGATATCGCTCTTAAAGATGCGGACATAATCGGCCTTGAGGCAGTTGAGGATCTTGCCGCGGACCGGCATGATGGCCTGATATTCACTGTCGCGGCCCATTTTGCAGCTGCCCAGGGCCGAATCGCCCTCCACGATGTAGATTTCCCGGCGGGAGGTATCCCGGCTGCGGCAGTCCACGAATTTTTCCACCCGGTTGGCCAGATCGATGCTGCCGGCCAGCTTTTTCTTGAGGTTGAGGCGGGTCTTTTCGGCATTTTCCCGGCTGCGCTTGTTGATGAGCACCTGCTCACCGATCTTGGCAGCGTCATCGGGATTTTCGATGAAATAGACCTCCATCTGGTGCTTGAGAAACTCGGTCATGCACTCGTAGATGAACTGATTGGTGATGGATTTTTTGGTCTGGTTTTCGTAGGAGGTTTGGGTAGAGAAGCTGGAGGACACCAGCACCAGGCAGTCCTGCACATCCTGGAAGCTGATCTTGCTCTCATTCTTGAGGTATTTATTGTTATTTTTGAGCCAGGCGTCGATCTGATTGACCAGCGCCACCTTGACGGCACGCTCCGGGGAGCCGCCGTGCTCCAGGAAGCTGGAATTGTGGTAGTACTCGGTGATATTGACCCGGTTGGAGAAGCAGAGGGCGACCCCCAGCTTGACCCGGTAATCCTCCTTATCCTCGCGGTCGCGGCCGGTGCGCTCCCCTGTCCAGTACTGCACGGGGGTGAGGGGGTTCTCCCCCGCCAGCTCCTCGCAGTAATCCCGGATGCCGTTCTGGTAGCAGAAGGTCTCCTCGGCAAAGCCCTTCTCCTGCTGGTCCCGCAGCAGGAATTCCACGCCGGGGTTGACCACCGCCTGCCGCTTGAGGACATCGGTGTAGTACTCCCGCGGGATGGCGATATCGGTGAATACCTCAAGATCGGGCTTCCAGCGGATGCGGGTGCCGGTCTGTTTTCCGGAGTAGGGCTCGGACTTTAACCCGCCGATATTTTCGCCTTTTTCAAAATGGAGGTTGTAGCGCTTGCCGTCCCGCAGCACCTCCACATCCATGTATTCCGAGGAATACTGGGTGGCGCAGGAGCCAAGGCCGTTTAGACCGAGGGCGTACTCGTAGTTGCCGTCGCCGGTGCCGTCGTACTTGCCGCCGGCATACAGCTCGCAGAAAACCAGCTCCCAATTGTAGCGCTGTTCCTTGGGGTTATAATCCACCGGGCAGCCGCGGCCAAAATCCTGTACCTCCACGCTGCCATCGGCATAGCGGGTGGTGATGATCTTTTTGCCGTAGCCCTGCCGGGCTTCATCGATGGCATTGGAGAGGATCTCGAATACCGAGTGTTCGCAGCCCTCCAGACCATCGGAGCCAAAGATGACGCCGGGGCGCTTTCGGACGCGGTCGGCGCCCTTCAGGGTGGAAATACTCTCATTGCCGTATTCCTTTTTTGCTTTTGCTGCCATGGCAGTTCCCCCATATCTCGTAGTTTACCAAGTACATTGTACCAACATTTTGGGCACCGGTCAAGCGGTGCGAACATTTTTTCTTTTTGTGCTGGGTGAGGAGCGGGGCGGCCGCAGGGCCGCGGACCGGCGGGGAGGGAGGGCTTTTGGCCTGTGCGGTACCCCGCGGGGAGAAAGCCGCAAGTTGGCGGGGAGGGAAAGCCGCCCGCAGGGCGGCCCGCCCCGAGAGGGGCGGGCCTGGCGGGGGCTGTGCCCCCGCCTACGGCGGCCGAAGGCCGCCGGCCCTGCGGGCGTCCGGGATACTGCAGAAGCCCGGAAAGGAAATCCCCCGGCAGAACCTTGGATTCTGTCGGGGGTGGAAAAAACGATGAAATTACAGGTCTGCGGGGCCGGAAGGATCCTGCTTATCCTCGTCCTCCTTGGGTTCCTCCATCGGCGGGGCCGGGGGCTCCTCATGGGGCAGGTGGAAATCCAAAGGGTCCACCGAGAAACCCTGCTGGGCCTTCTTTTCCTCGGCGGCCTTCTGCTGGGCCTCCTTCTGCAGGCGGGCTCGCTCGGCCTTTTCGCGGGCGGAGGTCAACTCCTGCTCGGTGCGCTCGGCGGCCTCGCCAAAGGAGATGACGCCGCTCATGACTTCGGCGAAGAGATCGCCGTCGATCTTTTCGTACTTCATTAGGAATTCGGCCAGGGCATGCAGCTGATCCATATGCTCTTCCAGCAAGGAAACAGCCTTATTGTAGCCCTCATCAATGAAGCGACGGGCTTCCTCGTCGATCTGGCCGGCAACCTCCTCGGAATAATCACGGGCGTGGCCCAGGTCGCGGCCCAGGAATACCTCCTCCTGGTCGGAGCCGTAGATCATGGGGCCGAGCTTTTCGCTGAAGCCGTAGCGGCACACCATGGCGCGGGCAATCTTGGTGGCCCGCTCGATGTCATTGGAGGCACCGGTGGAGACATCCTCCAGCACCAGTTGTTCGGCCACGCGGCCGGCCAGCAGTACAGCGATTTCCTCCTCCATCCACTTCTTGGTCTGGTAGCTCACATCCTTCTCCGGCAGAGCCAGGGTAAAGCCGCCCGCCCAGCCGCGGGGAACGATGGAAACCTGATGCACCTTATCCTGCTGGGGGCAGTAGTAGGTGACGATGGCGTGGCCGGACTCGTGGTAAGCGGTCAGGCGACGCTCCTTATCGGTGATGACATGGCTGCGCTTTTCGGGGCCAACGGCGACCTTCAGGGTGGCCTCCTGGATATCCTCCATGGTGATGGCCTTGCGATTCTTGCGGGCGGCCAGCAGCGCAGCCTCATTGGTCAGGTTCTCCAGATCCGCGCCGGTAAAGCCACCGGTAAAGCGGGCGATCACGGCTAGGTCCACATCCGGGCCAATGGGTTTATTGCGGGTATGGACGCGAAGGATCGCCTCGCGACCCTTCACATCGGGATAATTGACGGTGATATGGCGGTCAAAGCGGCCGGGACGCAGCAGAGCGGGGTCCAGGATATCCTTGCGGTTGGTGGCCGCCATAACGATAACGCCTAGATTGGGCGCAAAGCCATCCATTTCCACCAGCAACTGGTTCAGGGTCTGCTCACGCTCATCGTGGCCGCCGCCCAAACCGGAGCCGCGGTGACGGCCCACGGCGTCGATCTCATCGATGAAAACAATGCTGGGCGCGCTCTTTTTGGCCTGTTCAAACAAATCGCGGACACGGGAAGCACCCACGCCGACGAACATCTCTACAAAGTCGGAGCCGGAGATGGAGAAGAACGGCACACCGGCCTCGCCCGCGACGGCTTTGGCCAGCAGGGTCTTACCGGTTCCAGGAGGGCCCATGAGCAAAACTCCCTTGGGAATACGGGCGCCCAGCGCATTGAACTTGCCGGGGTCCTTCAGGAACTGGACGATCTCCTCCAGTTCCTCCTTTTCCTCATCGGCGCCGGCCACATCATCAAAGGTAACACGGTTGTGGGGATCCTGCTGCTTGGGCTTCAGCTTGGCAAAGGCCATGGGGTTGCCCCCGCCGCCAGAGCGCTTCATGAGGATATACCAGAAGCCGCCCATGAGCAGCACGGTGAGCAGCAGCGGCAGCATATCGATCCACCAGGGCATGGCCTCGGCGGCATCATAGTACTGCTTGATGGGTGCATCGGGATGCTCGGCATTATACTCATCTACCAGGGCGTGGGTATCCTGCAGGAACAGGCTGAGATTCGGCACACTGTAGGTGATGGTGGTCTTTTTCTCATCATTGAGCTGCATGGTCAGCTCGCCGGTGCCAAAATCCAGCTCATACTCCGCCACCTGCTCATTCTTAAAGTAATCGATGATGGTGCGGTACTCCACCTTGGGCTGGGCGGTATTCATGCTGAAAATGCGGACCGCCATGTAGAAGAACAGCGCGATGAGCACTACCGGGACGATCCAGTTTCTCTTTTTGGGTGACAATGACTTCACTCCTGTCTTGGGCAGATTTGATTATTCGTGGGAATAAACGCTGGGGGAAAGGACGCCGATGTAGGGCAGATTGCGGTATTCCTCGGCGTAATCGAGGCCGTAGCCCACCACAAAGGCATCGGGAATGGTGTAACCGACATAATCGGCGTAGATCTCCTGCTCCCGGCGGGCGGGCTTATCCAGCAGCACGCATACCTTCAGGGAGGCGGGATTGCGCTCCTTGAGCATCTTGGTGAGCTGGTGCAGGGTGTTGCCGGTATCCAGAATGTCCTCCACGATGAGGACATTGCGGCCGGCGATATCGGAATTGAGATCCTTGGCCACATGGATATTGCCGGAGGAGGTTGTGCCGCTGCCGTAGCTGGAAACGGACATAAAATCGATATTGATCTGGCGGTCGATCTGGCGCATGAGATCGGTGACGAAAACGATGGCGCCATTGAGGATACCGACGATCAAAAGATCCTTGCCCTCGTAATCCTTGGTGATCTGCTCGCCCAGACGCTTGCATACGCCCTGCAGCTCCACCTCATTGAACATTACCTTGCAGATGTCCTTATCCATTCTCATGGTGTTTTTTCCTCCTGGCACTCAATTATCACATATTGTCCGGTTTTTTCGGTCACAGCGGCGCGGGAATCGCTGCTGAGGCCCTCGGCCCACAGCACACCGTTATCATCTGCCAGTACCGCCAAGGCGGGGCGCAGCGGCGCCGGAATGCCGGCGGCGGCCCAAGCCTCTCCCAACGGGAGCGGCTTCCCTGTTTTGGCTGTGCGGATGCGGTCGCCGGGGCGGCGGGTACGCAGAACCGAATTACCTATTATCTTATCACAATCCACCACATTTTTTAAGAGGGAAATGTTAAATTTTTCGGACTGTTTCGCAACTATTTTGTTGCAAAGCGTCAGTTTTATCCGTTTTTGCCGGCCAAAGGGCAGAATGACAACCTTTTGCGGCAAGGGGAACGGCACCAAAACCGGCGGGATGCCCCCCGGCGGCTGGTAACTCAAGAACGCCCAGCTGCCCTCGGCGATGAGGTACCAGGCCCGCTCTGCGATATCTAGCTTGCCGCCGGAGCGGAGGGTCTCCTTCATGCGCGCCAGCACAGCGGCCGAACGGGGCAGGCCATGCTGCTCCAATAGGCGCAGCAGCAGCCGGTCGCAGACCGGCTCCGGCAAGGCCAAAAGGCCCTGACGATCCAGGGTGCCGCCTGCGGCGGCATCCTGCAGCTGCTGCGCCGCGCTCTCGGCAAGCTGCTCGGTAAGGGCCCACTGGGCAGCCAGCTGGGGCAGCATGCGGGCCATGGCCCCGGTAAAGTTCGGGTTCAATTCGCGAAGCCGCGGCAAAATATCGTGCCGAACGCGGTTGCGGGTATAGTCGTCGGAAAGATTGGTGCTATCGGTGCAGTAGGGCTGGCCCAGCAGGGCCAGGTATTCCTCCACCTCAGCGCGGGTCACATCCAGCAGAGGACGGACGATGTTGCCCCGCGTGCGGGGGATGCCGCACAGCCCATGCAGGCCGGTGCCCCTTATCAGGTTCATCAGCACCGTTTCGATGGTATCATCCAGGGTGTGGGCGGTGGCGATGCGCCCCCCCTCCCCTGCCGTTTCGGCAAAGAAAGCATAACGGGCGTCGCGGCCGGCTTCCTCCACCGAAAGGTGGTTTTCCAGCGCCAGGGCGGCGGCATCAATATGGCGGACAGCATAGGGCAGTCCCAGCTGCCCGGCCAGCTCCCGCACAAACTGCTCGTCCCGGTCGGCTTCAGCGCCGCGCAGCCCGTGGTGAATATGGCAGACGATCAGCTCCCAGCGGTATTCCTCCCGCAGGACAGCCAAAAAGCGTAAAAGAGCGACAGAATCCGCGCCACCGGAGACCCCGACAGCGATCCTGTCGCCCTGGGTAAACAGGGAATATTGGCGCAGGGCCAAAAGTGCCTTTTGCTCCAGCGGTGTGCTCATTCGCGGTTGCGATCCACGCTGAAGAACCGGGTATAGCGGCCATCCCACCGCAGGTTGATGGAGCCGGTCTCGCCGTGGCGGTTCTTGGCCACGATACACTCGGCTTCCGACTGGTCGTCCCGGTCTTTTTCGTAGTAGGCTTCCCGGTACAGGAACAGCACGATATCGGCATCCTGCTCGATGGAGCCAGATTCACGCAGATCGGACAGCATGGGGCGGTGGTCGCTGCGGCTTTCCGGACCACGGGAAAGCTGCGACAGCGTGATGACCGGTACATTCAGCTCCTTGGCCATAATTTTCAGGCTCCGGGTAATCTCGGAGACCTCCTGCACACGGTTATCGCTGCGGCGGCCGGTGCTCATCAGCTGCAGATAGTCGATAACGACAAGGCCCAAATTCCGCACACGGCGCAGCTTGGCCTTCATCTCCGCCACGGTAATACCGGCGGTGTCATCCATGTAGAGGGGCGCCGCGCCAAAGAGGGGGGAAAGATCGGCCACCTTGCCCCAGTCCTCGGTGGAAAGCTCACCGGTGAGGAGTCGGCGGCTGTCAATACCGCCCTCCGAAGCGAAAAGACGGTTCATCAGCTGCTCACGGCTCATTTCCAGCGAAAAGATAGCGACGGTCTTTTTGCCCCGCAGCGCCACATTGGCGGCGATATTGAGGGCGAAGGCCGTTTTGCCCATGCCGGGGCGGGCCGCCACCAGGATAAGGTCGGATTTATTAAGGCCGGTGATGGTACGGTCCAGGTCGCCGTAGCCGGTGGAAATCCCCAGGTAATCGGCCCGGTTTTCTCCGGAAAGGCGCTGCAAATGGTCAAAGGTCTCCAGCACCACGCGGGAAACCGGGATCAGGCTATCGTTATTGTGGCCGTTGCGGATATCATAGATCCGCTGCTCGGCATATTCCAGGAGCCCCTCCGGCTGGGCCGTGGGGGCTTCCGCCTGCTCTATGATATCCCGGGAGGTGGTGATGAGTGCCCGCAGGTGGTACTTACTTTGCAGGATATTGGTGTAGGCCTCCAAATTGCGCACCGAGGGCACCATCTGCGCCAACTGGGCCAAGTAGGCCTTGGTCTCCTCCGGGGTGGAGAAGATCTCCTCCCGCACAGCGGCCTCCATCACCGTGACGATATCGATGGGCTCACCCAAGGTAAATTTCCCGGAGATTACCTCAAAGATCTTGCGGTGCTGCTCCCGGTAGAAAAACTCCGGGCGCACCAGCCGCACTAGGTCCGGCACACAGCCGGCGTCCAGCAGGGCGGCGCCCAGCACCGATTGCTCCGCCTCCAAACTGAAGGGCAGACGGCTCTCGGTGGTCATATAATCCGCGGGCATGGGGGTCACTCCTTTTCTGTGGGGGATTTGAGGCACTCCTGGGCAAGGATATCAGCTGGAATCATTCTTCCCCGACTACCACAAATACATTGGCGGAAACGCCGTTATAGATCTTGACCTCGATGGTGTAGGAGCCAAAGGCCTTGATATCGTCCTTCAGCACAACCTTGCGCTTTTCCAAAGTGACGCCCAGCTGCTTTTCTATGCCCTCAGCAATCTCCTTGGCGGTGACGGAGCCGAACAGCTTGCCGTTGGCGCCGGCCTTGGCGGTCAGCTTCACGGTCTTGCCGTCAATGGCAGCCTTCTGCTCTTCGGCAGCCTTCTGCTCCTCCGCCAGGCGGTAGGCCTTAGCGGCCTCGCGGTTTTTCAGTTCATTCATGGCGCCGGCATCGGCGGGGATGGCCAGGCCTCTCTTCAGCAGGAAATTGCGGGCGTAGCCATCGGCTACCTCCACCAGCTCGCCCTTTTTACCGGTTCCTTTTACATCCTGTTTCAGTACTACTTTCATGCGTCTTTTCCTCCCTTGGGGTTTTCTTCATAATACCGGTCGATGGCGACCAGCAGCTGCTGGCGGCAATCCTCCAGTGTAATATCTTTGATCTGCGCGCCCGCCATGGTCTGGTGGCCGCCGCCGCCCATTCCTTCCAGGATGAGCTGAACATTGATGGCACCCATACTGCGGGCCGAAATATTCACGGCGCCGTCCTGCTCATACAGCACAAAGGAAGCATCCACCCCGCTGATGCCCAAAAGGTCATCGGCGGCCTGCGGCGCCACTACCCGGATGCCCTCCACATTGGCGCCGGAGGTGCAGCTGATGGCACAGCCACGGTATACCTCCGCGGCGCTCACCAGGCGGCTGCGCTCCTGATAGCTTTCCATACTGGAGGCGAACAGCTTGCGAACCGCCACAGTATCGGCGCCCATGCGGCGCAGGAACGCGGCGGCCTCAAAGGTCCGCACGCCGGTGCGCAGGATAAAGCTCTTGGTATCCAGCATAATACCGGCCAGCAGGGCCTCGGCCTCCGCCACGCTGATGCGCAGCTTGCCTTCCTTGAAATACTGTACCAGTTCGGCCACCATTTCGCTGGCGGAGCTGGCATACGGCTCGTGGAAAAAGATGATAGCGTTATCAATGTGCTCCACCATCTTGCGGTGGTGGTCAATGACGATAACATTGCGGCAGGCTTCGTAGATCTCCCGACTTTCCAGGATGGATGGGATGTGGGTATCCACTACCACCAACAGGGTATTGCGGCCCACCATATCCAGCCCCTGCGCCGGAGAAACAAAGGCGTCCTCGTAGCGTTTATCCTGCTGCAGCATATGGCGGTACAGCGGCTGCGCCAAGCTCTTTTCGGTATCCAGCACAATGGAACAGGGCTTGCCCAGTGTGGAAAGGCCGGCGTACATGCCAATGGCCGCGCCCAGGCAGTCCAAGTCGGCAAAGCGGTGGCCCATGATGAGGATATTATCGCAGGTGGTGGCCACTTCGGTAATGGCGTTGGCCATAATACGGGCGCGCACCTTATTGCGCTTTTCCACCCCGCGGCCGGTGCCGCCAAAAAACTCATAGCCGTTCTTCTGCCGCAGCGCCACCTGGTCGCCGCCGCGGCCCAGGGCCATATCCAGCGCCTGGCGGGAGATGGTCTCGCTCTCATGCAGGCTGGCCGCCATGGGCGAAACACCGATGGACATGGTCGCGTTGTTGCGGTCGCCGGTATCCACTGCCCGGATGGCATTGAGAATGGGGAAGCGGTCCTCAATGACCCGCTTCATATAGCGCTCCTCCACCACCGCAAGGAAGCGGTCGCGGTCCAGCTTTTTTACCAGGCCGTGGTTTTCCTCGGCAAAGGTCTCGATGATATGCTCGATCTGGCCCATGGTGCGGCTGCGCTCGTTTTCCTTGGCATCGGTAAACAGCTCGGAGTAGTTATCAATGAGCATGGTAAGCACATAGGGCCGGGAATCAAAGTATTCCTGGGTATAGTGCTTCAGGTCGTTATCATCCACCAGACAGATGATGGTCAGCGGCTCCTTGGTGGAGCTGGAGTGCATGAGGAACACGGTGTAGTGCCGCTCCCCTATCACGATATCCCGGCCTTCGGCGCTGCTTTCGGCCTGCCAATCCAGTCCGGGTATCAGCTCCGCTATATTATGCCCAAACAGTTCCTGCCCGGGGAACACCCCCTGCTTGGCGGGGGGATTGCTCCACACCACCTCACCGCTTTCCCGCACGATGAGGGACGGCATGGGCAGGGACAGCACAGCGTCGCTCATGATGTGCTCCAGCGAATCCTTCAATCTTCCAAAGCGGCGGCGGTTCTGCCGGGTGATAACGGTCATCCAGATGATGCACCCAAGGGAGAGCAATGCCCACGCCCCCAGGCAGATATAGAACAGGGTCATATCGTAGCGGGAGGTGACGGCGGCCATCAGGCCGCAGGCCACTATCAGCACCGCAAGAATAGGACGATATTGGTTCAATCGTTCCTGCATAAGATCCCTCCGTTTCGGTCGTTGGATCAGTCCTGCCGCGGGTGCGGCCGGGAAAAATGGATATAGCTTCTCACTTTACATTTTATTATACCACGCCCGCCCGCAAAAGGAAAGCACTATCTTACACGGGGCGGGGTTTTCATTTGGGCGCCGGTGTGCTAAAATAGCAGCAGAAGGAGCCTTCGCTTGGTATGGACACCGGCCATACATCGGGCGCCCCTCCGCTTTAGTCGTGCTGACCCTTACGGGCAGCCCTCCCTGCTGCAGAGCGCCCGCCTTTCCCCGCCGGGTGGCTCTCCGCCCGCAAGGCCCATGTTTTTCCGCGAAGGTATTTGCTGCAGCATCCCGGCTTCCTGCGCCCCGCGCCGTGCTGCCCCCTACGGGGGCAGCACGAACCCGCCCCTACGGGGCGGGCAGGCCGGCCCATAGGGCCGGCCGCGCGGGGCGCGCAGCGGGACCCTGCAAAAATTTTAACATGTGATGCAACAAAATCCGCCGCCAGCGACACTATTATGGTGAAAGCCGGTTGGGGCGGCATCACAAAAGGAAGGTGCGTTATGACCATCACCCAGCTGGTGACCCAGGCGCAGGCAGGCAGCCGGGCTGCCTTTGGTGAGCTGTACGAAAGCCTGGCCGGCGACCTGTACCGCATGGCGCTGTATACCCTGGGCAGCCAGCAGGATGCCGAGGACGCCGTGGCGGATACCTTTGCCGAAGCGTGGAAGGGCATAAAAAACCTGCGGGAGCCGGAGGCGTTCCGCAGCTGGATGTTCCGCATCCTTTCCGCCCGATGCAAACGGCAGGTCGCCCAAATCGTGACCCGCAAAAAGGAAATAGACCTGGACAGCTACTACGAAACCGCCGAGGAAGCGATGCCGGAAACTGCCACCCGCCGGGCAGAGCTTAGCGAAGCGCTGGGCACACTCTCCCCGGAGGAGCGGCAGATCGTGCTGCTCTCGGTGCTGGAGGGCTATACCACGCGGGAGATTGCGAGCATGCTGGAGATGCCGCAGGGTACGGTGAGCAGCAAGCTCTCCCGTTCGCTGAAAAAGCTGCGGCTGCAATTACAAGATACCGATGGAAAGGAGGCGGCAAGGTGAAGGACGAGCGTAAAACAGAACGGAATATCGAGTGGAGCGACGAGGCGGAAGCTGACCGCGACTTTCTTCGGGAAAAGCTGAAAAATGCGGGCGATCCGGCACTGCCCGCTTCCCTTTCCGCTGCGGCGCTGTTTGAGCGAATGGACGCCGCAGATCAACAGGCTGCCGCCCCAAAGAAAAAGGGGGGCGTGATATGGCTGCAGTGGCGGCGCTGGGGCAGCATTGCCGCTGTGCTGGTGCTGGCGGCAGGTACTGCATTCCTGTTGCAGAACAGCTCCTTGCAAAACAAGGCCTCGCAGGACGAGTCGAGCTATGACGCGGCATTGGCGCCGAATGAGGCGGAGAACCAAGACCAGTGGAATGGCGCGCCGACCGGCGGGCCGCCGACCGACGGACTGATGATGGCTCCCCCGCCGAACCCCAGTACGGCAGGCGGCGACGGCAGCGTGAAAAAGGAGTACGCCACCGATGAGATTGACTCGGATCGCGGTCTGTTCGAGGAGTTCAAGAGTAAGATCGTCTCGGTAGGAGAACAGCCCATTCCGGATATGATGGATTATGACGCAATGGCTGCTGTTTCCTCACAGCTTTTCGGGAACGACTACGAGCAGGCAATCGCTATGTTTTATGACAGCGGCGAGCGCTGGGAGGGCTGCGAACTGCCCACAAGCTGTGCCCACTACTTTATGCTGGATAAGGCGCTGTATGGCTTTTTCCCCGAAGAAAACCGAGTGGTGGACTATAGCGGAGCATGCGCCACGGTGCTGAATGAGGACGAGGCGGCGATGCTCTCGGCGATTTTGCAGATTGAGTTTACGGCGAAAACCGAATAATGGATTTCCCCTCGCGGCGGAGTGAGCGATCACCCCGCTGCATTTTTTACACCCTCGCAGCATATCATGCCGGTAGTGGGGACAAACATCCCCCAGCCGGTGCAGCATCCCGGCGCCGCGCCCCCGCACGGGCGGCCCGCCCCTATGGGGCGGAGGAAGCGGTACCCCCTGTGGGGGCACCGCTTCGCGGGGCGCGGCCTGCCAGGGGTTCTGCCCCGCACATTCCAGCCATGGAGGAAAAGCCTATGAAAGCCGATTGGGGACTGCTGGGCGGCGCTGCCGCCGCTATGCTGGCGCTGCCGCTGCTGGTACTGGCCTGGAGCGGCACCCCGCTGGGCACCGGTCTGCCCGGCGGAACCACATCCGATCCAACACCGCAGCAAAGCAATATCCTCCCCGGCACCGACCGCGAGGAACCGCAGGAACCATCAGCCGATGCCCTCTCTGTCCTCCCCTCCTTCCGCATCCTGGATGAAACCACCGGCCAGGTGGCGGAAATCCCCGCGGCAGACTATGTAGCCGGGGCCATCGCGGCGGAAATGCCCGCCTCCTACGAAGAAGATGCCCTCATCGCGCAGGGCATGGCCGCCTACACCAATGCCCACTACCTGGCGGCACTCCGCCGGGCCGATCCCCCGGAGGAGCTGAACGGCGCCGATTTTTCAGCCGATCCCGCCAAGCGGCTGGGCTATATCACCGATGACACCATGAAAGCCATGTGGGGCGACCACTACAAAGCCTACCGTGAAAAAATCACCAAGGCCGCCGAAAAAGCCATGCGGTATCTCATCACCTACGAGGGCCAGCCCATCGTGGCGGCGTATTTTGCCATCAGCGCCGGAAAAACCACCGAAGACGCCGGAAATGTGTGGGAGGGTCCCCTTCCCTACCTCACCCCCGCCGATAGCCACTGGGATAAAGAAGCCGCCGGGTACCGCAGCACTGTCACCATCACCGCCGCCGAACTGCGCAAAAAGCTGACCGCCCAGTCCATCCTCACCGGACAAAAGCCGGAAGAATGGCTCAAGGTCCTCACCCGCAGCGAAGCCGGGTATGTCACGGCGGTGCAGGCCGGCGACCGCGTGCTGACCGGCCAGCAGCTGCGCACCCTGCTGGGGCTGCGCAGCGCCGCCTTCACCGTGGAATACAAAAACGAGCTTTTCACCTTTGATGTGCTGGGCTACGGACACGGGGTGGGGCTCTCTCAGGCCGGGGCACAGTACCTGGCACAGCACGGCAAAAACTATCAGGAGATTCTGCTGCACTACTACCCCGGCGCCGCCCTTACCCCCGCCGCGCAAAAATAATCCATTTTCCGCTTGACGAACCCCCTCCCGATATGATAATATACTGGAGTACGATATAAAGCCGTGGAGAGGTGTCCGAGCGGTTTAAGGAGCCGGTCTTGAAAACCGGTGACTCATCAGAGCCATGGGTTCGAATCCCATCCTCTCCGCCAACACCTCCGACAGTAATTCGTAGCCCTTGGAGATGTACCCAAGTGGTGAAGGGGCTCCCCTGCTAAGGGAGTAGGGTGCGAAAGTGCCGCGAGGGTTCAAATCCCTCCATCTCCGCCATATGTACCATAGCGGGAAATCGCAAAGAAATTTGTGATCTCCCGCTAATGGTGCATAACTAAAGAAGTCGTAAAAGCGGTAAAAAAATATTTTTTAGTGTCGCAGGGCGCAGAATAGTTTGGCCAGAGGATCCGGACGCCGGCGCAACACACGCCTTTTCCCTGATCTGTCTTTCATCCCCGTTTCTGCTGCCGGCCCGCTCTCCTATTGCTGATAGGGTCATGGCAAGCTCCTTGTGGCAACAAAGGTATCTTTTTCTGCTTCGACTATGCCAAAATACCACCGTCAGCGTTCTGTGCTCTACTAACGGGCTTCCGGAGCCATCATGTGCAAATGGGTTCCGGTTGCAGCGGGCTATCTGGTACATGGCCCGCGGTCCTGGTTTTTTCAAGGTTCTGACACATGGAGCAAAAAGAAAAGCCAAGCCCCCGTTCTCTGTGGAAACGATACGCTTGACTTTTGGTATTCCATCGTGCTATGATAAGCACGAAGATACGGCACTCTCGTGTATAAAGTCTGCGTGATCGAGCGATGATCACAAAGATGGGTGGCGGAAGGCCGGCCAGCTTTCCCCACCCCGCAGGGTGTATTTTCTTTTATGCTATTATTGTAGCTCACAATTTATTGGTTGTCAATGGTATTTTCTTGTTTAAGTTGAATAATGAAAAGAGAGAAGCCTTCCGGATGCGATGCCACTACCGGAAGGCGCTTATTATTTATACCAGTCTTTTCTTGTTCAACTTGAACACCGGGCATCAGCGGCGGCGCCCTTCGGTGGGGTCCGGGGTAATGCTCCGGAGCCGGTCGGCGGCTTCCTGCTTTGCTTCGGCGATGATTTGGGCTCGTAGCTCCTGCAGATCCGGCTGTGGAGGAATCTTTTCTTCAGAGGGCTCTATTGGCAAAATGGTTCTCTCCACCTGCAATGTCGTTGTCTGCTCCAGCGTTTGCAGCAAGCTATGCTGCGTACCGATGTTGGTTACATCAATCTGGTTTACACTATAAGCCAGCCATGGCATTTCCATAGACATTTTCTTTATGAGCGCACTTACCTTTGCAGCAGTCAAACGATCTATTGATGTATAAACTGAAAACTGTCTGTGTTCGAAGCCGTTCTTTTTCATGAAACGACTGATATCAGAGTATGCTTTTTTGTAGTACCTCGGGTTTATCGTGTACTTTGGGCGCGGATAGTGTTCTGCCAAGGCTTTTTGACTTAAATCGAATGTGATCTGCTTACGGCTTCCCTGCTGCTTTTTATTATCCATATTCAAGCCAACATCTTTCGTATCTCTGCCGCTTGGCACAAAACATCTTCTTCGGTATCTTCATCAAAGAATACACAAGAAGCAGCGCATCTCACGAACCAATCAGCCTGTACCAGCCCAAGAAGCACATTCCACATCTGGGCGTAATCATTCTCTCCACCATTGTCCTCAAAGGACAGCAGCTCATTCTCGGAGGTGCAGCGCAGGCCACGGCCGGTGAACGCCTTTTTGATCGTCCAGTAAATATCCTCTTTACGGTAACCCGCTGCCGTGATGGCTGCGTCATTGAAAGTCATTTCTACTCTCATACGATCCACTCCCTTCTCTCTGCAAAAGTTAAGGCTCCGTAGAAACTGCCGTCAAAAAGGGACGGCCTTGAAAAAGCCCGTCCCTTTTGCTTTTTTAGCTCCCACTCGTGGTAGGGTACACCGCTTTTTTAGCTCCCACTCATGGTAGGGTACACCGCTTTTTGAGGCATCTCTGCCCTGTACTATTATTGTACTCACAAACGGGGATTATGTCAATACTGCCGCAGAAAATGTACAAACTTCATCTGTTGTTCAAGTTGAACAGTAAAAAAATGTTAGCCCTTTACCGAGGAAAATGCCGTCTAAAAAGATGGTTATTTTGATGGCATAATTTTCTTGTTCAACTTGAGCACCGGGTATCAGCGGCGGCGCCCTTCGGCGGGGTCCGGGGTAATGCTCCGGAGCCGGTCGGCGGCTTCCTGCTTTGTTTCGGCGATGATCTGGACGGTAAGGGCTTCCCGTTGAAGTTCTGCTCTCATCAAATTCTCCAACCGTCTAATATCAGGAAATACACCAAACAGCATATAAAGAAAGATAGCCCTATCTCTCGATAGGGCTACCACACATTTTCGAGCCGTTCATTTGTATTGCCGCCAACGGTGGGCGAGCGATATTTGTCGAGCCGTTCATTTGTATTGCCGCCAACGGTGGGCGAACCATATTTTCCTTGGGGCATCTCTACCCTGTACTATTATTGTACTCACAAACGGGGATTATGTCAATACTGCCGCAGGAACTCACCAGCTTCATCTGTTGTTCAAGTTGAACAGTAAAAAAATGTTAGCCCTTTACCGAGGAAAATGCCGTCTAAAAAGATGGTTATTTTGATGGCATAATTTTCTTGTTCAACTTGAACAGTAAAAAATGTAGTGCTTTTTCTAAAGAATATGTAACATTTCTTTTCGTCAAGTGGTTAAAAGTGAAGGGGGTGAGTCCAATGCAATTGTTAAACGATCAAACCAAATCGGCCAACCAACACTCGTTAAAAAGTGAAAGAAAAAGTGAAAGGATGAAAAGTATGAAAAAGCTGATTAGTATTATTCTGGCTGTTGCAGTTATCTTCGCATTAAACATAACCGCTTTTGCTGGTGGCTTCATCACCGATGAAAGCGCTATGAGCACCGGTGCAAAAGCAGATCCTCCTTACGCAGCGGCGGCTGATGACAACGCCATCCTGAAAGAAAATAAAGCATATGAGCTATACGCAAATAGTACTCGTACAATATACAGTGTTAGCGTAACCCCTGTTCGGCAAATTGTTGGTTATTACTGCGGCCCTGCCTCTTCCTACATCCTTTTGAAAACATTAGGCATTAATGTTCAAAGCACCACAAGATACTTATATTTCTTTTGTGCAGATGAAAGTGACAGCAACTGCCCCTATCCCTATGTAGATCACACCCATTACAAATCCTACACCAGCCCACAAATTACTCTCGCCGATAGTATGGGAACAAACTATAATGGAACTGGTATGAGTTCTATGAAAACAGTTATCAATAATCGGCAGTCAATACATGATTATTCTCTTACCCGCGTGCCCTCTAATGTCAATCAGGCAAACAGTCTCAAAACGAAATTGATGTCAACATTTGATGCCAATTCTCCCTGCATCCTGTGGGTCGAGGCAAGGCTTCTCAATGAGTACAGTGGACATAATTTTGGGGGGCATTATATCCTTGCGAACTCCTTGAATGAAACATCCAACACGATCGGGATTGTTGATCCAAACTACTATACCCCCATCTCTACCACCTATACCGAAAGTGTCAATACCGTTTTGAACGCCATCTGGGATAATGGGTACGGTGGAAATATTATTTGGTGTTCGGACTAATCGCAATAGAACGGCTTGCATTTGATAGGAGGCTATATGAAGAAAATACTATCTTTGATCCTCGCACTTATCTTCATCTGCTGCTTTGGCGCCTGCCAGAATAACCCGCCCACGCCAGATGATCCCTCGCCAGACCCGCATAACACGCCGCAGGTTCAGGCCGCCTATCGTATGGAGGAGGCGGAATACTCCCTGCCGCAGAAGCAGTTTTTGGCCATTCCTTCGCACAATGACTCCCGGCTGCTTGTGATCGAAAGCGACGGCTCCGGGTATGATCCCGCCCATAACAACGCCTTCGTCTATCAGCTCATCTCGCAGCAGGAAACCAACCTTTCCGGCTATGCATTTGATGCAAGGCTTGTGGGTGACACGGTCTATTGGCTTGGGTTGGTGCCGGATGAAAGCGGCAAAAGATCTATGCATTTACTGAAAACCGATCTTTCCGGCAGCAGCACCGAAACGGTGTATGCCCCTCCGGCCGGCTATCAGTTCATCGAGGCCATGTCATCCGATAGCCGCTATGTGGTATGGGCCGAATACGACGGTGAAAACGGCGTCTCCGATGATAAGCCGCTTGTGCTCAAATCCCATAACTGCGCCACCGGCGAGATCACCACGCTTGCCTCCACCAATATCGTTTCCGGGGCGTTCTCTGATTTCCCCGTCAATAACGGCTATATCACCTATCTCCGGCGGGTCGATAACGGCTTTGACATCATCGGCTACCAGCTGGGAACCGGTACCGAGCAAAAGCTGGTGACGGTATCTGCGCAGCCGAAGAACTACGCCTTTGACGGAAAGCGTTTGGTATGGGCTGATGATGAACAGCTTTATACCATGGCTGCCGGTGAGACCGAGCCGCAAAAAGTCGATGTCGGCACCGGTGTAGTGGACTGCAATATCTACGACGGCAGATACATTATTTTCTGTCAGGATTTTGTCCTGAAGGTGTATGATACCGCCGCAGGGAAGGTGGTTTTCTCCGCTTCCGATCTTGAAAACTGGACGGAGGACTCGCTGATGCTCAACTTCTTCACCTTGGATGCAGAGGCGGGAGTTGTGGTAGCCGAGCGCACGACCAGAGCTGAAAAAAGCAGCAATTATACTGTCTTCACCTTAAAATTTGTCCCCGAGAACGGGTAAGCTGTACCTACGGCAACACAAAAGCACCATTCCTGCCAGGGGCAAGGGCGTGGTCTTTCGGAGGCTGCGTCCTTCCCTTGGATATTAAATACGGGAGGTCCGTCTCTTGTTGAAAGCTGCCTTTTTATGATATTATCAAGAAAAAGAGTCTAAAGGAGAGAGGACACCATGCTGCCGCTATTTATTTTAGCCATTGAAAACGATGATGACCGGCAATTTGTCGCTGATATATACACACGGTACCGGCCGGCGCTGTATCGAAAAGCGCAAAAGGTTCTGCATGATAATGACCGCGCCGAGGAAGCTGTCCATGAGGCAATGCTGCGGGTCATCCGGTATCTCGATCGGGTGAGGGAAATCCCGTCGGACGAGCTGCTGCCATACCTTATTACCATCGTGCAGACAACCAGCATTTCCATCTACAACAAGTACAAGCAGCACCGGGAAACGGTTTTCGGAACTGCGGAGGACTGGGCAGCCTGCCTCTCTGATAACGGCAGTTGTATTGATAATATCTTAATCCGTGAAGAACGAATAGAATTATTGAAAATGTGCCTGAAGCAGCTGACGCAGAGGGAAATCGATATCCTGAACTACTTCTATACATTAGATTTACCGCAAAAAGAAATTGCCGGACTGACCGGGCTGACTACGGGGAATGTGCGCTTAATTATTTCCCGGGCAAAGAAAAAAGTACTGGCAGCCTATGATGAGAGAGGAGGCTTTGATTATGAGTAAGTACCCATTGGATCAAGAGGCATTGGTAGAGGAATATGGCGATTTACTCATAAAGATTGCGCTGAAAGCCTATATGAAGGAGCAGGCACAGCTGCTGGAGCAGGAGGAGGCTGAAGCTGCCCCCGTTCCCGCGCCAAAGGGGAATGTGGTTGCAGCGGCATTCCGGCAGGTCAACCTGGAGGACGCCAAAGAGACGGTCCTATCCGGGCTGAAAAAGGGCGTCACCCGCGTCGCTGTGGTGCTGCTGGCTGCAGCCATCACCTTCACCACGGCCTTTGCGGCCTCCGATACTGTGAAAGAAAGTGTATTGAAAAAGCTGCAGAGCTTCATCTATTACCACACCTCCCAGTTTGTAGATACTATCGGGCAGACGACCCAGCCCCGCTTCCGGTATGATGACCTTTCCGTTATCCCGGTGCCAAACGATGGCATACAGCAGGCACTAGAGGTCTGGACAAGTTTCTGCGACAGCGGACAGTTTGTCAACACACGTTCTCTTAAAATTTCTACCTTGGTACAGATGTTCCGACACATGTGCCGCAATAATGGCTGCGACATGTTATACAGCGATACCTCCAGCACATGGATCCCTGCCGAAGCGCTGGAGCGCTTTGCAGAGTATTACTTTGGGATAAGCGCCGAAGCGCTGCGGGCAAAGGCAGAAAGCGAACCGGACAGCTACGATGCTGAAATGGGTTACCGTAATATCCACGATCAGGGAATTTTGTACGCGCCGGTGGTCAAATCCGCCCTGACTGAATGTGCTCAAAATGCAGACGGCACCTATACCATGGAGGTTTACCTGCTGGCTACCGACCCGCAGACCGGCGAAGCCGCCGAATACTGTAATACCCCAATGCTGGTTACGGTTGATTTGAGCAACGATCACCCTGTTTTTCTCTCGGCACGGGCGAACGATCTGTTGAGCAAGTTGCAGCAAGGAAAATAATCCATGCCGCAAGAACCGGTTTCTACTTATGAAACCGGTTTTTACGGTTTTGTTAAAGTATTATGTCACATAATAAAGTTTTGACTGGTTATTTATTGTAGGGGAGGTGATTCCAATGCGTCAAATAAAAAACATATAAATCTACCGGCAGAAATCAAACTAGTTTTATAAAATCAATAATGGAGGAATGTATAATGAAGAGGGCCCTAATTTTTTTACTGATTAGCGCAATACTTTTTACTTGTTCTTTAGTTACTGCTTTTGCCACTCCAGCTCCGATTGAAGAAAGTGCTCTATTATATATGGCTACTAATCGACCCATCGACGAAGGGTATGAACTGCTCGCGGCATCAGTCATAGAATCCGATGGAGAATTCACCTGTGTGGAAACCGTTTATAAGAATACATCAATCGATGTGAGTTTATTATCTCACGAACCGCCGCTCGCTCGTATTTGCATTCGTCATACATGGTACCGGAATAAAGTCCGTATTTGCTGCGTTGAACTTTTCCCGACATTCAACTATACTGGTACTACTGCGTCTGTTGATAGAGATGATCTCGAACGGAACTTTGAACAATATGAAGCAGGATATAGTTATGCTCTTGGCTCACTGGTTTCCCATGATACAACATCTTCTGCAAAGGAAGCCTCCTTTGAGCAAACATATTATGTGTATGACTCTGTCGGCACAGTGAGAGCCGGCGTAGTCCGTGCATATTGTACTGTGACGGGAGAGTGCAGTGGCAATACTGGAGAGCAAATTTTCTAGCCCATTAATTCAGGAGAACTTGCCATCCCACATGGGTTCATCGCCCCGCTACAGATGTTTCTGCAGCGGGGCGATTTGATGCGTTATAGGAATTGCTGCTCGTATTAGTTTTCCCGGCCTCCGTTATGAAGTTCGCTCCTTCGCTGCTGCTCCTGCTGCATCGAGGCCTCCCGCAGGATTTGTTCGTATCGTTTCAGCTTGCTTTCCATAAAAGCCACATTGTAAGCGGCGTCCTTTGGGAACGCAGCCATTGGCAGTTTAGACTGCCGGAGCTGCAGATACAGCATCTCATCCACCACACGATAAATAATCCTATCGCCCTTTCGGCCGGCGTCGGCCTTCAGCCTGGCATAGTCTGCTCTGGCATCCTGTGCTATTCGCTTTTGCCGTTCTGCCGCATAGTCTTTTCCGCAGACGGTACAGACCTTCAGGAGGTCCTCCTCCATAAAGCAGGCATCATACATTCCAACCGCCGTTTTCTTCCGCCAAAAAGCCACCGTCACCCCGGCCTGCTGCAACTGCCGTACCTCGGCCGGCGAAACCGGCATCCGCCAGATGCGGGAGCGCTTTTCTTTGGCCAACTCCCGCAGCTCCTCCATAATGTCCGCCTGCGTCCCCCAAGCGTTTCTGGAAACTGCCGGATCCAGCAGCTCCTTTATGCTGATACCGAGCAGCACAGACGCTTTTTCAATATCCGGTTCCTTAAATGTCACATCGGCCGTGCCGTTCTTTTGCAGCCGGGCGGCAAAGAAGAACTCCGCCGTTTGCAGCTTGATCAATTCCGCTGCCGGCAGCCGGACAGAAATGTTCTTACCTGGTGCCCCGGTCAGCGTCCGGTAATCCATGTTGCCGCACATCTGGCCTTCGCTTAACGGCGCCTCCCGGCGAAGTACAGTTGCCCGGCCGATGAGCTCTCCGATGGCTTTCCCGATTTTCCTATCCCGGTGCTGCAGCGCCAGCAGCGTAAGTGCCTTGGCTGCTGCCCGTGCGGGGTCCTTGTTATACCAGACCGACCGTGCCAACAGGTTGGCTTGCCGCTTCATTTTCAATGAGGCCGGGCGTTGCTCAAAGGCCCATGCCTGGTATCGGCGCCATTCACTTGCTTCGGCCGATGCTGCCGGTTCGGATGGCTCCGGCAGCTCTATCTCTTCGCCCATCAGCCGCCGCTGCAGCGCCGACATGGAATACTGCCATCCAAACTGTTTGGAAAGAGTCGAAAGCCGGATTGCTTTTACCTCCCCTTCCTTGCGGACCGTGGCATCTTGTTCTGTCCACCGTTCAATATTAAAGCCGGCCTTCTGCAGCTCCTCCTGCAGCTCCGGCAGGGATGTTACCCGGTCAATGAGATCATCAAGAGTAATGGCCAACTGCACCTTCCAGCTGCCGCCCTGCCGCGCTGCCTCCAGTGTTCGCCGGTCCAGCCCGCTGCGGGCGCTTGGTGCTATTACAGAAAGCCCGTACTTCCGGCAGAGATTGTCGCTTTCCCCCCGCATGATCCGCAACGACTTTTTGTTGTTGTGATATTTCTCCCCGGTAAGATAGCTTACGGAATTAAAGACGATATGGGTATGGATATGATCCCGGTCAACATGGGTGCAAACAATATACTGATACCCGGGCAGCATTCTTGCCGCAAGCTCCTCGGCCATCTGCTGCGCCTGCTCCGGATCCACCTCTCCGGCCGGAAAGGAACGGACCAGCTGATGGGCGACAAGCCCCCTTTGTTTTCCGGAAATCTCCCGTATTTTCTTAAAGTCTTTTATTGCAGTTTCGACCCGGCAGCCCGCCGCACTGACAAAAACCCTGCCACCCGTTTTATCGACCCGGGTAATGTATTTAATCAGATTGTTCAGGTGGGTGTTTGTCGCCACCGGCAGCACCTTCAAATACGCCATGTTTATTCTCCTTCAGCTCCCGTTCAATATATCGATCCAGTACATCCTGCAGCCTGTTCATTTCCCGCAGCACATAGTCGAACTCGCCTTCACAGTCAGAGTGAAAGGTGTTCATAATCCGCACTGCCTGGTTGATGTTATTACCGATGCGCCGCATCTGCAGAAAGCACTTCAGCAGATAATCATAGTTTACTATTTTCCCGGTTAAGCCCATCTCCAGGAGATACCGGCTCAACGGCATTTTCGCCTCATTGGCCCGGCGCTGGAGCCGGGCTTTTTCTTTTGGTGTTAAACGAAGGTGAAAGTCAGTTTCTTTCTTTTCGTTTGCCATGATAATACCTCCCATTATTTTACTGTTCAACTTGAACAACAGCTTTATTGAGCGCAAGCGATTGTTCCTTTTGTCCCCAAAAGGAACCGAAAAAAGGCGGCTGCGTCGCGGCCTTTTTCGGTGCGGGGGTCAAGGGGTTCTCCCCTTGCAAGCGAATTTGTGATCACAAATTCATTGCTTGCCTTATGAAAACCGCAGTTTTTATAAGCCGTCCTTTTTCTCTTCATCGGCTGTTGTTCAACTTGAACAACAGCAAAAGCGGGGTAATGTTCCTTGAACATCACCCCGCCGCAGTATGTGGTGCTAACGCACCGGTAGAAAAAGCAGTCAAGGTTGACTACATAACATGATATTGCACAAAATGAGGTAAAAACCATTGGTTTTCACCCCTTGCCGTTGCCGTTACAGTGCTTTAGCCTTCACTTCCTCCGACGGCTCATGTGTCTGCATTGCCTGCTCCAAGACGGCTTGCGACTTTACAGTCTGCTCTACAAACTCCTTATAGCGATTAGTGTTTTCAGGCGAAAGCTGATGGACCACGCCGTCAGAAGTTGTGAAGCTGTAGACAACCTCCCTTTTGACCTGTTGGTTCAGACGGTCAAACCGTCTCACCCCATTGACGCAGCGGATAGGGCAGCGCTCCATCTGACCCCAGATTTCGATCTCCGCAAAGTAATTCTTGCCATCACAGGAAAACACGATCTGTTCCTCTTTCTTCTGTTCCGGCATTTTATCCAACGGCTCCACAAGGCAGCCGCACTGCGCCATTTTCTCCGCGAACTGGTTGATATGGCAGCAGGTGTCGCTGCCGGTTCCCATCTCGAAGTGGTAATCGTCAACATAGCGACAGACGAAATCCTGCCGGTCATCGTTGGCATAGGTCACACGCATCCTGCCGCCGTCCGGCAGCCGGAAGCGTTCCTCGTAATGCTCATCCAGGAAACTGATCCCGCGCTCTGCCTGCCGCATATGGGCATCCAGCATATCCTTCCGATAGCAGTAACAATACACATCGGAAAGATCTTCATTCCGTTCACTCGGCAGGCGATACCCCTGGCGGCGCATATCGGCATAGCTGTCAAATCCACGCTGCGACGCCACCAGCTCGCGGTAATCCTCGATCGGTATGGTGCCCAGATTGGTCTTGATTTCCCGATCATGGGCGCCGACCCGCAGGCGGAACAGATAGGAATACTGGTCGGTATCCACACGGAAGCCGTATTGCTCCTCTTTCCCGCTCATCATCGCGCTGCTATGAGACCGGCAATAGCTTCGCATATTCCTTCGGTTCAGGAGCGTTTTTTCCTTGAGCGTGTCCAGCACCGAGTTCATCTCGCTGACAAACTCATCTGTTTTCAGATGCCTGGCAGCATCGCTCCAAAGGGTAAAGAGGTTATTATCCTCAAATTCCCCTTTAAGGCATCCGATAAAGCCGGAGCTGTATGTGATATTCGGCGACTGCGGGAACGCATATAGATCCTCCGCCGAAGTGGTCGGATGCAGCAGTGGCACATCGCAGTGTCTCACATCATTGCGTTCTTTCAAAGTAATAACCTCCTTCATGCGGCAGGTGTTCAACTTGAACACCTGCCTGCATCGGCTTTTGTTAAATGGTTTTGTTGCGCTGCTCAATCTGCCCTGCTGTTTTCTGACGCAGCAGCTCCGTCTGCTGACGGACGGCTTCAAGGTTGACTTCTTCCGCCACAAATTTCATATAGCGTTCAACTTCCGTGGGGGTCAGCATATGCACCTTGCCGGCTGCCGTCTCGAAGAAGTACCGACCGGGACGGAACTGCATTGCACACTGCTCGACGCCTTTCTCGGTCTGAACCTTGGCATAGTAGTGATTGCTGATGCGGCAGAAGGAGATCTCCTGCCGGGGCAGTTCTTTCTTCAGCTCTGGCGCCTCGGCAGCAACAGCAAAGGCACGGGTGCCATCTCCCATGATAAGGTACTTACCGTCCTCCGACCTGTGATGGCAGCCGTAGCCGGCTGCCTCCATTTGCTCACGGGTAAGAGAGGTAACGGCAAAAGACCCTCTGGGAGTGGAGACCCGCTCACCAGTTTTGTGGAGGTCGGGGTCTTTGCTGCTGGGGATGCTGACCAGCTTATTATTAACCCTGATAAACTGTTCCGGATCGTGGAAGCGCTGCTCGTACTTGCGAATCTGGTCGTCCGTCAGAGACACGGTGGTACCGCCTCCGCCGAGGCCAACCAGGAAAAAGGTGCCGGCAACAACATCGTACAGCTCTCCGTCATCATCCAGCAGGCCCCGGTTCAACGGCAGCCCCAGCAGCTTGCCGTCGTCATTGCAGACAAGTCCGACCGGATCATAGCCGGGGTAAATGATCTGAAATGTCCCGCCGACCTCCGCCTGAAACGCCCGCCAGTCATCGCCGATCTCCTTGGTATAAGGCACCTTCCCCGGCTCCACCACCAGCACGGTGATCTGCTTAACGGTTTCTTCTCCGTGATCGCGGGAAGCTTCCTCCATGGCTCCCGGCTCCTGCGCTTCCTTGACCTGCTCCGCCTCGATCACCTGCCGGAATTCGCCCTTATCGATGAGGTAATCGCTGATCTGCTCGGCATCCTTAATGGTGTCAAAGAGTACCTTGGGCGCATCCTTGATTGCCAGTGCCCAGCCCTGGATGTATGCCTTATGCAGATCCAGGTTGCTCTGCATCTGCTCCTCGGTCAGCGGAATACCGAGCTGCTGGGAGGTCATCGCCGATGCGATTTCCGCACGCAGCTCCTCGATTGCATATTCCTCCCGTGTGGAGCCAAAGCCCCGCCCCAGCCGGCCGGGCGCTCCCGTGGCATGGCCGGCTTCGTGCAGGAAGCTGCACATATAGCCGTAAGTATCCCGGAAGTCGCTCTCCGGCGGCATAACGATCTTGTCCTGCGCAGGAGAGTAATGGCAGTCAGTACCGTTACCGTCAAACCCGACCGCCATATTCTTGATAAGGGTATCCCGGTTTTGGCGGATCAGCCCGATATCCGCCGTTGGCGTCACCCGTTTCAGCTCCGGCATTCCCTCGATCTGGGCGGCGTTGAACACATGGAAATTGCGATTATAATACCGGAAATCTCCCTGTTCTGCCTCTCCGTCCCTGATTTTCTGTGCCGCCTCACGGAAATTCATGACCTCCTTTGTGCGGATATTGATTGCACTCCAGAACTCCACCGGCACACCCTTGGCGCCCTTCTTGATACTCCAGCCCTTTTTCTTGGCCTGGTTAAAGGTACACCAACGGGGATCCTCATAGCCAAAGGCTGCTGCCACCATTGACAGCAGAAAAGCGTTGATCCCGCGATAGGGCTTTGCACTGACGGCGTTTTGCTGCGGGTGGGTGTTCCACACAGCATACCAGGGCAGCTTCTGCTCATCCAGGGATTTTATAAACATCTCCGCAAGCTGTTCCCTGGTTTTGTTCTTTGACCGTTTCTCAATGGTATCCATCATCGATAACCTCCCTTTCCTCCAAAATATTGCCATCGGCGTCATAAACAGTTGTGGCACATGGGGCATCCTCCCACATCTCCTCCGGCATCGGGTCCTCCGGAATGGACTTCAAGAATTCGGTCAGTTCGGTTTCTTTCTTTTCGATGGTCATTTTCATTACCTCCTTTTTGCAGTTTGCTGCGCAAACTCAAATCTTGTTTCCTTGTTATCGTCCAACACCAGCTTGGCGTCAAACTTCTTTCCGGTACGGGTACTGACAAAGCCCTTAATAAGATCCGTCGTTCCCATGGCAATAAGCTGCTGTGCCTGCAGCGGGGTAATCTCCTTCCCGGCGATCTTCTTCCAGATTACAAATCCGCACTCTCCATCCTTGACCGCCTCGCAGGCGTAGGATTTCGGGTAATCCCGGACGATCCTTCCGCAGCAGGGACAGATCCCCATATCTGCCCGGCGCCTCTCGGTGCGTTGGAATGTGTCCCTTGCTTCGGCCGGGTCATGGAACAGCTTGACAGCCTCTACATGGCTGCGGAGGAATGCCTTGATCTCCCCCATGAAGGTCTCCGGTGCCAGCGTTCCGGCCTGGATGGCGGACAGGCTTCGCTCCCAGCTTGCCGTCAGGTCCGGCTGCCGCAGCTCCTCGGTCACCACCTCAACCAGCGTTTTCCCCATGTCATTCGCCAGGATCTGCTTTCCGGTGCGGCGGAGATAGCCGGAGCGGATCACGCTCTCGATGATACCGGCCCTGGTTGCCGGCGTACCCAGCCCGGCGGTATCTGGAATTTCCCCGCTATCATCGATCCTTTTGACGGCTTGCTCCATCGCTGCCAGTAGGGTGTCCTCGGTGTAAGCCTTGGGCGGCTGCGTCTGCTTTTCTGCCGTGTGCATCGCCTGCACCGGATAGATCTCCCCCTCATGCAGCCGGGGCAGCAGGTCTTCCTGATCTTTCTCCTCTTGCTGTATCCCAAGCCGGCGCCGTAAATCCGTATCAAAGTCACGCCATCCGCTTTCCCGGACCATCTGCCCGTGTGCCTTGAAGGCTTCCCCCTCCACATCCAGCAGCACCTCTGTTGCGGTATATTCATAGTTCTCCGCCGTGGCGCGTCCAAAGGAGGAAATAACGACCTTCAAAATGTCTTGCTGCTGCCCCTTGAGCTTGTCCATACGCTCCGGCGTCACCTCCCCGGTGGGCAGCAGCGCATGGTGATCTGTCACCTTGGCATCGTTGACCACTCTCCCGATATCATGCTGATGGTCTGCCGGCAGCAGCCCGGACCCGGCCAGCTCCTTCAGCAGCTCCTCTGCCGTCTGTCGCATATCCTCGGTGATATACCGGCTGTCCGTGCGGGGGTAGGTAACCAGCCCTGCTTCATAGAGCTGCTGCAGCGTATCCAGTGTTTCCAGTGCCGTATATCCGCACAGCCGGTTGGCTTCCCGCTGCAGGGCGGTCAGATCCATCAGCTCCGGAGGCTTCTTGACGACTGCTTTCTCGGTCACGCGGGTCACATACCCGTCGGCGCCCCGGCAGCGCTCCATCAATTCCTCGGCCTGTCGTTCGGTGGGAACTTTAGCCGACCCGGAAAAGCCTCCAAAGTCGGCAGTGACAACATAGTACTTGACCGGCTGGAAGTTTGCGATTTCCCGATCCCGCTGTACCACCAGTGCTACCGTTGGTGTCTGCACCCTGCCCACCGGCAGTCGCCGGTCATAGACCTTGGAGTACAGACGGGTCAGGTTCATTCCGACCATCCAATCGGCCTGTTGGCGGCATCTTGCCGCTTCATACAGCAGATCATAGTCCTTTCCGGGCTTCCTCGCCTCCAGCGCTCTCCGGATCGCTGACTGCTCCAGGGAGGACAACCAGAGCCGGGAAAAGGGCTTTTTGCAGCCGGCCTTGTCATACACCAGCCGGAAGATCAGCTCGCCCTCCCTCCCGGCATCGGTCGCTTCCACCAGCTCTGTTACATCGGTCCGCGCCATCAGTCCCTTTATCCGTTCAAACTGGTTTTTTGTACTTTGGCCGACAACCGTTTGAAACTGCTCCGGCAGGATGGGCAGCGCATCCAATTCCCATTTGCAGAGGGCAGGGTCGTAGGCAGACGGATCCGCCAGATCGACCAAGTGGCCATAACACCAGCTGACCAGCCACCCGTTGCCCTCCAGGTAGCCGCTATGCCTTTTGTCGGCGCCGACTACCGCAGCTATTTCCTGCGCTACGGAGGGTTTTTCTGCAATGAGCAGTCTCATTTTTTCACCCCCAGCTCGATCACCTCTTTCATGTCCTCCAGTTTTTCCCGGACCTGCTTTTGAAGACGCAGCAGCTTGGCGCTGCGCCCTTTTTGGATCCGACGATCCCCCTTGGACAGCAGGAAATCAATATCCCGCACCTGCTGCCGGATCTCCGCAATAAAGTCCTTTCCTACGGTCAGTTCAGCGCCGGTGTCATCTGTTGCAGCCTGTTCTGCAGCTGCCTTGCTCTTCTCTCGAAGATAAGTCATCACCGTGCCGGTGTTGAACGCTGCGGGGTCCTCCCTCTGCCGCTGCAGCAGTGCCGCCTGATCCTCCTCCGGCAGCTTGGATATCATTGTTGCAACCGTGCTGGGCAGCTTCTCTGCAGCCATCAGTTGCTTAAAGCCATCATTCAGGTGTCCGTCAAGGTATTCCAGACGCTGTACCTGGCTTTCAGACATGTTGAGGTTTGCCGCAATGAAGGATCGCTGATACTCGGCCAAGGGATATCCGGCATCTTTAAGGGCTGTGTAAATCCTGCGCATGGCCTGGATATCCAGCATCTTGTCGTGGTCTGTTTTGCTGCGCTGCTCGGCGTTCGTCGTTGTCAGCGCATAAAGCTCCTTGAGCTCGTCGCTGATGGGGAGATCAAGTTCCGGAGGGTTACTGACCACGCAGGGCACCATCTGCCAGCGGGTGTCCCCTTCCTCCAGCAACTTTTTCATCGCAGTCAGCCGGCGTTCGCCGCCGATGAGCTGGTAAGTCCCGTCCGGCAGCCGCTTGACCTCGATGGGCTGACGCAGTCCGACATCATGGATCGATGCTGCCAGACTGTCGATCCCTTCAATGCTGTATTCGTTCTGTTCGTTGCGGACGATGTCCTCAATCGGCACCGATGTGATTTTCATTTTGCTGCCGGAGGCAGTATTCAGAATTCCGTTGATGCCGGATCCGTTCAGTGAAACCATTGTTTAGTCCTCCTCCAGGTATTCCTTGACCAGCGCACGGTAGTCCTGTACTGCCGTGCAGTTTCGGGCGAAATCGATCAGGCTGCCGGGCGTGAAGGTCGCCTCCTTGACCTTTACCGCCTTACGGATGTGGGTCTTATAAGCCCGATTACCGAGTGCATCGGCAAGCTGGGTGGCTACCGCCTTGTGGCAGTTGTTATTCTCCCACTGGGTGATGAAGCAGCCCCGCAGATCGATCTCGTCGTTATACTCCTTCACATCGTTGATGACCGCCACAATGTCGGTCAGGCCCTGCAGCGAGTAATCATCGGCGGTCAGCGGCACCAGTACATCGTCGGTAAAGGCAAGTCCGTTGATGGTGCTGATATTCTTGATCGCCGTGGGGCAGTCCAAGATGCAGTAGTCATAATCGCCGCTGACCCTGCGGAGATGCCGCTTGAGCCGGAACTGCTGCACCGAGGAGGTGTCCAGCAGTACCTTGAGGTTGGCTTCCTCCAGCCGGGTCGTGCAGGGCAGCACATCAATGCGCTCAAACGGTGTGTGCCGGATCAGCTCCCGAATATCTGCGTCCTTATCCAGCAGCAGGGTATCCACCCCGATCTCGCAGCCGCCGGCTCCCAGCTGGCTGCCGGTGTTGCGCTGGGCGTCGAGATCTATAACCAGCACCCGCTTGCCATAATCCCTCGCCAGAATATCCGCAAAACAGAGTGCGGAGGTGGTTTTGCCGACTCCTCCCTTGGCGTTCAGCATCGCTATTGTTTTCATGTTGTTTTTGCTCCTTTCGATTCAGATCGCAGAATAATATTCCAGTACCCATAGCTGCAGGTTGTTCCACAGGCAGCTCCGTAGATAGCCCTGCCGGCTTTTCACTTCGATCTCCGCGATTGCTTTTGCAAAGCGCTCCGCGGTATCCCGCAGCAGGAAATACAGCGTATCGTCTGCCCGGATTACCTCCAGTGCCTTTTGCCAAACCTCGTCTGCCGTCACCGGAATGCCGTTTACCTCCCATGGTTGTCGGGAGATCAGCAGCCCGGCCAAAGCCTCAACGGTGCCGCGGTATGCAAGATACTCCCGGTCGCCGTCAGTCCCCTGCTCAAAGTGCTGCCGCCCCACATCGTCTGAATGCTCCTTCACCCAGCGAACCGCCTGGGCGAAGCTGACCGGCTTTTCTTCTTCCCTGTCCGTTATGACATCATCCGTCTGTCCGTCAGTGATGCCGGCTGGGTTAGTGGTAGAAACCAGGATAGATAGATTACTATAAGAGAGAATATTATTAGTTAATTTAGTATTTCTTTGCGACGGGTTTCCCGCATGCGGATTTTCCGTATGCGGTGAGTCCACCGCTTCCGGGTTTTCCGTATGCGGTGCATTATCGGCCTCCGGCGCCGCTTCCTCCGGCACCGCTTCCGGATTTTCCGTATGCGGTACAAAAGCCGGAATTTCGAGCTTTTCCGGCGGCTGCGGGGCAGTCTGCGGCTGCTCGAAGAAGGAATACTCCACACGGGAAAGCTGCCCCTTGGCATTGCGGCGCTGCCTGCGCCGGACATAGCCAAACGCCTCCAGATTACGAAGGGCGCCGTAGATGCTGTCCTTTCCGTCCCTCATCAGACCGATCAGCCCCCGGATCGTAAAGTCCCAGTCGTCCGGCAGCGAAAGCACAAAGGACAGCAGTCCCATCTCCTTGGCTGACAGGCGGCGGTCACGAAGATGATAATTGCTCATCACGGTATAGTCCTTGGTTTTAACAACACGGCAGATTTCCATTGGTGTTCCTCCTGAAAATAAAAAGAACCGCACGAAAACATGCGGTTCTATCGGCTATTGATTGTCGTCCTTAAAACGCTCCACAGCCGTCAAATTTGCGCTCTCACGGCGTTTTTGGAGCTGTGCTTGGTTATCCCTGAAATCAGTCGTCAACGCGTCATAGACGATGTTATCCCTGGGGTAGATGTTGCTGAATGGAATGGGGAGATCATTGTAGATCAAAAGGCCCTCGCCTTTCTTTGCCTTGGTGATCTGTGCTGCCTGCTGATCGGAAAGATCATACAGACTAATGAGCTGCCGCAGGTTCTCCCCCGCCTGGTCGAGCAGCACAACAAACTGACAGTTCTGCAGCATGGACAGTGCCGACTGGGACGCCATAACATTTGTGACATTCTGTGTGATGCCGGTCGCCAGGCCGCCGTATTTCCGGCAGCGGGCAAAGACACGCTCAAAAAAGATACCGGCACTGTTTTCGTCCTCGTTATCACTGTAAAACAGGTGAAATTCGTCAGCATAAAGCCATGTATTGATGCCTGCCTCCTTGTTGGCAATCAGCTGGTTTTGGATATAATCCAATGCTATCAGCATCCCGGCTTTTTTAAGGTTGGCGCCGAGATCCCGCACATCAAACACAATGAAGCGATTGCGCATATCCACATTGGTGGGGTGTGCAAAGAGGTCCACCGTACCGAACACATACATCTCCAGCGTCAGTGCCAGGTCCTTGGCCTCCGGCTGATCGTTCTCTTTGATGATATTGTAGAACTCCCGGAGGGTAGGCATATCCTCCGACCGGTATCCGCCGGAAACATAGGGCTTATAAACCTCCCGTAGGGTGCGGTCCACCAGCGACTTTTCGGCAGCGGTCAGCCGGCTGCCCTTAAATACCGCGAGCAGCGACTGCAGCATATCCGCCTTGGTCAGCAGGAAGTCCTCGTTCCTGCCGTTATCCCGTCCCGCATCAAGGGGGTTGATATGGCTCTCGGTGCCCGGTGCCAGCCGGATCACAGTACCGCCGTGTGCCCTGCACAGCTCCACAAACTCCCGTTCCGGATCGATCGCGATGACCTGATCCAGGTGGGTGGAGAACAGCACATTATTGATCTCTATTTTTGCGTGCATCGACTTCCCTGCGCCGGGCTTCGCGATAATAAAGCTGTTACCGTTCTTGGCCTCCTTGCGGTCGAGGATAAGCGGTGCACCAGACAAGGTGTTTTTCCCGTAATACAGTCCATGTGGCTGACTGACAGACGCATAGGTAAACGGCAGCAGCATCGAAAGGCCGCTGGTCATCATGTAGGGTGCCAGCTGCAGCCGATCCTGCCCCAGCGGGAGGATGGATGCCAAGCCCTCTTCCTGACGCATTGTAGCACGCTTCACGCTGACCAGATGCTGCCGGCAGGCACCGATAATGACCTTGGTGATGTCCTCCAGCTCCTCCATGCTGTGTGCCGAAATGCTGATATACAGCCCTACCCGGAACAGCTCCTCCGCCTCCTGCAGATCCTTCATCATACCGCGGCAGGCATCGATCTGGGATTGCAGAAAGAACGGAATATAGTTGGTGCCGTTGCGGGCATTGCGCTGGTTGCGGGTCTGACGGTCGCTTTCCAGGGCCCGCATCCGGGCGTTGATCTGCTGAAAAGCGATTTCCTTATCCACATGGTCAACATGCTTGGCCACGGTGACCTTAAAGCGGTTGTCCATCAGTGAGGAAATAAACTCGTCATCGAGAGAGTTGGAGTAGCCATTCACAAACAGCACCCGGTTAAAGTAACCGCCCAGCTCGGTGTGGTTGGGCTTGAAGTGAAACGCACTGGGGGCAATGTAGTCACGGATTTTTGTTCCCTTGCGGTAGATGTCCGGCGGAAGGATAAAGGTGTCCTCCTCATAGGGGTTGTAGATGGCATGAAGCAGCCACAAGGATTGCTTGACGGAAACCGGCTCCATCGTCACCCCCAGCTCCGAGAGGTATGCCTGGATCCGTTCACCGGCGGCCAGCAGGATCGCCAGCGCATTATCCAGCTTGGCACGCACACGGTACGACAGCGTCAGATAGATCTCGGTGCGGGTCATTTGCATAGCAAACCGATCCGCAAAGCCGGCTTGGTTTTTGCGCCATGCCTTTTCAAAATCGGTCATACCCTCTTCGTCCTGCGGCGGAAGAATCGCGTCCCGGATGGCCTTTTCATCAACCGGCAGGTTAATGTATGTCTCCTCATAGTGGATATCCGGCGGCAATGTATTAAACACGGCACTATAAGCGTCCAACCGCTTCTGCTTTTCGGTATCCTTCAGCAGCCGATAGTCGGTGTTGCCGAGGTGCCAGATGAACGCATAGCGCCCCAGCCCCTTCTCCCGGTCGATTAAGTACAGCCCGTTTTCGTACTGCTCCAGATACGGAATGGTATCCTGGGCGGTATTGCGTACAACTCGCCGGGTTTTCTTCTTGTTCCCTTTTTCTTTGTTCTCCACGACCGTCACGGTCGGTTTTTTCTTTTTTGGCAGCAAGCGTTAATCCCTCCTTTGGAACGGCCGCCGGTTGGCGTTATAAATCAGATCCCGCCACAGGCGCCCGACGATCACGGTAAGCTCCAGCCCGGACAATGTCCCAAATGCAAGCAGGATCACCGGTACAGCCAGCACGCAGCAGATAAGCAGGCAGGGGACCGGCGGCAGCCCCGGCAGCCGGAGCAAAAAGAAAAGCCCCAGCAGTGCCGCTGCCCCGATGAGGAGCGTGATCCAGCTGCGAAGGCTTACCTTCCTCTGTGTTTTGTTGATGTCCTTCGGTAGTGTTACTTTCATAGCTTCCCCCCTCCTTAATGCAGCACCTTGTCAAACAGCCGGTCAGACTTCACCATGATGACGGCATAGATGATCATAAAGATACCGCCGGTGAAGAAGCCCTTCCAGCTGAATGTTGTTATGCTGGCGGCGCTCGCCAGGTATGCCGCAAAGGAAGTGCGGAACATGGCATATACCACCGTCATAACCACAAGCTGCAGGGAAAGCAGGATGTAGCTGGCGAGGAAGTTGATGCAGAACCGCTTGGTATCCTGGTTGGCCCCGGCGGCAATGAACAACGGTGCAAAGCCTTGATAGATCGTCAGCTTAATAATCCGGATCCCCAGCGAAAACAGCATGATCCCTGCGGTAATCATCACGATCATGTTATACATAAAAATGCTGGGCAGCGACCAAAGGAAATTGATCCATTGCACCAGCACTCCGATGATCGGGATCTTGGAAGCGAAGTCTCCGATATCCGTGCTGGGCAGCGTCTCTGCTATATCGGCGTAATGGATGCTGACCGTATCCAACAGGCTTGACGCCATGTTATCGCTGATCGCTGTGATCAATTTGCAGATCTGCGGGGCAATCGTGACCAGCAGCAGTCCGGCAATGAATTCCATTCCCATCTTGATGAAATGCTTCACTTCATATAATTCCAGCTCCAGCCCGGAGCGCATAACCTGCAGGCTCCAGCAGATAAGGAACACCAGAAGGCCAATCGGCAGCATCACATTGGCAATAGCGCCTACTACCGCAGAGCCGTCAATAAACGGGAAATTACCGCTATCCCGCAAGGTGTTCTCCACGGTGTTGAAGCCGAAATTGATCGCATCTCGTATCTCGCCGAAGGTTTTCTCCACCATCTCGCCGGAGTCCTTTCTCGGCTCCAGCAAAGTCCGGAAGAATTCCGCTATTCTGGCAAATATCCCCCCGTTCGAGGTTTCCCCGTCATCCGAAGCATCTTCGCTTCCTGCTTCCGTTGGGCTTTCCACCACCGTCGCCGATGGTTGGTTGGTCTCGGCAGGCTGCGGCTTCGAAGGTGCAGCCGTCTGCCCGGTAATGCTGCCGGCTGCTGCGGCGCCGGCCCCGGCAACCCCTCCCCCAACGGCAAGGGCCATGCTGCAAAGGAGCAGTATGGCCACAAGAACGGCCAAAACGGATCTCACAGCTGATCGCTTCATTCGATCCCCACCATCCCCAGGATCAAGTTCTTGGCTGCAAAGAGGAAGATAATTACGAAAACCGTAACCAGTATGATCGTTATCCCCTTTTTCTTGCTTTCCGGCTGGTCGTTGGTAAAGCCATCCCAAATGGAGTAGCCGCCGTACAAAACACCGGCCATGCCGATAATTCCGATAATTACACTGTATAGCAGGTCGAACAGAGCTTTGGGTTGAGTCATATCCATAGTTATTTCTCCTTTTCTGAAACAGCAGCTTGCCCGAAAGCCTTGATCGAGCAATGGGTTTCGGGCATCTGCACTTTTGGTTACTTGCTTTTCTCTTTTCTGTTGCCCTGTGCCAGCTTGGGGTAGGCCCCAAGGAGCAGGGTCTCTATCTCCGCCAAAACATTCAGGTCCTTGATCTCAACGGCGGCAAAATACTTTTTCCCCTCCGGGTAGGATGGCATATAAACCACCAGGCGGCCGCTGTCAACTCTCACGAGCTTAACGCCCCGGATCACCAAAAGGCTGCCCAGCTGGATATCCGCCGTCGCTTTCACCTTGGAGCCGTCCTGCAGCTCCAATTTCAGCAGCTTAACTCTCATAGACGGTGCCTCCTATCTGGTGATCTGCCGCTCCGCCTTCTGTACGCCGTCTGCCAGTGCCCCGGCAGCGGCAATAATCGGAGCCGCAGCAACGGCAGGAGCTTTTGCGCCGGCAGCTGCCTTGACCGCCTCCCTGCGGATCTCGTTTTCCGTGCGCATTGTAAGGTCGTTAAAGTTGATCAGCAGCTCATCGGCGGAATGGCCAACCGTTTCAGTCAGCTCTGCAATGGTCTCGGCCGGCGGCTTCCCTTCCACAACAATTTCCCTCATGGTGTGGTCTATGGCCGTTTGCAGCTCTCCGCCGCAAAGCTTCTCGTCACGCTTTAGCGCACGGGCAATCTGCTGGAGGGCTTTCATTGCCTCCTTGGGGTTCCCGGCCGCAGTCTCCTTGATCCTGTGGAGCTCTTCCCCGGTGCTCCTCCAGACCGTTTCCCCTCCGGCATCCTGCAGAAGGGGTGCTTTCTGCCCGGCAGCCTGCTGTACTTTTCCGGCATATTCGATATCCGCCTTGAGGGCATCCTGCACGAAGTTTTTGTCATAGATGACCTTCCGCCCGGGTTCCGTCAGTGTCCAGCTGTCCGGTCCGGCCAGCACGATCCCCTGTCTCTCCAGCCCTGCCAGCAACGCCTCCATCCTTTCCTTGATCCGTCCTGGCAGCTCCTGCACCGTCTGCTTTGGCAGGCTGTCCGATACCCAGAAGTAGGAGAGATCGGAGATATCTCCTTTTGGCAACAGCGGATTGGCCAGTCGATACTCCTTCAGCTCGGCGGTTAGCTCGGCCATCTGCCGCTCCTTGTACTGGGTAACAGTTCTCATCACCGTCATCCCGGCCCGGATTGTCATTTCCGTCAACCGGCCGACATCGGCCAGCTCGTCATTGGTGATCTGATCCAGATACATTGTTATTCACCACCTTTTTTACTCTCTTTTCCCACGGTGCCCTCCTTCGGCTTGTATCCTGCAAACTCCCAGTCGGTCACACGCACCCGGAAAGCCTTTCGTTTTTCGCCCTCCGTGGTGGTATAGCGCTGCCAGCCAAAAGCCCCGGAGACGAAAATCCTGCTGCCCTTTTTGAAGTTATCGGCAATAGACTGCCCGACCTTTCCCCACGCATCACAGTCAATAAAATCCGTGACCTCCTGGCCTCCCTGGTAGTCATCGCAGGCAATGGAAAAGTTGCAGACCGTATTTCCTCCCGCCTGCCGTACCTCCGGATCAGCCGTCAAGTTCCCGCCAAAGGTTATTCTCCGAATACTCATGTTTGCTTTCCTCCTGTCTTTGATAGTTTGTTTGTTCCGGTCCTTGTTGTTTATTTCTCTCCCGCTGCTGCTGCAGCAGCTGCACCGTCAGCGGAGGTCTCACTCCGAGCTCCTGTGCCTTCCCACCTTCTTCGACCTCCTTCAGCCCCTCTGCAAATCCCGCTTCCATCAGCTGTTCCCCCCGGCATTCTTTTTCGTACTGTTCCCGGTGCTGCAGCGCCAGCCGGGCATAATCCTCCTCAATAGATCGGTTATTCGCATAACCGGCGCTGCCTTTTATGTCGTTACCAATCCGGGAAAACAACGGGTGCTTCTGTGTCCGGAATTTTTCACAGAAGAATGGGCGGCCGCCCATTAGCACAATAGAGTTTTTGTTTTCCGCATCAATCACCGCCAGCTCATCGACGGTCAGCAGCTCCCGGCCCACACCGCGGTCAGAAAGAGAACCGCCGCCTTGCTTCCCGCCGGTGTTACGGCTGCTGTTTTCCTCGGTGATGGTGGTTTTTCCAAGGCGCTTAACCAAATCCTCACGGGTCTTGACGCTGTTGGTGCCAAGATAGTTATAGATAGCACAGTTCGAAACGATCGTATCCTCATCTTTATCATAGTTATGCTCAAGCTGCTGCACCGACTGAATGATCGGTACCACTCGGATCCCGTAGGACCTCACCAGTGTCAGGATGGTGGAAAAGTCATTGATCTTGCCAAGGTTCGCAAATTCATCCAACAGTAACGCCAGCGGCACCGGCAGCTTGCCGCCGCCCTCACGCTCCGCCTTGCGCTGGATGTAGGAAAACAGTGTTGATAAGAACATGGCCGAAATGACACGGTAGGTACGGTTCTGTGGCGGCAGCACAAGGTACAGGACCGTTTTTTCCTCCACCAGCCCGTCAATATCCATTTCGTCTCTTGCCGTCAGGACCTTTACATCGGTGATATTCCAAAGCCGCAGCCTGCTGGTCGTGGAGATCAGGATGGACTGCAGCGTTTCGGCAGGGGCCTGCTTAAACTGCTTATAGAATGTCAATGCAGCATTGCCGGGGTCGGTCGCCTCCAGTATCCTCATTTGGATCTCATAGGGGGAAAACGGCATGATCTCCCCCTTAATAACAACCAATCCGCCGATCAGCTCCAGTGCCCTGGCAAAGGTCTTTTCTTCCCCCTCCGTCTGTACCAGATAGGTGAGTACGGAGGTCAGGAGCATGGCCATCGAGTCTTCCCAAAACTGATCACCTTGCCCGGTTCCGTCAGTGCGGCTGTTAAAGACAAAGGTGTCCACCAAAGCCATCACTTCATCCTCTCGCTCCAAATACTCCAGTGGATTAAAACAGTTGGAGTATCGCAGGTCCTTGAGGTTTAATACCCGCACCTTATAGCCGTTATCCTCCATGACCTGCCTTGTCTGCCGGTACAGCGTTCCCTTGACATCGGCGACCACATAGCTGCCGGTCATCTGCAGCATATCCGGGATAACGACGCGGAAGCTCTTTCCGGCACCGGTATCACCGACCACCAGCTCATGCAGGTTTTTCAAATCATTGTTTTGGGGGTCAACATAAAGCCCCTCTGCCACAGGGATCGTATGATCGGGGTTGGAAAATGCGCGTCGCTCCTCCCCGCTTGCCCACCGGGCAGAGCCATACTCGACGCCGCGGAAGGGATCCAGGCGCTTGGTGGAAAGCAGGAAAAAGCCAAGGATCAACGCCATCACCGGCAGGCCGGCAAGGTACATCCGGCCCAGTGCTCTCCATGTATCCGCAGAGAACAGAGGAACCGTCGGGAGGAAGGTAAACAGTGCCCCCATGGAGGTCATAAACGCAACAATGCCGGGGGTCTCTCCGGTTTTGCCGAGCCATGAGAGATAGTGTAAGAACAGATAGCCCTCCAGCAGCACCATGATAGCCAACGCCACCAAAGCCGCCTTTGCTCTCTTCTTTCTGCGGTCCGGCCGCAGCTTAAAATCCGTATCCACCCGATAGCCTTTTCCGGGCATTACATCACATCCTTTCATCCTTTGCTTCGGCATAAGAAAAGGGCCGGCCAATCGGGTGTTTTCCGGCTGGCGGGCCTCTCATATCATGGGTTATTCTCTATGTTGACTTTTGAAAACGGATGCGCTGCAATAAGGGTGAAAGGACGGCCGGTGACGGTAGTCCCCAATAGTGTTACAGAAGTAACCGCATGCTTGGAGACGAGGCGGTTGCTTCTTTTTGCTGTCTCTACGATTGCACCACAAAGAAGCTGCCCCCGAAGATACAGAAAAAGGGGCGCCGCCAACCGTTTGGTCGTCCTTTCGTTCCTATTCTACATTATTTTCACGAAGAAGACAATATTTTTTACCGTTCCGGTCCTTCCTCTGTGCAGCTTACTCCTCATCAAGGCGATCCTCCTCAATCTCAACGAGCCTATACTTTGCTTTACCGATCAGAACCGTGTCGGCCGTTCTGGTCCGCTTGACGCGGCCTCTGCCGATCGGGCGTCCATCCGGATCGAAGAATCGGGCGTTGTTAAGGCGGATCCAAAGGAACGCGCAAACAACGATTGCCCCGGTTCCGCCAACAGCGGCAGCCACAACAGCCGCCCTGCTGGGGGTATAGGTTGCAGTTGCTTGGATTTCATAGCGTTCCGGCCCGTCAGTCAGTCCGTTAGAGTAGACCGCTTCCGCGGAATAATAGGTTACTGCGGGGTTGCCTTCGTGCCAGGTCAACCGGCTGCAGCGGAATGTCACATTGCGTAAGGACTGGCCATCGCTTCCTGTCGTCCATTCGCCGCTCCATGCTCCGCTTTTAATCCGGAAGTTGTCGGCATTAAGCCCGAGATACTGCAGATAAGCAGTCTCATAACCGCCGATAACCGGGGCTCTATCATTATATGGGATCAGTTCATCGCCCAGATAGTATTTCGTCATTGTCGGGCTGCCGTACAGCGTACCTGTTACGGTAATCGGATCCCAGCTCCAGTAGCCCTGCGTGCCCTCGCTGTGATGCTCGGTGTAATCGGCTTTTTCAAGCTGAAGAATGATCTCCTCTCCATCTACCGTCACGGTATAAGTCTCCGGTACACTCTTGTTGTCCAGCGAGTCAAAGGAAACGGTTTCCTCGATGCGCTTCCCGGATGGGATCGTGCGCAGCAGCAGATAATCGATGCCCCGCAGTCTCCAGGTCACCTCTCCATCGGAGATCTTCTTTGCCAACTGCAGCTCATCGTCCTCCCGGTCACTTGTGAAAACATAGGTGTTAATCAAAGCATCCTCTGTTTTTCTTTCCCTGATCAGTTCTGCTTCTTCCCATGGCTCACCGGCGCCGGTTCCCGGGTTTGTTGTGGTTGAATAGTTGGGGCCTTTGGGCTTATGCAGCTCCATGCGGCCAATTTCTTCCGGAATAATAATTACCGGCGGTCTTTCATCTGTTTTGTTGACGATAACATGGCCGCCGTTTGCAGTCACCGTAACTGTTGTGCCGGCCAAAGGTGAGTACATAAACCGGAAGTACCAGCGCTGGTCGGGATCATACTCATAATTGGCCGGTGCCTTCAGCTCCCGGATATAGTAGCTGCCAAGGGGAAGGTCCAAGGAAGAGGTGCCGACACCGTCCTTAATGCGGATGACCTCCAGTAAAGAGTCTGCGGGAATAAGTACCTTGGGAAGTACTGCCTCCTTCTCTTTTGTTGCAGTGCCGGGAATTGCAGCCGGGATCTCTGCTGCAGGGATTACGGGCTCCGGCTCCGGATCGTCGCCCTCGGCATCGGTAGGAACAGCAGGCGGTTCCGCAGGCAGTTTCGCAGGCACTTCTGCAGGAACTGCGGGCGGTTCCGCAGGAGATCCTTCCTCTGCCTGGCTGCCATCGGTATTCTCTGTGGCCTGCTCATCTTCAGAGGTGTGTACAACGGCTCCGTCTTCTTTTTCGGTCTCCGGAGCAGCTGCCTCTGTGGAGGTCTCTCCGGAGCTCCGGCCGGTCAAATCATCGCCGGTAACGACCTCCGGATCCGCCAGGACCTCGATGGTGCCTTCTACAACAAGGCCATCTGTGTTTTGTACGGTAAAGGTGGTGCTGCCGGCCGCAACGCCGAAGAAGCACCTGCTGTCGGGATCGTAAACCGCAACGCTCTTATCCTTCACATGCACCGAGTATTCCTGTGCTGCGTCTTCACTGAAGGTCACATCCAGCTTATCGGTTCTTTCATCGACACGCTTCCCGGCAATCAACCGGTAGTTGGTCCGTGCGACGGTCATTGTCAGCGTATTCTCCCCATCCTGCATACTGCTGGCCGGCTTTGCCTCCGGCATCGGATCCGGCAGCTCTGCATCTTCCGCCAGCACTTCGATGGTCCCCTCAATCGAGAGCCCTGCCGCCGAAACAACGAAGGTGGTGCTTCCAACCTCTGTGCCGATCAGTTCAAATACTCGATTGTCGTGGTTCTTTGCATTTGCCACTTCAATGGGCTTACCGGCCGGGTCCGGGTTTGCCATCTTTTCTACCGTCACGGTAACCTGCTCATCTGCAATCAGTGAGGAAAGCCCGATATCCAAGGTCACAGTCTCGCCCTTCTTGATGATGAAGTTGCTGCGCGGCATTACGATCCATGCCTCATCTGCGGAAGCGTAAATGCTTTGCGCATTGTATAGCCCGAAGTAGACATCATTTGCAGGCTTGTTGCCGTTCTTGGTTACCGCTTCTTTGAGCACCTTAAAGATGACATTCTGACGAATGTTTTCGACCTCCAGATACTTCGGATAGATAGTTACCGCCTGGCCTGCATAGGCAAGCACAACATCGATCGGCTCACCGTCAGTCAGATAGCCCCATGTGGTGGCTACCTCTTTCACGGTATAATGGCCCAGCTCCAGCTCGGAGGTCTGCGCCATACCGGTGCGGTCGGTCTTTACGGTCTCCACAAGCTGCCCTGCGGTATAGTACACGGTTCCCTCGGGGGTGGCGATGTCCTCCGCGGCATACACCTCAAAGGTTGTACCGCCGGCCAGCAGTCCGATCTTCCAAATGGGCTTCAGTCCATTCAAGGAAAGCAGGGTCTTATACGCTTCAGCGCCAACCAGCAGATTGCCGGACTTCTCAAAGACGATCCGGGCCTTCTGCGGCACATCCGCCTGTTTGATGTTCAGTGTCAGATAGATCTTGCTGTTGTTTGCATCACTCTTATTGATGGTGAATGCAAACGGCTCCGCCTGAACATACCCTTCCGGGCTTTCGATCTCATAGAGTAGATAATCCCCATACACGAGATAATCCGGCATGGTAAAGGTGCCGGTTGCATCAGTCTTGAAATCAGTCAGTGTATGGGGGGTGGGATAGCTGATGGTCTGGTGGATCCAGTGGCCGTCAACCTTCCAGGTTACGGGGCTGTTTGTTGCGGTTGCAGCCCCGTCAGCTACTTTCACCGTCCCGGTGATGGCTTGCCCACCGGGCAGCCTTACGCTATATTTGGTTGTGCCGGCAGCCACACCGATTATCGACCAGCTGCCATCGGTCTGCTGCTCCGCCTTGGCCACACCGGCGTCGGCGATGTAAACAGCGTAAGCATTGGCGAAGTCGGTCTTGATCGCCGCCTGCTCTGCCGCTGTCCAGCTGATCGCCTTTGTTCCATCCTTGAGAACAACCGCTGCCGGACCAACAAAGTCAAGGGAAAGCTCCGGTGCCGCAGCGCTCTCTCCCGGGGCGATGGTGAGGCTGCTGTAATCCATCGAAACAGTAGGCGGTACAACGGTGTCCGCCGTTACAGTACCGTCCCCCGCGACGATCTTCCTGGTATAGGGCCGCAGCGGATGCTCGGTTGCCCCATTGGCAGAAATGTTGTCCCAGCTCCAAATGCGATAGGTCGTGTTGGCTGCCGGGATCGTCTTACCGGACTGTGCATCGGTCTTGCGGACAGTAACGGTCTGCTTGAGGGTCTTGTTCTCCAGAATGTAATTGTAATTGAAATCGTACCAGCCGGAGGTATAGGGATAGTCCTCGCCGGACCTGCTCTTGGTCTCCGTGGGTGCGGTCGCAGGCTCTGCCTCCGGGTCACGGCCTATAAATACCTCAAACATGTCCGGCTCGCGCCCCTCGTAGGGGTTCAGCTCGATTATGGTGTATAAGCCGTAAGGCAGCCGATAGTCGATGCCTGCGGTGCCGTTTGCTGCGGAGTTGTCCAGCTCACCCCAACTGCAGTAAACCACAGTGGACGGGTCAAGGGTCGTCGCCCGGCCGGTGCTGTCGGTCCGCAGAACCATGTAAAGGTCCTTCATAGAGATCCTTGAAAGGTCGGTTTCCTCCGCTCTCCCCTCCTCTACGCTGGGATTGCCGTTAGGCAGCGGATTATTGGCATCCAGATCCCTCTGCTTAAACCATTCATCAGGCAGCGGAGAATAGAAGTTATGGTTCACAAGGTCGAGATACCCCCAACCGGCGGTAGATGCGCTGCCGGAGGTGCCGTCCCCCACCGGGTCATCGGTGGTGGAATAGATGGGATTGCCGCCGGCGGCCGCCTTGCTGTTCAGGTACACCGCAAAGTAAACGCCCTCTGCAGGCTGCTTATTCATCTCATAGGCGTTGCCGTCCATCTCGTTCTCAACGGTACGGTTTTCGTTAAACTTTGTAAGGGTCAGATCCGCCTTTATAACGGTGTTGGCGTACTGGTTCTTATTGCCGGTATCGCCCTGCGCTTTGTCGTCAAAGGAAAGGATGTTGGTCCCGCTGCCGGTATAGGCATTGGTGATGGTATAAATCTGCCCACGCGCCTTGGCGCCCTGGAACACATAGCCGTCACTCGGCGTGATCTCCTGCAGGGTATAGACGCCCTGCTCGATACCGTTGATGGTAAAGCTGCCGTCGTTGCCGGTCACTGCAGTTGCAACCAGGTCACCCTCGCTGTAGATCTTGATCCAGGTGGAGGGCAGGTAGATGTCCTTGGCTGCCCGCAGCTCGAATACGGCACCGGCAAAGGTAGCATCACCCTGCGGAGTGCGGTAGTTGCCGTGGTTGAGGGAAATCGTCTCATTATCGACCTTGGTAACGGTCAGCTGACCGCGCTGCCGATAATCTTCAACCGATGCGTAGGAGGCGCCGTCGGTGCCTCCGCCGCCGGACACGGTAATGGTCGCCTCTGCTTCGGCTCCCTCAACGGGTTTCCCCTCCCCATCCTTTTCCACCTCCACGGTGATCTCTGCGCTCCATGCGTCATTGAGGAGATACCCATAGGGAGGTGCGACCTCTCTCACGGTAAAGGTGCCTTCCCCCAGTTCTACCGTACACGGCAGCTCGTAGGTTCCTGCGCCTGTGCCATCGCCGGAGATCTCGATTACAGTTCCGGAGATATTATCGAAAGCAGCTGAATTGGAGGATGCCGGAGCAAAGGTAATAAGCCCAGTATTGTAATTGGCTGCATTAAATCTCTCCGGGTCGGTCTTTCGGAAGGAAATCGGGACGGTAGGGCCGTCGCCGTCCCCGCCGGTCCCGGGCTCGGGCTCCTCCTCCGGGATGAAGCTGACAATACCCATACCGAGATAGTTGATGATATTGGTATCGTTCTGGATGCCGGTCTTGGCGCCGGACCACTTGGTAAAGCCCAGATCGCTCTTTTCAAGGTAGAGCGCGAGCGGCAGCTGCTGGTGGGTTGCGTTGCCCAGAGTACGCAGCAGCAGTCCGTTGATATTTCTATCAAAAAGAGCCGCCTCGGTGGCGGTCATGGCATACTTTTGCCCATCAAAGGTAAAGTACAAGATCGGCTCTATAAACAGCTTGTAGTCACCGTTAATAAGAGTGTCATAAGCCATGCCGGTTACATCACTGATCCAGCGGATGACCGTCTCATCAGTGAAGTAATTCTTGATCGCCTTGATATCCGGCGCACCGCTTGTGCGGACAATGGTAGGGATGGATACATCCGGGGTTTCCCATACATAATCGGTAAGTTGAATGGATAAAGCAGAACCGCCTCTGTAGTCAAACTTGTTAGTCTTCCCATAGTGCCAGTAGCTTTCATAACCGGAGCTCTTGTTTGCCGCATCATAGGTAGCGGAAACCACCGTCTGACTGGCCACATCGACCACGCAGAAACGGATGCCCCAATCGCCGTTCCAGAAGCTGTCTCCCGTCACGGTCTCGGTCTGACCACCGCCGGCCTCCATGTTGCCCTCACCGACCGCCCAGGCTGTGCCGGGCAAACCGGTAAAGAGAAACATCACAGCCAGCAGGGCTGATAAAATGCGTTTCCTCATGCTTTCTGTCTCCTTTTCATTTTGAGATATAGAAAAGCAGCCGCATTACTGCGACTGCTTGCTCACCCGGTATTCGGTTGTCTTGGGAATTACATAACGCCTACCTTGTTGCCGGAAAGCTCACCGGGGCCGTCCCAAACTCTTGCACCCCCACCGCTCTCGCTGCGGTGGTCTTCGACCCAGCCAAAATACTTGTTGTAAACATACTTCTGCCCGTTCTCAATCTTTGTGTCCCCATCCTTGGGGCCGGTCTGGGTCTGCCCCTGCTGCTGGCCGGGGTTCTGCTGCTGTTTGTTTTCTGGCTCCTTGGCAGGCGTCTGCGGCTCTTTCGCCTCTTCCGGTTCCTTGGCCTCTTCCGGTTGTTTGGCCTCCTCGCCGGGGTCTGTGGGGTTCTGCTCCTCAACCGGCGGGGTGACCTCGGTGGTTCCGGTTTCCTCCCCGGGGTTCTCTTCCTTTCCCATCAGTTCATTCGTCCCATGCTGCTCATCCTCGATATCAGGAACATTCTTGCCGCAAGCTGCGCAGCAAAGCAGCAGCATAACAATCAGGATCACTGCAATAAGTTTCTTCATGGTAAATACCTCCTGTTCTTTTTATGTCTTCTCTGACTTTAGTTTATCATGTTATTGGAAAAAGGGCAACAGAAAAGCCCCTCAATGGGGGGCTTTTCATCATGTGCCTTTGCGGAGAATAGCAAGATAGTCCTTATAGGCAAAGGTTCTGTTTCTTTTGCTGGTTGTGGTCTGTGTCAAAATTCCCACAGAGGCAAGCCTTTCTACCGCACTGGAGGCGGTCCCGAAGGTAATCCCCAATGCTTCTGCGGTTTTTCCGATTTCGATGATTGGGTTTGCTTCCAGGTACCGAAACACGAGCATCGCATTTTTGGAAGCACGCCCCATTCCGGCAACAAGGTCAACATTCTTATCATGCAGGGCCGTCAGCTCATCGATGGCCGCTATGGCATCTTTCGCCGATTCGGCAAGGGCCTGCAGGAAAAACTTTACCCATTGCTCATAGTTTCCCTTGCTCCGCACCTCGGTCATGCGATCATAGTACTCCACACGGTTCTTTTTTAAGAAGTATGAGATATATAGAGCCGGGGTAGTTAAGATCTTTTTCTCCATCAGGAATAAAGTGATAAGCAGGCGTCCTATGCGCCCATTGCCATCCAAAAAGGGGTGTATCGTTTCAAACTGGTAGTGGATCAGTGCAGCACGAATCAAGCCGTCCAATCTATCATCGGCATTGATGTATTTTTCCAGATCGGACATCGCCTCCGTCATGTCATCGGGAGATGGAGGAATGTATTTTGCATTCCGCAGCGTGCTGCCTTTCCCGCCAATCCAATTTTGAGAACACCTGAATTCTCCCGGGTTCTTTTCCTGCCCCCGGACGCCCTCCATAAGGATTGCATGGGTCTCCTTGAGCAAGCGATTGCAGAGCGGGAGCTCATGAAGTCTCCTAATGGCATACTCGGTTGCCTTGATGTAATTGACAACATCTGCAACATTACGGTTTGTATTGTCTTCGATCAGCGGATCAAGAACATCCTCCAGGGTGGCCTGTGTTCCTTCGATTTGAGAGGACATGAGCGCTTCTTTTCTCACATACATGGAGACAAACAAATCGACATCGGGAATGCGTGTTGCCACGCTCTCCAGGATGGCCAGCTGCGAATTCGCCTTAATCAGCTGTTCAAGAATATCCTCGCTTATCTCGATGGGCGGCGTCGGCGGCAGGGGAGAAGGCACGAATGATTGGTATGCCATTTCTCCGGATAGGTTTGTCTTCCAGTAACCGGCACGATCGTTCATTTTCCTTTCACTCCCTTTCCAAGATCAAAATACTAACTTAATCATATTCCCATTATTTCAATTTGTCAAGCAAATTTGGAATAGCAAGTGGCCAATCCTCGCCTTATTTCAATTAGCATTCCCGGAATTACTCATTTGAAAAGCATTTCCGCTAATGTGAATAAAGAAACGGTACACACTATATTGTATCCATCAGCGGCTGTAGCAGCTTTTGGAACATCTTTGTGTTCTCTGTATTCTTTATCAATGGATCGGGGTTATAGGCAACGGCATAGCCCCGGCACTTCCCTTGCCGCAGGTTCTTAATATAAGACTTTGCCTGTGCTTCATTTGCCGGCCATAAAAGGTACTCAATCGTATCTGCATACTTGTTGCCGCGCAGATAATCCGTCAAGGTGTCGATCTCCCACGCCGACACCCCGCACACCAACAGTTTGCAGCTGGCCTTCAAAAACTGTTCGGTGTTGTGGCCGTTCAATCTCCCAAGGTCCCGGATCACCACCCGGTGGCAGCCCAGCGCCTGGGCTTCATCGGTATAGATCGAGATCCCCTCCAGCACAATGCAGCCGTTGCTCTCTTTGAGCAAATAATAATCTTTGGCTCGACGAAAAACCTCCCGGTCGGTCAACACGCCAACATCCTTTTTAAGCCGGTGCAGGCAGGCCGCCAGCTCCAATGCCGTGTGCGTGCTGCCGCCGTGCGGGTAAAGCGCTGCCACCCCGATCACAACATTACCAAGCACCTTGGTTTGGATCGTTTCTCGTTCGACGATTTTTTCCACCAGCAGTATTTCCAGCTCTTTTTCCTGCTCCGGTGCCGCTACCGGCCGCACCTCCGGAATAGGCTTCGGTATGGGCTCCCGATCCTCTTCCGGTCCCGCTTGATACCCCACAACATCCTCCGCGGTGTATGTGCGTTCGATTGCATCCTCCAGCCGATCCTCATCAACCGCACCGGTAAGGATGTTGTAGATCCCCTGCCGCACCAGAAAATCAGAAAAATACTTGTATTCCGCATCGACTTCCCCATAAATGAATACAATCCGGCACTGTTCCTTCAGATTCCTGCAGCGCTGGATCACATCCGTCATTTCCGTTTTGCCGCTTAATTCCCTTGAAAGAATTACAGCATGGGGATTGTAATTGATAACCGCATCCAGAACAGCCTCCCTTTTCCGCACCGTTGTCAAAACATCTATCGCTTCCATTCTGGCGATACACCGTTCGATTTTCTTGTTTCCGACGGCAACCACTACTTTAACACTCATTTCTCCACCCCCTCTCTAAACTCTCGAATATCTTTGATTATCTCTGCTGTAATATCTCCCTCATAAGCCTCACGGCGTTCTGTCGAAAGCACAACAAGCAATCTCCTCTGCCCCGCTTTGGTACAAAAAACAAATCGAGAAAAAACACTATCCGTTCCCATCAGCGGCAGCCGGCTTTCCGAAACGATGTACTTTGGCCCGATGTACCCAAGGTACTGCTCCAGCAGCTGTTCCGGGAGCTCTGCCCCGGCCATCAATTCCATCACACCACGGCTTTCCAAATAGATGCTGCAGTCCGATGTGTAGGTTTTTCTCATATGCTCCGCAAAGCTGTTATAGTATATTAAATTCATGTCATGCCCCTCCCGAATAGCGAATGAAAGAATTCCTTCATCTTAACCCAGAATGATAATACTGCTGCATCCGGCGCCTGGCCGTTATTGATGGCTGTGGCAATGACCGACACCGCCACCGAAAGAACGAGGGATCCGACCACCACCAGCACAACTTTTAAGATATTCCAAACAGCATCTGTTGCAAAGTAGTATGCCGCAGAAGGTTTCTTTTTTCGCTTGCTCTGTTGTTCTTCCTTAATCTGCTCAAACAGAACCTTTTTGTGCCTTTTCATGGTGGTCTCCTTCTTGTATGTGTTCGCTGTAATTTCCTTACTGTTCAACTTGAACAACAATAATTATCCCTGTGTAACGGCAGCGACATCCTTTGCCTTGCAGCGCTTCCCGTTTACACGGAAGGCATATCCCGCACCCTCCATTTCCCGGAGTGTGTTCCTTTCCGGGATACACTCCGGATGTTCAGTGGTCGCTCTTACCTTCCCATCAAATAGAACCTCAAATAACATTGTCCAGCCCCTTTCTTTTGGCTTTCTCGCCTTTGGAAGGAGGGCCACTGTCTGGCCCTCCTCCAAAAGAGAGAGAGATTGGGCCACTCCTATGGGTGGCCAGTGAAGGACCCCGGCATCCGGAATTGAACCGGCCCTACCATTTTGTTGTGCAACCTTGCTGCCGGGGATATGTTTTGTTTTACGAGTTAATTGACGAAAAATGACAGTCTCCTTATAATTAGCCGCACAACTTTATAAGGAGTGATCATTATGATTTGTAAGACCTGCAAAAGAGAATTACACCAGGACTGGGTATGCTGCCCGTGGTGCAGCACAAAGAACAAAGCAGAAGCCGGCACGGACAAAACGAGAGTGTATCGCTTTTATGCAGAGCAGTTGAAGCAATCCTGGGGAGAGCTTGCGCCCAACACAGTCCGCGGCTATCAGTCTCCGTTCCGAAGGTGTGTTGACCATTTCGGGGATCTTCCGGTCGGGGGAATTACTCCGGCAATGATCAAGGCTTTCCTTGATAGCCTCGGCAAAACTTTTTGCAAAAAGACTGTCATTACCCACCGCCAGCTCATCAGCCAGACGATGGCTCTTGCCATTCTGGGCGGCGACATTACATTTAACCCTACCGACGCCAAATACCGCACCGCCGGCCGGCCCTCTGCACAAAGAGAGGAGGCCCCTGCCAAGGATCAAAAAATAATCTCCGAAGCATGGAATGAGGATATGTACTCCCGGCTTGGCTTTCTGATCAAGTGTACCGGTCTGCGGAAAGGTGAAGCCCTGGCTCTCCAGTTCAAGGATATTGATAACGCCCGCCACATTTTGCATGTATCAAAAAGTGTGTACTTTACCGGCAATACCCCTCACATTAAGGAGCCCAAAACAAAGGCCGGGATCAGGCGCGTTGTTATGCTGGATAGTCTGTCCGGAAAATTTGTCGGCAATCCGAATGATTATGTTTTTTCCTTTGACGGGAAAACGCTGCTGCGCTGCCATCAGGTTGAAAAGGGCTGGCAGGCATTTTGCGTCCGACACGGTATGGCTCAACCCCGCAAAGGTCATGGATATGTCCAGTGCTCAACGACCTTTCACCAATTACGGCACAGCTTCGCGACCAACTGCAAGGAAGCCGGTATCGACCCGAGAGTAATTCAGGAAATGATGGGGCACTCGTCATATGCCGTAACTGATAGCTATACCCACATCCGCCAGTCTATGCTCGATGAAGCAAGGAGCCGTTTGAACGAAATCGACCGTGCATTTTGGGCACAGCAAAAAATCCAGCCATAATTCAAATCCCTCCATCTCCGCCAAAGAAAAACCCGCAGAAATGCGGGTTTTTCCTTTGTTCATGCGGGTTTTCAGCATTTTTAGCCTTTGCAAATATTGCTGTTTCTTGCGGTCTTTTTGCATATAGGCTACACAGAAACTACACAGTAAAATACCCCCTCCAGTTACGGAGGGGGCATCTCTTTACCACACCTTCTCTGACACTCCGAGTGCCTCGTACAAAAGGTGCTTTTGCTTTGTGCTTGCGCCTGGAACGGCCCCACCACAATATTTCTGCTTTCCATTCCCTGCGGAATGCCGGAAGGCAGCGCCGCCATCTCGGCCAGCACAGCAAAAGCTCCCCCGGCGCGGGAGAGCTTTTGGGCGAATCACGGATTACTTTTTGCGGGCGAGGACGGCCATGCCAAGAGCGGAAACAGCCATGAGAGCGACCGCGGCGGCGACCACATCATTGGCACCGGTGGTGGGGTTCTTCTCGGGCTCGGTCTTGGGGGTGTCCTCGGTGGGGGTGATAATGACGATGGTAGATGCGTTCTCATCCTTGCCGTTACCAGTGGGGTCAAGGGTCAGCTTTTCATCGGTGGTCGTTTTCCACACCATAACATCGGTAAGCTTTACATCGGTACCGTTGGTGTTCCTGATGGTGGAGCCTTCCGGCAGAGCAGTCTGATCGGCGGGAATGGTGTAAAGAGCCGCTGTATCTGCACTCTTGGTATTCTTCTCTACTACAAGGTTGAACGGCGCATCTGCGCCAAAATACATGCCAATATTCTTTACCTTTCCGCCATCCGATTTGATATCAAAGCTGTTGCTTGTAGCAGTAAGCTTTGTGGTAACCCTCCACTGAGAAATACGCTCAAACTTGACAGGTCGGGTGCCGGTAACCTTGTTATTGGTGAAGGTAATGCTGGTGAGGGAGCGGAAATCGCTACCCTGACCCTCGTTATCGCCCTTGCTCCAGTTACCGTAGGCAGGTCTGATCCAAGTGGGGTTGGAATTGTTGGCCTTAGATGTATTGGTGTAATTGTTAAAAGTGCAGTTATTGAAAACCAAGCTCTGTGTAGCCATAGCACCAACGATAATGCCATCAAAGGTGCAGCCTTCAAAATCCACGCAGCCCAACTGACTCCAAGGGCCGGTGTAAAGCTGATAATCAATGCTGATAACATTCTTGAAGGTGGTGCCCTGGAAGGTTACATGGGTGTAGGCGGGAACAGCCAGCAATAAGCTGGTGCCGATATTATCAATATCCTCATAGCCGGTAACACCGCTGGTAATGGTGCCGCCAACAAAAACTATATTTTTACCGTTGGCGCCGTCATTTTTCTCGCCAAGGTAGCCATTAGAATTGTAGCCATTCAGCACGCTGCGGTCTTCAGTCTGTCCCGTGGTATCATCGCGCTTACCATTGCCGAGAACACCGTTAGCACCATAGCTGTAATCACCTACGGCGACATACATAGTGCCGCCGAGCCGGGTCTGGGCCTCAATGTATTCTGCACGAGTCATTTTTCCAAACTGATCGCGTGTGTAAGGCTTGTCTCTAGAACCGTCGCCCTCCTCCGCCATCGCCGTCACCGGCAGCATAACGGCCAGCATTAAAATAGCCAGCACAAGGCTTAAAAACTTTTTCATTTTGTATACCTCTTTCTCTTTTTTATTTTTCCCGCAGGTGGGGTTGTGTTTGCTCCGCAAACACAAAAATA
>OLYN01000101.1_pt1 | contig 53243 bp, 46 predicted proteins | sample 1674231 | NCBI WGS metagenome assembly OLYN01 (sample SAMEA103958153, study PRJEB25191) | human gut metagenome
CACCATAACCATAAGATAACATATGGCAACCACTATTGAAGTAAATACCGGTATTGCAATATTCCGGATCCTGCTGATCAACGTATAGGACAGATAAAATGCAACCGGAACTAACGCAATCGTATAAAACATAAAACCCCAGTCCCATCCCAGCAGGATAGAAACCATACTTGAATGAAACAATATCTCTATTACGGACGATACATAAATAAACACATACCGTTTCTTTTTCAGGCTTACAAAGCAGTGGTACATATAAAAAAGTGTAACTGCCAGATTGTATATACTCAATGGTGCATAACCGCAAATAGCAAATGCAATCGTAAAATGCAGATGCACCAATGCTACCCCAATGCAGATCACTACAAACTTTGCTTCCGGACTAATGGCTCTTGTTCCATGTAGCACCTGCCGTACTGTGTGATATAACGGATTCAATTCTTCGCCCCCATTCCGGAATGTTATCCCTCGTAATTCCTATTATTATACATCTTTCTCCTAAGCATATAGTTTATAGTAACCCTTTTTCATAGAATACACAAGAGTTTTTTAATTTCGTTCTCTTTTCTTTTCTAATAACTGGTTCATATCCAAAGAACCATTTTGTTCCGCTTGTAATTTCTTTTTTGCCGATTTCTTTGTTTTTCTTTCTTTTATATGCTTATTCTTTTTTTCTTTCTCCTTGAATGGGCGTTTCCGTTGAAACCGTTTCTTATTATTGATCCTTTTTAATCCCTTTTTTACAAAACCTAACATATCAATTGCCCATCTTCGAGCAATAATATCAAACAGGAAGAAGAAAATGGAAAAGATCAGTAATGGTACCGTCAATGGAACACTCGCTCTTACTGTATTATTCTGCCTGTTCCATACGGAATCGTCCATGGAGATCATTTTTCCCGCTGCCTGACTTACAAAAGTATCTAATGCGGCAGTATCACCGCTAAACTGATACTCCAACGAATACTGATTCGCATATGCCGTATTATATGTTTTTACAATATCATTTCCCTGATTTTTACGAAGATTAATACTGTATATACCAACATCACCGGCATCTAAAGCTGCCTCGTAAGTTCCCGGCTTCACCGCTTCAAAAGATATATCTTTTGTGCTGCCATTTTCATCCGATACAACCGCAGAAACAGCGGTATCTTTATCATATTCTTTGGTCGTATAAGAAAGTGTCACCGTATTACCGTCTTTGTGTATCTCAAATGCATCGTCACCTAGTTCCGTATCAGCGATCACATACTGAATAATGTTCGACCACAGTGTCGGATAATTGTCCCAATTAGCATAATTCGCTGTCCATACATTATCTCCATCGCTGTTCCATGCAACCGTTCTTCCCAATCCATACTGCCATGTAGTAAGAATCGGATCTCCCTGATCAGATTCCAATATTACATTTGCAGCATTCTTTGGCGTAGACGCAATATATCCAAGCAATGCCGGGCACCCCTCATCCATTGCACCGGACAATATATCACTGTCCGATACGATATCCGGATAAAATTCCTGATTGATCAGATATGTATTTGTTGATAAATATACCTCCTGTGCAAAGATTCTCGGAATAGAATTATTCACATCCGTATAATAGAATCTTCCCCCACATATATCGGCAATATTAGAAAGCATTGTCTGATCCGATTCTTCTCCAACCGCTACTGTAGATACTGTAATGTCTGCATCCTTGATCTGCTTCAGTAACGAATCATACTGCCGGTATTCATCCTGTCCGTCTGTTAATAATATGATATGCTTGATCTTGGCATCACTCTTAGAGATTTCCTTATAAGCCTCTTCTAACGCCGGATAAATACTGGTTCCACCTCCATATCCGATCGATGCGATTCCTTCTTCTATCTGATCCATATCATCAGCATTTTGCATTGGTACCATCCAATGGTAACTATCATCAAATGCCAGTACCCCAACCTCGTCCGTACTTCTTAATTGGGACACGCCGGATATCGCTGCCTGTTTTGCGAGGTCTAATCCGGTCACCTGACTGTTCTCAGTGGACGGGCTGATCATACTTCCGGACTGATCGATCACCATGGCCATAGCCATTTTCGGTAATTCTTTTTCACCCTGCAGATCCATATTGACCGGCAGAACTTCCTCTAATTCTGTTCCTTTATAATTCCCTAATGCATAACTGTTCTCTCCACCTATGCAGATATATCCTCCTGCATAATCCTTGATATAAGAAGGTAAGAGTCTGGCAAACCCCGGCGTCAGGTCATCATAATATACATTCAGTGTAATAACTGCTTTGTATTGATTCAGATCTGATAAAGAATTCGGAGCACCGGCTGGTGTCACCGTATCATAATCAACATTCGCCGCCCGTAAGAGCTTTTCAAATTCAGATGCCTCCCCTGATGTTCCCTCTACCAGGAGAAGCCGCGGTCTCGCGACGATCTGGGCATATGTTACATAGGTATTATTTACGGATATCGTGTCTTTTGCCGGCTCAATGACCGCTTTATATTGTGCAATCGTCCCTTCTTCTCCAACATCATCAAATACAAACTGATTCTGTCCTTTTGTCACATGAATATCCTGCTGTCCTTTGGCAACTCTGCCCGAATACAAGGACAGAACCGCATCCGTTTCCACATTTGACTGTACCGAAACGGTGACATTATAATGATCGCCTGCATGAATCACCTTTGGTGCATTCAATCCATCGATATATACTTCCGGATTGTGATCAATACTGTCCTCCACGCTGATTGCCGATAATTCTATCTCTTTTCCCTTTACCAGACTGGCCGCAATAGACATATTGCCTTCATTTTCACTGCCATCCGTAATTAACACAATCTGTTTGCCGGCACCCTCATCAAACATAGAACATGCAGCAGTAACCGCATTTTCAATATTTGTTGCCGTTGTGACCGGCTCTGTTGTAAATGTTGAAAACGATGTATTCTCTGAAAGAAAGCGATCCACCGCCATATCCTTTCCAAAGGTTACAACTCCCGCCACATTCCGGTTCGGCATCTTAGCAATTGTCTTCTTAAGATAATCCTCTATTTGCGTTATATTTCCCTTCATACTGTCTGATACATCTATAATAAATATTGTCTCCGTCTTTTTCATATGCTTCGGTATGGAGATTCCCGCCATTGCCAGAAGTATCATAAGCACTAATAACGATCTGACAACCAGATATTGCTTCTGTTTAGAGGAATTCACCTGTGACACATATACGATCCACTCCACGATCAGTAATAATATCACGATCACCAAAATCCAATTACGGATCATCCTTCCGCCCATCTTCTTTTCCTGTTGGCTTCCTTTCACAACAGCATCCTCAACGGCGGTAACATTGGACTCTTCAGCGACCGGAAAATTAGTAATCTCCACTTTCTGTCCGTTATCGCCTAATAATTCCCCCGCCAACTGTGACATAAAGATAGGAAATTCCGTCTTAAGTGCAAGATCCGTATCATGAATATCAAAACCGATCACTCCTGCCATTCTTCCATCTGTTCTGCCGTAATAACCTGCCGTCTTTCCCTCTGTTGTCTGCAACACAGGAACTGCCCATTCCGGCAATTCGTAAATATTGGCAGTCGTCACTCCAAAAGCAACATCCTCCACATATTCCGTGACATCACTTTTTTGAAAGGAAAGAACCGCATCACTGATTGGTTCCTCCGCTTTCATATAATCGTCCAAAGCATCGTGTTCATTCATATGAAAAAAGAGAACCCCGGCATTTTGTGGTATCTCTTCCAACGAAAAATCATCCGGCAGCGTGATACCGTCAAACACATATAGGTCATACGGTTCCGAATCCTGTTTTAATACAGATACATCCTCCGATTTGTACACCGTAACGGAATCATTTAAGGATAGCGCCTTTTCTAAAAAGACATTTCCTTCCGAAAGCAGCAATACCTTTTTTTCCCCTGATGCGTTGCATATTACGCTTTGTGTATTGTCGGCTGTCAGACTGTCCGACTCGCTTAATTCAGCACGCAGCTCGCACGACTGATCACTATCTAATGTCTGTTTATCAAAATATACTGTCTTTTCTTCGCCTGCCGGAATTGTAACTTCCAAAACCGTCAACAGCCGGTCTCCGGCATACAAACTGACATCTTGCGTAACATCCTTATCTCCGTCATTGGATACCTTGCATAAAGCCTCGATTTCATTCTTCTGCAACGTATAGTTTACATAATCCATGGAGCAATTATCTCCTTTGGAATATACAGACTCCACGATCCACGTTGCCTTTTCATTCCCTTTTTTCCACTCATCCAGATCAAATGCTGAATCAGTATATCCAATCACTTGTACGTTCTCCATCGTTTTGGAAAGCGATTGTACAAGGCCTGCCGCATTATCAAGTGTTCCCGCATCCATCGTTTCCTCTATCTGCCGGATTCTCTTTTTTAACGTAGCTTTATCCGTTCCCTGGTATACAACATTCGCCTGCGATGCACATGTGACCAGAGTAACAAAACTGCCATCACTTATGTCATCTGCCTGTTGCAATGCCAGATGCTTACTCTGCTCTAATCTGCTGACATTTTTCTCGTATTCATACTGCATACTTGCACTTGTATCTACTACCAGAATTACATTCTCTGTGGAACGCCCTCCATTTTTGATCACCGGTGCCATTAAAGCAAACAGCAATAATAACAATAACAGGATCTGCAGATACATTAATATATTGTGTTTTAATTTTTCAAAAGGTGTGCGTGCTTCTAAGTTTTTATATATTTCCTGCCACAACAAAATGGACGAAAACGTTTGATCCTTCGCCCTTTGTTTTAATATATATAAAAGTATGATGATGGGAATCAGCACGCAAAATGCAAGCGGCCACATATTCTGAACCGTCATACCATTTACTCCTTTCTACGTTATCGTTTTCCTGACAATATGCCACGGAAGCCTTCAAGCATTGTCTCTACCAATGGCGTGTCGGAACGCACACTGATATAATATGCTCCGTACCGCCTTGTAAGCTTACCGAGTTCTTCCTGTAATGCAGCAAGGGAATCCATGTATTGGCGTATCGTTGCCTTAGACATTGTAATCTTCACTTTATCTCCGCTTTCCATATCCTGAAGATTGCATGTTCCCTCGTATGTAATATCCAGTTCCTCTTTTGCAAGAATCTGAACAAAACATATAGTCTGTTTGTGGTAAGCCAGATACCGGACAGCCTCTTCCACTCCTTCCCCATCTAAAAAATCGCTGATCAGAAAGGTAACGCCACCGGGTTGTAAAGGTCTTGACATCACCGCCTTATTCAACATTGTACTGCCTGCAAATTGCATATTGCTTAATGTCTCTAATACATGTGAAAATGCAGCCATCCCGGTTACACCTTTCCCCCTGACGACCGTATTCTCCCGCATTTCATTTATGTACAAACGATCCAGATTACCAAGGATCAGATAAGAAAGCGCTGCTGTGATCTGTAATGCTCTTTCTGCCTTAGACGGTTCTCCAAATTGCATGGACGCACTAGTATCCACAAAGATATGGAAAAGTCCTTCTTTTTCCTCCATAAACTGTTTGATATACAGTTTGTCTGTTCTTCCATATGCATTCCAGTCAATCCGCCGTATATCATCTCCAGGAATATATTCCCGATAATCCGAGAATTCCACAGAAGATCCCTTCGCACTTGATTTGCGTGCACCGTTCATTCCGGTCGATAAATACATTGGCAGGTTCATCTTCAATGTATGCAGTTGATCAAAAAATTCTTTGTCAAATTGAATCATAACTCTCCATTACACCGTTTTCATTCCATCTATGATCTGCCGGATCACGTCATCTGCCCAAACACCATCTGAAACCGCTTCAAAATTCAGCGCAAGGCGGTGACGTAACGCAGGATAAGCAACAAACGCAACGTCTTCAAATGATACATTAAAACGTCCCTCCAGAAATGCTCTTGCTTTAGCAGTCTTCACGATTGCCTGAGCTGCTCGCGGACTGGCTCCATTTGCAATATATTTCTTTGATATTTCCATCGCACCGTCACGTTCCGGATGAGTTGCTACTACAATGGATAACGCATAATCCATAACCGCATCGGATATCGGCATCTCCCGGATCGTATTGCGTATTGCGATAATATCCTCTCCGGTTAATATTCCGGACAATTCCGTCTTCTGATTCGTTACCGTCAGATCCATAATTTCTTTTAATTCTTCTTTCTTTGGAAATTCCACTAACAATTTGAATAAAAAACGGTCTAACTGTGCTTCCGGCAAAGGATATGTTCCCTCATTTTCAATCGGATTCTGTGTTGCCAATACCATAAATGGTTGCGGAAGTTCATACGTTGTCTTGCCCACCGTTACCGTTTTCTCCTGCATTGCCTCTAATAATGCCGACTGCGTTTTCGGAGTTGCCCGGTTAATCTCATCTGCTAATACAATATTAGCAAATACCGGACCCGGCTCAAAACGGAATGCATTATTTCCATCCTCTTTGACGATCAGATTGGTTCCGGTTACATCCGAAGGCATAAGATCCGGTGTGAACTGGATTCTGGAAAACTGCATCGTAAGCACCTTCGATATTGCCTTAACAAGCTCCGTTTTTCCAAGTCCCGGCACACCCTCTAACAATACATTTCCATCTGCTAAAATAGCCAATAATACCTGTCGGATCACCTCACGCTGCCCGACAATTCCTTTTCCGATCTCCTGTTCACACTTTTTCACTTTGTCAATCATATCTGTGATCATTGTCTCTTCCATACATGCCTCCGCTTTCTATCTCAATCCTATCCATCTATTCCTTAATTCAATCCGTCAAAATAATTACGGATCTGTTTCTTTAACTTTGCCGGATAACTTGCTCCGTCAATCTGTTTGTATGCTTTTTTCTTGTAAGAACCGGATACCTGACCATAATCCACCTTATTACCGGACCATGTATTCGCCTGATCCGATGTAGTCTTCTGACTGCTTCCCTTGCTATTTGCTTTTCCGGTCAGATTCTCATCCTGCCCCAGTTCTCCATCCGGTATCGTAACATTTTCGGCAGTCTTAGCATCCCTTTCCTGTCCGGCATTGCTTCCACGATTCCAGCCGGCTCCTGTTCCCGACTGTCCGGATCCGCCTGCCGAACCGGAATTGCTCCCGGAACCATTATTACCATTGGCATTCTGCGCTCCATTCGACCCAGCCTCATTGTTCTGCTTAGTCTGTCCCTGTGTATCTGTCTGTTGCCCTGTCTGCTGATTCCCGGACGGCGTTCCTTGTGACGTATTCTTTCCCTTTGACTGTGCTGCCTGTCCATTGTTATTCTGCGAGTCAGAAGATCCATTGTTCTTCGCATATTCTGATTCATTGTTTGTACTCTCCACTGCTTCATCTAAAGCAGCACCAGCCCTTACATAATCTGCATCTGAATACCCGGAGTCCTTATAATCCTGTATCTTTTTCTCCAAATTACGATTTCCATTCGTCTGCGCATATTTCTTTACTTTTTCATATGCTGCATCCTTCTCCTTTTTACTTCCATCCTTCGCCTGTTCAAATACCTTTGCGGCATCTTCTGCCATATTCCGCTTTTGTTCTTCCTGTTCTTTCTGAGCCTGCTCCGTCATTGCCTGCAACCGGTTACGCAATGTAGAATCCTTTAACCCCTGTGCTGTCTGTTGCAGCTTTTTAACAGACCGCTCCTTTGTCTTTTGCAGACTCTCCTGTGAATCCACTTTGGTCAATTCTTCTTTTATCTGTTCAAGCTGCTTGTCTAACTGTTTTGCCTCCTTAGAAGATACATCCTTTATCTTTTTTTGTACCTTATCCACTTTGGCAATCTCTTCCTTCACTTCCCTGCGCAATTCATGTTGTTGTTTTGCTGTCTCACGCACCGGGGAATCCACCATACAACTGACAACAAATACCACTGCGATCAACACAAGACTTCCTATTTTTCTCTTTGAAACCTTCAACGGAAATGCCTTCCGAATCTCAATCTGACGAACCACATCTAACGCATCCTTTCTTTGCAGCCGGCTAAACATATCGTCTTTTCCTTGCAGATACAATGCCGTTGAGATCTTTTCCTGATAGCCGAGTGCATCCGCCGCAAGTGCTGCCTGTTGCAATGACGGGGTCTGATAAATGCCGCATATCACCCCGACGCAAACAGATATGCCAATGGACACAAGTTCTATCATATCCGCATAATATAATGGAATACACAAGGATACACCGGATATCACTGCTGCCACTAAAAGTCCTGCAAAAAGGCTACTGCATAAAGCCCCGAAAACCTTCTGTCTCCGGAGCTTTCTCCTCACTTTATACACGAATTTGCGAATGGTTCTGTCTGCCATTTCCGCACCTTTCTTTGCTTAGAATCAAGCAACTACTATTTGTGGTTTTTTGTGGCTGCGATCTTTTTAGATGCCAATTTGAGAAATCCAAGAGAAATCAGCATATTCAAAACAACCGACCACAGTATCCAATGGTTAGCGATTGACAGAATGAGAGAAGACTTGGTTCCTGCTTCTTTTAATATTCTTCCAATTCCGTTGCCTGTCATCACTCTGAGCATGAAATCAAATACCGGAGAGTATGGATTCAGCATCATAATAAAAGAAAATGCTCCGGGACCATTATATATATTCCCGTGTGCCGTTTCGACTGCCGACTGCATTGCTACAACCACATAAAATAAAACAGCTGTTACAACAATAATCCCTATTCCGATCGCAATCGTAAGGATTGTAGCCGCAACTGATTTCTTCACAACACTAGAACAAAATATTCCAACACTTCCTACATAAATTCCCAGATATATATACATTCCAAACAGACCAAACAATGCCCACCAGGACATTCCACCCAGTACAAACGCGATTGCCATGATCGGAATGCTTGAGATTAAATACATCATAACAACGACCATCGCTGAGCCTAACTTACCTACTGCGATTGAAAATGGCGAAATCGGTGTGGTTAACATAATATCAAGTGTCTGTCTTTCCCGTTCACCGGAAATGGAACCGGACGTAATGATCGGTATGATCAGACTCAGCATTGCACATTCCGTACCCCCAAGGATTGGAAACAGCCACATAAGCCGTGAATAATCATATCCATTCATATTAGCTGACAGATTGGTAATGGATAACACAAGTAACACGATAATCGCAAGAAATGCATTAAGTCCCATAATGACCCATGCCATTTTCATACTTCTTGAACCAACCACTAATTCCTTTTTCAGAATAGGATTCACATGTATTTTTTTACTCATCCTCTTCTCCTCCTGTAATCTCCAAAAACAAGGATTCCAGATTCTCTTTCTCCTGATAAAACCGACTTACCATCACCTGATTGTCTAACAAGTATTTCAAAAGTTTCGCAGCCTCGTAATCGTCTCCCTTAAATCCGATCAATACTTCTTCTTCCGTGAAAGATACTTTCTCCACAAAAGGCTGCTCTTTCAGCAGAATATTCAGTCGTTCCTTTCCGGTCTGTCCCACTTCCCGGTCTGCATATACCACTTTCACATGAATCGGTTGTGTTCCTTTCGATGCAGCCATGACATCATCCACTTTACCACTGGTAACAAGTTTCCCATGTTCCATGATTCCAATACTCGTACACATTTCTGACAACTCTGAAAGAATATGGGAACTGATCAGTATCGTCTTTCCCATGGAACCGAGATTCTTAAGTACTTCCTTCATCTCAAATCTGGCACGTGGATCCAATCCAGAGTTTGGCTCATCCAATACCAGTAAATCCGGATTATGGATCAGGGCTCTTGCGACACAAAGACGCTGTTTCATTCCCCGCGAAAGCGTATCTACGAATTCTTCCTTTTTGTCGGAAAGATTCACAAGCTCTAATAATCCTTCTGAAAGGTCATCTGTTTCTTTCCGGTCCAATCCGTACATAGAACCGTAAAATTCCATATATTCCATTACTTTCAGGTTATCATACACGCCAAAGAAATCCGGCACATAACCAACCTTACGCTTAATATCCTCCGGTTGTCTGATCGCGTCTACCCCGTCTACCGTAACCGAACCGGAAGTTGCTTTCAGCAATCCGCAAATGATCCGCATGGTAGTCGTCTTGCCTGCACCATTAGGACCTATAAATCCAAATATCTCGCCTTTTTCAATATGAAGGCTCAAATGATCCACTGCCACAAATTTACCGTATTGTTTTGTTAAATTCTCTATTGTCAGCATTTATTCGTCCCCCTTTGCACATATTCTCGGAACATAGCACGCATTATTTCCCTTTTGTACATATTTGAGCCGCAATTGATCATTTACAACATACTTATCAAACGAAATGGTATCCGAGTCTGTAAATACCTCTTCATAATCTCCGGTCTCATAATTATAGGCAAATACCTGTGCAAGCGGTCTGTCCTGTGTCTCGTTTTGCTTTGAGATATTCTGTAAACGTGTGATTCCTTCATAGCCGTCAAATGAATAGGTTACTTCCATCTCATTTGTGTATAAAGAACGGTCATTTCGATCATAGTCTCCATTGTAATCCATCATCATCTGATCAATGCTCTGATAATAGGTACCTTTCACATCTGTATAATCCTCTGAAAATGTCATATAAACAACTCCAAGACCGGAGGAACGAACATCCCCTTCACAGATATATTGTTCCGGCTCGTATTTATCAATCTTTGCCCAGATAATACCTTGGTTATATTCTGCGATCTTCATATAATAATTCTCCATCATGGAGTCAACCTGATAATTGCGGTATCCTCTCTGATTCTGACTTGCCCCACTATAGAGTTGATCAAATGTACCATACCCAACTGATTCCTTCATTCTCGAAGGATCAATCTCAATCGTCTCTCCTGCCTTAATATCTCCTGCAATGTAAATGTGATTCTCAAATGTAACAACGGCATCTTCCAGATCATAATGTGTATGATTGGTAACCGTTCCGCTAAATCCCGTTGTCGTACAGTTCAAATCATAGGTAATTGTTCCGATCTCATTTTCACCGGATTTTTGTGCTGAAAATGAATACGTATTAAATGCTTCCGCATTGCGGAATAACAACTTATTCTTATCTTCCCCGGGTTTAAACATAAAATCATATTGTCCCGCATCGCTCCTGGTATTTACAAAAGAACTTACATAGCTATAACCATAACCGTAATTATCTGTATCATATACAATTGACTGATAATCTGCGTTCATCCCTAATTCATAATTCTTGGTCTTTGGGCAGATTATATTGGTGTATACCTTTTCCTGTTGCTGGTCATCTGACAAAGAAATCATGGAAAGTGTATCTACAATTGGAACATTTACCCGGTATAAAAAACTGGTTCCGTATACAACACCTGTAAATATCAATGCCATTACCGGTATTGCAATCCAGATCTTTTCACGCTGTTTTATCAATTTGAGGATCAGATAAAGAATCGGTCCCACCAGAATCACATATCCAAACAGGATTATCCCATATAAAGTACCACTCGGTTTCCGGCTGCTATCGGTAAGTTTCGCAATACTGTAGCAACTATATGCGGAATTGTCGTAATAATTACTATTTAGATTATCGATTGTCTTATCTGTTTTGGACGCACTAAGTAAAGCAACTGCAACATTTGCCCGCGATCTATAACTGACAAACGGTTCCATTGCCAGATCATATGCCAGAACAACAACTCTTCCATCCCCGATATCTTTGTACACGGCACTTCCATCGGAAGAAAACTTCTCTAATACATTCCCGCCCTCTAATGACAGATCCACACAGTCTACATCTTCCAGACTGTAAGCTTCCTGTACCTGCACCTGTTCATCTGTGCCGGATACGATACTTTCTTCCCATGTTAACGTCTTCTTATCAACTTTACGAAATGTTCCGGAGATAAAATCATCCTGAAATATGTGTAATACATTCTGATAATTACTGCCTGTTCCAAGAATCAATACTCCGCCATCTGTCACCCATTCTTTCAGTGCATTATACTGTTTCTCTGACAGCTGCGACGTATCATAATTATCAATTACAATATAATTCAACAATGCAAGAACCTCCGCATTTTCCGGAAACATCTCTTTATCCAATGCTAAAATGCTGGTGTTCCCCTCATAGTTTGAGAACTTCAAGGATCTGCCATCAAAATAATTAAGTGCACTGTTATCATCGCTCAAAATTCCGATCTTCGTATATAACCCATTGTCCAAAAGGGTGAGCTGGTCTCTCTCGCTGTAAATTATCTTGCCATCCTTGTTTGCGATCTGGATATAATACAAACCATTGCTTCCTGCCGATGGCATCACAAACGATATCTTCTTTGGCTCATCCGCTGCCAAAACAACATCCTGTCCCTGTGCAATCTTCACGGCAATATCCGATTCACCCGGAATCACCCGGATCTCGCCCTCAAAATTCTTCTTAGATTCCACCGTCAATGTAATCGGTAATACCCTGCCATATGTAGCATACCCATTCAGACCCATCTCTGTCTTGACCGAGAAATCCGCATTCTTTTTCACGATCTTTTTCTTAACATTGCCTGATACCTTTCCCGAATCCACTGCTGTCACTTCTGTTGTCACTTCCGTCGTAGCCACTGTCGCACACGCTACATTGCCTGCTGTCATACACATCATCAGCATCATACAAAACGTCAATCCGATCCTTATCCAACCTTGTTTCATGAATTCTGTCCTCTCTTCTTCATCTTACATGCAATCATTCCCCTTGTAAGCCTGTCGATCGGCCACAATCTTTGCACATGTTGGATTCATTGTATCACAGATATTCCAAAAAAAATCTTATGTCTTTCTTAAAAATTACTAGCGTTTATACGCACCCTTTCTTACAAATGCACGTTTTCCCGCCTTCTCCATCATCTTGTCATACTGCTCATACATATCCTGTACACTATTCTCCAATAAAAAATAATGCTTGATATACGGCACCATCAATACCATCAGCATCAAAAAAAGCAACACCAGCGCCACTGAAAAATGACCATATGTATACAAAAATACCATCACTGCCAATATCGCAAACGTCACCGTCACCACCAGATGAATAAACCTCTCATGTGCAAAAAACGCAATCTGCACCAAATGCCTTCTCATCTCCTCTTCCCAATCCACACTTTCATCTTCCGACTCCAAAAGTCCATTCACATAATCAAGATACTGTCTGATTCTGTCTGCCATGTTCATCCCTCCATTTCTTTCCCTCAGTATAGCACAACGCACCCCGATACAAAAGTGCCTTCCATTGTACCTATGTCATCCGTTGCGAAACAATTGTGCCTCCTATTTTTTCTGCGCTGTTTCCGCCCTCTAAGAAATTCTACTGCTTTGCGGCTGACGGCTTTGATTGCGCATGCTCCACAAAACTCACACAAGCTAAGAATGTTTGTCTTGTTTCGTGTGCAGGTACTTTGAGCACGCCGGTCCTTAGAATGTGCATCGCACATTCTTAGTACCGCTGCGTGTGAGAGTAGCGAGAGCGTGCCTGCACATGAATCAGACAACATTCTAAAGCTTGTGTTCAGACAGTTGTTCCCGCATGCGCGTTGCAGTCAGCCGAACAAAGCAGTGAATTTCTAAGAGGCCGCGCGTCAAGAAAAAATAGGAGGCACAATGTTTCTGCAACGTTGGATAAACAGATGGGAAGGCACTTTTGTATCGGGGTGCATAGAATAACGATAGGGAAAGAAATGGAGGGATGAACATGACTGACAGTAAATTAAGTCCGGAATTGAATATGGCGATCGGACTTTCGGAGTCGGAACGTGAAAAAAGTCTGAATTTGAATGTGGGATATAGTAGTCTATTGGAGGAATGGGAGTTGATCGTACGATATACCGGAAGTTTGGAGGATGTTACAGAAGAACTTTCGATCATGGTGGAAGAATTGTTAGGCGGATATGCGATTGTACGGATTCCGCAGTATCTGATCGGGCGCTTGTCGGATTATCCACAGATTGATTATATCGAAAAGCCAAAGTCTTTGTTGTTAGAGGAGATGGAGGGTATTGTGTCCTCCTGTGTCAATCGGACACGTCTGGCTCCCTATTTTCTTACCGGAAAAGGCGTCCTTGTTGCCTGTTTGGATTCCGGAATTGATATATTCCATCCTGATTTTTGCAATGCGGATGGATCCACACGCATTGTTTCGTTATGGGATCAGACCATTTCCGGCAACCCTCCTGATCCGTACTTTACCGGAACATTATATAACAGGACACAGATCAACCGGGCAATTGCAGCCGGAAAAGATAGTGGCGGACGCTCAATCGTACCCAGTTTTGACGCCACCGGACACGGAACCGCAGTCGCCGGCATTATGGCCGGAAACGGCAGGGCATCTACCGATAACATCATCGGAGTCGCCCCGGAAGCGGATATTCTTGTAGTGAAACTCGGCAATCCCGATAATCGTGGTTTTCCGAGAACCACACAGCTTATGCTTGCCTTAGATTACACTTTGCGTTATGCCATTGCTGCCAATCAGCCGGTTGCAATCAACATCAGTTTTGGAAATAACTATGGAAATCATAACGGGGATTCCATATTAGAACAGTATATTGATATGATTACCAATCTCTATCAAAATGTCATTGTCACAGGCACCGGAAATGACGGCATTACCTCCCGGCATACCTCCGGCATCCTCCGGGACAATGCTGCGGAAACGATTGAACTGTATGTAGCCGACTACATGACTTCCTTTAACCTTCAGATCTGGAAACACTATTTAGATGATTTTGATATTGTAATCGAAACACCGACCAATATCCGGATCGGTCCCCTCTCCCAATATTCCAAGATCCAGAACTATTCCCTTCCGGAAACGCTTCTGTCCGTTTATTATAGTGAACCAACACCGTATAATCCACAGCAGGAGATCTATCTATCCTGGATTCCCCGTCACGATTACATTACCCCCGGTATCTGGCGCATTTACCTTTATCCCAGACATATTGTATCCGGCAGTTATAATATGTGGCTTCCGGTTGCAGGCAGCACCTCCTCGGAAGTGTCCTTCATCCGCCCGGTCATATTCAACACCTTAGTCATCCCTTCCACTGCACAAAATGTCATCTCCGTCGCTGCCTATAATTCCATCAACCAGACCTACGCAAACTTTTCCGGCCGTGGAAATCTCTACGAAAATGCCTCTTATCTGATTGATACCAAGCCCGATATTGCAGCTCCCGGTGTAAATATCAACAGTTGTGCCGTTGGTGGCGGTTATGGCTACTTCTCCGGCACGTCCTTTGCCGCCCCATTTGTAACCGGTGCAGCTGCATTGCTGATGCAGTACGGCATTGTAAATGGAAATGACCCCTATCTATATGGCGAAAAAGTAAGATCTTCCCTGATCCGAGGTGCCCGGCGGCTTCCATTCCAGCAGCGGGTTCCGTCCCCTCTTGTCGGTTGGGGTGCCTTATGTGTAGAAAACAGTCTGCCCTCCTAATGATATCCAGCCTTTACACAATCTGTTTTCAAGTGTTATAATGAATATTATAAATTTTGAAGGAGATATACATATGAAAAGTTTACAACACAAATGTTTCATGTCATTGACAGCTTTCGTTATCACATTGATCGGCTGCATGTTCCTACATATGCCGGTTCAGGCTGCCTCTCATGACATTACAGTCAATAACGGAGATTCACTCTCTATTTCCGTCTATTTAGGCGACACCGGTACATTTACACCGAACATTTCCACTATTTCTACGGATAATTTAGATGGGTACAGCGTAGATTCCCTGGTATGGTCCTACGACTATGACACGGGTAATGGCTATCTGTCTTTTAATGAGATTTCTCATTCTTTCACGGCACTTCAGATCGGTACCACCACATTCCAGATCTGTGCATATACTCCAAATGACTATTCGCAGTCCTATCCTGTATTTTCAGCATATGTGACTGTTAAAAGTCAGGTAGATATGACAAATGTTACCCTTTCCCAGAATGCATATACAACCTACTTAAGCCCGATCTATTATGAAGGATCAAAGAAACCTGTTTATAGCAATAACAGCAGCGACTTTCTGATTGGCATTAACAGTTCCTACATCTTTGGAGACAGTTCATCCAGTGATTCCTATTACGGTTCTTATGATAACGATCTATATACTTATAGTTACACGCAGAATACAAAAGTACAGATGTCTATCACACTGACCGACAACCAATTCCATATAAATCTATATCCAACCGGAAAGATCACCAAATCATTTACCTCCGTTCTTACCATTACACTGTGTGATAAGACATTTCAGGTGCCGATCAGGATTATTCCGCTTACCATATCGGCTCAGACCTGCCTTCTGGTTAAAGGGAAAAAAACCTCTTTCAAGGTAAACAATGAAAGTACTCCTATCGAATGGACATCTAGTAATCCAAAGATCGCAACTGTCAATTCAAAAGGTGTTGTAAAGGGTAAAAAATACGGAAGTTGTATCATTATTGGCAAAGTTGGCAACGGCTATGTTGGCTGTGCCGTCAGCGTTACAACATCCAAGTTAAAGAAAGTGGCAACCTATGCACGATACATGGGGCGGCATTGGAAATACAGTCAGGCAAAACGAACCCAAAAAGGATACTATGATTGTAGTGCACTCGTCTGGAAAGCCTACAAAAGATATACCAGCGTAAGATTCGGTTCCTCCGGTTATCCGGGTGTTGCCCTGTCAGAAGCCAAATGGTGTAAGTCAAAAAAACGCATGATAAAAGGAGGCTTCCGTTATAAGAAAGTCTCCCAGATGTACTATCGCCCAGGCGATCTTGTATTCAAATCTACAAACATGAAGAAGAAATATCAGGATATCTACCATGTAGAAATGATCACCGGCTATTACTGCTATGGCGTATCCTCTTCCGGAGAAGTATATTATGATATTACCTGGGGTGCACGGGGTGCCGGTTACGGTGCTTTAGAAGGTTCATTAGTTGGAAGACCAATGAAATAAATCCTTCAACACTTCTTCTGCACTCATATTCCGGTATCCATCGGGATCCGATAACACAATCCCTTCGCCTGTCGTCTTCCAACGCATTTGTGCATAGTGCGACAGATAAGACGTACCCTTGGAAACATTCGGATACCGGTTATACCAGGATTTATAGAACTTCTTCATATATTTTTGAGCGAGCTTATATGCCTCGCTCTTTTTTTTGCCCTGCGGAGTAGTTGTTCCGCTTAGCTGAACACCGGCAGGGGAAGAATGCACAAGCACAACACTGCCATCGTCACATGCTCCGATCACGATCCACACATGCCCGCAACATTTGCAGGTTGAACTCATAATATCACCTGCTTTGTAATTATTCACTTTATTCCTCTCCGTATAGGTTCCAAACCCTTTTTCCGCAAACTTCTTTGCCTGTTTTGAGGCAGAATAAACATATCCTGACTTGTTGTTCGTTGTGTTACGAATGTTGTATACGCACCACCCTACATATCCGGAGCAATCCAGCCCATCGTGAATCCGATAACGATAATCGCGATAGTTATACTTTGCCGTTTTATTCTTTGCAAATCTTCTCCATGAAGCACTTAAACCTATTCTTTTTGCTTCTTTTCCTGCTCCGGTATCTTCCTTGTTCCAGCCTCCGCCCCATACATACATCGTACTTCCGATTGGAGCGATCGCTGTCTGCAGAAAATTCCTGATCGTCGACTGTCCCGTTACCGGAAGAGTTGTAGATACCTCTTTGCCCGCCTTGCCATAGGACCGGCTTTGACCGGCTTTCTTCGTATATGCACGCACATAGTAATAATAAGTGGTTCCTGCTGCATTCCGCACAAACACTTTGCTGCATTGTCTGATATCCGCCGCCTTTGTATAAGAAATCTTTCCTTCGCTCGCGATTCCTTCATATATCTCATATCCCTGTGCTCCTGTCACAGCTTCCCAGGATAACGCAACACGATTTCCGACAGCGGTTGCCATCATACCCCCCGGTGCCTTTTTCGAAAAAGAACCATTCGCACTGCCATAACATGTTAATATATTCATCATATAACATACTATTCCAACTGTAAGCAAAATGTTCCATACACTTTTTCTATTCATCAATCGTGAACCCTGCCAATAAAGAACCGAACGGATTATTCGGGATTTCCTCACATTTGTAATCAAAATCTTCTATCACGTCTGTCACAACCTCCGATGTATTTGTCTCCACATCCCGGATACTCAAACTGATCTTACCATCTTTGACTTCTAATACCTTTACTTTTACTTTCTGTCCAACAGACAACACCTCGGATGGTTTCTTGATCCGTTTCATACAGATCTTCGATATATGAACCAGACCGGTCAATCCATTATCCATTGCAACAAACGCACCATACGGCATCAGGGATTCAACCGTTCCTTCAAAAATAGAACCCGGAACGATCATTGCCATCTTCTCCCGGTCATGTTCCGCTTCTTTTTCTTTTAGAACTGCTTTCGCAGAAAGCACCAGTTTACCTGCATTCTCATCTGCAGTGATCACTTTCACTTCTAAAGTCTTTCCAATATATTCTTCAGTATCTTCCACATAAGTAAGCGCTAACTGTGATGCCGGAATAAATGCCCGTATTCCTTCTAAATACGCGATCACACCTGCATTGACTGTCTCTTTCACCTTAACCGTTGCCACTGTCTCGTCTTCTTTCATCTGACGTAATTTCTCCCATGCAGATGCCACATTTGCTTCTTTCATGGAAAGTTTGACATTGCCTCTTCCATCATCTGCCTCTAAGACAACCGCTTCTATCTGCTCTCCGATCTTCAAATCCTTCATTGCCGAGAAATCCGGATCATCTGACAACTCAGACATCGGAATCACACCCGGTGCATAATATCCTAAATCTAATGTCACTTCATCATCATTGATATCCACGATCATGCCCCGGATAAATTCACCTTCCCTGATCACACGAAATGAGTTCGTCAGTTCTTGTTCAAAATCCTTCATTGACTCCATAGTTCTTGTCCTCCTGTTTGCTCTATCTTATTTCTGTAGAATGTATTTTATCCTTTATTGCTATCATAGCAAAGATCATTTTTTCCTGCAATCCTTTTGTCACACACGAATAAGATGTGCATATTATAACAGTGTAAAGATAATTGGAGGAATTCCTTATGGGTGACTTATCTGCAACAGGATGCGGCGGTGGCTGCGGATGTGGCGGCGGAAATAGCTGCTGCTGGATCATCATTTTACTTCTTCTTTGCAGCTTCTGCGGCGGAAATGACTGTGGTGGCGGTTTCTTCGGAGGCGACGGATGTGGATTTGGTGGCGGAAATAGCTGCTGCTGGATCATCATCTTACTTCTTCTTTGCAGCTGCTGTGGCAACAATTCCGGAAACGGATGTGGCTGTGGCTGCTAATTCTTAGACATCACGACAAAAGGGGCTGCCACTCATCATGGCAGCCCCTTCATCTTATGCCTAAAAAGGGTTAGACCGGCATATTGGTATGTTTCTTTACCGGATTGGATCTGGCAGGTGCTCCAAGTAACCGGATCAGATCCTGATACAGGACTTGCCTGGTCTGTTCCGGTTTCAGTTCTCCGTCCACAAAATGCCGTTGCAGCACAAGGTTACTATTCATGTACTGCCGCTTATATTGTTCAAGCTGTTCTTTGAGATATTGCTGTTTTTCAATGCCCTCTAATGATGCAAGCCGGCTATGGCTGATCACGGCGACAGCACCTTCCGCCTTCATTACAGCAACCTCTGCATCCGGCCAGACATACGAACGGTCTGCCCCAAGCTGTTTGCATCCAAGGAATATGTATGGACCTCCGTATGCTTTCCGCAGGATCACAGTCAGTTTGATCGTCGTTGCATTCGCATACGCATTGATCATCTTTGCACCATGACGGATCAGGCCTTTATATTCCTGTTCCGCTTCCATAACAAATCCTGTTGAATCGGCAAATGTAAGGATTGGAATATTATAGCAGTCACAATATTGTACAAATCGGGCTGCTTTATCCGCACTGTCCACATCAATGGAGCCATTCTTATGCATTGTCTGGCTTGCCACTACTCCCACTGTAATTCCACCTAATTTTCCAAGTCCCACCACGATATTGTCGGCAAATTCTTTCTGAATCTCGATAAATGTATCATCATCTAATATTTCTTCAATTACCGGAATGACATCATACGGTTCCTGATGATCCGGCGGCAGTAGCGTACCGATATCCGTAATGTCTTTTTCGTGATAAGCATCTGTCCGGAATCCTCTCTCTTCTCCATAACAAGGAGGAATCATATCTACCAGACGACGAACGGTTTCATAACATTCTCTTTCCGTATGCATCCGAAAATGTGCCACTCCGCTTTTTTCGGAATGAATGGACGCACTGCCTAATTCTTCGATCAGGTAATCCGTTCCCTGCACCTCATTTATGACTTTCGCTCCGGTTACAAACATATTGCTGATCTTATCAATTGTAAAAATAAAGTCCGTCAGTCCCGGTGAATACACCGCACCACCGGCACATGTTCCGGCTATGATCGCAATCTGCGGAATCACTCCGGATGCTAATGTATTCGTGTAGAACAACTCTCCACAACCTGCTACGGATGCAGCGCCCTCCTGAATTCTTGCACCGCCTCCATCATAGATTCCGATCGCCGGACATTTCTGGTTCATTGCCTCTTTTATGATCGCAATGATCTGCATACTGTGGCGATACCCAAAGGTACCTCCCATATGCGTAAAATCCTGTCCATAAAAATATACCCGCTGCCCATATATCGTTCCATATCCGGTAATCACACCATCATACGCATAATCATTGTTTTTCTCATCTTCCGGATAGTATTCCGTAAAGCTGTCCCGGTCAAACAACAGCCGGATCCGCTCTACGACATGCAGCTTATCCCTTTTGTGCTGTTTACTGATACTATACGGATTCATTTGTTCTAAATACATGATAACCTCCCACACCCTGCTCCACAGGTACATTCTCCATTTATTCAAAATCCTATAAAATATAGACATCTTAAATATGTCTGCATGCCTGCACACACGAATACATTTTAACATAGGAAAAACGGAAAGAAAACCTTAAACTTTCTATCAAATTTTGTTTCCTTTTGTCCCTTTTTATAGTAAAATAACCATATGTGTATTTCAGATTATCTCAAATACACCGGAACACAAAAAAGTCCAAAAGCAACATATACAGAAAGAGGATAAGATACTATGCAAACTATTCGTTCTATTGATCAGAATGATCCATATACATATCGCAACAAACAATCAAATACTCCGGCATCCTCGTCCGATTTTGACCAGATCTTTCAGAATGAAACGATCATTTATGCAGATGCCGCAGACGACACTACATTTATGAATCCGCAGGGAGTTGTTGTGAGCAAACCGACAGAAGCGGTAATTACCGGCACTTCCTTTTCCGACAGCAGTTCCAACATCACTGCACCCGGCGACCTTGATCCGATATTTGAACAGGCCGCCAATCAGTATGGCGTCCGTAAAGATCTACTGATCGCTGTTGCCAGAGCAGAATCGAATTTTAATGCTTCCGTAGTATCGGGTGCCGGTGCGATCGGCATTATGCAACTTATGCCGGAGGCTGCCCGGAACCTGGGCGTAAAGGATCCATACAACGCAACTGACAATATCATGGGTGGTGCCAAATACCTCTCAAGACTGCTCTCCCAATATAATGGGAACATTTCTCTTGCCTTAGCGGCATATAATGCCGGTTCCGGCAATGTTGAGAAATACGGTGGAATTCCTCCATTTAAAGAAACGCAGACCTATGTCCGTAAGATTCTCGCTGACATCGGAGAGACTGAGAATTCTGTTGCATCGGATCCTGCAGCCGTAACAATCTATGCCGTTGCCGCAAACAGTGCAACACATACTCTATAGTTTACATAAGAAAGGATTTCTATCTATGATCCAAATTGAAAATGTCACCAAAACTTACAACAACTCCGTCCGTGCTGTTGATCAGTTGAATCTGACGGTCAATAACGGCGAGATTGTTGGTTTTATCGGGCCAAATGGTGCCGGCAAGACTACTACACTCAAGATGATGACCGGTATTCTGAAACCGGACTCCGGTTCTATCCGGATCGATGGCTTTGATATGCTCAAGGAACCGCTAAAAGCCAAACAGGTCATTGGCTATATTGCCGACAGCCCGGATATGTTCTTACGTCTGAAGGGAATTGAATTTCTGAATCTGATATCCGATATCTACAAAGTGCCGACCAGTGCCCGTCAGGAACGGATCAAGTCTTTCGCAACCCGTTTTGATCTTGCCGATGTCTTAGATGAACCGATGCAGAATTATTCACATGGTATGCGCCAGAAGATTATGGTAGCCGCTGCCCTGGTACACGATCCGGAAGTCTGGATCTTAGATGAGCCGTTAACCGGCTTAGATCCCAAATCCGCTTATACCCTGAAGACAATGATGAGAGAACATGCAGATGCCGGAAATTCTGTTTTATTCTCCACCCATGTCTTAGAAGTTGCTGAGAAATTATGTGACAAGGTAATCATTATCAACCATGGTCGCACCTTGTTTTATGGAACTTTAGAAGAACTTATCTCTCAATATCCTGACATGGATCTTGAGAAGATCTTTTTGGAGATGACTGCTCATGAATAGTTATTTAACACTTACCAAAACATTTATCGCTTCGATCAGCATGAGCCAGCCGCAGGACAAGCGCAGAAAGATCATGCTCATAATCCTGTCTTTTTTTGCTGTCTTTTGTATACTGCTGCCGGTCGCATTTGGCGTTGGCATCTTAGTAAAATTAATGACCGAAACTTTACTGCCGATTGGCTGCGCCTCCCTTGGTATTCAGCTTATGTTCCATGTGATCTGTCTGTTCACCGTGATCTTTGGCATCAATGTAATCTTTAATGAATTTTATTTTTCAAATGATATAGAATATCTGCTGCCTTGGCCGCTTCGTGCATACCAGATCGTTGCTTCCAAATTTACCGCAGCATTTTACAGTGAAAACGTCATGCAGTTTATATTGGTACTATCCTGTATCATCGGATATGGGATCGGTGCAAAGATGTCTCTTTCCGGATGGATTCTCTCTATTATCGGAATCATCACACTGCCGGTCATTCCGTTGATCTACTGTGCAATCATCAGTATGCTGCTTATGGCATTTACACGCTTCATCCGCAACAAAGACCGTATCCAGAAATTCTCGGTTGCCCTTATCTTTATTATGGTGATCGTGCTGGTTGCATCCATTGGATTCTTACAGAACATGGATATTGATACTTATGTGGAAACTTTGGCAAGCGGAGATCAGACTTTCTTCCGTGTCATGAATATCCTTTTTCCAAATGTTCCGTTATTTGTGAAGACGTTCAGTGAAGGGAATGTACTTGCATTACTTGCTTACATCGCCATCCACGTTGTAGCGGTCGGTATTCTGTTAGGGCTTTCTGAACTGCTCTATTTCCGCGGCGTGATCGGACTTACATCCGCCGGCGAAAAACATCACAAGAAAAGTCTTGACCAGTTACTGAAGCAGAGTAAACAAAAGAGCCCTGCCCTCTCCTACTTCCTCAAAGAAGTACGGATACTGGTACGGACTCCGGTATTTTTTACAAACTCCATTGCAATTAATTTTTTATGGCCGATCTTTCTCTATGCTATGTATAAAATCATGCATTATGATCTGACACTTGCATTTTTAAGGGAACAATATGCAACACGCAATCTTCGGATCCAGTTATTCTTCTTACTCGGCATTGTCGGCATATCCACAATTGTTGCCGCAATCAACAGTTTAAGTTCCAATGCGATCTCAAGAGAAGGCAAGCATTTTTCATTTATGAAGTATATTCCGGTTCCTTATTTTACCCAATGGAACGTCAAAGCCTTTGTCGGCATTGTCTTTCCGGCGGCAGGTGTTCTCATTTACTTCATACCGGCATGCATCTTAATACAGGTGCCAATATCACATATTATTGTATTTGTCCTGTTAAGCCTGATGAGTATTACCTTCGTCTCCTATATGGGAATTTACATTGATTCCATTCAGCCAAAACTGATCTGGGATGATGAAATGAGTGCTCTGCGCGAGAACTATAATACTTTCTTTGCGATGGCATGCTCCATTGGCTTCACACTGATCGTATGCGTTGGCGGATTCTTCTTATTCTGTAATACGCATATCAGCATTGCATTTACTGCAATGTTATTGATCCTGATCTTAGCTGTTGCCAATCTGATCGTATTGTATCTTACCAATCGTTCCGGCATCCGTAATATTGAGGAGCAGGAAGAGGCATAATTTCGTACAAATGAAACAGGTGTGCTCATCCTTTTCTCTTTATAATACCCTTTTCTAACAGTATCTCCGGGCGATATGATAATTTTGCTTTCCGAAGTCCTTCTTCTCCCATATCTTCTTCCCGGTTCACATATTGATATTCGGCCATCTCATGTTTTACAAACTCCCGGTTGATAATCGGATACGCTCCCTGAATATCGGCATATGCCTTTTCAAAATGAACGACAAATGTATCCTTCGTCAATGGTTCCCCTAATGTAATGGCAATGATCTTTCCTGCTGCCCGGATTGCTCCTCCAACAAATCCTAACTGTTCCCGATGTCTTATCGCATACACAACCAGTCTGGATTCATCTATCTTATCATATTCAATCCGTTCCTCCTCCGTCATGCAATTTTGCATACACCATTCCATCGCCATTCTGGCACATTCTTCCTCATTCTCTTCTGTAATGGATTCATATGTCCAATCCGGATATTCCTCTTCAAATCGATGAATATGATTTCTCTTTGCATGTAATTTCTTTCCTGACAAGGAACTCAACTTCTCCTGCAGATATATATAATCCGACGAATCTCTGTCGACTTCCATTTGATAGATACCCGGATACCATTGTTCGATCTGCTCAAATTCCTCCTGCATCATACAATGCATGGCAAGTGGCTGTCCGGCTTCTTTTGCCAGATCACATACCTTATCAAATAACCGTTTTCCATCCTTTGCATCCTGTATGTCACAGGAATACGAATATACTCCATTGGTACCGAGTGACCGGAATATCAGATTGTCTTCCCAAAATGCAATCTCTGTTTGATAATGCCTTGCCCATAGCACTGCATTGCCCGGTGACATTTCACAACATTTCTTGGTATTCCCTGCCATCACACGTCTAATCTCATCGATATCCTCTATTGTTGGAACAAAAAATCTCATAATATAAATTCTTCTTTCTTTTTATTACATAATCTTTGCAGAATAAAAGGGAATGTCTTATCAACACTCCCCTTATCCTGCTCTGTTATTATCATCTGTTCTATTGCGGATCTTCCAACAAGACATCCACATCATTATATCCATAATCCATCAAAGCTTTGCGTATCTTATGTTTTGTATCCTCATTGGCATTGATGCTGACCTTTTCGTATAATTCAAATACATAGCCAACCCATTTCTCATATATCTTATTGCGCACATCCGCATTGGCAGTCATCGCTCTTGCTCTCTGTGCTTCCTCGACAGACTTCTCAGTTTTTGGAAGAATCGGCTCCTCTGCCTCCCGCTCTGCTTCCTTCTCCGCTTCCACTGCAGCGATCACATTCTCCACACCATCCGATAATGTTCCGGTAATATCCACGATTCCCGGATCATTCTTCCTAAGATTCTTCGCTGCGCTTACTACATCATTCTTCGGCATTGCAAAGAAATTATCTGAGACACCTTCCACCTGAATGATCGGCTCCTCTGCGGGCTCCTCTGTGGATTCCTCTTCCTGTTCGTCAGCCTGCATCTCACGTTCTAATTCCTCTAAAAACGAAAGATCGACATTACGGAAATGGTTCTTGCCATATGCAATCTCTTCCAACTCATCCGTACGAACAATACCACAGTCATACATCTCTAACAATAATTCATGCACACCCTGATCTACACCGATAAAATAATGATAATACTTTTCGAAGTCTTCTCCCTCTTTGCAGTCTTCCACTTCCCGCAAGTTATACCAGTAATCCTTAGTACAGTCAATGGTACGTTTCTTAATCTCATTGCCCTTCGCACGAAGCTCCTGAATTCTCTTAACCTTCTTCTGCCGTTTGCCGAAGAAATGGAGTTTCACTGTCCAGATGATCATATATATTAAAAATATAACCAATAATCCAAAAATAATGTATCTTAGCATATGTTTTTCTTCCTTCTCTTAATCTCATGCAAACAATATTATATCTCCATTGTCACGCACATTAGCATTATACATAACTTTGTTCTGTTTTTCAACCATTTAAAGACATTAAAAGAGCTCGTTCTTGTGCCTTAAGAACGAGCCCTTCATGAAAATCGAGACCTATAAGCCGCCCAATTAATAAAGGTCTGACCCACAAACCTTTATCTCCTCTCTTATAGTGGCTTTATTATACCTTCCCTTTCTGCCAATTCTCCATTACTTTTCGTTGGTAATTTTACATCTTTCTGTTGGTTTTCGTTTGTTTTTGTTGTATAATATTCCTGTTAGGAGGAGAAAAACGTGAATTACAGTTTGAATATTATGATTCTGGAAGATGATATTGCTGCATGCAAACATTTTCAAGACCTCATTGAGCAATATGATGATTTAGCAATTACGACCATCACTAATGATTCCTATCAGGCTCTTGATACATTAAAAAAGAATATTCCCGAAGCAATCATCTTAGATCTGGAGCTAAATGAAGGAAAAGGAAACGGTCTTATGTTCTTGCAGCAGATGAATAAACTTTCCCTTCCGTTTAAGCCATATATATTAGTTACAACCAACAATTCAAGTTCCATCACTCTTGGCAGTGTGAGAAATCTAGGTGCTGATTTTATCATGTCCAAGCATCAGGAAGATTACTCGGAACAATCTGCTCTTGATTTTCTTAACATGATGAAAGAACCGATTCTGACACAATGCGGTGCATCCGATACTGCATCTTTCACTCCGAATACCACCACCACCAGACCTAACTACAAAAAGATCATCTGTCACAAACTGGATCAAATCGGCATCAATGCGAAAATGCTCGGATATACCTATCTGTCAGAGGCTATTCTGTTAGTTCTTGATGGACACAATAATAACTTATGTGCAACCATCGGACAAACTCATAATAAAACTGCATCCAGTATTGAGCGTGCCATGCAAAATGCCATCAAATCTGCCTGGCGCACCAACGACATTGATGACCTGTTAACATATTACACTGCCAAGATCAATCCGAATCGCGGTGTTCCGACCCTGACAGAATTCATCTATTATTACGCAAATCAGATCACGAATGAAATGGACTAATCCTTAGGAGGTATTATGCAAATATATATCAAAGATCTCGGTCTTCTGATCGGCTCTCTCTTTTTTTTCATACGATTACTACATCTGCCTTTTTCCAAAAAGGATTGCGTGAGATATGGAATACTTGTCATTTTTCTAATGTCATGGATTCCTTATCTTGATCGGAATCATCCGCATTTCATCCTCGTCACACTTCCGGCAATTGCTGCCATCTTATGTTATCTAACCAAACTGACCTATGATGTTGTATTAAATTGCACTATGCTGTCCTTTGCCATCAGTTATCTGTTTTTCATGGTTGCGACTTTCTGCGTCAGCCTGTTACAGGTTGCTTTTCACTTCACTTTTTCTATGGTTACATTACAGTTAATGGCTTTGATCGGACAGTTATTGTTAAGTCTTATTCCTTTTTCATTCAGAAGAACCCGAAAGGGAATGCCATTCTTAAAGAACCGTATATATTCTATGCCTTGCATGATCGTAAGTCTGATCGTTATCCTGGCAAGTATGTTTCTCAATACATCACCGAACGATGTATTTTTGAAAGCCAGTTATATTGCTTTGCCTGCAATCATCATCATAATCTATATATACTGGCGCAATAATCTGACGAAGACCTATATCGATCATTTGAACGAGAAAAATATAGATCTGCTGAACAAAGATAATGCGCAGCTGCAACAATATATTACACAATTAGAGGCTGATAACCGGCGCCTGTCCGCCATCATTCACAAAGACAACAAACTGATCCCTGCCATGGAATACGCAGTGGAGCAATATCTTTCCGACACTTCCACCATAGATACCAAACAAGCATCCGGACAGGATCTGTTAAAAGATCTGCGTGATCTTGCCGCAGAACGAAAAGGGTTGTTAGCCAGCCAGGATCAGCATAGTGACCCACTTCCGGATTGTGGCAATTCACGGGCTAATCATATATTGTCCTATTTCAGGGAAAGTGCCGCGGCAAAGGATATCCAGCTACAGGTTGTTTGTGATACATCCCTGTCACAATATATTGATCCGGTCTGCACAGAAGACGCTATATGCACTCTGTTAGCAGATCTCATCGAAAATGCTGTCATTGCAACACATTATGCCAATGGGCACCATATTCTTGTGCATATAGGCTGCATTGCCGACACTCCTGCCATTCAGATATTTGACAGCGGCATTGCCTTCTCTCCTGAAGTTCTGTCTATGTTCGGGAAAAAACCGATCACCACGCATGCCGATGATTCCGGCAGTGGCATTGGTCTGATGCAGACGGCGGCGTTCTTAAGAGAACAGCATGCCAGCCTGATCATTGAAGAATTCACTTCCGGTACGTATACCAAAAAAGTTGCCGTTCTCTTTGATAACCAAAACGGATATACTCTGTATACATGCCGGAGTGAAGAAGAAATTGCGAAAATCAAGATCCGTATGGATCTGTGTATTATACAAAAATAGTGTGTTATTTCTGACGATACGCCCAGAATTTGTTCACAAGGAAATTGATCGGAACCGTAATCACCATATTCAAAAAAGGTGCAACCGATACTGCCAGATCCGTCCCGGACATATGAATGCCAAATCCTGCCATCCATGCCGCAATCCCTCCTAGGTATTGTCCCAGATTCACTATATGCAGCCAGAAGATCAGTAACACTTCCGTTAAGAACAAACCGGAAAATGAATATGATATATACGTCTTGATCAACACCTGCCACCATACACGCGGTGCTGCATCTTTTGATTCTTTGAATACAAATCTGCTCTGTAATAAAAATGCACTGAATACACTGATCGTAAATCCAAAGAAATTACCAATATGCACATTCGTCTTCAATACATAATAGCAAAATGAATATACACCATAGTTGATCAAGGTGTTCATTGCACCGATCATACCAAATTTGATAAACTGCCAGATTGCTTCCCATTTTGCAGATCTTGTCTGCTGCGTAACTGCCTGTTCCACTGTTCTCTATTCCTTTCTGTGAAATGTGTAAACTTCGTCAAACGGTATTCAGTATACATTGTTTATGGGAAAAGGTCAATGGGGGTAAGTATCTGCATTTTGGAAAAAGTGACCGCCTGGCTGTCCCTTCTTGCCACCCTCAATGTAGACGATCTTACAGAGATCCTCGCCGTCTATCCATGGCTGGAGGCAATCTATCAGGACATGGCGTCGTATCTTCACAAACCGGAGGAGGTGCTGACAATGTTTTCCGATGCTTTGAAAATCTTAGATCACAATACCTTACAATATATGATTGGCGAGATGCAGAATACGATTATTCCGGGCATTTATTATTATTATGTCAGACTTGACACAAAACTCTTCTACTTTTCTTTATATAATAACTTCTTTGAATAATAATCGGAGTTCTTAAGCAGTTCCGTATCCAGATAACCAACCCCATACTTCTCTGCAAGTGTCTGTTCACCGGAATACAGATCAACGCCAAGTCCAAGTCTTGAACCTTCTATCTCTACCCCGAGACTTGACAATGTTGTCGGATACAGGTCAAGTGTTGTATATGTTCTTCTGGTTCCATCCGACACTTTACCATCTGCCGGATTGATAATTGTAAAATACGTTCTTCTGTCAAACCCTTCTGCACCTTCATTGATAATATAATAGGAATCCGGTGTTAAATGATCTCCTGCAAGCACAATTGTTGTATTATCATAAAAATCCTGTTGCCTGATCCACTCTACAAACTCAGCAACCTGTTTACTTGAGCAGGCAATTACATTGCTATACTGCTGTGCAAACTGCTCTCCACACTGATCACACACATAACCATTTGTGAAATGCGTATCTACTGTTAGCATCGTCATATTAAACGGTTCATCCTGGGCTGCTAATTTTATCAAATCTTCCTTTGCAAAATCAAACAGTTTGGCATCCTCATATCCCCACCATACTTTATAATCTTCCGGAATTCTTTCCTTTTCTATGGCAGAATAATAATCTTCCACGTCATAATTACCATGTCCCCGAAAATACGACGTTCTCCCCGCGAACTTACCATCTGAGCCAATTAAAAACTCCTGATTGTATCCCTGCTCAGCCAATACATCACCAATACTCCATACACCTGGTAAATAATTGTTCTCGGAATCCCAAGTACTATTCAACGTATCATTACTTACCATCGTTTCATTAATGGAAGTACCACTTGTCTGTGCTGCCAATGCACCCATTGTATAAGTTGCACCCGAAACCTGATATGCCCCATTTAATCCTGTTCCATCTGAAAATGTACCATTCTCCTGTGCTAATTTTGTCAGCTCCGGTATATAATTATCTGACATACCACCACCCGATGTAGTATCCGCATATGTAATCTCCATTGATTCCAGAAATATATAGATTAGGTTTCTCTTCTTCTCTGGAAATGTTATATTCACTGATCTGCCATCTACATATTCATCCTCATATAATGTTGTACTCGAATGCGTATATTCATAATACCCCGGAATGTCAAAATGGAAACTTGCTTTTACTCCGCTATATCCCATCAAACCAATTCCCAATATACCACTCCATACGATCAATCCATATTGATATCCCTTTTTCCCGGATAACCAATAGAGCACCTGTAATAGTGCCACCACTCCCAATACAAGTCCCACTCCTAACCATATCACATCACTATAAGAAGAGATATCCGTTCCCTCCAATGGAGTGTGTAAATGATAGAGTAATTGTCCGAGCGGTACCTGTCCAAAATGTGATTCAAAATACTGCAAGACATAAACAGCTACCACTCCAACCGCAATAAACAATGTAGCACAGATTCTGGCAATCCATTGCAGTATTTTCTTTTTCTCCTTGTCCCGTTGCAACATCTTAATCTCTGCAATTCCCCAAAGAAGATATAAGAATATCACCACCGCACATGGAGCAACCTCTATTAATAAGTTGTACTTGTAAAGCATTTTTGAGAAGGCCTTCTTCATAATAATGCGTCCATCTGAATTCTTAACCGTACAATTCAATGCCTCTCCATGTACTTTATATTTCAGATTGTGTGGTTTTCTGATATACCCCTTGAGTTCCTTTCCCGTCATGGAATGAACCGTATATTGGCCATATACCAATTCCACCTTTACAATTGAAAAGTCTTCCTTTGCATTAAATGGATCTATCCGAACAAGATTATTAGAAAAATCAATCTCCCCTACCGAATATGGAATTACATTATCTTCAAACGTAACCGTTATCGCTGTGTTTTTCTTCCAATCATGTGAATCATCTGAATAAAATAACTGTGCAATATTCTTCTGTCCTGCATGACTTTCTCCCAGATACAGATTGATCGACATTTCCTTGCGAAGTTTTGTTGTAAATGTTAAAATGCCAACAAATGCCGCAATGAATAAAAGATTAATTAATATGGAAATTATTGTTTTCTTTCGTGTCATCGTTGTGTGTTCTTCCTTTCTTATACCGCCCCACTTTAATCCAAATTCTTAACAAACACCTTAATCAGAAAGGCACAAAAATATGGAAATGTGTATATGTTATTAACATATCCAACATTAAAGTCACCAAGCTTTATCCCGTTTTTGATATCGCTGTATTTCTCATTTCTAATTAATGAACCAAGCGATTTGGAGCGGTCACTATTAGCCTTCACTTCTACCGGAAATAATTCACTTTGGGATCGGACAAAAAAATCCTCTTCCAAGCTTGAATTCTCTTTCTTGTAATAGAACAAACCTAAACCTTGCTTAATAAATGCTTCCGCAACAAAATTCTCGTACAATGCACCCTTATATACACCAAGGTTCTTATTAACACGCAAATCCTCCTGTGCTTCTTCATCCAGTGCAGAAATAAGTAAACCCGTATCCGGATAATATAGTTTGAATTTTCCTTCCGCCACATTTCCCTTTAGTGGAAGTTCTGGATATCCCAGACACTTACACTCCGTAATAACTCCAGCATCAATCAACCATTCAATACATCCTGTATATTCCCTGGATCTTGCATTCTTATCTATGCGATTAAACTGAAACTTCTTATTCTCTTTCGCTAATTGCGAAGGTACACTTCTATATATCCTTATAATCTTCGTCTGGTCTAATCCTTCTGCATACTTCCGTACATCTTCCTCATAATCAAGTCTGATCTGCTCTTGTATAGAAAGTGAACCTGAAAATGTACCGGTTTCAATAAACCCACGGATCACTTCTGGCATTCCGCCTAATACACAGTAATCTAAAAATAATGTCTTATAAACTTGCATCTCTGTTTCATTAAATGGCTTGATATCTATCATATGTTTCAAAATATCATTTATCTGCTCCTGCTGATATCCTTTTGCCCATAGAAATTCTTCAAAATCCATAGAATACATTGCATAGTCTGTCTTATTACCCACACTGTTACTATGAATCTTCTTGTAATTAATCCCTAGCATGGAACCACTACATATTACATCAAATCTTCTATCCAAATTGAACGATTTTAAACAGGTCGCAACATCCGGATATTCTTGTATCTCATCAAATATAATTATGGTCTTATCGGGAATAAACTTTAAATTAGGATCCGCAAGTGAAATATTCTTAATCACCGTATCTACATCATACCCATCACTTACGATTGCACGAAATCTTTTATCTAAAACAAAATTAATATAAATCACATTCGTATATGCACTATTCGCAAAATGTAATATAGACTCCGTTTTGCCAATTTGTCTGGCTCCCTTTACAATCAAGGGTTTATGTGCTGAATCTTTTTTCCAATTCAATAAAAATTCATCTATTTTCCTTCTGAAATACATGCTTTTTACCTCCTATGCACACTATATCACATAATTATAGCATTTTTCAATGTAATTTACACATTTCATGAGGAAATTCAGCAGCTTTTCTCACATTTTATGAACAATGCATATTCATTTTCCGTCATCTGCTTTGAGAAGAGTCTTCCCGAATTCAAGGCTCCGGCACTCAATGGTAAGTATCTGCATTTTGGAAAGACCGTTTTTGATACCGGATTGGAACTGGAACTTCTCCAGCATTTCTATCTGATATCCCTTGACGTATTCCAGTAAGCGGTAAACCATGAGTACCATTCTGAATATTTCAAACGAACCACCTGTCTAGTGTAGATGAGCCACTATCCCAACAAATTATTTTAAAGCATTTCTTGTAAGTTCATAGTTACCACATATATCAATTGATATAATTGCTGTATCTTCCAAATAACAAATACACTCTAATATATATTTATCCGAAAAGCGCTTCACTTTATCCTCAGACCAATTTCTAAAACTCTCAACTAATTCTTTTTTATTTTTAGGTACACCATTTTGTACTAAATATAATACCGTAGCAACACCTTCTAGTTTTTTATCCGTTTGTATAATATTAATATACTCTGTAGATTTCTTTACCGCTATGTGTAATTTATTAAATTTATTGTCTATTTTCTCGCTACAAATCACTTGATATATCTGTTCAAATGTTGTTTGAGAATTATCAATTCCATAATACTTTTGATACTCTTTTATATTTCTTGCCACAATATCAATCGAATGGGAATATGGACCGTATTTCCATTTATCAAATTTAAAATACTCTTCTTCTAAAAATAAATTAACGAAATATCCGGCCTTTTGCAATCTTATACTGTTAAACTTCTTTAGATTTAGTCTTATATCCAACAAAACCAATCCAGAAAGACTAATTTGCGGTGGTCTTTTAGGAATCGCCTTATATGAAATTGACGGTTCAAAAATCAAAAAATCATATTTATCCACCAAAGCAGCAAACTTATTCTCAATTATTTTTTTAACATCTGCCCAGAGTAATCCCCCATTTCCGCATCCTAACGGAGGAATCGCAATTCTTTTAACCCCTAATTCAGGAAGTATTCCAATAAAATAATCCAATCCAGTTTCAATATACTCTAATCTAGAATCTTCACGCCACTTATTTTTAGTTGGAAAGTTCACAATTGTAATATTATTTTCAATATAATAATGTACTTTTCCAACTTTTAACTCCCCTGACTTACATGCTTTAATATATGATTTATTATTCTCTGGAAATCTTAATTTAAATTGATATGCAATACCTTTTCCCATAAAGCCTTCACAATTAACTGTATTTATTAAGCAATCCGCATCACATTCAAACATATTTCCTTTCACATACTCTATCATTATTTTGCCTCTTTCAAAACCAAGCTGATTGAATATTTACATATGGCGGGTGTTCCACAATACCCTTTTCTTTAAATAAATTCTCAATAAATATCTTTGTTTCCTCGTCTGGGACATAAATACATTGAAATAATTCTGCCGGAATACATTTTTCTGTTATACACTCTGCCATTTTAACATTTCTTGAATATTCATCTGTTGTTCCTGCTTTTTCCATAGTATCCCAATCTATACTATCTATTCCCTCACCATAATCATATAATACACATTCACTTTGTGACAATGGATGTTTTATTAAAATTTTAAAGTCATTAAATTCAGCTAATGCTCTTTTAATACATATATAGACAAATTTTTCTGTTGAATGAGTTTTCTTAACAGCCACATCAAAAGCTGAATATGGATGAAAATGAAAAGGAGTATATTTATTCAATTCTAACTCATCTCTCTTACTAATAATATTAGGATCAGCAACATCTCCAAATAACATATTATGTTCTAACAGATACCCTCTAGGTAATAATCCATGATTAATTATACCCTGCATGTTACTTACTTTTGTAAGATGATATAACAATTTTTTATCTCTGACTCCCTCTAATCCCATCTTTATTTTCCTCCCTTTTTATCTCCCAGTGTAATAATTTTAGTGTAATGGATGTCAACTATAAATGCAAGGAGATTGAATATTGTTTTTTAGGTAATGGATATTCTCTCCGCACAAGAATATTCATCGCTCCCCCTGCTACTTTGCCAAATACCGAATTAACAATCGTAAAATACGTTCTTCTGTCAAATCCATCAGCGCCCTCGTTCATAATGTAATAAGAATCCGGTGTCAGATGATCCCCTGCTAGCACGATCGTTGTATTATCATAGAAATCCTGTTGTTGAACCCACTTTACAAACTCTTACATCAAAATCCATTTTCACAAGCTATCCTTCAACACGCACATTAAATTATATCTATCCCAACTCAGCAAACATTTTAAAATCTTGTCTAATAACATCATATTTTTCCCATGCAACTGACTTTAAAATATCTTGTCTTTGTGCATATTGATCCACAGCTGTTCTGACCGAAAAATATATATCAAATCTGGCTTTTGTTATTAACCTTCTCTGCGTCAAATATTTTTTATCTGGATCAATCGTATTTACGAAATCAGTGCTTTTATCAATTATTTTCTTATCATATTCATCAGACTTTCCAATACAATTCAACAAATATGTTTCAAGTGCTCCATTTTCATCAAATGGTATAAACATAACGTATAATTCGACAGCTCTTTCCCCTTCTATTGTTTGTATTGTACCCTTATTCCAGATATTTTTTCGAATAGGTGTATTAAAAGAGATTGATGTTGTATTCAATTTGTCACTTATAGAACTAATTATATTTTCACAGGTATCACTTTCATCATTATCTGTAAATACAACAATCTTATCAAAATATTCGTCATTATTTCCAGGCGATGCATTCTGATTTCTAATAACAGCCGAAAACACACCTTCTGCAATTCTGCTACACCCTTTTGTCTCAGAAACAAATAAAAAATTATCATTTTTTTCAAATGAATTACTCCATGCTCCGGCAACAGCATGAAAAGCACTCTTTGTTATCCGCCGCCACAAATGCACTTTTTCCATATAATATTGAAGAAGAATACAATCCGTTTTCCCCTCACATAAAATCAAACTATTCATTATCTTAGTTCCATCCCCATTCTATTTTGTAAATCAAGAGCCTGCTGACATTCCAATTTTCTCACATAGTTTTTTTGTTCATTTCGATACAACGTGTAAACATTAATACCTTTTTGATATTCCTCTTTACAATTTAACATAGTGTCCAATGCTTCTCTACTATGCGTAGAAACAAAAAGTTGTATATTCAGCTTTTTTGCCCACTTAATAAGAGTAGAAAAAACTTTATTCATTGCTGAAGTATGGATTGATGACTCAACTTCATCAATAAGTACAATTCCACCTTTATTGAAAGCCAATACAGCAAACATCCTTAAAGCTTTTTTGAGTCCATCTCCATATACCGAAATCGGAACGGCACTAGAATGATTATTCGTTCGAACATAATAAACCGTTTTCCCCATTTCTTCTACCGCAATAATTGATGTTATCGCAGGGTCAAACTCCCTCAAAATATCAATTAATTGTGCATGATACTCCGCATCCAAAATAACTTTACTCATATATGAAAAATCATTTTCTAATCCATCTCTCGGTTCAATGAAAACCGTTTTTATTCCAACTTCATTTTTGTTCAATTTGCTTATAGCTTTTCGCGGCGGTCTTCTTTGAAAATCATATATCTCGAATTCCATTATCTGGGTATTTGCTCTTATACATAACTCTAAAACATTGGTATCTACATAGGTATCCTCAATATTTTGTTTACCTGTTCTCATAAATCCATTTAATCTATTTAACTCTCTTTCAGAAATGGAAGTTTTATACCCTTCAGCCGTCATACAGACAGAAAGACTACCTAATTCCCCAAACTCTCCATTAAATTGAATCTTTTTTTCCCTATCTATCGGAAAAATATTTTGGTAAGCAGTATAATACATTACGCCACGATAAAGATCACTTTTTTTTGCAGCAATTTCATTCCATACATTTAGGGAAAGAGGATCCTGTAATGTGCATATTATCTCCATAACGGATGTTTTTCCTGCATTATTATCTCCAACTAAAATATTAACATGATTAAATTCCTCCAGATCAAGTTGACTGATACCTCTATAGCAATCAATATGCAGATTATTCAAATAAATTGCCATATCTGCACCTCCTTTTTCACATTATTAGGTTTACTATTTAGTATATTCTTTATATTAAACCCTATTCAAACATCAATTTAGAGAATAATTACCCTATTTTATTTTCAGTATACATTCCTACCATAAACTTATCAAGTTGTAAAACAATTTCTTTTTTAAGCCATCTATTATCTGTTTTCCCATTTTTAGGTACCCAATGAAGATGATTAATAATCTCTTTACATGCAAGTTCGTCTTCTGACACAGGAGTTCCTTTGTAATAAATGCTTGTTCGATTGATATCAAGCAACTTTGTTCCGACAGAAGCTGATATTTCCTTAGTCGTCAAAAGGTTTTGGACTAAATTTACTCTCGTAGTCAGATCCGCAGATTTCTTCAGATTTTTTAAGTCAGTCAACCTGCATGGTTGACCGACCAACCTTTTGGGCAAACTCCGATTTTTCCTTGCGTTCTTCGGCAATCTTTTCTTTAAGGTTTTCCTCACGCTTGTCATCAAACACAACGGACGCATTATCGAGGAACTCTTTCTTCCAATTCCGAAGCAGATTTGGCTGAATATTATTTTCAACTGCCAGGGTATTGAGATCCTTCTCACCCTTTAACAGTTCAATTACAAGGTCTGATTTGAATTTTGCACTAAAATTTCTTCTTTGTCTGGACATGATTTTGAATCCTCTCTTTCATACTAATTGTAGTATATCAGATTCATTAAAATCTGTCGGAAAAAGTGTCTTAATTTATGAGACCATTATAGTGCCTGCTGACGGAATTAATGGAACATCTGGATGATACAGACCGTTCATTTTTGGATGATCTTCTTCCGTGGTCAAAAACACGCTCGGACATTTGCCAGTCAACAAAAATAATAAAAGAAAGTGCCGCCAGGAATGACGGTTTTTATTCAAAATGGTACTCATGGTTTACCGCTCACTCAAAATCTACATATAAAGTATTTTTATTATCATTTTCTAATCTAAAGCAATCCCCAAAACCACATTCGTACATTGTTATACGGTTCTTACTTCATAAAAGACAAGATAACGTTCTCCAGTTTTATTCTTTTCCATATCGCAATTATACGCATAACTCCATTCTAAAAGAATACTTCTTCCCTCTAATAAATCATCTCGAAACATACGTTTGACTTCAGGAACATATGACAATATTTCATGAATATCTTTCTCATCTAGAAATGTTTTATCCCCAATATATTCCACTTTACTATTCGAAAAAACAAGTGTAATATCACATTTTGAATAAGTAACTAAGTTCCATAAATCATCTTTCACAGCCTCAATTATAACTTTATCGTTAAATATATTTAATGTTCCACTTTTTTCAGCAATAAAATATGGATAATACACAACCATACCATTTTCACCATATTTTTTTAAAGTAGATAAAGCAAATGCTTGTGCTTCTTCAGCGGATGCCCCAACACACCGTGGCAAATTCAAATCATCTCCTCGATGCACAGCTGTCCTTACTGTCCATAAAATTTGTGAATCAAATACAACATCCTCATTATACACTTTCCATGGAATAGTTGGTAATATTGAGTCCTTCAATTCAAAAAAACCTAATAATTTATTCATCTCAGTCTCCTGTATCTTCTTTTAATTCATATTTTTTTAATCTATTATATGTTGTCTTAACATATTCATCCATCATTCCTGATATATAATCAAAAACCAGTCTTTTTTGCAGCGTATCTCTAAGTCCTTTATCTCCATTTTCATTTACATACTTTTGTGCATATTGCTTAACTATATTTTCAGCCCTATATTCCGGTGGCAGATACCTTGGATTTTGGGAATAGAAAGAATAAAGTGTTTTCAACATTTTTTCACCTTGCTGCTCATATGCATATACTTCATCGGTATTCGTAATACATTCATACGTCGTCTTTTTTAATCCCGATGCCAATTCGCCATAATTTACAAAACCCATTTCTACGTCTCTCTTCGTCCCCCTCTTTTTCTGCTCTTCTTCAGATAAGCTCACTATTCCAATATCATTAATTAATGTATAGATAATTCTTGAAGTTACTTCTTTTCTATATAATTTTGAAAATTCCGAAGAAGAAATATTTTTATTTTTAAAACCTGCTTTCTCTTTGCTATCAAAAATTATTGATTCTAAACATTTTATACTTGCTTCATCTTTATCATTCTTGCAAAAATCATGATATATATCATCTAACGTAAAGCTTCCTAAACGTAATCCATCTTCCAAATCATGTGCTGCGTATGCAATTTCATCAGCCAAATCTACAATTTGAACATCTAATGTTCTTAATTCAATACCCGTTTTATTTACTATATCTTGTACAAAAACATAATCTCTATCATATATAAATTTCTGTTTTAAAAAAGCATCATTTTCTAAATTTGACTGATATTTATTATAGTATTTTAACACCCCTAAAAGTGTTCTATATGTAAGATTCAATCCCTGAAAATTAGCTCGCTTTTGTTCTACAGTTGTTAATATTCTAAATGTTTGTGCATTTCCTTCAAATCCTCCATATTGCTTAGCCAAACCATTCAAATATCTTTCCCCTGCATGACCAAATGGCGGATTCCCTATATCATGTGCCAACGCTGCTGCTTCAACAACATATATTTCATCTTGTCTATATCCGACTTCCATCGCTATTGATCTAGCAATCTGTGCTACTTCTAAGCTATGTGTCAATCGATTTCTAATAAACTGATCCGATTGCACTGCAAATAACTACATCTTTCCTTGAAGTCTCCGAAACGACGATGAATATAACACCCGAGTAAAATCCCTTTGATATTCTCCATCAAATCTATGCCGATTATTTTCTTCATATAATCTATCTCTAATCTCATCATTTTCCCTTAAAGGCTGTAAAAACAGCTCTTGAATCTGTTGTTTTGAATCTTTAATTATCGACTGATCCATAATACATTCCCTCCAAATCACACTTTCTAAATATCAACTAAAAAAGCTTACCCCTTCTTAAACTTTTCACAAATATTATATATTATAGCATGCCATGTTTATATTTTCTATATCAACAAACAAAATATAAGCACTCAGTCTCAGAATTCTTCCAAAACAAAGTACCTAAAAAAGTTATATACCACTATTCGACGAGCATTCCCATTTTAAACGATTCAACTGCCAATTCGATGACTTGCGGATTACACTTCCTTAACATTTTGTTTTCTAATATCGATTGTTCCATGAGAAAATCCTCCTTCGATATGATGAAATGATTATCTCATAGAATTCTGTTTTTGACACGGTACGCATGGTTTACCGCTTACTGTAGAGAGGCAACCGCCTATCGTTATGGCAACACCCAATAAATTTAATCATAACTTGCCTACCTGCTTTAAAATTTAGATTCTATCACAATATGTTGTCCTCCCTTATCCGTATAGTTGTCGATAATTTCTATCAGCTTGTCGAATTCACACATCCCATCCCTAATATCATTATCATGTCTAAGCTCATCAATGGCTTCGGTCAATGTTTTTCCAACTATATTCTTTCCTATTATAGTATTTACAGCTTTCACCCGACTTTGGAATGGCTTATAACTTTTAAATTCCCACACCTTTTCCTTGATCTCATATATTGCGGTGTTTGGCTTAGCATCTATAATTACAATCACCCACATGATTGCATTATATAGTTGCTTTGCAATTGGATTCCACTTTACTTTCTTAGATTTATTATCCCCAGAGTTCCTACCTCCGTTCTCGCCTGTTTCTCCCACTCCATGCAGCGGATTAAACAATGGCAATCCCTCATGATTTATTTTCTTAAGGAAATCTCTAGCCGCTGTCATTCCACATTGAATTATCTCTTTCTTGCCATTTACTTTGCCCGTAGCTTCGAAAATATAATAATCATTTTCAATGATCTGACCTGCATCACTATGTTTTGTCTGACCATTTAGCAATTGAATGTGTGCTACAGGCACAACATTATAATTATTTACGATATATTGTCTTCTTTCTTCACTTCTACACTCCATAAAAATCTTCTCCTTCCTGGTGCCTTATCAAACCTCTTGTCTTATTAGACACATAGTTTTCGTCCGTCCAAAGTGCAACATATTCAATTGAGATGAAATCGCCTCGTCTAATAAAATTTATTTTCCCTGAAGAATTACAAATCATCATTAGAAAATCAATTAAAGTTAAATTACTTTTCAAAAGGATTTTGGTAAATAATCCTCTAAGCAATGTTAATTTGATTACATCAACTCTATTATGTATTCTCCATATGTCCGGTACATACACAGTAGCAATCTTGAATGATCTTCGACCATTCTTTTACCCAGATTTCATGTGTCGATTGTTCCATGAAAAAATCCTCCTTCATATGATGAAATGATTATCTCACAGAATTCTGTTTTTGACACGGTACACATGGTTTACCGCTTACTTCCTTTGCATAATGTACTCAGAATATTTTCTATATCTTGTTTCAATTCTCCGTATGCTATTTTTCTTCTGAATTTGGGTTCAAAGGTTCAAATACAATATGATACTTACATTCCCATTTAGTATGTGATAAACTGTTTATGTCCATTTGGACTACCTCCTTTGCTTTACCTGATTGGCGAACCAAAGTAATTATAGCACTGGAGGTTTTTTACTGTAAGCTAAAGTATCTGTTGTCCCCCTGCATAGCAAAGGGATTAAAGACGATTAAAGATGCCATACAATAAAAATGTATACCTTTCACACAGATATAGTGTAAAAATAATTATAATGTGCTATTATATGAATCATACAATTATAAAAAACCGTATTAAGTGCTTTACCATCAGAGCACACTACATGCGAATTCGTTGCATATGCATCCTGTAGATATTGCTCGTAAATATACCAAGATTGACGATATATTGTACCATTAGGTATTAGCAATTTCGTTCTTTTGTTGCATTTTTCACTAAATATATTGTGATAATATGCTCTTGTTCCATGGTGCGGAATTTTAATTACTTTATATACATTATATAATGGAACCTGCCCATCAAAATTAGCTATAATAGGTTTCCAACATTTACGTCCAACATCTCCAGTAAAAAGAATATTTCTACATGAATCATTCTTATTTTCAAAAAGAATATTTTCAGATGTATCATACTTATTTTGAAAAACAATGCTTATATCATTTCCATATTTATACAGGTTATATTGCAAATTTCTATCTCTTACAACACTATTACCAAGCCGGTAATATTCCTCGTTTAAGGATTGCAACTCATCCAACATTTCCGACCTTACGTTTGGTTCATTTCCATCGGTCATCCGAATGACAATATGTTGTAACTTGTCAGCAATTCTTGTCAGTGCATCCCATGTATCATCCATTAGATTATTCCGCATATATATTTTTTGTAATAAGTCCCTTGTCCTATTAGACACATAGTTTTCGTCCGGCCAAAGTGCAACATATTCATTTTGGATAAAATCGCCTCGTCTAACAAAATGTATTTTCCCCGAAGAATTACAAATCATCATTAGAAAATCAATTAAAGTTAAATTATTTTTCAAAAGGCTTTTTGAGAATAATCCCCTAAGCAATGTTAATTTAATTACATCAACGCTATTATGTATTCTCCATATATCCGGTATATACACATTCCTAAATTGCTTTCCACTTTGGGACCGTGCCATATAAAGAGCTCCTGCATAATGATCATCATGATAATGGGTAAGTAAGAAGTCACAATTATCCGGCATACTATGTATTATTTGATCATATCGACATTCTCTCTTTGATTTTCCCATTGAATGATCATGTATTCCAAAATCTACATATAAAGTATTTTTATTATTATCTTCTAATTTAAAACAATCTCCAAAACCACATTCGTACATTGTTATGTTCATTAGTATCATTCCTCCCGATTATCCCCATCAAACACCAGCTCATTCCTTAGCCTGACTTTTTTCACCATATTTGTTTTTCATATTTTCTTCTAGTGATTCCTTATATCCTGTAGTAGTCCCGAGCCAATACTCCTCCACTTTCTCCTCAATGACTTTTTCCGAAACAGTGCCAGTTTCAGACAACTTACACATTGATTCAAGTACCATTTCAAGATATAGCCCCAATTCCATTATCGTTCTGCATCAAAATACTATTCATAAGAATACGATTTTATATCAAACTAATCGTCCCATGTTTTAATTCTTCTCCGACCTCCAACTGCGCTAATCGCCGCAAGCAATATCAGCCCCAACATACTTATAGCAATTCCCTCTTTCAAACCCGGTGTACGATATTTGAGAACAATTTGATGTTTTCCCTTATCAACATTCACACCTATCCACATCCCATTACACTTCTGAATCTGAGTTTCTTTACCATCTACATATGCTTTCCACCCGTCACTATATGGTAATGCAACACATATTACAGAATCCTCATTTTCATTACTTTTTGCTTTGAAAACATTTCCTTTCATATATATATCTTTAAGTGCATGTTTCTGCAAATTTTCAATTTTATTACGATAACTTTCCATAGGCTGACAATACACGCCTATATCATCATATGTATATTCTCCAGTAGATGGAAATGTTAATGTTATGGAAGTTAACGGTTCATTGCTGTATCCTAAATTACAGAAAAAGGAATCTATTCCACAATAAAACTCACATTCAGGTGTAAAATATGTAATTGCACGCATTATGCCATTAGAAGCATTTGCAATAATATTAAGCATCGTTGTTGGATCTGAATTTTCAATATCTATTTTTCGCTTATATTTCTCGTAACGATTACTCGGGGAATCCTCACCAGGATAACTCCATTTATAATTTAATCCATTTATGCTAACATATGTTTCACTATCTTTCACACCATTAAAGGTCAATGTAATTGATGCATTGGGTTCTATTACTTTTATTCTGTTCTTCTCTATTGTAATTCCATCAGATGTTGTCAAATCATACTTCATTCCTGTATTTGTAAAACTCAACGTAGAAGATTTCAGTCCATTCACACTGTTTACATTCTCTAACACTGCTGAATCCAACATTGTTTCTTGCTTATCTGCAAAATTCATTTTTTCCCATATCGCCTCATCTGTCATATTTTGATAAGCATAGGCCAATGGCAATGCGTATTTATTTTGGTATACAGAATATTCTGTCCCTTTAATTACATTTGTTCTTACTAACTCATCAAAGCCATATGGTTTATATGCCTCAGAACCATTCTTAATGGTGTAATATTTTATTCCTGCCAATCCTTCTAGTATACTTCTACCATCTAATCCATTATAAGAATATGTCATCGGAGATAAAATACCATATGCTTTGTGTGCCTCGCCAATAACTGCATTCCCCATACTATAATATGTACTGGCACTTCCCAATCCATGCACAAAATATTGATTGCCTTCCACAACGTCAGATCCCGAATCAAAACGACAAGTGCTTTCATCCTTTTCCTTACCAATCAATGTCAAAGGCGACTCAGTTACAACCTCGTTATATACTTCTCCTAATTGTATCCTACTGCTTTCTAAATCATTACCTTCTTTATAAGAATATACATATGTTGCGTTCATCCATACACTAATAAGCATGATAATCACAATAATTTTTTGAAAATGCCTCTTTATAATTAAATCATCCATTACTATCAACATTACATAAATGAACATAATGACTAACATTGTTAATGCCCATTCTGTTCTGGAAAATCTGTTTATTATACTAAGGATTGACCATACAATTGTGCAGCATACAAGTTGCATTTTCTCTTTCTGTGACAACTTTAATAATTGAGGATATGTAATCGTCACAATATACGCCGCCAAAAAGGAAAAACCAAATCCCCACCGATTACTTACATATCCAAAGCCATTGAACACATGCCCCATATACGGAATACAAAAACAAAGTGTTAATATAATAAATCCTATTTTTATAAACTTATTATTGGGCTGAATAAACAAAACAAAAATAGCAACTAATGCAATCGGAATATATCCTAAATATGTACTATAATTTCTTTCATATGTGAAAAAATGTGATAATAACTCGCAATAATATTTAAAATTATACAACCCTGGAACTACTACATCTGCAGATAATCTTGCTGATTGCATCAATGTTCTCACCGCAGGAACTAATATAATTCCTGCCAACATGAATCCTAACATTCCATATGCAAGAAACAACATAACTTTTTTACAAACATCTTTCAATTGAAATTTGTAATGTGACAAATAATAAAGAATACAATAAATAATTACAAGCAGTACCACCATATAACACCAATAAAAACTACTTAATGTTAATAATGCTATCGCTATAGTAAATACTATTCCTGTTCCCTTTTCAAACAGTTTATCAGTTCCAATCAATATTATTGGCAAATAAAACATGCAATTTAAAAACATTAACTGATGAAATCCAATCAATATTACAAAAGCATTAAAACAATATACCATAGCACCTAAACAAGTAGAATAATAATCATTTCCTTTCCTCAAGCAAAACCAAGAATAAAAAAAACCACATAAATATAAACGAATAATCATTATCCCCCAAAAAACGAATTCCTGATTTTTAACCGGTACAATTGCCGCTAACAAATAAAAAGGATCCAAAATTCCATAGTAACTAAATGTACTAACAACATCTCCTCCATATCCTAACGTATATTCAAACATCGGTACTTGCCACTGATGTTTAACAAACACATTATACAAGACTTCTCTATACCAATCATGTAAATAAAGCAACAATGAGTAATGCTGCTTAATGTCATCCCCATACTGCGTAATAGAAAACCCCCAAAACCATATCCAAGAAAACATAATGCAAGCCACTATTAAAAAGGCAATCGTGTATATTCCTAAATATTTCCTTCTCATCTAAATACTCCTTCTCTTTAACCAAGCTAACCACTTTACGCTTGTCTTTTCTAATAGTCGACCCATTTCGTACCATTACACTACCGTTTCCGTCACCGTCACCACTTTCTAACATATGAATCCCGATTTTTACAACTAACATTAATCTGTTAATGTTAATTTTCGATTTGAGTTTTTTTAAACATGTACGACTTATTAATCAAATACATAAATGTCCTATTCTCTGCATTTCTTACAAACTAATATCTGACTCATATCCGTCTTATCAAACATATACAGTTCTCCATCTGAAGCAACCGTGTGACCTCCCAAATACGCATCAGCATCATCTTGTAAAACACTCCAATCTTTCAAGTTCTTAGAACAATGATCTGCGTATAAAATTCGAGAGTTCCAACAATCAACAATGAAATACGTACCCTCACACTTCTGAATCATCGTTGGAACATATAGGCGATCTTCCCATGAAACATTCTGTGAAACCTCTTCTTGTTCCCCACAATATACCTCATATTCCGTTATAAGTGCATATATACAAGCTAAGAGTGCTAAAATACTACAAAAAAACCTCCACGAATTTACGGATTCAATTTTCAAGGCAATACTTTTACCTATGCGAATCGCTTTTCTTTCCACGAATCTTTCTGCCATAGCTGCTAATATAATACTTAATCCGATTACACTCGCAAATTTTATATATGTATTCTCTGTGTATCTACATATGCATTGTAATACCACAAAATGAATTAAGTATATAGAGTAACTTATCTTTCCAATCCACTGTAATATTTTTGTTTTCTCCAAAGCAAGGTGTATGTATATAGAATTAGCTATGCATATAATCATTATTGACCATATAGTACCTATAAACAAATATTTATTTTGTAAGTAACCATCCGGCTCTATTTTCCAGATCAACTCACGTACTCCCGGAATAATCAAAATTAAGCAGATTAACAGACAACCTGCTACAACATCAAATATTCTATTTTTCCTTCTCTTCATATGCACATATAAATATGCAGTACACATACCTAACAGAAAGACAGGCAAGTACCAAAAAAGACAGATGCTATTCTCATTATAGGTAGTAAACGGAAAACGTACTGCCAATATTATTGCCATCACCACACTCAAAATCGCACTATGCTTTGCCTTAATTCTGGCAAAAACAAATAATATAACAGGTGCAATCAAATAAAACTTCATCTCAACAGGGATTGCCCAAAAATGTCCCCATCCTTGTAGTAATAAAAGATGCTTTACAAATTGCATTTTATCAATATAGCCTAAAAATATACATACTATAAGTACAACCATATACATAGGATAAATTCGAAAAATTCTCTTTATGTAGAAAGCTAATGTATCATTCATATCAAATGTCTTTTGCTGCACACAATATGGATAATACATCCAAAATCCGCTTAATATAAAGAATAGCCATACTCCAATCTTACCACAACCCGAAACCCGAACTCCTACTGTTGGAACCGTAGAAAATATATGTGCAAACAATACGATCAAGCACGCTATCCCTCTGATTGAATCCAACCATTTTTCTCTTTGTTGTTCTATATTTTTCTTCTCGATAGCCATAATCATTTGTCCTCGTATTAAATAGTAGTATTTTTTAGAGACCCTCTCCAAAATCTTTATTACTATTAATCATAATCTTTTCTTGACCTTAAAAATCAGTGTGTAGTCTGATATAAGAATCATGGTTTTTGACCATGGTCTCAGAGTACGCAACTTGTCATGCGGGTACTCTGGAAACTCTTTCTGTAAACTAATGACAGTATACAGGTCAATCCAGAGACAGGCAAGTAGGTCAGTATTATACTAATTTAAGAAGTCAACAACATATAACTAACCCCAAACCGAATAAATAATTATACCAACAATAATCAACATTAACGCTACAATTTTTTTCTTATTGATCTTCTCACCAAAAATCTTCACTCCAAAAAAAGTTACATACAAATAACTTGTTGCCTCAAGTACCGGTCCCATTGATAATGGAATACCTTTATATGCGATTACTGATAATAAAGTAGTTCCAACAAACATAACATATGCAAATATCACTAATGGATTCATATATTCCTGGAGCTTATTTCTATACTCTTTCATAGCTGCCTTTTTTAACAAGACCTGTGAAATCGCACTTATGAATACTCCTATGAGTAAAACTCCCCCATATATTAATGCAGATTTATTCATTTGTACTTACTTCCTCCGATTTAGCATATATTACAATTCCACATACAACTAATAAAACACCTATTAATTTGCCTATTGTTATAGTCTCATGAAAGAACAACAACCCCCATACGAGTCCCCATACAATTGTAACTGCTTTATTAGCAAAGGCTACTGTTAGGGGCATCCTTTTAATAATCTGCTGCCATCCTATTGCATAGAAAAAAAGTAGAAAAATGACTAACCCATAAAACAAGCAAAATTTAAAACTTAAAAAGCTTTGTTTTGCTGCCATTTTAGAGCAAATACCACTCATTGAATATATCATCAACATTATATGTAATAAAACATATACTTTTAATCTCGATTTCACTCTATTCTACTCCCTTCTTTGGAAGATATTGTTCAAAGGCTTCTCTATTTTCAGCTACCATCAAATACATACCATGTCTATCCGAACTATCCGCTACATTTCCTTCTATATCATCGGATACGTCCACAACTTTAAGATATTCCGGATGTTCTCTTTGGATTATATTCAGAGTCTCCAAGTCATCCTTACCAAAAACAAACCGAATGGCTGCCGCATATGGCTTATGTTTTGATACAATATTGATATCCTGTCCTAATGCTACACAAATAACATTTTCCAAAAAATCAACACCAGTTGACCACTCTACCAAATGACTTCCTATATAATCGCCACCCATTCTGCCCCCGATTTCAATCAAACGGATATTCCCATCTTGATCAATTTTTATTTCCGAATGAGAAGCTCCCATTGTAATCTGTAAGCTATCTAATGCATGCGATACTACTCGCTTTACTTGTTCACACATCTCATCGCTTAACCTAGCCGGCTCAACATGCCCAGTCTCAATGAAATGCGGTGCTCCAGTAGTGAATTTTTCTGTAACTGCTAAAAAATGATGTTTACCTTTCCAAGATATAAATTCAACACTGTATTCCTGACCGCTAGCAAATTCTTCAACTAATGCCTTTTTTTCAAATCCTTGTTCCTTGGCATTCTCAATTGCCTCCCTTAATTCCTCTGCACTCTCTAATTTTGTGATTCCCCGGCTACCAGACCTATCCAATGGTTTTACAATTACCGGATATTGCAATGTTATTCCACTAAGATCCGTTACATCTTCAACCAATATACTTCTTGGAGAAGGATCACCATTTTTTTCAAATGCCTCCCGCATTAAATGTTTATTAGTTGATAACCGTGTACACTCCATAGAATTCGCATTTAAATGTAATTGATTAGCCACATAATTAACTGTAATAACTGCTAAATCCGATGCAATAGTACATATTCCATCAATACCAATTTCTCTACATTTCTGTGTAATCTGCTCTTTTTCTATAATACTGATCGGATAGAAATAATCTGCACTTTTCTCTCCTACATCATTTGCCGCCCATGCAAAAACATGGGTTTCAATGCCCATGCTTTTTGCCTTTTGAATTAGCGGTTCTTGCAAATACGACGCACCAATAATTGCTAGTTTCTTCATAATTATTCTTTATCTCCTGATTCTACAAGGCTATTCCATCTACCGCTTTCTAATTCTTTTTTATAATCCAACATCATATCTTTGTAATTGGTATATTGGGGTACAAAATGAAAATCTCTCTTTGCTTTTTCCATGCTATAAAGAAAAGACGGAGTGTTGTTAGATTTCTCTGGTCGATATACAATCTTGCTACCTTTATCCTTTCCAAATACATCTATCACAGCTCTCGCTTGATCTTCCAAATCAAGTTGTGTACTACTCGTCATATTGTATAGTCCATATGTATCATCGCTCTGTAACGCCAACACATATGCTTCTGCTACATCCTTTACATAGATAATATCCCTTTTAATATGCGGATTTCCCCAAAGTTCAATATCTTTCCCATGCTCTGCATTATCAATAAATGTTGCAATACCTGATTTGTATGCTTTTCCATTTACATAAATTGTTCCATGTGGTCCTACACCGTACACAGGCGGAAATCTAAACCATGCGCACTGCATTCCATGTTGCTGATTATAATATTCCATCACATCATTACAAGCATTTTTACTAATCACATAAACAGCATGATCACCTGTAAATTTAAAATTCCTTGGCTCATCTTCTGTAATTGCATAACCTTTTCCCCATGCCCCTGAAACATCACTATAACTACAGTTTCCTATTACTTTTCGTATATTATTTTTACGACAATACTCTAATACATTAATCGCACCTATTACATTTACTTGAAAATAATCTGCTGCATTCTCTTCATTTTTTAAATCTGCTTTTGCATTAGCTGGTAACAATCCTGCTAATAAAATAACGCCCTCTACATTTTGCTTGGGCAGTTTTTCAAAATCTTCTGCTTGGGTAATATCCAGCTCGATAAACTCTGCACCCATTTCAGATAACTTTTTTCCTAACTTTTGATTTCTTCCAGTTGCAACAACATCATATCCTTTTCTCAAAAATGCATCTACTGTATACATTCCAATAAAACCCGTCGCACCAATAATAACTACCATATATCCACCTACTTTCTATCTGCATTGTCATCATTAATACATTCTGCTATTACATATAACGGACGATTCTTAGTCTCATTAAAAATATTACCTACATATATTCCTACAACTCCAACTGCTGCTAATATAATGCCACCCATAAGATAAACTGAAGCGATTGTACTAGTCCAGCCCAAAAGAACATCACCCACAATCAGATATCTTAATATCAAATATATAATATACAACAATGCAATGACAGCAATCGCAAATCCAACTTTAATTGAAAAAAACAATGGTTTATTAGATTGAGAGGTAATAATCTCAAATGCCATTTTAAGCTTACGTCTCATATTATAAGAAGATTTCCCCTCATATCGCTCATCCGCAGACATATCAATAGCTGTTTCCCGAAATCCAAGCCAACGAATAAACATTGTATAAGCTCTATTCTGTTCTCTCATTCTACAATAACTATCGATAACAATTCTTCTTGAAATACTAAAATTACAAATAGAGCTGTCAAAAGTCCCTTCTGTAAAATAGTCATACACTTTATAAAAGCACCTTGACAAAAACTTTGTTATAGCACTATCCTTTCTGCCTTCTCTTCGTGCAAATACAACATCATACCCCTCCTGTGCCTTTGCATACAATTCTGGAATTGCCTCCGGTCTGTCCTGTAAATCGCAGTCCATAACAACAACCCAATCTCCCTGTGATTTATCCAAACCTGCCGTAATTGCACGAATCTGCCCGAAATTTCTAGATAAATGTATTCCAACCACACGACTATCTCGTTCACAAACCTTCTGAATTTCCTCCCATGAATTCTGTGGACAGCAATCATCTACTAAAATAATCTCAAATGTATTCGCTATTGTTCCAAGGCTCTCACATAATCTACGATGTAATTCCGGAATAGCTGCCCTACAACCGTACACAGGTACTACTACTGATATATCCATCTTCTTCCCCTCTAGCCAAAATATTCTTTAATACAATCAACTACATATTTTCTATCCTGTTCACCGATACCATAATACATTGGTAATCTAGTCAAACGTTCACTTTCAGATGTGGTAAACTGATCTTCTCCGTGAAATCTACCAAATTTCTCTCCCGCAGGTGCAGAATGTAAAGGTATATAATGAAAAGTACTTTGAACTCCCTTATCTCTCAGATATGTTATAAATTCTGTCCTCTCTGATAAATTCTTCAGTTTTACATAAAACATATGTGCATTATGTATACACTCTTCCGCTATAACGGGTAATTCAACCATCCCTTTTTCCTGTAAATATTTTAACTCGTTATAATAGTAATTCCATGTATCCATCCTATCCTGGTTGATTTCATCAGCTTGTTCAAGTTGAGCCCATAAATATGCTGCATTCATATCACTCGGAAGGTAACTACTACCATAATCAACCCATGTATACTTGTCTACTTGACCACGGAAAAACTTCGCCCTATTGGTTCCTTTCTCACGCAAAATCTCAGCTCTTTCATTATACTCCGGATTGTTAATAACTAAAGCTCCACCTTCTCCCATTGAATAATTTTTGGTTTCATGAAATGAATAGCAACCAAAATCTCCAATTGTACCAAGTGCCTTTCCTTTATAGGTACTCATAACTCCCTGTGCAGCATCTTCGACCACTTTTAAACCATAACGCTTGGCAATTTCCATAAGTGAATCCATCTCACAGGCCACGCCTGCATAGTGAACCGCCACAATCGCTTTCGTTTTATCTGTAATTGCAGCCTCAATCTTCTTTTCATCAATATTCATTGTGTCTGGTCGAATATCCACAAATACCAATTTTGCTCCGGTTAATACAACAGATGTTGCAGTACTTGAAAATGTATAACTCGGAAGGATCACTTCATCACCCTCTTTTAAATCACACAATAACATAGCCATCTCTAACGCTGTTGTTCCACTTGTAGTAAGCAACACCTTCTGTGCATGAAATTTATCCTCAATCCACTTGTTGCATCTTTTTGTGAATTCACCATCACCGCATATTTTTTTATTTTCCACTGCCTGTTTTATATATTGTAATTCATTGCCAATATATGGTGGTATATTAAAGTTTATCATTCATTATCCTCCATTCCTAATATTCTTAACCTAATTTTCTAATATACACTCATTTACTCATATCTGCAAACATTTTCTGAATATTTTCCTTTATAAGTAAAAAAAAGATTTGAACAACTGCCAATAACGTACATAATATTCCTATATTTAATTGGGGTATCTCATAACACGCTTTGATTTTATGCACTCCTTTTGAAATC